>Ga0247776_10000452_pt1 | contig 10192 bp, 8 predicted proteins | sample UWRJL199509C5_FD_179912 | JGI IMG/M metagenome (GOLD analysis project Ga0247776, IMG submission 179912) | Plant litter microbial communities from Arlington Agricultural Research Station in Wisconsin, United States - UWRJ-L199-509C-5 | ecosystem: Environmental > Terrestrial > Plant litter >...
GGTGGACGTCGATGCCGCGCCGGCAAAGGGCAAGTTGCCGTACGGACACCCGCTCGACGGCAAGGGTGCGAAATGCAAGATTGGAAACGTCGCAACGAAGCGTGTCACGCCCTTCACCGCGAGTGAGCTCGGCGATACGGTGCTCCGCGACCCGGATGCTGTTCCAAGTGTCGACACCGGGGAATAACGCGACGTGGAATAACGCCCCGCGCGCAAGCGTGAGTGCTTATCCGAGCACGATAAATCGAGCGCGACACTCACAATCTAGTGGCTGAAACGACGGGGCTCGTGTGTGCTGTAGCGGTGGACGCGGCCGTGGAGCACCCTCCCCCACCACCAAGTGCCCGCGGTCGCGTCCCCATTGCAAGCCGGCAATTTCGGCTGAATATGCGCTCGTTTCGGCAGCTGCGGGCAAGCTCACCGCGAGTGATGTTAGCGTGTCGGCATGTTGGCACGACACGCCGCTCACGCTGCGACTCGCTCGGCGCTGCTCGTCGGCGCGCTTTCGATGAGCGCGGGCTGCGCCAGCGAAAGCTCTGCGCGCAAACCTTGTCCGAGCCCAGCTTGGGCTGGGAAGTGTTCCCTGCGCGATTTGAAAAAGGTCGAAGATCGCGAGATGCCGATGCCGTACGTGGTGTACGAAGCCATCTATACGCCAGAGCCGAATGCGGAGTATCCGCAGTTCACGCCGGCCGACGTGCGCATCCGCTTCGGCACCCCAGCCGTGCACGAGTTTGCCTTGCTCGATCATCTGAAGCCGCAACGCGAGGTTCCCTGCCATGCGGCAGCGGACATGGTCAGCTGCCTTCCTCAAGCAGCGACTGCCGAGGTGGTACCGTTCGATCCGGAGCAAGGCGCGCCAGCAACGCTGCCCAGTATCGTGGGCTGCGCCGCGATCGACTCGGCGAGCGAACAAGATCGCCTCTCCCGTACCCGTAGCGAAGGTAGCGCGGTCGAGCAACGCTTCACGTTTGGCACCGGTTCGGCCGCGCTTTCGCCGGATGCCACGGCAAGCGCGCGTGAAGTGGCCGAGCGCATGGCTGCCGATCCGAATTTGGAGTGTCTGGGCGTCGTCGGCCAGACGGCTCCGGGGGAGCCGATCTCGCTCGCTGAATCGCGGGCGCGCGCCGTCAAACAGCTGTTGGTTTCACTGGGCGTCGATTCGCGGCGCCTGCTGACGATCGCCGCCAACGCCAACGTGGCTGGCGGCGGTCCAAAGCCGCCACCAGCGGTCGATCCTGAGAGTCGCCGCGTGTCGCTCCGGGTACTGCTCCAGACCAGCGCGAAACCAGCTCCGTGAGCGAACGCGCGTGGCGACGGCTGGCAGTCTGGTCGTGCGCGGCGCTGTTCGCGTCGGGCACTGCCGCGCGGGCAGAGTCCGGCGCGCAAAGCGTTGACGCAGCGCCGGAAGGAACGGCTTCTCGGCCAATGCCCGACGACATGCTGGCTGTGCCTGGCGGCACCTTCACGATGGGTGCTGACGGCGTGGGCGAGCGCGATGAACAACCGGCGCACTCGGTCACTGTCTCCGGCTTCTGGCTGGACACGACCGAAGTGACGAATGGCAAATACTTGGAGTGTGTCAGCGCCGGCGCGTGCAAACCGTATCGCGATAACGTCGCGCGCGGCTTTCACGCCGGTTCAGAGGCGGGGTTCCGCGGCGCGCAGCAACCCGTGGTGGGTGTCTCGTGGTTCGACGCGGGCGCTTACTGCGCGTTTCGCGGCAAGCGTCTGCCGCGTGAAGCAGAGTGGGAGCGCGCAGCGCGCGGCGACGACAGCCGGAAATACGCTTGGGGCAATAGCCCACCAGACCCCGAGCAACTAGCCTGCTTCGGACGCAAAGTGGGCGCGCCGGGCGCCACCACCATGCCCGTAGGCTCCTACCCGCTCGGGCGCGGACCGTACGGGCATCTCGACTTGACCGGAAACGTTTGGGAGTGGACAGCCGACATTTACGATCCGATGGCATACAGCCGAGATGGCCGCGATCAGGGCCAGCCTGGCAGCTGTGAGCAAGTGCTCGAGTCGCTGGCCTCACTGCGCAAAGGTAAGCGCCAAGGCTACACCGGCTCGAACCCAATCCCCACGACCTGTGAGCGGGCCTTGCGTGGCGGAGCATTCAACTACCCGGGTGCCGCTTTGCGCGCCTCGAACCGCGTTCACCATCCGCCCGAATGGCGCATGCTCGTGGCCGGCTTTCGCTGCGCGCAAGATCTGGCGATGTGAGCGTTCTGCGCGCGCGACGTGCGCGATGTGCGCGCACCGCGGGTTGAGTGAGCGTACCTTTTTCGCGGTAAAATTCCTGATTTCTAGGGAACACGAGAGAGCGTGCTATTCTGATGACCTTGACGAGGGCATCGCGTCACATCTCGACTCAAGATCGCCTGCTCGACACCGGGCCTGCGCGGCTGATCGCCATTGCGGGTTCGCAAGCCGGAAGGAAATTCAAGATCGGCGACCACGCCGTGATTGGCCGCAGCGGCGACGCTTCCGTAACGCTCGAGGATCCCGAAGTATCGCGCAACCACGCGCGCGTCTCGAAGAGTGATTTGGGCGCATACTTGCTGGAGGACCTCGGCAGCAAGAACGGCACGCAGGTCAACGGCCTGCCAATCACTCGGCATTTGCTGTCCTTCGGTGACAAGATCCAAGTCGGCCCGCACGTCATGCTGCTGTTCGCGCCGTTCGACCCGATCGAAGATCAGCTGCTCCAAAGGCAGCGCCTGGAGGCGCTCGGGCGCGTGGGCGCGGGCGTCGCTCACGATCTGAACAACATGCTCGGCGCGATCGGCGCGAGCATCGACTATTTGAGCAAGCTGCCCGCGGAGCGCACGCTCAATAGCGAAGAAGTGCGCGAGTGCTTCGAAGACATTCGGCTCGCCTCGTCACAGGCCTCCGAGCTCACCCGAGGGATCTTGAAGTTTGCGCGTGGCCGCGCTCAGGCCCATTCGCCGGTCGACTTATCGGGCCTGTGCAGCGACGTGATGCGGCTGATTCGCCATACCTTCGACCGCGCGATTCAGATCGAATCCAAGATTTATCCTGGGCTCTCGGTGCGTGGGGATCAGGCCGAGCTGCACCAAGTGTTGATGAACCTGTGCCTCAACGCGCGCGACGCGATGCCGCACGGCGGTGTGCTCCGCGTGTCGGCGAGCGCCATCCCACCCGGCACGAACCCATCACCCGATCCAGTGAACGCCGACGTTGCGCAGCTCGTGCTGTGCGTCGAAGACACCGGCGTTGGCATGGATGAAGTGACGCGCGCACGGATTTTCGAGGCTTTTTTCACGACCAAACGTGAAGGCGCTGGCTTTGGGCTAGGCCTGGCCACGGTCAAGGAAGTGGTCGCATTCCACGGCGGACAAATCAAAATCGAGTCCGAAGAGGGCAAAGGTACCCGCTTTTTGGTGTACTTGCCGATGCACGAGGCCGGGCATGAACCCCGCAAGGTCACCGGTGCTCACGAAGCTCTACAGCCAATCTCCCGCGGCTCGATCCTGCTCGTCGACGACGAAGAAGTCGTGCGTCGTAGCTTCGCCCGCTTGCTGCGACAAGCCGGGCACGTGGTCGTGGAAGCGCCGGACGGAGTGAAAGCAGTCGAGACCTACCAGAAAGCCTTTCCTCGGCCGAACCTGGTCATTTTGGACTTGGACATGCCCGTGCTGAGCGGCGAAGAAACGCAGAATCGCCTACTGTCGGTCGATCCCGACGTGCGCATTCTGTTCGTCTCGGGCCACGACGAGCCGAGTCGTGAATCGGCGGTCCACGCTCGGGGTGCGCTCGGCTTTCTACGCAAGCCATGCAAAGTGCAAGTGCTGCTGGGCGCCGTGTCCGACGCCCTCGCCGGCATGGAAGCGCACATCGAACACGAAGAACGCACGCGCCCGGTGTGAGGGGAGATTTAAGGGACGCGCGGCGCCTTTTTCACGCGGCCGAGGTCACTGGCTTGGGCGCGGTGAGGTCGATCGGGATTGAGAGTGACGTGGCCGGCCGCTTCCACGCACGCGGCTCAGCTGTCCAGCGCCGTGGACTGCGTTCCGAATCCTCGGTGTTCCGAGCTGCGATCTTGTCCGGTTAAGTGCCTTGTCCGTTACTAACGTCCAAAGGATCTAGCCGGACAAGACCAAGACGCGGCGCGAGCCTGGCTGCGTCGGCGGACGCCCAGCAGACTAGTCGAAGGAATTTTCATGGTCACACGCCGAAGGCTGCGACGGGCGCGGTGTGGTGCGTGACCATCAAGCCAATGACCGGCCATTGGTGCGGAAAGCGCCGGCATTTCCGCGATTTAGGACCGTTGCGGAAACGCAACGGTGAGTCTAGAAATGGCCACTAGTCGAGCGCGCGGCCAGTACGCACACTCTACTCACGCTTGCGATGGCGCAGCGTTCGTTAGGAGTTTCACATGTCAGAATCGAATCAATGGGTCATCGACGCATCTCACTCGAACGCGGGCTTCACGGTGAAGCACATGATGATCACCAACGTGCGCGGTGAGTTCACCAAGCTCGAGGGAAAGGTCAGCTGGGATCCGAGCAAACCGGAGGCGACACAGGTGGAGGCCGTGCTTGACGTGGCGTCGATCAGCACTCGCGACGAGAAGCGCGACGGTCACTTGAAGAGCCCCGACTTCTTCGATGTCGAGAAATTTCCGAGCATCACCTTCAAGTCGAAGTCCGCCAAGGTCAAAGGCGCGGACGAGCTCGCCGTCACCGGTGATCTGACCATCCACGGCGTGACCAAAGAAGTCGTGCTCGACATCGAGGGTCCGAGCGCTCCGACGGCAGACCCGTGGGGCAACACACGCATTGGCGCGACTGCGAGCACCAAGATCAAGCGCGAAGACTTCGGGCTGGGCTGGAACGCGGTCTTGGAAGCGGGCGGCGTCTTGGTCGGCAACGACGTGAAGATTTCGATCGACATTTCGCTGATCAAGCAGAAATAAATCGACCGAGCACGGCGACGGCACGCTCCCGCGAATGACTGCAAGAGGAGGCGCTAGAGATGATTAGTCCTCGCGCCCCCTCTCCTGGCGTTAGTATCCAGGCAATGAGCGACCTGGACCTCAACGACGTAGCCGCATTCGTGCGAGTCGTTGAAAATAGTGGTTTTGCCAAGGCAGCCCGCGAGCTCGGGGTGCCGACTTCGACCGTCAGCCGAGCGGTGGCGCGCTTGGAAGAGGCGGTCGGGGTGCGACTCTTGCATCGCACGACGCGAAACCTGAGCGTCACCAGTGAAGGGCACGCGTTTCATCAACGGGTGTCGCCGTTGGTGGCCTCGTTGCGCGACGCCACACGCACGCTCGGCTCGGGTAACAAAGAGCCCGAAGGCCTGCTGCGGATGACCGCGCCAAACGACATCGGCGCGGCGATGCTGTCCGAGGAGGTCGTTCGCTTCTGTGAACGCTATCCGCTCTTACGGGTCGAGCTGATCCTCACCAACCGCAAACTCAATTTGGTCTCCGAGGGCATCGATCTGGCAGTGCGGGCCGGGCGCCTCGAGTCTTCCTCACTCGTAGCGCGCAAAGTGGGCACCATTCACGTCGAGCTGTATGCGGCGCCGAGCTACGCCGACCGTCACCGCTTACCGACCACGCTCGCCGAGCTCGCTCGACATCAGATTATCGGCGTCGGTGCGCAGGCCGGCAAGGTCAGTTGGCAGCTCGAAGGGCCGCGCGGGCAAGAGACGCTGGAGGCGAACTGCCGGATCGCCTGCGACGACTTCGGCTTCGTGCGCGCGGCGGCCGTCGCTGGCGGTGGCATCGGCCTATTGCCGCGCATGATCGCGGCCACCGACGCCGCAAGCGGCAGGCTGCTGCGTGTGCTGCCCGAATATGGCCAAAAGGGAGCCGCCTTGTTTGTCGTCTACCCTTCCGCACGCCAGGTGCCGACCAAGGTGAGTCTGTTCCGTGATTTCCTGGCCAAGAGCTGCGCGCACGCGACCGCTGACTGATCGGCTTTGCCGCGCGAAAGCGGGCTAAATAGCGGCGTTGGGAGCCCGTGCAGGCGATGGTACGTTGCCTGGCTAGCGATGGGTCTCGTTCGAAAAGCTGTCCTGCTCGCCGGCGTTGGGTTCGGCTGGCTCTCTTTCGAGGGTTGCCACGCCGGCCAGCCCGCTAGAGAGTCCGCGAGCAGCGCGCCCCCGAGCTCGACGCACGCGGGTGAAGTGCGGAGTAACCTGGTCCGCGCTGACTACGCGGGCTCGCAGGCATGCTCCGCTTGCCACGAGCGAGAGTACGCGGCCTGGCTCGATTCACCGATGCACCGGATGACGCGGGATTTGCAGCAAACCCAAATCAGCGCGCCATTTTCGGGCAACACGTTCGCCTTCCAGGGCGACTCGGTGCGACTCGAAGAGCAGGCTGGGCAGCGCTTCATGCGCTTGCACAGCAGAACCCCCAACGCGACAGACACGCTGTTTCGCGTGACGAAGGTGATCGGTGGGCGCTACCGAGAAGACTTCGTCGGCCTGGAGGTCGACCCCGCCGCGCCGCTCGCGGCGGGTCGCGGCGCCGAGCGCATCTTGCCCGTCTCGTATCTGGTATTCAACGGCGAGTGGCGTTACAAGGGCTATTCGGTGATGGTGCGCGAGCGCTCGGCGCTGGAACCGGGAGTAGTCTGGAAGACTGGCTGCATCTTCTGCCACAACACCGCGCCCGCACTGTCGCTCTTGCTCGACGACATCTACGGACAATACGGTGAGCGCGCCCACAGCTATCAGGGTTCGGCCAGTGTCGAGCTGCCCGACGACAAGCGCCCGCGCTACGTGGTGAGCGACGAACCCGCGCTCAAGGCGGCCTTGGCGACCGAGCTCGGTCAGCTGGGGCAAACGCGAGAAATCGCGAATTATGGCCTCAAGCGGGCGCTGACCGTGAGCATCGACAGCACGCGTGATGCGTTCGATGAGCAGCACCTGGTCGAGCTCGGCATCGGTTGTGAAGCGTGTCACGGCGGCGCGCGGGAGCACACGCAGAACCCTGGAGCCGTGCGACCGACGCTCGCGCTGCGCAGTGACTTTCTACGCGTAACGACCGCGGCGGGTGCGGAACCGAGCCACGCGCAAGACATCAATCGGGCCTGCGCCAAGTGCCACACCGTGCTCTTCTCACGTTACCCGTACACTTGGGAGGGTCGAACGCGAAGGCACAACCCAGGCGGCAGCACGATCAATTCCGGCGAAGCACGCGATTTTTTGCTCGGAGACTGCAGCAGTCAACTCAGCTGCGTGCATTGCCACGACCCGCACGGTGAGGATCCGAAGAATGCACTGCTCGCGCTCGAAGGAGAAAAGGGCGACGCGCTGTGTTCGAGCTGTCACCAAGCTCTGCGCAAGGCGGAGGCGCGGCGCGCGCACACGCATCACGCGGCGGATAGCGCGGGCAGCCATTGCCTGAATTGCCACATGCCGAAGAAAAACCTGGGGCTCGCCTACGAGCTCACGCGCTATCACCGAATCGGCTCGCCCACCGACCGCGAGCGAGTGGAAGGGGACCGACCGCTGGAATGCGCGCTCTGTCATACGGACAAAAGCGTCGACGAGCTCGTGTCGACCATGGAGCGATTGTGGCACAAACGCTACGATCGCAACGCCCTGCGCCGGCTGTATGGCCAGGACTTGCGCGTAAACGCGCTGGAGGCGACGCTCAGGTATGGCAAGCCTCACGAACAGGGCACCGCGGTTGCCGTCGCCGGCCGCGAGCGCCGTCGAGATTTGCTGCCGTTGGTCAGCGAGCAACTCGCCAACGACTACCCGCTGGTGCGCTACTTTGCGCGCCACGCCATCGAGCAAATCACCCAGGCAGCGTTGCCCATCGACATGAACCAAGCCGGCGCAGACGTGCTGGACAGTGCCCAAAAATATCTGCACAGAAAGCCCGATCGGAGCCCCGCTCAGTGACACTTCGCAGCTCGAAACAGCTGGCGTTCCTGCGCCAGTCGGAAATTCGCAATATGACCCTGGAGTGCACCAAGGTCTCGGGCATCAACCTGTCGCAAGGCGTGTGTGACACGGAGCTCCCCGAGCCCGTGCGCTTGGGCGCGGCAGCGGCGATGCTCGAAGGTACGAATACATATACGCGCTACGATGGCCTACCCGAGCTCCGTCGAGCCATCGCGCGCAAGGTCCTGCGCGACACGGGCGCGAGCGTCGACCCGGAGACCGAGGTCGTCGTGACCAGCGGCGCCACGGGCGCGTTCTACGCGGCCTGCCTCGGCCTATTCGACCCGGGCGACGAAGTGCTGCTATTCGAGCCTTATTATAGCTATCACTTGGACACGCTGCGCGCGCTGTCCGTGATCCCGCGCTTGGTGCCGCTGAATTTGCCGGACTGGTCGTTCTCGGCGCAAGCCCTGCGCCAAGCGATCGGGCCGAAGACACGCGCGATCGTCGTCAACACACCGGGCAACCCCTCCGGCAAAGTGTTCAGCCGCGCCGAGCTCGAGCTGATCGCCGAGCTTGCGCGCGAGTTCGACCTGTACCTGATCACAGACGAGATCTACGAATACTTTCTGTACGACGGGCGCACGCACGTCTCCTTGGCCACGCTGCCAGGCATGCGTGAGCGCACGTTGACATTGGGCGGTTTCAGCAAGACCTTCTCCATCACCGGCTGGCGCATCGGCTACCTGGTCGGCCCCGCGGAGCTCTGCCACAAGCTCGGTCAGGTGCATGACCTGGTGTACGTGTGCGCGCCGGCACCGCTTCAAATCGGGGTGGCACGTGGGCTCGAGCAATTGCCCGAGTCCTTCTACCAAGATCTGAAAGCCGAATATGCGCGCAAACGCGAGAAGCTGTGCAGCTCGCTGACGCGTGCCGGAATCACACCCCACGTGCCTCAGGGCGCGTATTACGTGTTGGCTGATGCGAGCAGTCTGCCCGGAAACAGCGCCAAAGAGCGAGCCCTCGCGCTCCTTCACCAGAGCGGCGTGGCCGCGGTTCCAGGCAGCGCGTTTTTCGAAGGCGGGCGCGGTGACGAGCTACTACGATTCAGCTACGCCAAGCGCGATGCCGAGCTCGACGAGGCCTGCCGCCGCCTCGATGCATTCCGGCGCTAGGCCAACAGTAGGGAGAACGCGATGAGAGAAGACTCGAAGTTCGTACTTGAATTGCCCGGTGTCGAGCTCGTAGCGGAGCACAATCTGCCTGCAGTGCGCGTCTCGAGCGCAGGCGCTTCGGGGCTGGTGTACTTGCAAGGTGCGCACGTCGCCGCCTGGCAACCGACCGGCCAAGCTCCGGTCATCTGGATGAGCGAAAACGCCGTCTACGCGGTCGGCAAGGCCTTGCGCGGCGGCGTGCCGATTTGCTTTCCTTGGTTCGGCCCGCACGCCGACAAACCGGAGTTCCCGGCCCACGGCTTCGCGCGCACACGCCCCTTCGAGTACTGCGGCGCGCGCCTGGATGCGACCGGGCGCACGGAGCTCGAGTTCTCGTTGAACGGGGACGACCAGACGCGGGCTTGGTTCCCGCACGCCTTCGCGGCGCGCTTGCGCGTGGCATTCGGGAAAAGCTTGGAGCTCTCGTTTTCGGTCACGAATCACGATTCAGAGCCGTTCACTTTCGAGGAAGCGTTGCACAGCTACTTCGGCGTTGCCGACGTGACCCAAACCTCCGTACGCGGGCTGGAGGGCGCGCGTTACATCGACAAAGTAAGGGAACAAGCCGTATTCACCGAGGGCCCGCGCGAGCTCCGCTTCGTCGCGGAGACCGACCGCGTGTACGAAAGCACGGCCGCCTGCACGATCGACGATCGCGTTGGGAAACGCTCGATCGTGATCGAAAAGGAGAACTCCGCGTCCACTGTGGTCTGGAACCCGTGGCGTGAAAGAGCGGCACAAATGTCGGACTTGGGTGCTGCGGCGTGGCCGGGGATGCTGTGCGTCGAGAGCGCCAATGTGGGGAAGTCCCGCGTAACCCTGGCCCCGGGTGAGACGCATCGCCTGCGAGTGACAGTCTCCGTGTCCGGGATTTCCTGAGCAAAACGTGACAAGCTCCTGTCTGCAATCGGCTCGATCCTAAGGACTCCGCACCGCCTTGGCGCAACCCAAACAGCGTATCACCCAGGAACACGTCATTAGCGGCGGACCTGCACGCTTGATCGTGCTGGAAGGTCCGCATCCAGGACAGAAGTTCAAGATCGACGGTGACGTCGTCTTGGGTCGCGCGATCGACTCGACGGTGGTGCTCGAAGATCCGGAGG
>Ga0247776_10000454_pt1 | contig 10171 bp, 5 predicted proteins | sample UWRJL199509C5_FD_179912 | JGI IMG/M metagenome (GOLD analysis project Ga0247776, IMG submission 179912) | Plant litter microbial communities from Arlington Agricultural Research Station in Wisconsin, United States - UWRJ-L199-509C-5 | ecosystem: Environmental > Terrestrial > Plant litter >...
TGCGACCGCCGCGCCGCCTCGTGTGCGGCTCACGCGCGCTGAACTCGACCCGTTGGTTCGACGCATCACGGCCGTGGTCGGTCTGGGCGGGGCCGATCAGCTGGTGGCGGAGCTTTGGGAGGCGGCACATTGGGCGCGTGCGCACGCTCCGTCGTCGTCCTCTGCACGTCACGTGCTTACACGGCGCAGCCTCGCCGCCATCCAAGACTCCCCCGAGATCAGTCGCGCCGCGCTGGCTCGAGACAGCCGCGGCTGTCCGAGCGAGATCAGTCGTCACTTCCATCGCGACCTCGGCCTAACCCTACTTTCGTATCGAACGCGCGTACGTCTGTTGCGCTTGATCGAACTCGTCGACGCTCGCGCTGCAAACCTGACTTCTGCGGCGTTTCAGGTCGGATTTGGCAGCTACTCGCAGTTCCATCGCGCATTTCAGGCGACTCTGGGCTGCGCACCAACCCGCTTCTTCGACACTGAATTGCGGCAGCGGATGGAAAACGCCTTCGAGCCGCTCTCGGGCGCCTGGGTTCAAAGGCCGGGTTTGCTGATCGAGGAATGAGCGCGGCCGTGGTGTAGCTGCGGTGGGGCACGGCGCAAGTGGGCGCCAGGGCAACACCTGCAATCGTTGACGAAACGTCGTCGCCTGGCTGACTCGTCTCTTGCGTCTCCGGGAGAGAACACGAGCGAATGAAGCCGAAGACCCGGCGAACGGCCGACCAAGTCTCAACAAGCGTTGGCGAAGCGAGTGGCGCGCTGCACTGCCAGCCAGAATTCAGATCTGAAAGCGTGCGCGCATAAAAGTTCACCCGCGACGATGATGCGAACGCGGCACCCCACTGACGAAATGCGCATGGCACAATGGTCGGAACCTACTAGAGTGCGCCTCCCGTGAGGACCCCGCGGAATACTCCCCGGGGTCGGGATGGAACACTGGATAAGTGTGCTTTTGAGCTTGTCCGAATCGTTGCCGGGGCGCGTATTTGCGGGCCACGGCGGTGGTGCGGACGCGTGGAGTTCCGAGATGAAACGGAAAGAGAATAGAATGAGCTTGGATCGAAGTTCGCGAGGCCGAATGACGTCTGTCAGCAGACGCTGGGCCGGTTTTTTGGCTATTTGCCTGACGCCCGCCGCAATTGCGGGCTGTTCTTCAGGTGAAAACGCCCGAAGTGATGTCGCCGCCGTGACGTCGCAGGCCCTGAGCGCCGCAACTTGCGGCTACTCCCTCAGCACGGACCTGCGAAAGGCCAACAAGAAGGGCTTCAAGGTGAAGCTCAAGATCACGAATTCGGGCGGCGCTCGACTCGATACAACCGGGATCGCCGTGCTGGTCAATGCCGGCCAGGCCCAGCTCGTGAACGTCGCGCATGGCAGCTTCGCGCCTGCGGACAATGGCTATCTGCTGAAAACCGTCCCCTACGCCGAGACTCTGGACGAGATGGATGGCGAGACCGATCCGGACGTGATCAGTGGCAAGGCTTACCGCTTCAACCTCAAGTTCGAAGGGACCTACTCGCAGCTCTCGGCGAATATCATCTCCAACGCCGGGATCAATTGCGACCAGACGGCGCCCAGCGTCACCCTGAGCAGCAGCGGGGATTTTTTCACGGCCAATGGAACGCTCACTTTGAGCGCCAATGCTAGCGACGACACGGGCGTGTCGAAGGTCGTCTTCGCCCGAGACGGCGTGGAGCTCAGCACGGTGTGGACGGCGCCGTACGCCGTCAACCTGCCGGTCAGCAACGCGCTCAACGGTCGTCACCGCTACACGGCTACCGCCTACGATCTCACGGGCAACCAAGCCTCCGAGACGAAGCGCGTGTTGGTCGCCATCGGCAACAAGTTCTTTGGCACCGCGACCACGATCGCGGCGGATTATCGAGACATTCCGGCTCACTTCAACCAGCTCACACCCGGCAACGCCGGTAAGTGGGGCTCGGTCGAGGCGACGCAGAACCAGATGAACTGGACTGACCTCGACGCCGCGTACGCTTTCGCCAAGGCGAATAACGTTCGCTTCAAATTCCACACGCTCGTTTGGGGCCAGCAGCAGCCCGCCTGGCTCGCCGGCCTGTCCGCCGCAGAGCAGCTCGCGGAGGTCGAAGAGTGGATGAGCGCGGTCGCCGCACGCTACCCCGACATCGATCTGATCGACGTCGTGAATGAGCCGTTGCACGCTGCCCCGAGTTACATGGCGGCCCTCGGCGGCACGGGCACCACGGGTTGGGACTGGGTCGTCAAGTCGTTCGAAATGGCGCGCCAGCACTTTCCCAAGGCCGAGCTGCTCCTGAACGACTACTCCATTCTCACGATGGCAAGCTCGACTCAGGACTACCTGAAGATCGTCAAGGTTCTGAGCGAACGCGGCCTGATCGACGGCATCGGCGAACAAGGGCACTTCTACGAGCGCGCCCCCGAGCTCTCGGTGCTCAGCGCCAACCTGAACGCGCTGACCGCGACTGGGCTTCCGCTGTACGTTACCGAGCTCGATCTCAACTTCGCCGACGACGCGCTGCAAGCCAACCGGATGAGGGATCTGTTCTCGGCGTTCTGGTCGAATCCTTCTGTCTTGGGCGTCACCCACTGGGGCCATCTCCAGGGCAATATGTGGCAAAGCAACGCCTACCTGATCCGTACCGACGGAAGCTCCCGACCCGCGCTGACCTGGATCGAGTGCTATCGCGCCGGTGGCACGAACTGCACCGTCCCCACGTACGTGCCCCAGCCGCGCACCGGCAGCGCTGCCGGTATCGCGCTGGAAGCGGAGGAGTACGACTCGGCCCACGCGCTCTTGCCGGCAGGTAACGTGGTCGCCTACGCGAACGACGGCTCCTGGCTGGGCTTCGACCAGGTCGCCTTCAACGCCGGCTGGGATACGCTCAACGTGACGTATGCCCTGGGCGCGGCGAATCCGATCAGCCTCAGCATCCACCTCGATAGCCTGGCTACCGCTCCGGTTGCCACGGTGCAGCTCGCGCCGACCGGCGGCTGGGGTACGACCAAGACGGTCTCGGTGCCGTGGGCACCGCTCGCCGCGCAGAAGAACGTCTTCGTCCGCTTCAACGGCGGAGGCGCCAACCTGGACAAGCTGGAATTCGCTGCTCCTTCAGGCGCGGGCAATAACCTCGTCGCCGATAGCGACTTCGAGCAGGGAACCAAGGGTGGCTTCTTTACTTGGTCCACTGGCACGATCGCGAACACGACGGCTCGCGCCGTCAGCGGCAGCCACGCGCTGGCGATGACGGGTCGAACGGGCAACAGCCCGCTCGCCCTCGGAGTCACGAGCTTGGTCGCCCCAGGCAAGACGTACAAGGTCGGCCTTTGGGCAACCATCGGTGGAGTCGCGTCCGCCTCCGCGTACGTGAGCACGGCGTTCCAGTGCGTCGGGGGAGAAACCAGCTACGGTCGCCTCGGCGATTGGGGCAACGTCAAGACCATCGACGACGGCAAGTGGGTCGAGATCGCGGGTGACCTCGTGGTTCCCGACTGTCAGCTGGCGAACGTCCAGTTCTGGCTCGAAGGGCCAGACGCCGGCGTGGATCTCTATCTCGACCACGTCTCGGTTCGTGCTCAGAACACCAGCAACATCGTGAGCAACGGCAGCTTCGAATCAGGCACGAACGGCTGGTTCACCTATAACGGTGGCAGCCTTTCGGCCTCGACTGATCGGGCCCACGGCGGCACGAAGAGCCTCTTGGTGGCCAATCGCAGCAGCAATGCGCCGGCTGCGATCGACCTCACGAGCGCGGTCAAACCAGGCAATAACTACCCGTTCAGCCTGTGGGCTTCCGTTCGCGCGGCTGATGGAACGAGCAAGGCCATCAACATCACCCAAGCCACGACCTGCAAAGCTGCGGACGGCACTAGCAGCACCAGCTACAGCTGGATCGCAGGTCCGAAAACTTTAGCCGGCGACAGCAGCTGGGCGTGGACCCAGTTCACCGGCACCGTCGCCGTTCCAAACTGCGCACTCACCCAGCTCCAGCTGTTCGTCGAAGGCGGCGCCGGCGCGGACCTGTTCGTCGATGATGTCCAGATCCTGGACAACAGCGGCAGTTCTTCGAACCTCATCACCGACGGCACGTTCGAGTCGGGTCAGGGTGCGTGGGGTGGCTTTGGCTACACGACGCTGTCGACCGTGTCCACGAGCGCGCACTCCGGCGCTCAGAGCTTGAAAGGCTCGGGCATGCAGCCAAATGGGGCCATCGCTCGGGACATCCGCGCGTTGGTCGCTCCAGGCAAGCGCTACACCGCGACTGCCTGGGTCTCCGTCGGAAACATCGTCGCCGGCTCGGGCGCAGTGAAGCTGCAGACGATTCAGAGCTGCAACGCCGCTGGCAGCGACAGCTATCCTTGGCTCGCGGGTGATACCGTGAACAACGGCAGCTGGAAGCAAGTCACCGGCACGGTCGATCTCTCGGCCTGCACATCGATCGAGAAACTACAGCTCTTCGTGGGTGCAGACTCCGGCGATCTGTACATCGACGACGTTACGCTGACTCCGGCTCCGTAGCGTCGAGCGACTGTGCAGTGACCTACAGGGGTCTTCCGACAGGGAGGCCCCTGCTTTGCATTTGGCTCCTGTTCAGGGCTCGGGCGCGCCCTGTTCGCTCAACGTCCAGTGCGCGTCCAAGTACGTCTCGACCGCGCTCAGCTCGATCGTCGTCAGCACGCGCGAGTACAGAATAATCTCGGAAATTTGGCCTTGGAAATAGCCGCAATTGACGACATATAGGCTGTGGCCCACGAAGTTGTTCGCCCGCAGTTTGGACGACGGCAGGATCGGCACGGGTATTTGCAGGGTGCTGAGTGCGCTGCCGTTGATGCGTAGATCGCTTGGCGCGGTCACGCGATGAATGGCGCCGTACAGCGAGAACGTCGTGTGATCGACTTTGCCCGCTTTAATCGTGTCTTCGCCGACCTCGTAGCCCCATTCGTTGTCCCACACGCCCATCGCGATGTCGTCAATCTCGCTGCCATTCGAGAATTCGAGCATCGACGCGCAATCGGACTTCGTCGGTTTCGCGACGATCAGGCCGGATAGTCCTTTGCTGAAGTCCCCGAAGCCTTCGGCGAACTTCAAAAACTGCCCCTGACCGTCGAACTCGAGCGTCGGTTGTCCGTTGAAGCCCGTGGCCAAGTACGCTGGGCGTGCATTGACGGACGATTGCGTGGCGTTCGTATGGTTCTCTGATTGATCTTGCCAGCTTTGAACGAAACCGTCCTTTTGCTGGATGCCTCGATCAGCACGCAACCAAAGCAGCAGCCCCGTCTGCGGCAGCTCGACCTGCTCGCTCGATGTGCCTCCCGCGCCGCCGGGTTCGCCCTCGCCCGGATCGTCGCGCTCGCCGGCACTGCCACCCTCGTCCTGATCGTCGCGCTCGCCGGCACTCCCGCCCTCGCCGGCGTCCGCGGCGCTGCCGCCTTCGCCGGCCTCACCCGCACTGCCGCCATCGTTCGCGCCGCCATCGTGAGACAGGAATGTTCTCTCGCGTCCCGAGCACGCACCAAGCGTGATGCATAGCCAAAGAACTGCAAAGCGGCGCGGGCGCACCATGGACCAAGTACATCGCCTGGTCTGGAAGTTCAACCGCGGCTCCGCCGTGGGCCGATTTGCGCTGCTCGGCGCGCGCCGCGCTCAGTTGCTGTTCGACTACGATCGACGCGTGGCAAAGGCGGATACCGCCAACGAAGCAGCCAGCACTGCATACGTGCCAAACAAGCTCTTTCGCGACAGACGTTGCTCGAAGCCGGGATTGAGGCGCTTTGGCACCAAGTGATAGTCTGTGGCGTAGGCGAGGGCAGTCACGAGCGTCGCATTCCGCGCTGCGCCGAACACGGAGCGAGGCTCGGGCAGCAATGCCTGCACTGCTGACCAGAAGCCCATCGCGCCCGCGTTCAGCAATCCTCCCACGAGCGTGTGGCGCACGTCCCACTGCTCGTATTTCTTTGCTTTGTCGCCCCACACGATGTGGCTGGTGGCGTTGAGGGCCGCTGCCGCGTGTCCCGTGTCTTTCGAAGAGAGCAGAAGCAGCGCCGTGGTTGTCGCCGCGCTGGTGACGGCCGAGGTGAGCAAGGTTCGCACGATCGGGTTCAACTTCGACATGCAGCCCGACCATGCAGGCGACATGCCGCTCGCTCGGAAGCCGGTGCGATTTCTTCGGACCTGGAACCGGTTGCATATTTTCCGCTGTGGCCAAATCGAACCGCAACCTGGCTTACCAACTGTCGGCGTGGCCCACAGCGAGACGAACCCGAAGAATTATGCCTCGAGTGCTGACCGGAGGGCACCGCCAGACGGGCGAACGCTTTGCGCGGCCACGCGCATCAAGTAGTGAGGCATTCGACCGACGTCGCCATGTCACACGTTCTCGATCTCACCGAAGGCGCCATCTTCGCGCAACAGTTCCGCGTCATCCGGCCATTGGCCCAGGGTGGTATGGGCGCGGTCTACATCGTCGAGCAGCTGAGCACGGGTAAGAAGCGGGCGCTCAAGTTGATGCTGCCCAGCGCGGCGGTCGTCGATGGCACGCGCCGCTTCGAGCAAGAGGCGCGCACGAGCTCCCTCATTGCGAGCGAGCACGTGGTGGACGTGATCGCCGCGGGTGTGGAGGGCCCGGAACGAGTCCCGTGGCTGGCCATGGAATTGCTGGAGGGTGAGTCACTTGAGACGCACCTGCTGCGCTCGGGCGCGCTTTCGCCCACACAGTCATACGAGATCTTGCTGCAGCTCGCGCACGCACTGTCGGCCGCTCACGACATCGACGTGGTTCATCGAGACATCAAGCCGGACAACATTTTCCTGGCTCGGGCGCGCAACGCAGGCAGTGAGTTCATGGTCAAAGTGCTGGATTTTGGCTTGGCGACCGTGGTCGCCGCGGACACGCGCAACACCACCGCTCTCGGCAGCCCGCTGTGGATGGCGCCCGAGCAAGCGCAGCAAAACGAGCCGATCAGCCTGGCCACCGACGTTTGGTCATTTGGCCTACTGGCGTTTCGGATGCTGACCGGGCGCATCTTTTGGACTTCCAGCGATGGCTCGCTGCACCAGTTGCTGCGCGAGCTCTTGCTCGATCCGCTGCCTCTCGCCTCGCAGCGCGCCAAACAGCTCGAAGGCGCAGAGCTGCCTGCTGGCTTCGACGAATGGTTCGGTCTGTGCGTCGCTCGCTCGCCAGCGGAGCGCTTTCAGCACGCTCGCGACGCTTGGCTTTCGCTCGAGCCCGTGCTGGAGGCCGCGGGCGCTCAGACGAGCCGGCGCTCGCCCTTCAGTGAGCCTCCACCGGGCCACGTGCCTCGTGTGGCTCCGTCGGTGTTCCCCAAGGCGCCGGATGCGGTCGGCACGCAGCTGACTTCCACGGACGAAGTGCGCGCCTTCATTGGGCTCCGCGCGCCGGCATCGAGCCCGGCTCTTTCTGCTAGCGCGGCTCCGGTGAGCTTTGCGTCTCCGCGCACGGTCGCCCCGCTGCGCAAGCGCTTGATTCTGCTCTCGCTGGCGGCCTGTTTGGCGGGCGCGCTGCTGCTCGTCTGGCAGCTCCGTCGGGCCGATAGCACGGCGACGGCGGCGGCTGCCTCGGCCAACCACGCACCGGCAGCCGCCCACGTCAGCGCGCCGTTGCCGGCGAGCGCGCCGCCTCTCCCTCTGCCCGAACCTGCGCGTCAGATCGAAGAAAGCAAATCCGAGCTCGAGCCCGAACCGACTATCGCCGCCGCAGGCAGCAGCACGAAGACAGCAGTGCCAGCGGCGCGTCGCAAGCTCACCCCCACCACACCTCCGCAGCCAAGCAAAGCGCGCCCTGACCTCCCTGATCTCCTGTGATTCGCCAGCCATGAACAACGTGACTCGTTTTGGTCCGCAGCTGCTGATCAATTTGCTGATTTGCTCACTCGCTCAGCCGGTGTTCGCTGCAGGCAAAGCGCCTACGACGACGTCGCCCCGAGCCAAAGCCGCGGGCAAGAAGAGCCCGGCTCCTGCCGTCTCGACGGCGCCGTCGGCGGAAGTGATCGATCCGGCTGTCGCCGCCGCTTTGGAGATGGCTCAGGCTCGAGCCGAGGCGCAGTCACTGAAGAATCAAGGCGACACGCTGTTTCGTGCTCGCGAGTTCGCTGCCGCCATCGACGCTTACCAAAAGTCGTATGCGACGTATCCGGACGCACGCGTGCTGTACAACGAGGCGCGCTCGCTGCAAGCGTTGGGACGCTACAGTGAGGCGCTCGGGCGCTTGAACCACTTTGCGCAGGTGGCAGCGCCCGAGATCAAGGCCGAGGTCCCGGGCCTGCCAGCGCTGCAAGCCGATTTGCGCTCGCGAGTCGCAGAAGTGGTGATTCGCATCAATCAACCGGATGCGCAGGTGACGTTTCACAATCAGCCGCTGACGGTCGCAGCGGGGCCGATCTTGGTGGATGCGGGCGAAGGCCTGCTGCGGGTGACGAAAGAAGGGTTTTTCGCCTACGAACGCCAAGTCAAACTGCGCGGCGGCGGCAGCGCGTCTTTCGACATAGCACTCGGGTCCATCGAGCGGCACGCTCAAGTCTCGATCAAGAGCCGGGTCGCTGGCTCCGCCATCAGCATCGATGGCCAAGCCTTGGCGCAAGCTCCCACCGAAGCGCTGGTGCTGCCTGGCACTCATCGCGTGGTCGCGCATCGTGAGGGGTATTCGGACGCTTCCACGCAAGTGATCTTGGTTGCCGGACAGCACCGGGAGCTCGAGCTCAATCCGCTCGAGCAGCACCCACTGCTTGGGCAATGGTGGTTCTGGGCGGGCGCGGCGGTGGTGGTGGCGGGCGGGGTGACGACCGCGATCGTGGTCGCGCGCCACCAAGATGGCACCAACGGTGACTTTTCACCGAGCATCGTCTCGGGCCCGCTGTCGAGCCCGCTCCGTTTTTAGGTCAGCCGAGCCTACTTGCAGACGCCGTTCACGCCGGCCGTCCAGATTGCCTGCACTTCGGCGGCGCTGAGCGCCCGCTTGTAGAGCTGCACCTCGTCATAAAAGCTGGCGTCCGCGTGGCCGCTGAGGGCGCTCGATTTGACGTCACCCGAGCGCGCGCCAAAAATCAGCGGCGAGTCATTGTCGAGCGAGCCTTGGCGACCCATGGGATTGAGCGTCGCGTCTAGCTTGTTGTCGAGGTAGAAATGCAGGCCTGTGCTGCTCGCACGCTGCACCGAGACGACCACGAAATGCCAGTTGTCGTCGAGGATGTTGCTGACGCTCGGGTAATTCCCGAAGCCGCTGACCGGGTCATTGAGCTGCAGGCCCAGAATGCCGTCGATCGAATACAGCGAATAGCCGAGGCTCGAGCCGCCGTTGCGCTTGTCCAGGTACACGCAGGTCGAATTCGTGCAGCTCGTGCGGAGCCACAACGCGATGCTAAAATCCCCTGTTCCGACATCGAGCGCCGCGTCGTCCGCGACGGACGCGTACGAGGTCGCGCCGGCAAAGGTAAAAGCTCCGGCCACAGCCCCGGCTACGCCTGCCTGCACTTCTTCATTCGCAGCTTGGCTGGTCAAGGTTGCGTGGTGTGCCCCAATCAGCTCAGTTCCGTCCGTATCGCCGGTCCACCAAGCAACTAACCCAGGGGGCGCGGTAGCACACAACGCGGTGCATACCTTGCCGTCGCCGCTGTATTGAGCCGGGCATTTGCAACTGAAACTGCCCGAAGTATTGGTGCAGATGGCCTTTTCCGCGCAAGTCGAGGTGTTGGTTTTGCACTCATCGATGTCGACACACTGAGTCGCGTTGGTGGTGCTGTTTTCGAAGCCAGTCGGACATTTACAAACGGCTTTCGTGCCACTGCTCAGGCACGTGGCACCTGCGCTGCAAGGGTTCATGCCCACGGCGCAAGGATCCACGGGTGGGCTACCGCCGCTGCCTCCAGCGCCTCCTTTGCCTGCGGTGCCCGCAGTGCCTCCAGCGCCTCCTTTGCCTGCGGTGCCCGCAGTGCCTCCTTTGCCAGCGCTGCCTCCGTTGTTTCCTGTACCGCCTGCCCCCGCTGTGCCGCTCGAGGCACCTCCGATGTTCTCGCCGCTCTCGCCGGCCTCGCCGGCCTCGCTCGAGCTACCGCCTTCGCCCGCTTCGCCGCTGGGCCCGCTCGTGATTCCTCCCGTGCCGCCCCCGCCGTTTGCGCCGGCCTCACCGTTCGGGGATTTGTCTTGGCTCAGCAAGTCTTCGTCCGTACA
>Ga0247776_10000455_pt1 | contig 10165 bp, 15 predicted proteins | sample UWRJL199509C5_FD_179912 | JGI IMG/M metagenome (GOLD analysis project Ga0247776, IMG submission 179912) | Plant litter microbial communities from Arlington Agricultural Research Station in Wisconsin, United States - UWRJ-L199-509C-5 | ecosystem: Environmental > Terrestrial > Plant litter >...
CGTAAGTTTCTCGAGAACGTGTGTTGAGCTCGGGCTGGGAAGGCCCGTCTATTCGATGTTGTAGTTTGCGTCAGGGGCGCCGACAGTATTCCTGACGTTGTCGGTCCAACCCACTATATGGCGGCTCTCCTTCATCTCACCCAGGGGGAATCCCTGAGGGTTATGGGCCCTTTGGACGCGGCTATCTTCGTAAGAGATGTAGGCGCCATCGGAGTTGTAGCAGAGATACCAAAGGACAATATCGCCCACCACTTCCACCACTGCCAGAATTGCTGCAAAACCCTTGAGATACGTAGTGCCAGCGAAGTTGACAATCCGCTGGCAGTTGGTCAGCCCGGCGACCATATCCAGGGGAATCTCGAGTCCTGTGTCGGCCCGAGCTCGGCTCAGGATCGGGTAACCTCAAGCGATGACGGGATTTCCAAACATTCCACGCCAGCATCTCCCCGAGACGGCAAGGTCTGCATCCTAGAGTAGTTCCGTCTTGAACCCAATAGTACAGAACCCGGTGTAGACTGCCACACTGCTGTGGTGGACCATAGCTAGGCTGTTGATGTGAAGTTCGGCAAGGTGGGCGGTGCAGTATGCAGCTGCCTTGTCGTCGTCGGGCGAGGATCGAAGGGCGGCACCCATCCATGCAATCTGCTCAGCGATCTCGGCCACGGAAAAGGCATTTCCTGCAATGTCGATGGCTACCTTGCCATCTCTAAAGCATGCCTTGAGCTGTGTTTGGTCCCGCAGTATAACTAAAAAAAAAAGAAATAGCATTAGCGAGTTCAATGAGGGCATGTGAAGGAAGCGATTCACCATCACGGCTTTCTGAGCCACCATCCACGCACTTTTAAAGGAGAGAGAGCAGCGCGTTTCCCGTCTCCAGCCACATCTGCTGGAAGTATTCTTCGCACGTTACGGCCTACAAATTGTTTCCATACCCAGTCAGTGTAATCATTTGGGCTAATACGCAGCTAAGAGGACCGTCGTATTGTTACTCCTGGGAAAAGAGATACGGATCCCAGTCCACAGTGATGCGCATATGCAATTCTTAAATCTGCTTTCGGCTGAGCTTACAAGACCCACCACCGACTACTTAGATGATCGGCTCCCGAATAGTTCGGCGGTAATCAAGCTCTCCTTGTGCGTCGGGGACGTGCAGCAAGCTTATCGCTTTCAAGGTCGACCGAAGCCAGTAGTAGGCTGAGGCCTCAGCCATTGCCTCTCGGTACTTGGATACTTCGGGAATCTCGAAATCGTCATCGTCGTCATCTAGGTCCCCAAGGGAGGCGAGACCACTCAGGTCAACGTCTCGATCATCGCGGCTGCTGTCGGGATCAAGCGCGTCTGACTCCCTGTCCCACATCAGGTGCATTTTTTCGAGCTCCATGCCCGGACTTGTCTCGAACGGTTGGTGGCTGTCGCATGAGTCCGCGTTGGATTCGATGTCGGAATGGCCTTGGCTGTGGCTAAGGAGTTTGCTCTTCAGGCACTTGATAATTTTTACTATCGCAGTGGTCAGTCTTTCCACCTGAAACCGAAAACGCGAGCCGACCCATGCGGAAATGGTGGATTCAAACCTTCTGAACCTATATACGAGATACATCCCTTCAGCAAGCGGTCGGGGTCCTGTTCCACTTCGGCAGGGTCACTGGTGACAAACTCCGGCGGAACCTAACCTGCGGGCTCGTTGGCGAAAGCCGAGATGTACTTGCCAACATTAGGATTCTGAAGAAGGCTTGTAGCGCTAGAGAATACGGTGCGGGTGTCCTGGTCCGTAGATGAGTGCATCATATTTGTCGCTGCGGCTTCATCTAGCTCTTGAATCGTATCAAGTTTCCCCAGAGCCACTGAATTGGCTGCCAGTGAGCCGTACCCTTAATCGTCGTTGGCATTCGTTGGGTCTTTTGTTGAATAAGACCATTGATCCAAGTCTTCAGGACCGAGTTCTGGAAGTCTGCTGAGAAGTACCTCGTCGCCGATCTTTTTTAGGTCTGGAGTTTTCACGTCGATCGGGGGGAGGGCAGTGTCTCTATCAACTGGAGAGGACGCCCGGGACCGGGGGGCGTCTAGATAGTCATCCCGAGGAGGTAGGGCTTCAGAGTCTTCATAGTCCCAGACCATCCAGGCTGCACATCGTGGATAACGCCCTTCCACACGAATATCCTTAAACTCTTGCTCACTAATAATAAGAGAGCCAAAGGGGTCGACCAGTCGGTTGAGAGTCGCCAGAACTTGCAATGATCTCCTCCTCATTCAGCAGCAACCCCCCGGCCGCCCGCGGCGAATCCAGCGTTTGGGTACAGAGGCCCGGAGCCCAGAACCTGTTGCGCAAGCTTTTGGGGTGATGAGAGTGGTTTGGAAGATCGACCCTCGGGTGTAGAGTCATCGTCGTAGACTAGACGTAATCATTTCTGGTCAGGGAACGTGCTCTGGAGAAGAGAAGCGTTAGATAATTAGATATTAGATATGGCACATACACGGCGCTGGCACGACCTCCCCGGGAAAGATGATTGTGTACATTTCCCGCCATTGATCCACGAATGATTGGTTCGGTCGGGATCGGGTTCGGAGCCGCTCTTCTGTTTCATCGGAGATAGCATCCGTCGGAGGGTACCTGGCTAGTGCGCAAGGAACAGCCATTCGCATATGCCGCTTCAACTGGTAGTCAGTCACGAATGGCTCGAAACAACGATTGCATATGTGGCGGGATGAGTGTCGTCGGTAAATGTGTTCCCTGTTACGTTTTTCAGCATTTGATGAGCACTACAATGGTGAGGCATTCCCGGACTCACTTTACCCGCAATACGTTGGTCCGTCCTGACCCACAACAAGTTTTAACTCTAGCGAACGTCACGGGGTCGTTCTTTGCAAAAGGGCAAGCAAAGCTGAGGCTGAGGAGCACTTTCCGGGGTTCGCCATCGTCAGATGGAGGCTCATCCTCCACCCTCGCCCTTTTTCTTCCCCTTGCAGGCTTCTTGGACTTTGACTCATATTCATCGAGCAACCGTCTCTCGATCTTAGCCATCACTACGCTTAAGTATCCTTGCGTACGAACGGTAGGGTGTAGCGATTTGACGTGGATTGCGAGAGCAACATCGGAGAGCGATGCATGGCACCCGATGGACGGCGTGGTATACTTGAGCAAACCACCATCTTCGTTGGGCAGCTGCGGGGCAACTACACTGCCACTGCCGTCGATAATACTATTGGCTCCCTGCTTTCAATGACCTTGGCACAGCCTGTATGCTAGCGCATTGTACTGCAGTGGCTAGGCGTCAGGGTCGCCGGGCTCGGTGACCAAAATCATTCGTGAAAAAAATCGGCCATTATTTTACACTACTAACTGACTCCGGTAGAGATTTCATGGGAAATCTTCCAGCAGGAATTCGTTTCCAGAGCGCTGCCCAGGTGAGGTACGAAAAAGGAAACTTTGTGTGCCCAGATTCGTCGCACATAACAGTCGGTTTCGTGATCTAGCGGTATGATTCTCGCTTAGGGTTCACCCTATAGCATATATGCGAGGGGTCCCGGGTTCAATTCCCGGCGAAAACCTGATACGGTGGATTCTGAGTACAGTCCAGTAATCAGGAGCTCTATTCTCTTTTTGCTGGTTAGGTAGCAGCTTGTCTAAAACCTCCACCTCTCCCAGGTACCTCGTTGATGAGCCTTTGTGGTCGTTGGGATTGTGGGAGCATGTCGTCGCAGAAGGCGTTGGGGGGCTCGAAAGGAGAAGGTCTTTTCGTCCTGGGACCGCTGGAGTGGGTCAAGAGTGAGAGAGTGTCTCCATCCTGTTACTTGCCTTGCATACCGGCTTGCGTTCTCAGGATTGGTCAACACAGTCGCCTCTGTCGTTGTTGGCCTCTACCCCTTTTCAACCCCCTGTTATCGCGCCCAATGCAGCTTAGTGGCTGTTGGTCGCCCTGGAGATAACCAAACAAATCCAGAACCCTCCCATCAAACTTGTTCAGGACAGGTTGCAACCCTCCTCTTGTATCGGCAAGCCACCGCCAGCCCGTCCCAAACGTTCAAGGCATCACCAAACCGCAGTATCAGAAAAATCAATTCCACCCCCTGGACCCCCTTTCGAACTCATCCCCAACACACGAGGATGAGGTTGCGGATGTCAAGGGGTGAGGTACGGGGTTGCTGAGAGAGGACGAGCGGGGGAAGGGAGCATGTGATGTTGACTCTTGAGGTTGTTCTTCTTATTTCGGGGTGATATTTGCGCATCTTCACCATGAGTGTGCGCAGCAGATGAAATCGCCTTCGCCAGGACATATCGGGGCTGAGTCCGCCGCTGTTGTACCACTGTCAGTACCTCCTATCCGTAGGACCCCAGACTCAGCAGCAACTCACCAGGATTCGGCTGCCGACAAGCCTCCTTCCACAAACACTGAGACGGCTCCGTCTTCCCCAGACACGGCTTGATGACACAAGCCATAATATTGTTCGGATCATTTGGACACGGCCAGTTGTCCGGTGTCCCCATGTACGATGTGCCCTTCCACACATTTTTGCAGATGCCCTGATCAAGACAAACACAATCCCCACCCCACTGGTTCGAGCAGCGCCCTCCCACACCCCCTATCTTCACCGATACTGTATTCGTCGTCGAGACACTCGATGATCCCGTCGTTGAACTTGGTCCTTTCGTCGTTGACACCGTCGGTGTCGTTCTCGCGGACTCGCGAGTCGATTCTGGAACCACCCCCGAACTCCCTGTACTCCCAGGCACCCCTGCCGTGGCCGACCGACTCGTGGCCGACAAAGCAGTAGACACCCTCGCTGTCGCAGCAGCGGCTTCGTCCGTGGCAACATCGCACGTATGCTTCCCCATCGTGGCGCCGAGACTACCCCCGACGCTCGCTGCGACGGCGACGACAATCGAGGCGATCCATGCGAGGATGAAGAATGTGCGTCGCTTGAGACCAAGGATTCTCGCTTCGTCTGGTACGGCCCCTGCCCATACCGCGCCGCCGAGGCCTTGGCCCGCGATGTATGGTTGGGGGACGGCTTCCTTGTCGTAGTCGCGGCCGTGAGCGACCTCGAGTGTGCTGTGAGTTTGGCTGACGGTAGTAGTGCCGTCGCTCACGGGCGAGAGGTGGTTGTCGGATACGCTCATCGCGCTCGATGGCATCAAAACGAAAGTCGACGCGTGCGTGCGGATGGTGTGGGGAAGAGAGGTCCGCCTGCAACGGTCGGGGAAAAGTCCCGAGCCATACTTAGTTGGGGGGTGTAGGGTCTAGGCTTGAAGGGCTTTGAGGCATCAGCACGGGGTAAAATCAGGCCGCGGGCTCTTGCAATAGAAAGTGGTATTTTGCCTCCCACAGGCTGGCTGTGGGACAGCGTGAGACAGATGAATCTCGATTTTTGGACGTATCAGGACCGTTGGTGCCGCTGCCGAGCATGTGCGGCTGAGATGTAGCGGCTACAATTGGTTCGCAACGGTTTTGTTGCAGCCGATGGGACGCAGGGGGCCAGATTGGCCGTCCAGGAGAACCCGAAATGTGGTGCGCAACGGCCAGGCAATCCTTGGCTTTGTATGTGGAAATTATAACCCGGGGTAAAATGACGTCAGTTAAACAACCATCAGTACCGAGATACTCGCAGTTTCGAAGACAGATTGAACAGTTACCTTTACCATATCGACCACAATATGCCTCGTCATATGCCGATATGCTTTCAATCCCGTTATCGATGCTGCTCGTTCCATCCATTTACGGCTGCACCGTGTCAACTAAGAGCGTAGGCTGTTTGGCGGTCTAATTTCGAGGTTGAAGGAGTAATAAATGGGCAAGAACCAGTTCAGAGACGAGTATCTTAGCCGACGATGTTGCAGCCAATCCGTTCTTTAATTTGTTTCATATGTACCTAATCGATAATGTACGGCATCATACAGGTTGCCTATGGACGGTGGACTTCATATGTGCTTGGAAACCAGCGGAGGGTAAGTCAGGGGTTGCACCTACTCGGGTTTCTGCGCCCACACGATCTTCTGCATGTAGTAGGCGTGGATCTTTGGTGACTGGAACTCGTTGCGCAGCTTGGCAGCGTAGACTTGGACCTCTTCAGGGGCCCAGCCTAACAGAGTGCCCATGTAAAGCATCGAACCGGCGACGTCGTTCGAGGTGGCCAGCTGCTGGAAAGCGCCGATTTCCTTCTTCTTTTTATCTTCGGGCCAGGCGCCGAAAGGAGACTGTAGGTGAGTTAGCTGCAAGCTCCAATTTGCCTGCGTAGCAGGGTAACTTGCCTTGAAGTCCTCTTCGTGGATGTTCACGAAGCCCGCGGCTTCGATTCCCTTGCGCTGGATTCCGTCTTCGACAACGGTCATGGAACGGCCCATCTTTTCGCCACCCTCGGCAAAGAACTTTCCAAACTGGCCCATGGCTGTCTTCTCGTTGACAGAGTCGTCGTCGCTGCGGAATTGCGCAGAGGCCTCGTGGCTCTCGATCCAACCTCCGGGCTTGATGGCGCGATATGCTTGACGATAAAGCTCATCCCAGTCCTTGATGCTCCCAAAAAGCCAGCGGATGTGCACGAAGTCGAGGCTGTTCTCCTCAAAAGTCCATTCCTGCGTACAGTCATCAATTTGGCTGGGGAGAAGTTAGAAGCCATGGCGGCCGTGCTGGGACACCGAGGTTGAACGCTTACAACAGCACGTTCGGGGGGACCCAGCTGGGCTGGATGGGCGATAGGTCGATGCCAATCACTTCAGCACTTGGGTACTTGTCGCCAAAGTCACTGTATGCGTGTAAGGGTCTGCTGCTCCAAAAGTTCAAGTTAAATTTCCTCCAGGGACGTACATTGCCCAAAGCCCAGTGCCCGTGCCGAGGTCAAGGACTTTCTACATCATCATTATCATCAGCAAACACCATTAAGTGCTGTGGTGGGTTACGTACCTGGATATTGTTCTTGACAGGTACCCTGCAGAGCTCACCGTCGAGCGTTAGGGTCAGGACGTGATGGCTAGCAACAACGGTCAGTCTTGGTCAGGGGGGCGTGACACTGCAGCGGCCTACATGATGTCAAGGGATTCGTTTTGCCCTTCGTCATTGGCGCCCCTTTTCACTGGTCAGATTCTGGGCTGCATCAGCTCATTTTGGGAGGTTTGAGTCATACCAATACTCGGCATCGCCTTGGCTGCTGTGGTAGGTTCTACCATTAATCGTCCTGTATTCTAGAATCGACGCGCTGAGAGAGGCGGTGCTGCTGGCAGAATCCCCGCCGTATGCCGACTCTTGGTCATCGTACTCGTCAGCGCGCTGCTATCGAGGCGAATTGGTCAGCTGAGGTCAAACAGGTGCATGTGAAGGACCCGCATACGGTTTCCTGTTGGTCCGGAACGACCGAGACCCCAATCTCGACCTCGACCTCGGCGCCGCTAGTTGCCGTGGGCAAGGCAACGCCCGGAGCCGTGGCCTCGGCGCCGGATGCCGTAGCCGTCGGTTGTTGTTCCGACATGGTAAAAATAGCTTGCAGCGTGCCCAGTGTGCACAAGTCAAAAAACCACTGTAGAGGAAGCGGAACGTTTGGAAGAGGCGCCATCGGTCCTTTTGTACCGACCCCGCCCCGTGACAGGTGTTCCGGATGCATGGTAAGCATGGGTGTGATTGGACGTCGATACCATCCCCAGCCTAGCGACCCGGGAGTTGTGGTCTGGTTATGTGTCGACTGCCCGAGTCAGTGCAATCTCGGCGGTGACTGTAAAACGCTAGGTGCTTGTTGAGAGAAAGCGTTACGTAGCGTGGCGTCCAGGCGCCTGTAAACACTTGGCAGCTGGGGGGCATGACCTGATACGGATATACACGCATATATCTTCCGCGAGATCTAAGTTGGTCCTCTGCACACACTTTGTCAAGTATTGTGCCACCCAAGGCGCGAGCCTGCATTCTTGGCGGGGTACAACATCCCCCCAGATTATCGCGCAGCTGCCACAAACCTGTCAAGCAACGTGGTGAGAAAGGCAATGGATGGAATAAACCCCGGTTAGATCGATCCGCTCAGACCTCAGAGAGAGCGGTCTGCAGATCACTTTCAATACGGATTAGCTCCGGCGAAATCGCGAAATTGGGTCGTTGCGCCATTTTATGCACGCTCGAGCTGTAGGGGCATTAGCCACTTGCAGGAACGACACATGTGCGGCCTGCATTTGCATCCAACATCGCCCCGTTTCCTTGGGGCGCCGTATCGAGTGGTGCCAGGTGCCAATAGCGGGCCGGAAATCCATTCTCGGCTTGCTGTCGTCCGTGACCCGGCGGAGCTAAAAGAGCGGCCCCGCCAAGTCTGCTTGGCAGCGAGAGCACAGACCGGCGCTAGGCACGTAAACAGTGAGGGGAGGTGGAGCAACTGAAAATGCCGCGTCAAAGACGACAGTGGCCACACTTGGCGGGTTAGGTCCCTCTTGTCTGCGGATCGCAAATTATCCGCGAAATAATCGCCGCCATGAGTGCTACCGCACAGCTAGGATCGCCGCCCACTGAGGCTATTGAAGTCGCTGCTGCTGAGGATGTGGAGACTGACGAGTTCGACCCTCAGGAATATGATGGCTCTTCGTTTGCTGCCTCGACGAGTGTCACCTCAAGCCTTTTCGAGCACGCATACGAGAATGGAAGACGAGTGCGTACCGCCAATCCAAGCGCTGTGAAATCTCCGGAAGCTGAAAGCTGACGCAGGCCAGTACCACTCGTACAAAAATGCTCGATATCCGATTCCAAACGACGATATTGAGCAGAACCGCGAAGACATGAAGCATGCGATGATGTTAGAGTTGACTGAGTGAGTTCTGCCAGATTCTTCTGGTCGCGGCACTGTTTGGTAGGTCGCGTCGCTGGAGAGGGGTGCTGGCTAACTGAAGGCAATGCAGCGGGAAGCTCTTTTTCGCCCCTATCGGGAACCACCCACAGAAGGTCATTGACTTGGCCACAGGGACGGGCATCTGGGCGATTGACTGTGCGCAACATCCTCACCGGCCGAACCCAGAGACTCGACGCTGACTTTTCGTGGCAGTCGCTGATCAGTTCCCCTCGGCCGAGGTTCTCGGCATCGACTTCACCCCGATTCAGCCCGATTGGGTTCCTCCGAACCTCAGATTTATCGTCGACGACATTGAACAGGACTGGCTGAACGGGTCGAATTACGACCTCGTGCACCTGCGCCAAGTTTTTCCCCTTCTGAAGCAGCCCGAAACGGTCCTCGGCCACGCATTCGAGTACGTTCGACTATCTTCTCTTCTGCGATGTGTTTTCTCACCATGCACCGCAGACATCTGAAACCCGGCGGTTGGATTGAGATCCAAGAGTTTGGCGGGATGACCTATTGCGACGATGGCTCGACACCAGACGGGTACATGGTGCAGAAGTTCCTGGATGCCGCCACGGAAGCGTTCAAGAAGTTCGGCAACGATTTCCGGATCGCAAACAACCTCGAGGGGCGTCTCACCGCGGCGGGTTTCACGAATATCAGCGTTAAGAAACTCAAGGTGCCTATCGGAACATGGCCAAAAGTACGTGAATGCGAGCTGAGCGACTTGGTTTCCTAGTGCTGACGTACTTTTGCTCCTAGGACAAGCGACTGCGCTTGATCGGCCTGTACTTCAAGTCCATCCTCGAGGCGCTTTTCACGGCCATCGGTGCGAGGCCTCTCCAGATGCTGGGGATGGAGCCGGTCGAGATTGAGGTGTTTCTGGTAGGAGTGCGCAAGGAAATCAAGGACACCAACTACCACTCCTACATGGAGTATATCTTCTGGACCGCGCAGAAGCCTGAGTAGTGGTGTTTTGGAATGAACATGGGCCGGCGTTAGGTAAGGTAGCTTGGGCAGGGAGTTGGAGGTAGCGTCGTTTTGGAAACGTGACTTCAACATCTGAAGTTCGAGGCACTCCAATGGAAGAGACGAGTTTGGCACTTGTTGCTTCTCCAAAATCTGAAGCAAATTTAGCATGACCCACGTAACAATCTACGCCGAATCGAGCCCCAATCCAATCAACAAACGCTCACGTGAGTGTGTGGGGCCGGTCCCTGATAGGTAGGACGATGGTCTTCTTTCAGGCAGGAAAGATGCGCCCAACCTGAGGCAGTAGCGCCGTTGCCCCTCTTTCGACAACACGGAACATCTCAGTTTCCAAATCGCGTCAAAAACAAGTTGACAGAATAGCGACAGACTAGTCGCTGAA
>Ga0247776_10000456_pt1 | contig 10160 bp, 7 predicted proteins | sample UWRJL199509C5_FD_179912 | JGI IMG/M metagenome (GOLD analysis project Ga0247776, IMG submission 179912) | Plant litter microbial communities from Arlington Agricultural Research Station in Wisconsin, United States - UWRJ-L199-509C-5 | ecosystem: Environmental > Terrestrial > Plant litter >...
GCGCGAAGCGTGCGGCGCTGCGCGCGCACCGAGGGAGAGAGAGGCCGAGAGAGTGGGAGGGGCGCCCACGGGTTCTGCCATGCACCTCTCGGAGCGCCCATGTGCTCGCGCCGTGCGGCAATCACTCGGACTGAGAGGTGCGGCGCTGGATCGCGACCGCCCCCTCCCCTTCCCCAAGAGACAATCATGTTCGAACCCACATGCCCACAAAACACGAAAAGCGCGCCCGACGTCAGTGACGTCGAACGCGCTTTCGGCGCCTAGCGCTGGCTGCGCGGCAGGCTCAGTGCTTCAGAGGTACTCGTTGAACAGGTTCTCGAGCATCTCTTGACGACCGGAGCGCGCCTTCGGGTCGAGACCCGTGGAGAGCGCGTGATCGGACAGGTCAGCGAGGCTTGCCTTGCCGGTCGTGATGCGCTCACCCAGGCCGCTGTTCCAACCGCTGTAGCGCTGCTCGAGCAGGCGCTCGAGCTTGCCGTCGTTGATCGCGCGCTCGGCGACGAGCAGACCGCGCGCGAGCGTATCCATGCCGCCGATGTGCGCGTGGAACAAATCCTCCGCGTCCATGCTTTGACGGCGCAGCTTGGCGTCGAAATTCATGCCGCCCGAGCCGAGCCCGCCGCCCTTCAGGATCGTGTACAGCACGAGCCCGATTTCGGCGACGTCATTCGGGAATTGGTCGGTGTCCCAACCCAGCAGCGAATCACCGCGGTTCATGTCGATGCTGCCGAGGAAGCCATTGGCCAGCGAGTACGCGACTTCATGCTGGAAGCTGTGGCCCGACAAGATCGCGTGGTTGGCTTCGATGTTGACCTTGTATTCCTTCTCGAGGCCGTAACGCTGCAAGAACGCGTACACGGTGGCACAGTCGAAATCGTACTGGTGCTTGGTCGGCTCTTTGGGCTTCGGCTCGAGCAGGAGTGCGCCCTTGAAGCCGATCTTGGCCTTGTGCTCCGCCACTAGCGACAAGAAGCGACCGAGCTGATCACACTCTCGCTTCATGTCGGTGTTGAGCAGGGTCTCGTAGCCTTCACGGCCGCCCCAGAGCACGTAGTTCTCGCCTTTGAGCGCGAGCGTCACGTCCAGGGCTTTGCGCACCTGGGCGGCAGCGTAGGTGAAGATTTCCGGATCGGGATTGGTGGCAGCGCCGCTCATGTAGCGCGGGTGGCTGAACAGGTTCGCGGTGCCCCACAGGAGCTTCACGCCCGTGCGAGCCATTTCCCGCTCTGCCCCGGCGACCAAGCGGTCCAAGTTCGCGTGACTCTCACGCAGGGTGGCGCCTTCGGGGGCCATGTCGCGGTCGTGGAAGGTGTAGAAGGGCGCGCCGAGCTTCTCGAAGAACTCGAACGCCACCTTGAGCTTCAGCTCGGCGGCCTCCAGCGGGTCCCCACCTTTGAACCAGGGCCGATCGAAGGTGCCCGCACCAAACACGTCGCTGCCCGGCCACGCGAACGTGTGCCAGTAGCAAACGGCGCAACGGAGGTGCTCGGCCATGCTCTTGCCCAGGACCTTCTGGTCCTTGTCGTAGTACTTGAACGAAAGCGGATTCGTGCTGGTTTTGCCTTCGAACTTGATTGGAGCAATGCCTTGAAAGAATTCAGCCATGATTTTCCCTGTTCTGTTTTCGCGATCTGATCAGCGCTAGCACTTTAGCAGGTCGGGGGCCTTTGTGATAGCGTTATCACACGGGGCGGTTATCGGGCCGGAACCGTGATCCGGCGCGTCGGGGTGGAGTACTACACTGCGGCCACAGTGCAAGCCCGCGACGCACCCCGACGCTCCGGCGCGCTGGCAGCGCCCTAGCCGGGCGGGCGAGCGCGCTTTTTGACGCGCCGCGCTCGATGCCCGGCGCCGTCGGCCGCCTTCGACTCACTGCGTTATCGTTACCATACTATTTGCAGATCGAGGCGCACACTGTCGGTTGGACGCTGGCGCGCAGGACCGCAGGCACGGTATCGTGTACGCGATGAGAACTCGACGAGGCAAAGGCGACACCGCGACGATCACGACCGTCGCAGCCAAAGCCAACGTCGCACCGATGACCGTGTCACGGGTGATCAACGGGGGCTACGCGAGCCCCGCAGTGCGCGCCCGCGTGGAGCGTGTGATCAAAGAGGTGGGTTATGCTCCCTCGTCCACCGCGCGCAGCCTGCGCTACGGCAGGAAGGGTTGCATCGGCGTCGCCGTCGAGTCCATCCACGACGCTTGGTTCATGGGCCTCTTGGGCGGGATCGAGGAAGAGCTGGCCAAGAGCCACGTCGGACTGATGCTCGGCAGCTGGAAGCCCGGTGACGGTCCCTACGACTCGCGCACGATCGCTGCTTGGATCGACGAACGACGCGTCGACGGCTTCATCATGGTCCGGTCGACGAAGCGGGAGCTGCCGCTGCTGGAAGCCGCCGCCGCAGCAGGCGTGCCGATCACGCTGATCTGCCCGGACCAAGCGGCCGACGTCGGCTTCACCGTGCGCTGCAGAAACTTCGACGCGGGCAAGGCGCTCGGCACACACCTGCTTGCCCAGGGACACCGCCGGCTGAGCTTCGTCGGCGGCCCGAAAGACTCGATCGACTCGATCGATCGCCTGCGTGGCTTGCAAGAGGTCGTGGCGAGCGTCAAAGGCGCCATGCTGCGCCCAGAAGACGTGTCCTTTCAGAGCTCGTACATGCCTGGAGCCGGTAAGGCGGCCGCCCTGGAATACCTCAAGCGCCCCCCAGCCAAGCGCGCGAGCGCGGTCGTGTTGGGCAACGACAGCATGGCCATCGTGTTCATCTGTGAGATGTTGCGCGCTGGAGTTCGCGTCCCAGAAGACGTCTCGGTCAGCGGTTTCGACGGCATCGAAGAAGGCGAACGCAGCTGGCCCACGCTGACCACCGTGGCCCAGCCAATGCACCGTTTGGGTGCGGCGGCCTGCCGCGGTCTACTGGATCGCATCGAAGATCCAACGCTCGACCCCGGCATCACTGCGGAGTTCCCAATGCTACTCGTCGAGCGCGAGAGCACGGCCGCGCCCGAGAACACGGTCACGCCCAAACCACGCAAAGCGCGCAAACAGGCAGTCGCCAGTGCGAGCTAGTGCAGGCACGCGCCCGACCTCATTTCGATGAGGGAAGTTCGCCGCGCTATTGTCGCTGAGACGGTACTCCGAACGACCGACGGAGGCTGCCCTCGCCGCGGCTGGGACTGGCAGTTGCTGTGCTTTCCGCTGATTAGGCCGTAGCCAAACATTTGACTACACAACGCTCGAATCCCCTGCTTTTGCGGGGGCATTTTTGGGCTTGGAAATGGCCGGGAAACGCGTGCGGCAGCGTGCCGTTTTAGAAAGTGGCAGATTCGTTAGGGCATCCGTGCGATTGTCTGGCGCTCAAAGTAGGACTTACCGGTCCCGGCGACTTTCGGATAACATTGGATCGAGGATCAATGAGCAGCGAAGACGCTGTAAGACAGATGTTTCTCGAAGGAAAGCGCAAGTGGCCCCGCGTGGAGTTGGGCTTCGATGTGTTCTTTGGGCACTGCAGTCGCGTACTCAAGGTCACGGCGCTGGGTGAACCGCCACGCGAAGCGGCAGATCTCTATTTGTGCTGCGCGTGCGCCGAAGCGCAACCGGAAGCACTCCGCCTGTTCGAAAGTGAGGGCTCTGGCGTAGCCACGGCAGCGATCGCACGCATCGATCGCAGCGCCGACTTCGTGCAGGACACATTGCAAGAGGTCTGGGATCGCTTGCTGCTCGGTGCAGGGGCGAAGGTCAGGCAGTACTCGGGGTGCGGACCGCTCAAGGCGTGGGTGCGCGTCGCGGCCACCCGCGTTGCGCTCGATCGCCTGCGCGCAAGAAACCGATTCTCCGGCCACCACATCGAGCTGACGGATCGGCTGGCCGCGCCCGGAGGCAGCCCGGAAGCGGAGCTGCTCAAGCTGCGCTTTGGGCAGGCATTCCACCAAGCTTTGCGCGATGCAGTGTCGGGCCTGTCCAAGCAGGAGCGCAACGTGCTGCGCATGCACATCGCAGGTCACTGCAGCATCGACGAAATCGGGCGAGCCTACAACGTGCATCGCGCCACGGCCGCGCGTTGGCTGGAGCGCACGCGCACACGCATCTACGAAGAAGTACGGCAAGAGCTGTGCGTGAAACGCGCCAACCTGACCGCCAGTGAGTTCAAGAGCCTGGCGACCATGATGGGCACCGAGCTGGAGCTGAGCCTGAGCCGTAGCGGCGAGCGCCTGTCTGCCGGGGGCACTCCAGGTTAGGTGCGTGCACGGCCATGGCAGCTTCGGAGATCTCGGGCAAGCTCGATGCGCCCTCGACGGCAGCGTCCGGCGAAAGTGCGGAGTGCCTGAGCGACGAAGAGGTGCTCGCCTTCGCGAGTGGCACGCTGGAGTCCGCACGCCATGCCGAAGTGCACGACCATTTCGACCAGTGTGAGGTCTGCCAACGTTTGCTGAGTGAAGCCGCGCACGCGCTGGCCGCCGGCGGAACCACGCCGCTGCTCGATACTGACGAGCTGAGCTGGCACACGACCTTTCAGCCCGGCACTTTGGTCGGGCATCGCTACCTGATTCGCCAATTCGTCGCGCGGGGCGGCATGGGTGAAGTCTACGAGGCCTTCGATCGAGATTTGCAGCAGCGCGTCGCGCTAAAGGCGGTCACGTCGACCGCCTGTGACGACGCCCGCGCCGTGCGGAGACTGAAAGCCGAGGTCCAGCTCGCACGCCGCGTCAGCCACCCCAATGTTTGCCGGATTTACGACTTCGGCACGCACGTCATGCCAGAGACCAGCGAGCAGATCTCCTTCCTGACCATGGAATTCGTGGACGGCGAGACGCTCGGGCAACGCGTGCGCCTGACCGGCGCGCTGCCCGTCGACCAAGCGCGCTCGCTCGGGCGAGAGCTGCTCCGCGGCCTGTGCGCGGCCCACGAGGCGGGCGTCTTGCATCGCGATTTCAAGAGCGACAACGTCATGCTTCGCGCTGAGCCGGGTGGCGCGTGCTCGCCGTTGATTTTGGATTTCGGACTCGCACGCGCGCTCGACGACGGCTCACGCCTCAGCAACACCAGTAACCCGAACATGCTCGGAACCTTCGCTTACATCGCGCCCGAACAGCTGCGCGACCAGCCTCATTCGACGGCAAGCGACGTTTATTCATTTGGCATCGTGTGGTTCGAGATGCTGACGGGCAAGCTTCCCTTCGAATCCCCGTCGACACCGATGGGCACCGCGCTCGCGCGCTTGCAGAGGCCGGCTCCGGCCCCCAGCACGAAGAACCCGCTCGTGCCCAACGACCTCGATGCAATCGTCCTAGGCTGCTTGCGTCGCTCCCCCAAGGACCGCTTCCGGACAGCCCGTGAGGCGCTCGACGCGCTCGAGGCGCTCGAGACTCGCCGCCCGAGCGCGTTCCAGAAACGAAGACTGCTACCGCTGACCGTTGCCGCGGTGCTCGGGGCCGTCGTAGCGTACGCAGCCGCGGTCCCGTCGAATCGTGAACCGACGCGCGAGAACAAGGCCGCCGCGAAAATTCCGCACGATTCCCCCAGGCCACGCGGCGGCCTGGACGCGGCTCCCCAGCACGATGCAGTGCCTGGGAGTCCGCTCACGCCCTCGGCCTCTAGCACCATTGGTCGTGCTCAATGGTGACTCAGGCTATGCTCGATCAACCGGTGCACGACCGCGCCTCGTCCCGAAACACCGAGCTTCCGAAAGACGGTCGCCAGTTGATTGGCAACCGTGCGTGGAGACGTTGCGCGCAAGTTCGAGATTTGAGCGTGACTGCGACCAGCCACCAACTCGCGCACGACGGCCGCCTCGGCATGGGAAAGAGGCACAGGAAACACTAAATCTGGCCGCATGACACTCACCACCCAATAGCCTTCACCATTGACCTCCACTCGGCTCAAGCGGCCCAGGGTGGGTGAAAACTCCGGACGGTGAGCTGCGCAAGCAGCCATCGTCAACAACACGGATGCCTGGGATAGCCGACCGGGGATGCCCATCCCGAGCAAGCAGTCTTGGATGGCGGCCGCGACCGAAGACAACCCCATGCGAAGCTCGATCGCTACGGCCTTGGGTGTTTCCCCCAACAGGACCCGCTTCAAGACACCCAGCTTGCAAGCCTTGAGTGGCTGCGGAAACCGGACGCTCGGTTCTTCGATCAGAGCGATGTATCGGTTTTCGGTCGCGAACGTGTCGCGAAAACGCCAAGTCCCGCGGCAGAGCTCGAGCCAGAGGCGAGCTAGGTCGAAGCTCTGGCTCAGGGCGGCGTCGCGTTCTGCTGCCAAAATCCGAAACATCGCCGCTGTATTGCCGGCCGGAGGAGGCGCGCTCGAGCGCCCATTCAGTGGAAAATCATCGCCATTTTCCGTATCGGAGTCAGGAACGGAATGGAGTGCCTGGTGGTCAGTCATCGGTTCTTCCCTCTTCCAGGAATAGACGCCGCTCCACCGAACAAGTCGCACCACCATTTGCCAACCAGGGCCATGGGCCCATCCGGCGCGCTGGCCGCGCTGGCCGCGCTGGCCGCGCTGGAATCCAGCAGTGTTTCGCTCAGGTCGCGCGGCTCAAGGCGCGCCCAAGGCGAGCAGCGCGTCGTACCACTTGTTGGCGATCAGCTGGCCGCCGGCCAGATTGGGGTGCACCCCGTCGGCCGTATAGGTCGAATTGACCGTATAGCTCGTGGCAGTAAACGCAGCGTGCAGATCGACGACCGAGACGGGCGACGCGGCAGTGCTCTTGCTCGACGCCCAGGCAGGGATCCGCGCGTTGAGCGCCACCACTCGCGATTCGCAGGTCGCACAATCTTTCGGGTTGAGGGGCGTGATCTGAGCGACCAAAACGATCACGCTCGGGTTGGCCGCTCGCAGATCGTCCAAGACGGTGGCATAGGCGTCGAGGATCGCGCTTGGAGAGCGATCGCTCCAGACGTCGTTGGTACCGAACTGCATGAGGACGAGGTCGGCCTTGTTGGTGTTGCACCACTTGGGCAGCTCGGAAGCGTGCGAACCGCTACCCACCAGATCCGTCACGAGGTAACCGCCGTGCCCCTCGGTCTGGACCGTCGCGGCACCATCGCAGCTCTGGTCGTTCAGATTGCTGCCCACGAACGCGAAGTTGGTTTTACCGTGATCGGTGAGGGCCTTCGCCAAGAGTTGCGGGCCACAGGTCGAACCGGTGATCGAATCACCGAGTGGAGTGATGCGCCAGGTGCCAGTATGCGGCGGCAGCGAGCCCGAACCGCTCGCGCCACCCGCAGCGTTGCCCGCGACGCTGCCGCCGGCGGGCGCGCCGGATTGCGCCGCCCACGAGCCTCCCGCTCCGGCTCCGTGCTCGGCACGGGTGCCATCGTCCGATCTCCTACAGGCCACGGCGCTCATACCAATGCTGAGCCCGAACAGGAGAACGCGAGACGGCCGCGCGCAGCGAAGTCTGGGACCTTTGCCCCGATCGCAGCGTGGCGGGGACGGTTTTTTCATGAATCGAGAGCAGTCATAACTCTCGCGAACCCGGAAATCCAAGGCGCGTCCCCATTGCGCTGGATCCTTCCGGGTAGGGGCCCTATCATTTTCGGATCATGTTGAAGTTCAGCCAGGACGGGCCGACCGCTGATAAACAAATGCGCGCGGTCATTTTCTACCTGACCACGTTTGGGTACATCGACGGGGATTTCGACGATGCGGAAAAGGAATTCGTCCGCAGCTACGTCCGCAAGCTGATCGAGCACCGCGTGCACGACGCCGTTCCCGAATCGGACCAAAAGCTGCGCGCCGAGCTGGTCGGCAAGTTCACCAATCACTTCCACGAGGTCTTCGAAGGCATCAACCGACAGGTCAAGGACCTGTTCACCGAAGCCGTGGCCGAAGGGGAGGCCCAAGACACTTTCGTACACTCCAAGCTCAAGCTGCGCTGCTTCGAGATCTTCAAGGGCTTCGACACGGCGAACCAAGAACAGCTGATGAGCACCATCGACGAGCTGATCCATGCCGATGGTCAGGTCCACCCGGCAGAACTGAAGTTCCGCAGCGAGCTCGCCGCGCTGCTCGAGGCTGATCTGGGTGTCGAGCTGCTCGAGGACGGTGACAATCTTCGCACGAGCGCCGTGGGCAAAGACGAGAAGCTCGTGCCCAGCCTGGAGAATCACCCATTTTTCCAGCAATTCGAATATCATTACACGACCGACCCGACCCGCCTGGGCCAGCAAATCGAATCCGATCGCAAGCTCATCGATCGCGTGATCGCTCAGCTCGACAAGCAACGCGCGGCCGGCAAAGGCATGCTCAAGGGCAAGCGCACCGTGGCGGAATTCCAAGGCACCGAGCCGTTCCTCGATGGCCATGTGCACGTGCTCTCGCCAGCGCCAGGGCGCGAGTACGAGTTAATCGTGGTGGGGGACTTGCACGGTTGCTACAGCTGTTTGAAGGCCGTCCTGATGCAGTCGGACTTCTTCGCGAAGGTAAACAAATTCGTGGCCGATCCGGAAAACAACCCGGAGCCCAAGCTAGTGCTGCTCGGCGACTACATCGACCGTGGGATGTTCAGCTATCAAGGTGTGCTGCGTTCGGCGATGCAGCTCTTTTTACGCGCGCCCGACCACGTGTACTTGCTGCGCGGTAACCACGAATATTATATCGAACACCAAGGTCGCGTGCTCGGCGCCGTGCGGCCGAGTGAAGCGATGAACACGCTCAAGCCGCACATGTCGCAAGAGGTGTTCGCACACTACATGCAGCTGTTCGACGCGCTGCCGAACATGTTGTTCTTCGAGCGCCTGCTGTTCGTCCACGGAGGGATCGCACGAGATCTGCTGCTCAAGGACAGATACAAGGATCTGTCTAGCCTCAACGATTGGGACATTCGCTTCCAGATGATGTGGAGCGACCCCAGCAGCGCGGACGTGATCCCCGCGGCCCTGCAAGAGCAATCATCCCGCTTCCCGTTCGGCCGACTGCAGAGCCAAGCGTTCCTACAACGCGTCGGCTGTCATACCTTGGTGCGCGGGCACGAAAAGGTGAATGAAGGCTTCCGTCGCGTGTACGACGACCCGAACCAACTGCTCATCACGCTGTTCTCGGCTGGCGGCAGCGACAACAAGGACATCCCCGCAGACAGCAGTTACCGCTCGGTGACGCCCATGGCCATGACGGTCAAATACAAAGACCACAAGAGTCAGATCATCCCCTGGAGCATCGACTACCGGCGCTACAACTCGCCAGACAACAACAAGTTCTTCGAATCTCGACCGGAAATCGAGCACTTGCCCGGCTGACGCTGACGCTTTGGTTGGGCGCCCCTCCCCCAAGCGCGCGCAGACCTCAGATTGCCTTACCCGGATTGAGGATCCCGCGCGGGTCGAAGGCCGCCTTGATTCGCGCCAGCAGCGCGCGCTCGTGCTCGCCGATCATGGCGCCGAGGTAGTTCCGCTTCAACGAACCGACGCCGTGTTCACCGCTGATGGTGCCCCCAAGCTCGATCGCACTATGTAAGATCGAATCGAAGGCGGCCAGCGCGGCGTCCTGCTGGCCCGCTTGAAAGACGATCGTGGGGTGCAGGTTGCCGTCGCCAGCGTGACCAAAGGTGCCGATGGTGAGGCCCGATTGTTCGGCCACGCTGGTGATGCGGCGGATCATTTCCGCGATCGCGGGTTGGGGAACCGCCACGTCGTCCAACAACGTCGTACCCAGGCGTTCGAGCGCGGGCAGCGCCATGCGCCGCGCCGCGAGCAGCATCCGGCCTTCTGCGACGTCGTCCGTGCGGGTGACGTCGCGCGCCCCGTGTTCGCCGCACAACTTGGCTGCGTGAGCAATGGCGGCGGGAGCGTCTACGGCGTCACTCTGCGCGATCAGGAGCGCGGCTGCGGTGGTGTCGAGATCCATGTGTACGAGCTCTTCGACCGCGGTCAGCGTCACGCGGTCCATGATCTCCAACAACGACAAATCAACGCTTTCGTCCATGGCGGCAATCGCCGCAGCAGCGCTGGTCAGCGTATCGAAGAACGCCAGCAGCGTGGAAGCGGGGCGCGGGGCGCGCAGCAGCCGTACGGTCGCCTCGACGATCACGGCGAGCGTGCCCTCCGAACCCACCAGCAGCCGAGTCAAATCCAGACCCGCCACGTTCTTGCGACTGAGCCCGCCAGTGCGCAGCAGCGTGCCATCGGGCAAGACGACCTTGAGCGCCGCC
>Ga0247776_10000458_pt1 | contig 10129 bp, 2 predicted proteins | sample UWRJL199509C5_FD_179912 | JGI IMG/M metagenome (GOLD analysis project Ga0247776, IMG submission 179912) | Plant litter microbial communities from Arlington Agricultural Research Station in Wisconsin, United States - UWRJ-L199-509C-5 | ecosystem: Environmental > Terrestrial > Plant litter >...
TTAGGAGCTTTAAAGGCCCAGCCTCCTTATTAGGTTTAAGGTCCTTATAACCTTAGCTAGGGCTTTTAATAAATGTCCTTCCGTACTTACTAAGGAGTTTCCTGTTATTTCTTAGGCTTTAAGTCTTATAATAGTTTTACTTTTTAGTATAGTAGTTTAGATATTAAATCTTATCTTATTTCTAATTTTTATCGTTAGTTTTAATTGGTTTAGATTCTTTCAGTAAAACTCCGTAACCAGGTCTAGGCACTTAAGATTTTTAACGGGCTCCTATAAGTTACTTTTAAGGCTGTAGTCTAGCCATTTAATAAGATATTTAAACGTGTTCTTTCCCTTTCGTAAATTTATAACTTCTTTAACATTATACTTATTTTTATTAGCGTTAACTTTGACCTTCTTTTCTAGGGGAACTCCTTTTAGGGCAGGTTTTAGGAGTGAGATGTGAAAAACCTTAATCCGCACTTTCATGCTAGCAGGTAGGTTTAGTTTGTAATTAGAGGTGGCGACCTTTTTCTTAATCTAGAACAGTTTATACCTTTTAAAATCAAGCTTCTTATTAAGCCGTTTCGAATATAAGTTTTGTAAAAAAAGGTAGACGTAATCCCCCTCCTGAAAAGTTAGTCCCTTAACTCGTTCGCTATTGTAGTGGAGTCCTTTCTTAAACGTTAACTGCTCAGTTTAGTATTTATTAGTAAACTTTTTTATTCGTTTATATGTAAACTTAAGTTCAGCTCGCAGGTAGTTGTGCAGCTCCTGCATCCAGTCTATACGGATTGTGGCTTAGAGGGTGTCGGTAGGTGGGCCTTAACGGAGCTTAGGCTCCTTACTGTAATTAGTAAAGAATAGTAACACACCTATTAACTCGATTAGCGTTATATTATAAGTTATCTGTACTGTTAGTAACAGCTTAAGCTAATTATCTTATTTAAAGTTAACATATGTTTAAAGATACATTGTAAATATCTAATTAACTTACTCCGTTTAGCTATCTGTCTGTAGGTAAAATGCTGTTAAAAGCTTACTTTTTACACCTATTCTCTATATTAGCCCTTACTAGAACTTTAACATAATTAGCTTATTTTAATCTATAACGATATTATTTAGTTAGAAGTATTATAAGATTACCTCTTTCTTAAAGACGTAAGTAAATTACTCTACTGTTATATCCTTTAAGGTTAGCAGGAAGTAAGCCTATTTTATTAATCTATCGACCACTATAAAGATTTAGTTATAAGTAACTCTTATAACAGGGTCCTTAGATTCTAGAATCCTAATAACGAAGTTAAGTAAGATTAAGTTCTACAGCACTTATAGTATAAGAAGTAGTTTAAGAAGTCTGTAAGGTTTATAATATCTGTTTTACTTCCTATAATAAATGTTACAGTTATTAACTACTTCTTTAACCAGCTTCTTTATTCCTAAGAAGGCGTACACCTACTAAGCTTACATAAGAGTCTTAACTCAGCCTATATATCCTCTAAGTTAAGACTTATAGACCTGTTAGATATACTCCTTTCGCTTATCTAAGTTATAAATGTACAGTTTCTCTTAATACTAGAGCCTTGCTCCTAGTTTAAGTATACTATTTATACCTTTTAACAGCTATTCCAGCTAATAACTAGTTTTATTGTAATTTAGATGTTTTAAGCACTCCTTACTACAGTTTTGCACATGTCCTAAGAAGTCTCCTAAAGGGCACTTATGTTTATAAGTTCCTTCCGCTAACCTTCTTACTTAAAAGTCCTATTATTACTAATAAATATTATACTCTGTTTATAAGTTTATATAAACGTTAATAATTTATTCTAATATTTAGTTATCTAACATTTACGGTATATATTCTAATATACCGTTTTTAGTTTTGTTAAACATAATAATAAAGATTAGGACTAGATTAGCATCCTTATAGTTCTGTCTCTAATTAAAAGTATTAGCTTACCTATTATCTTTTCCTTTAATATAATAGATCTAGAAATAAAATAGAGTTATTAACTTTACTTACTGTGCTTACTATAAGTTAAGTTCCTTTATTAAGAAGTACTAAAAGTTATTATAATCTGAAAAAACCTAGACTAGTTTTTCCGTACCACTTAGATACAGTGCCTACTCTGTAAAGTACTAAATAATCGCTATCAGTTCCTTATTATAAATTAGATATTATAAGGCTAGCCTGTGGATTCCTTTTAATAAAAAGGTAATTAGGTAACGTTTCTTATTATTCTAGACTTAGTTAAGTTCTCCGCTAATTACGAACTCTGAGGAGTCTGTTTTAACTTAGAAGGGTTTTAAGAAATTAGGGAGGGTTAAGACTAATACTGTAATAAAGGTGTATTTAAGTCCCTTAAACGCCTTTTATTATCTATCAGTCTACTTAAACAGCTTTCCTTTACCTGTAAGTTTATAAAGTGGTTTTGCGATTTTTGTAAAGTACTTAACAAAACAGTAGTAAAAGTTCGTAAAGCTAATAAAGGCTTACAATTCTTTTTAATTCTTCAAAGTAGGTTAATCCCTAACTGCCTCTGTCTTCTCTAATTATATTTTAAGTTTTCTAAAGGTTACTTTAAACTTTAAATAGTTCAGTTCTTAAACGTAGAAATAGCTCTTCTCCAGGTTTACTATCAGCTTTACCTTTTCGAGAGCTATTAAAACCTATCGTATATACTTTTAGTATTTTTTTAAAGTTTCAGAATAAACTAAAATATCGTTTAAATATATAAAAACAAACTTATTAAGGAAGGAGTAAAGGATACTGTCGATAAGGCCTTAAAAGGTTACAAGGGCGTTTATCAATCCTATTAGCATAATATAGTATTAGTAATACCTATTATAAGTTTAAAAGGCTGTCTTATATTTATCTTCTTCCTTCACTTTAACGTAGTTAAATCCTATAAGGAAGTTAAGGCTAAAGAACCAGTTTACTTTAGTGATCTATTCTTACATCTCTATAATAAGTGGTAATAAGTAGCGATTCTTAATTATATCCTTATTTAACGTTTGGTAATTAATAACTATATATAATTTACCGTCTCCCTTTCTTAAGATAAACAGCATTAGGTACCTTGCTGGGGACTGGGACTCTATAATAAACCTGTTCTTTAAGTTCTCATTAATATACTCCTGTAAGGCCTTAACCTGCTAGAGGTTTAAGTAATAAGGTTAAAAGCTACAGAGCTTCACTCCTAGCTTTAACTTAATTTCGTAATCTTATAATCCGTAATCCAGTAATCGTAATATCTTTTTTCGAAACAGGGTAAACTTTCTATATTCTGCAGGTACTTTAAATAAATCGACTTCTTTACTTATCTATAGATTAGCTTCTTACTTCTTTCCACCTTTTAAATCGTCATTTAAGTAATGCGGTAAACTTTCTAATCCTTTAATTGTCTTAGTAAACCTAACCCAAATAGTGCTTAGTTCTAAGGGTTTAGCGTGCTTCTAAGTGCTTTATATATCTCTAAAACGGTTTAGTACCTTTTTAGCTTTCTTTAAATAATGATTACAGCTAAGGGACTTGCCGAAAGTAAAGTAGCTACTCCTCTAGTTAATTATAAAGTTATATTTTTCTAGCTAGGGTAGACTTAAGATTATATTGTAACTTATAATTAATATAACGTTAAAATCTATTTATTATTTATCCTTATCCACTTTAATTAGGAGTAGTAAGTAGTAAGTAACTTTGCTATTATTGTATTAGTATAGGCCTCTTTCTCTATTTCGAATGGGAATAACTTCTTTATACTCTTTATTAAGGAGTTTCCTTTAGTTAACTAATAAGGGGTATATTAGGTTAAAAGCACTCCTGCTATTAATTACTGCTCTTACTCTAAATAGCTTCCCTTTCCTATTTATCATATCGATACTAACAGAATAATGCTTATACTCCTTTAATATTTAAGTTATAATAATTACTTATCTTTAAGGTCTTATCTAACTTAACCTTTAAGTGCCTCTCCTTCTTCTTAAGGTTTTCGTTAACTAGTAAACTACTAGTTTCTAGCTTTTCTAAAGGGCTTATAACCTTTTCTTAATTCCTTATAAAAGAATAGGTAATTTTAATAAACTTAACGATTAACCTTTCCTAGGTTTTTATACCTTAGCGTCTAGTCGACTTTAAATGGTATAATGTTCTTAAAGTCCTTAATAAATCGATAATACGCTTTATAAGATTAAATCGTAATAATGTCTTTTTACTTTTAGATCCGTTAGTAATCTTCTTACTTCTACTATTCTTAGGCTTTTCTATTAAGGTGTAGTAAGCACGTTATAACTGGGTAGTTATTAAGTACTCCTCTTTACCAATATGTAACGGGAGTTTAGTTAATTATAATAACTTTCCGTTTATTATTAGATTCTCTTATTAAGAAGTAAGAGACTTAGTAATAAGCTAATTCTAACTTTACTTTAGTAACAGTGTAGTCCCGTTTTTATATGCTTAAAAAGTGGTTATAAAGGGCCTTAAGTCTATAATACTGGTTTAAAGTATAGTTGTTATATATGTAATTAATCTACAGTACGTTTTTATAATTAAGGTAGTTAATATTAACTATAAGTGTTACAGTTATAGAGTATAGAATAGGGAAAGTAACACTTTATTCTTTCTCTTCTTCCACTTATCTCTATATACGTTATTTCTCCTAAACTTTTTCCTAGAACTTAAGTAATAGTAACCTAGCTTATTCTTTTATAAAGTGGTCTTCCTTAATAAATCGATATTTAAGTTAATTAGTAAAGTGAACTTTATTATAAAGTTTTAACTTAATTTCCACCACTTTATCTTTAGACATCACAGTAAGGCCTTTAACTTATAAGTCTTCTATTTCATCTACTATCTCTTAATGTTTCTCCTTTAGCTTTTAGACTCTTTACTAATGTACTTACTTTATACTTTTTTAAGGGACCTTTAAGGTACCGGTCTAAAGCACACCAGCTTTAATATAGGGTAGTTATCTAAGCTGTCCTTCTTCTAGGGAGGTAAGGGTATTAATCCACTTAGTATACTTAAAATACTTAAGAGTCTTAAGGGGTACTGTTAAGAAGAACTTTTATTTCTCTAATTTAATTCTCTTAATTTGTTCTCTTTTACCTTTTAAGGCTTACTTTACTGCTTAAGTGGCCTGGAGGGCTAGTTCTTCAACTCCCTTTACCATTTTAGTAAGGTTTAAATTAGGGTCCTTCCTAAACTTCTTTAGTTCCTAGGCTTATAAGGTAAGGTTTTTAAGGCCTATTATAGCTAATTAAAACATCTTTTCTTAAAGTCAGTCTTTTATAACTTACACCTTTAACAGTTTTAAGTTTCCACCTTAAAGTCGGTCTTTTATAACCTGCACCTTTATAGCTAACTCTTCTAAAACACCTTTAAGGATTAAATATACTACGTTTTATAGTTCTTCTTTTTTTTCCTTATCTCCTAAGTTACACTCGTCTATTTAAGTGTAATCCTCTTTATTACTTACTATCCTAATATAGACGTCTCCTAAGTTAAACCTAATATACTTTCCTTCTTTCAGAACGGGTTTCCACCTAACCTATTTTAATAACAGACACTGCTATATTATATGTCTTTTCTTACCATAATTAAAGTACTGGACCTATAACAGGTCCTTAGGCTGCTTTTACTACTGTTATCGTTAAAGTTTATTACAGTTAAGTCAGTTCTAACAGTTTATTATACTAATACCTATTAACCTAAGGTAGTAACCTGTCACAGTTAATTAGTTCCCCTTTTTAGGTCTACTTAACTGGTAAGGGGTCTGTTCTTTTTAAAAGTTCTTCTAATAATGGTAATTATAATACCGATTATCAGCCTTAATAACCATTTTAACTAATTCTTATAAACAGTCTAGTTAATCTTCTTAGTAAAGGTCTCTAATAACGTATTCCTTTAAGCCACTTTAAAACAGTATTATTAAAGCCTTTTAACCAAGTTTAGTCTTCACTGCTTTTAATTTAAAGCGTATAGAGAACTTAAGGACTAAGGTTGTCTACCTTAGGGCCATAAGGCGTTACTTAGCCCGCTAAGAGGTGTTTAGTTCTCTAAACTCAGTTTAGAGTTAGTTAATAAAAACGTTGAAATTGTTAAAAAAGGCCTAAGTCTTAAGAGCCTCTTTACACGCTTTATTTATAAAGAGGTTATTAATTATCTTCGTATAAGGTTTGTACTAGTAAACGGTTACTCTATCTAATAAGGCTTTAGCAAACCTGACTTTTCCTTCTTCTTCGAAAAACTACTTATTGTAATAGGTAATATAGCTTTAAAACTAGGCTATTTAAGACTCTAACTATATAAAGTCTCTTTTAAAACGTAAGGGTAGGGGAAGCTTCACTCGTTTCTTCTATAAGCCTTTAAAGTCGTTATTCTCCAGCTTAACAGCGTTAAGTTAGGCTTAAAGTTTTTTAATAAGACTAATATGGCTCTTAATATCTTTAGGGAAAGCTTCGTTAAGTTCCTTAACTAGTCCTTACTAGTTAAAGTTTAGGTCTTTAAGGCGTGCAGCTAATTTGTCGATAATAGGGAGCCAAGGCTAAGCTTACACCTCCTCGATTTCTTTTCCTTTTCTAAAGGTTGATATATTAGTGGGCGAAAAAGGTAATATCTGGGAATTCAATAAATAGCATTTAGAACTTAAACGCTAATATCGTATTATAACTTACACTTAATATAGGCCTTAAGAGGACTAATGTAAGTTAAGATAAAACGTATAACAGGACGCCAACAGGTAAAAAGCGTTCTAAAAACAGCTTATTAAGCTAACACTCCTAAACAGGGGGTTTAATGTTATTATAAGTCGTTATCGCTATAATATATAAAAGTAAGTCTAAACAGTAAGATATAAATGAATAATTAAATATTAACGTGAGGAACTAGAGTCCCTTACAGTAGTTATAGTTATAACTATAACTATCTATACTAACTAACTGTAAGGTACTTCGTTCCTTTGCTTATAATGCCGCAAGTGCTTATTGGGCGAGCACTTTACATCGTGCGAGCGTTCCGCTTATAAGGTTTCTCCTGCTTACGATGTAAGCACTTAGCATACCACAAGCAGCACCTCATTAGTCGTAGGGGCTTCTGGTCTTTGCACCCCTGGCCCAGTGCGCCTGGACGGTGTGCACCGTCTTCCCGCACTGTTCCTTCTGCGGGGGATTCGTCAGGCCGCCCTGGCCTAAGTGACGGCCTGTAGGGTCGTCACACTAAGATTAAAAGACTTTAATAATCGTAATTAGAGGATACACACTGTATTAGCTCTAAGTAATTAAAGAAGGAATCGAAATCGAAGCCACTCTATCACATACACATAAACTAAACAGTGGGAGTAAGCACGCAGGCTAGGAGCTGATTATAAAATCTATTAAAATAAAGGAGGGAGTAAACCTTCTTAAATTAATTTAGCTTAAATACGTGTAAACAGCTACCTACTTACATAAGATAAACCCTAGCTAATAAAACGACTGGATATTACTTAATAAGAAGCTTTATAAATGGTTCAGATAATACTTTTAATAGTACACACCACTAGGTAAGCTTAATAAAAACCTAACAGATAATCACTACTTAGATTAAAGCAGGGTTTACACTTACAGATACTAAGCTTACGTTCTTAATAAAAGGTAAAAGGTGGAGTAAGATAAGCTTAGTTTTAAAACTAAACCTTAAAGGTATATTAGGTACTTAATTAAATATATAACCTTTAACATTTACCACATTTAATACCTGTAATTAAAAACGGTGCTTATAACGTGTAACGTGGTGTTTAATAAAAAGCTCTTTTATAAGAAGGAGAGTAAGGAATTAAAGGCATTATTAATACAGGTTACTTAGCAGCTACTTAGCTTTATTAAAATTAAGCTATAGATATAAGACGCTTTATTTATACTTAAACTTCTTACTAATATTCTAAACCTAAACATTACACCTACACCTACTAATAATAAAGCTCTAACCTTTAAATCTAATAATAAAAATACTCTTAAGGGTTAGAACTTAGGGGTAAGTGCACTTAAAGACAGAGTAGCGCTCTTTTAAATTAAGGATAAGCTTATAAAACTTAAGGAAAGCTCTGTAAGTACTAAACTAGGACTTTTAACCCTAAAGTTAACATTAGAGGTTAAAGCTTAGCTTTAAATTTAAGGCTTATACCCTTACCTAGCTAGTAAAAGTGTTAAATCACCTTTTACAGATTATAATAGGCTTAGAGAGATTAAAGAGCTCTCTAAATAAGGGTCTGGACGATAAGAAACTTTAAAATAATCAGATAAGGCTTTTACTAATAATATAAAACTATATATAAATCTTAAGGAAAGCAGCCATTTATAAGAGGACAGTTATAATAAAACGTTTATAACCTTTAAGTATAAAGCTTTAAAAAAGTATAAAGATACCCTATTAGAAGATTTAGCTAAAGATACTATTATAATAACGGAGCTGGAAATATAAAACACACACTTACGAATTAACTACCCTCTTACTTTAAGATAGAGTAGGAGATTTTAAGGGCAGCTAACTCCCCTTAGATCGCTTAAATTAGTAATTTATACGTTTACTGTTTAGATTTATAATAAAGTAAGGATTAACCACTTAGTTTTTAATAAGAGCTTTATAAGCTTTTTCGTAACGTTTATACTTAATTAGTAAATAGCGGTTAAAAAAGGGAGTAAAGCTTATAAGACGTTACACGCTATGTTCCAGGCGGTAATACTCTAAGTAAAGGTAAAGCTTAACACGGCTCTAAGCTTACCTTACCTTTATAAAGATAACCTTTTTAAACTGTAACTTTTAAAACATTAAAAGGATCTTAAAAACCACATACTTAGCTTTAAGTTTAAAAAGGCGTGTTAAACTAAAATACGGCACCTCCTCTGTAAAGGAACATAATGTAAAATAAAACGCACCGTAACGCTTTTACAGTTACTCCCACTTAAATAAGTGTTCACTTATAAGTTTTATAAAGATAACATACTTAAAAAGTGCAAAGTTAAGATTTATATAAAAGGCGACTTTTAAAAGGTTAATATACTTTAAAACATTTATATAGTGACTTTAGCTGCTTACTTATTTAGGATAATAATGGCGTTTATTACTTAGTAAGACTTAAAAGTCTAGCAGTTTAATATAATCTAGGCCTTTTTATACGTTACACGAGACGATAACTCCTTAATAATATGTAAGCTTTTAGATAGCTTTAAAGAAAAAGGCTTTTATTATAAGCTTAAATAAGCGTTATACGGCTTATAAGACTTACCATTATTATAGTATAAGGAGTTTATATTAATATTAAAAAAGCTTAGCTTTATCCTATTAAATAAGGAGCTATACCTTGCGTTTAATAAGAGTAAAACCGTATTTATACTCTTTTATATAGATAACTACTTTATGTTATTTATAAAAAAGCACTGTAAAACTGTAGAAGTAATTATATAAAAGCTCCACATACAGTATAAAATTTATAAAAAGGGAGAGATCTCCAGCTTCATTAGTATTTAAGTGATTAGGGATTAAGGCGAATGAAAGCTTTAGCTAACTTATAACTAGTATATTAAGAAGATCACTAAACAGTATAACCTTTTAAAGGGTGTGTTCTTAAACATCCCCCTCCTTGGTGTAGAACTCCTTAAAAATATAAGAAACGTGTTAAAGGCGGAAGTTAAAAAGTATTAAAAGCTTATAGGATTTATCCTATATATAGTAATTATAATTTAATTAAACGTAGCCTTTTCAGCCTTTATCCTCTTACAGTTTCTTATTAACCTAAGCTTAAAGTACCTAATTATAGTAAAACAGATAATTAGGTACCTATACAGCTTACAGTACGTGGGGATTAAGTATAAAGGAGCAGGGTAAAAGGTTCTTATAATTGCTAGTAACACTTCTTTCACAGATAATATAAAGATACACTGCTTATTATAAGGGTATATTATAATACTCTTTAGTAACGTAATTAATTAAAGAGTTATTTACTAACATATAGTTATAATGTCCTTAACTAAAGCTAAGCTACTTACACTTATATACACAGTTAAGGAAATAATAACATTTAAAAAACTTATAACAGATATTGTTTATAAGCTTGGCCTAATATAAAGGATCTTCTGTAATAACTAGTAAATAATACAGCTAGTAATTAAAGAGAAC
>Ga0247776_10000459_pt1 | contig 10126 bp, 10 predicted proteins | sample UWRJL199509C5_FD_179912 | JGI IMG/M metagenome (GOLD analysis project Ga0247776, IMG submission 179912) | Plant litter microbial communities from Arlington Agricultural Research Station in Wisconsin, United States - UWRJ-L199-509C-5 | ecosystem: Environmental > Terrestrial > Plant litter >...
TCGAGGCCGAGGTGATCGACCCCCGCACCCTGCGCCCGCTCGACCTCGACACGATCCTCGCCTCGGTCCGCAAGACCAACCACGCGGTGATCGTCGAGGAGGGCTGGCCGCACGGCGGCGTCGGCGCCAACCTCGCGACCCTGATCACCGAGCAGGCCTTCGACCACCTCGACGCCCCGGTCCAGCGGGTGACCGGCGCCGACGTCCACATGCCGTACTCCAAGCGCCTGGAGCAGGCCGCGATCCCGCACGAGGAGCACGTGGTCAGCGCCGCGCTGGCGACCCTCGAGGGCGCAATTTCCGGCAACTCCCCGGCGAGTTCTTAAGAACTACTTTGTAGTCAGGAATTGTCTGGGATGGTCGGCGCATGCTGGCCCACATCGCAGGCATCCCGCTCGAGGAGACGGTGCTGAGCTTCGTCCCGGTTGCGCTGGCGACCCTCGGCCTCTGGAGGGCCCGGTGAGCCCCGCCCTCACTCCCGCTCCGGCGAGCGCTCCGCGCCGCCTCCGTCACCGCCGCAGCGCCCGGCGGCTGACCGCGGGGCAGCTGGCGGACCTGCGGCAAGCGATCGACGCGGCCCAGGGAATAAGCGACGAGCGCGGCTGGCAGGCGATTGCCGGCATCCACGGGTTGCCGCTGCCGGTCTCCTGCGTCCACCATCGCGAGCTCTTCCTGCCGTGGCACCGCGCGTATCTCTACATGCTCGAGAAGGCGCTTCAGGAACGCGTCCCGGGCGTGACGCTGCCCTGGTGGGACTGGACCGCGAACCACGCGGAGGGCATTCCCGAGGCCTACTCCCGTAAACGCGCGGACGGCCGCAAGAACCCCCTCTATGACTCGCCGATCCAGCCGAGCGGGCGCGAACGACCAAGCCAGACGCGGACCACCCGCGCACCCGGGGCGCCGGGTCGGCTGCCGACCTCGGGCGAGCTCGACGCGGTCCTGGCGAATCCCGACTTCTTCACCTTCCAGAACCAGCTGGAGAGCCTGCACGACGGCATCCACGTCTGGACCGGCGGGACGATGGAAAGCATCTACACCGCCGCCTATGACCCGATCTTCTGGGCCCACCACTGCATGATCGACCGCGCCTGGTACCTCTGGCAGCTGCGCCATCCGGGGGCCACCCTCCCCGCCTCCATCCTCGACCGCGCGCTCGCCCCGTTTCCGCTGACGGTCCGCGACACGCTCGACATCACCCAGCTCGGCTACGACTACGCAGCGTCCACCGCCGCCGCCGGAGGCCCGGCAAATGGCTGAGCGCTTCACCAGCGACCCGATCGAGCTGCCGCCGGCGAGCCGTCCGTTCGAACGAGCCGATCTCATCTTCTACGGGATCGACCACTTCTGCCCGTCCTACGAAGCGCGCGTCTTCTTCGATCCGCGCGGCGTCGGCCGCGATGCCGACGAGACCCACCGGGCCTACGTCGGCTCCTTCTTCATCTTCGGCCACGACGGCTGCTTCGGCGACGCCGGCCACTGCAGCGTCCCCAAGGAGCGCGACCCGTTCGACCTGCGACCGGCCCATCAGCTGGAGCCGGCGCTTCGGGTGCTGACCGTGACCGACGCGGTTCGCGGCCTGCTCGAGCGCGACCTCGAGGCGGCCAAGGTGACCGTCACCGCCCACACCGCCGGCAAAGCATCAGACGACGTGCTCGCCTTCGACACGGTGCGGCTGGCGACCTACGCGTAGGCCGACCGGGCGGAGCGCCGCCTCAGCAGGTCTTGTTGGCGCCGGTCGCCGCGTTCCAGGCGCGGCCGACGGAGAAGTCGGCGGCGACGCGGAAGACGCCGGGGCGGGCGGCGCGGACGACGGTCCAGTCGCCGTGGCGGAGGATGCAGCCGTAGCCGCGGGCGATCGACCAGTAGGGGGTGAAGCTGACGCGGACGAGGAACCTGCCCGGGCGCTGGACGTCGAGGGCGAAGCCCTGGTGGCCGAACCAGAGCGTCTCCCCCTCGGCGCCGGCGAGCGGCGCGACCATCGGCCGCGGGTCCTGCACCGCGTAGATCCGCCAGTGCTCGGAACGGAAGCGCAGCTTGAGGTATGAGGGGTCGGCGAGGATCAGCCGCCGCTCCTTGACCGAGGAGTAGTCGAGCGGGGCGTCCGGCAGCGCCACGTAGGAGATCGCGTTGGCGCGCAGCCAGTCGCCGTAGCGGGCGCTGGTCAGCTGCTTGTCGTCGTAGAAGAGGTCCTCGCGGGTGGTGTCCAGCTGCCGCAGCCAGCCGCGCGCCAGTTCGAACTTGGAGGCGAGGTAGACGGACTCCCAGTGGTTGGCGGTCGGCGGCACCTCGATCCGCGCCCCGGCGGCGTCGTGGTCGCGCAGCCAACCGGCGACCGGGTGGAAGTAGGCGGCCCCGGTCGAGGGGTCGTCGACCGCGCGGGCGATCTGGGTGACGCTCGCGGTCAGCTGCCAGTAGAGGCTGCCGGCGATCGCCAGGACCAGCAGCGGCGCGTAGAACCAGGTCGGGACGGTCGGGCGCGGGCGCCGCGAGAGCAGGACCGCGGCCAGCACCGGGCCGCCGAAGAGGGCGCCGAGCCGGACGGCGTTGCCGCCCATCGCGTTCGGTGTGAGCCAGAGCAGGGTCGAGGCGAGGGCGTAGGCGATCAGCACCCGCCGCAGCGTCCGCTCCTCGTCCCGCACCCCCTGGGTGAGGACCAGGGCGCCGGCGACCCAGAGCGGGATCGCGATGTAGGAGGAGAAGACGAAGGGGAAGTGGCCGGACTCGGGGAAGGCGAGGTTCGGCGCCAGGACCAGCGCCAGCGAGAGCCCGGCGGCGGCGAGCGCCAGCCGGCTGGGACGGCGGCCGGGCTCCAGCGCGCCGACCAGCAGCACCCCGGCGAGGAAGGCGCCGGCGACCGGGCTGGCCAGCGGGCAGGCCGCGGCGGCGGCGATCGCCAGCGGCGCCCGGCCGAGCTGCAGGCAGCGCAGCGCCGCCAGCCCGAAGGCGACACCGAGGGCGAAGGTCAGCTGGCCGTCGGCGAGCAGGGTGACGACGCCGGCGCCGAACCAGAGCGTCGCCCAGCGCGCCTCCTCCCCCCAGTGGTCGCGGACCAGGCGGTCGAAGAGGTAGGAGGAGGCGACGACGGCGAGCAGCCCGACCACCTGCGGGCCCAGCAGCGCCGCCAGCGGCGGGAAGAGGACGCTGTAGGTGAGGGTGTAGTGGCCGCCGTACCAGCTGCCGTTCCAGATCGCCAGGCCGGCGCTCTCGAACAGCTCGGTGCGGAAGACCTGCGCGGCGAGGTCTCCTACGGGGGGGCTCCAGATCAGCATCGCCAGCGCCAGCGCGAAGCTGAGCGCCACGGCCGGGAGCCAATCGGGTCGAAGCGGTTTGGACTGGACCATGGGCGGCAGCCCAAAGGATAAGGGCGGCTCCTGCAACGATTCGTGAATGAGCGGTGAGATCCTCGTCGTCAGGCACGGGACCGTCCCCTACGGCGAGGCGTTGGAGATGCAGCGGCGGCTGGCGGAGCGGCGCCGACGGGAGGAGATCGGCGACGTCCTGCTGCTGCTCGAGCACCCCCCCGTCTACACCCGCGGCCGCCGCTCGCAGCCGGAGGAGCTGCCGATGGGCGCCTCCTGGTACGAAGCGCAGGGGATCGAAGTCCTCGACACCGACCGCGGCGGGCTGGTCACCTACCACGGGCCCGGGCAGCTGGTCGCCTACCCGATCGTCCAGCTGCGCGGCTACGGCGACGACGTCCACGAGTACGTGCGCGGGCTGGAGCGGACGATGACCGGCGCTCTCGGCAAGGCCGGGGTGCGGGCGGGGACGATCGAGGGGCTGACCGGGGTCTGGGTCGGGACGCGGAAGATCGGCTCGATCGGGCTCCACGTCAGCCGTGGCGTCACCACCCACGGGCTGGCGATCAACGTCAACAACGACCTGCAGCCGTTCGAGTGGGTCGTGCCCTGCGGGATCGAGGGGGTGGCGATGACCTCGCTGACCCGCGAGCTCGGTGCCGAGCAGGACCTTGCCGCCTTCGCCGCCACCGTGGTCGACAGCTACGCCGAGGTATTCGACAAACAGCCCGTTGTCGACGACAGCGTCGCCGCGTAGGCTGCACAGCTCCATGCGCCTCGTCCACACGCTCCCGCTCCTCGCTGCCGTACTCGCCGCCCTCCTGCTGCCGGCCGCCTCGGCGTCGGCGCTCTCCTATCCGGTGACGAGCACCGCGGACAGCGACAGCAAAGGCACCCTGCGGGGGTCGATCGAGGAATCCAACGCCCACATGGGAGCGGACTCGATCCCGATCGAAGTCAGCGGCACGATCGAACTCGGTAGCGCGCTGCCGGGGATCGGTGACGACCTGACGATCACCGGGCCCGGGGCCGCCTCGCTCACCGTCGCCCGCAAAGCATCGGCACCGCCCTTCAGCGTCTTCCAGTTCTTCGGGTCGAACGCGGCCGTCAGCGGGATCACCGTCAGCGGCGGCAAGGCCGCCACCGGCGCCGGGATCCTCAACGGATCGGGCGAGCTGGTCCTGGTCCGCGTCAAGGTCAGCGGCAACGAAGCGGCGGCCGAAACCGGCGGGCTGGCGGGCGGGGGCGGCATCTTCAGCAACGGCACGCTCACCCTGCGGGATTCCGTCGTCAGCGAAAACCTGGCGATCTCCTCCGGTGGCTTCGAAAACGTCGCGGCGGGCGCCGGGGTGGAAACCGAAGGGATCCTGTTCGTCGAACGCAGCACGATCAGCGGCAACCGCGCCGAAGCGCTGGCCGAAGGCGAAGCCAAAGCGGAAGCGATCGGCGGTGGCCTCGCCGTCGCGTTCTCGTCCGGCGCCACGATCATCGAAGAGAGCACGATCAGCGGCAACATCGTCCTCGCCGCCGACGCGACCGACTTCGCCGCTGCCCGCGGCGGTGGCATCGGGGGTGCCGCGGTCAACGTCACCGGCTCGACGATCGCGGCAAACGGCGTCGAACTGGACGCGGCCGGTGTCTCCCTCAGCAGCGTGGCGGGCGACAACCTGGCCGTGACCGGCGCCGGCGTCATCCGCGACTCGCTCGTCGCGTTGCCCGGGGGCGAAGGCGAAAACTGCGCCGGCTCCCTGGTCTCCGGCGGCTTCAACCTCGACGAAGACGGGACCTGCGGGTTCGGGAAAGGGAGCGATCTCAACGGCGTGGCGGCAAGTCTGGATCCCGTGCTGAAAGACAACGGCGGGCCGACCCCCACCCACGCGCTCCTCACCGGCAGCATCGCGATCGACCGCGGCAACTCCTTCGGCGCTTCGACCGACCAACGCGGCCTGCCCCGCCCCAGCGACTTCCCGGAAATCAGCGACAAAGAAGGCGGTGACGGCTCCGACATCGGCGCCTTCGAGCTGCAGGCCCCACCCGCCGGCGGACCGCCGCCATCGCCGCCGATCCTGGTCGGGTCTCAGCCGGGCGACACCACCCCGCCGCAGACCCGGATCGTCAGCGGCCCGGCGCGGTCCGGCTTCGAGCGCCTCGCCAAGTTCCGCTTCACCTCCTCGGAGGGCCAGTCGAGCTTCCGGTGCAAGCTGGACAAGAAGCGCTGGAAGAAATGTCGCAGCCCCTACAAGCTGAGCGTCAAGCCGGGCAAGCACCTGTTAAAGGTGCGGGCGATCGACCGTTTTGGCAACGCCGACCCGACCCCGGCGCGCTTCGGCTGGCGGGTGAAGCCGGTCGGCTAACGTTGCCTTCGGTGTCCGACGCCGAACGCATCCACGTCACCCGCTCCCGCGCCAACCCGGGTGGGACCGCGCCCGACGCCGAGGGCACCGTCCCCTTCCGCCGCGCCCGCAAGCCGCCGTGGCTGAAGGTGCCGGCGCCGGGCGGGCCGAACTACCGGCGGCTGAAGGAGAAGATCGGCTCCGACAACCTCCACACCGTCTGCGAGGAGGCCAACTGCCCCAACGTCGGCGAGTGCTGGGAGCGCGGCACGGCGACCTTCATGATCCTGGGCGACGTCTGCACCAGGCGGTGCGGCTTCTGCAACGTGCAGACCGGCAAGCCGACCTGGAACGACCCGCTGGAGCCGCTGCGCGTCGCCAACCAGGTGAAGGCGATGGGGCTGCGCCACGCCGTCGTCACCTCGGTCGACCGCGACGACCTGCCCGACTACGGGGCGAGCGCCTTCGTCGGCGTGATCCGCTCGATCCGGATGCTGGCGCCCGACTGCAAGGTCGAGATCCTCACCCCCGACTTCCGCGGCCAGGAGATGCCCCTGGCGAAGGTGGTCCACGAGCGGCCCGACGTCTTCAACCACAACGTCGAGACGGTGCCGCGCCTCTATCCGATCGCCCGCCGCGGCTCCAAGTTCCTGCGCTCGGCCCGGGTCCTGAAAATGGCCAAGGAGATGGGCGGCGAGGACGTGGTGACCAAGTCCGGGCTGATGGTCGGCCTCGGCGAGACGCACGAGGAGATGGTCGAGACCTTCGGCCTGCTCCGCGAGCACGACGTCCAGGTCCTCACCGTCGGCCAGTACCTGCGCCCGACCGAGAACCACCTGCCGGTCGTCCGCTACTGGCACCCCGATGAGTTCGCGGCGCTGGAGAAGGCCGCCTACGACCTCGGCTTCGAGTCGGTCGCGGCCGGCCCGCTGGTGCGCAGCAGCTACCACGCCGACCAGAACCTGCCCGAGTCGCATCGGGCGGAGAGCTTGCTCGCTTCCTAGTCAGTCGGCGCAGTGCGAGGCGACCGCGTCGCCGACCGTGCGGACTTTCAGCTTGCCCTCTTTCTGCTGGGCGCGGACGTAGTCGACGACGGCTTCGAATTCGGCGTTGTTGAAGTCGGTCGAGGAAGCGGGCGCGCCGGCGACGATGTCGTGGAAGCTGAGCATCAGCCAGGTCCCGTCGGCGATCGCCTTGTCGATCGCCGCCTCGACATCCTCCTCGTCGCTGACGAGGCCGTTGATCGACCAGCCGCGGAGCGTGTACTCGTCCCGCGGTGGCAGCGTTTCCGGCCCCTGCGCGGTCACCCGCCCGGCGCAGTAGTCGCGCTCGACGTAATGGCGCACTTCCGGCGAGGCGGCGCCTTTCGGGTAGGCGAAGCTGGCGCGGCTGAACCCGTTTTCGTAGAGGAAGTCGCGGAGGCCGTTCATCTCGGCTTTCAGTTCTTCCGGGTCGAGGTCGTCCAGCCCGGCCGGTTTTTCGTGGGCGGCGATCGTCAGCGAGTGCCCGCCGATCTCCCAGTGATGGAGGTCGCGCAGCTGGTGCAGCTGTTCGAGGGTGAGGAAGCCGGGGTCGCCGACGGTGTCGGCGATGACGTAGGCGCTCGCCGGATAGCGGTAGGCGGAGAGCTTTTTGATCGCGCGGCTGAAGACCGACGCGTCGCCGTCGTCGAAGGCGAAGCTGACCGTCGCCCGCTGATGGTCGGGGACGGCATAGATACCGGCGGCGTAGAAGGCGACTTCGCCGCTGCCGTTATCGGTGACGAGGAGCTGGGCGCGGCTGATTTTCGACCAGTCGACTTTGCCGATGACGGCGAAGTCACCGCGCGCCAGCGACTGGTACTCGAAGGTGCTGCCGAGGGCGATCGGGTCGAGGTCTTCCTGCCAGACGGTTGCCTCGGCGTAGTCGGTGGCGATGTCGCCGGAGGAGAGGCGGATCTTCACCGTCTGCAGCCGGGAGCTGAAGCTGACCAGTCCCTGGACGGCGACATGGGCGTGTTTGAGGTTGACTTTCTCCAGTTCGGGCGAGGTGGCGACCGCGGTGGTGCCGTTGCCTTCGCTGCCGACCCGGAACGAGCGGTCGCCGTTGACGACGAAGGGCGGGCCGGCATCGCCGAATTTGCCGTTCACTCCGGTCCAGCCGTGTTCGGACAGGAACATCGCCAGCGGCTGCTCTTCGTACTCGACTTCCGGCTCTTCTTCGGCCGGTGGTTCTTCCGGGTCGGGCTTGGGTTCGGAGGGCGTGTCGACCCGCGGCGCAGCCGGGATCGGGTCGGTCGGCGCGGGGGGCTGGTCGATGACAGGCAGTTCGACCCGCTCGCAGCTAGGGGTCACCCTGTCGCTGCCGTCGACGACAGCGACGTCGTCGCTGCCCGCGCCGCAGTTGACCGTGTCGGCGCTGTCGTCCCGGGCCAGCAGGCGGTCGTCGCCCGGGCCGCCGCGCAGCCTGTCTGCGCCCGGGCCGCCGGTGAGCTTGTCGGCGCCGGGGCCACCGAGCAGCCGGTCGGCGCCGCCGCGACCGCTCAGCCTGTCGGGACCGCCGAGGCCGGAGAGCGTGTCGGGGCCGGCGGTGCCGTTCAGCCTGTCGGGGCCGGCGGTGCCACGCTTGCTCGCCGCCTCACCGAGCACGGGCAGCGCCAAGGCGCCGGCAAACGCCAGGACGACTGCGGCCGCGAGCGCGCGGAAACGGGAATCGATGCTTTCCCTGCGACTGATGACTGGTCCTTCCGATTACAGGTAAAGGGCTACAGATGGTGACAAACCCTGGAGCACATCCCGGGTTGCGCCCCTGGACGAAAGTCTGCTCCCAATCAGACCTACAATGGCCTGCACGGGGCCATAGCTCAGTTGGCAGAGCGCCTCCCTTGCACGGAGGAGGCCGCCGGTTCGAATCCGGCTGGCTCCACTCCCCCTGGGTCCGAGCTGAGATCCGGATCCGCGTACGCCTCCGCGCTTCGGACCCCGATCCGCTGACCGTTGCGCGCAGGCTGCAGACGAAGGCTCAAATGCCGGCGGCCTTTCCCCAGCAGGCGAGAGGGGCAATAGAAGCAGCGTTCGGTGGTGCAGTCATAGACGGCGATCCAGTCCACGGTCTCTGCGGTGTACATCTTGATCGCGCGCACCCTCCCATTCGTCAGCGACTGAGAAAAGCAGCGAACCGAGATGACTCGCCCGTCCGACCTCGTGTACTTCACCTGCACCCGGTGGAGGCGCCCCTCGTAATCAGCGATCAGGTCGTAGTCGCAGTCCTCGCCGAATGGGATCGAGATCCGGCAGCCACGATCGGCGAGATCGGCTGCGACCTTCAACTCGGCGAGATCGCCTTTGGTCTTCAAGGGAGCCACCCCTTGAGCCTACGACAAAAGATTTCACGCGTGGCGCACGGAAGTGCGCCAACTTCGTCAAGCCTCAGTCGTCGAAGTCGAAGTCCTTCGGGGGACGCTGCTCGAACCAGAGCTCGTCGTCCTCCGGGGCGTCCTCGAGGAACTCGGGGGTGTCCTCGAGCACGTCCTCGTGACCGGTGTCGGGGTCGTAGTTGGTCTGCTCGGCCTGGGGCTCGTCGTCCTCGACCAGCTCGTCTGCCGGCGGCGCAGCCGCGGCGGCAGGGGGCTCGGGCTGGACCGGCTCGTGTTCGATCGGCGCCTCGAGCGCCTGGTCGAGCTCGTCGGAGAGGCGCTGGTCGCTCCAGAACTCGTCGTCCTCCTCGTCCTCGAAGGCAGGCTCGTCCGCGGCTGGGGACTCGGTGCGGGCGGCGTAGATCTCGGTCGGCGGCTCGACCGGAGCGAGCTTCGGCTCGGCGGACTCGACCTCGAGGATCTCCTCGTCCGAGGGACTCGGCGCCTCGGCCGCGGGCGGGGCGGGTGCGTCCTCGGTCCCCATCTCCGCCTCGACGTCGAAGAATTCGGTCGGCTGTTCGGCGATCGCCTGGCGCTCGTCGGCGGCCGGCTCCTCAGCGGCGAGAGGCTCCTCGGCCGGTGGAGCAGCCTGGGCCGCGTCCTCGGCGGGGACCGGAGGGGCGTCGGCCTCGGGCTCGATCGTCTCGGCCACCTCGACCTGCGGCTCCTCCTGCGCAGGCGCGGGCGGCTCCTGCAGGTCGGCGATGTTGATCCGGCGTCCGCCCTCGTCGGGCTCGACGGCCGCGGGCGCCTCCGTCGACATGAACTCGGTCGGCGCCTCTGCGAGGGGATCGGGCTCCTCGGGGCGGCTCGGCGGACCGAACGCCTCGTCCTCGAGCTTTTTCAGCTCAGACTCATCCGCGCCATGGGCGCGCTTCAGCTCCAAATGCTCTCGGATTGCGTCGTCGAGGATGCTCATGCTCGCCTGCCGAACAGCAGGCTGCCAAAGACTATGCGGTTATCCTGTCGCTTGCGAGGCAGTGGGACCAACTTCCCAGCCCGCAATAGCCCGGGGCTATAGCTCAGCTGGCAGAGCGCCTGGATCGCACCCAGGAGGTCGGCGGTTCGAATCCGCCTAGCTCCATTCAGCAGAACCC
>Ga0247776_10000460_pt1 | contig 10111 bp, 8 predicted proteins | sample UWRJL199509C5_FD_179912 | JGI IMG/M metagenome (GOLD analysis project Ga0247776, IMG submission 179912) | Plant litter microbial communities from Arlington Agricultural Research Station in Wisconsin, United States - UWRJ-L199-509C-5 | ecosystem: Environmental > Terrestrial > Plant litter >...
ATCTGATCCTGCACAGCTCGCGCTGCACGCTGGAGCGCAAGAGGCGAGCCGCCGCAAGCGCCCACTCGTCGTGGTGCATGTAAGCGACACGTTATCGCGCCGCACCGCGCCGGCGATGGCGCTGCTCGGAGCCAACCCAACCATCGAGCCTCCCGAAGTCGCACAGCTGCGCGACAATTTGGCTCGACAGATCATCGAGACCTCGCTGAAGAGCCTGGGCGCAGAAGCAGACATCCGACTCGTCACTGGCGACCCCTCCGAGGAAATCTTGCGCTTGGTCCTGGCTCTGCCTGCCGAGTTGCTGGTGCTCGGGACACGAGGTCGAAGCAACGTCATGCGCGTCATGCTCGGTGGAGTTGCCACACACATGGTCGAGGGGGCGCCGTGCTCGGTCTTGGCCGTGAGGCCTCGGTTGGCTTGAAAGCTGCGCACGCGGAACTTCGTCACACCAAGCGACCGCTACTCGGCCGTGACGCTGCTCTGCCCCGTCCTCGCAGCTTCATTCGGGCGCGCCGCAGGCGAGCCATTCACCAAGCTTCCGCCGCTCCGCTTCAGCGACGGACCCGCTCTCGGGCATGTAGGTGTTCACCGCGTTCGGGCCAGCCGCCGCAGCGCGGTCGATATCGCCCGACGCGGCTCGGATCTCGGTGATGGCATCGAACTTCGGCGATTCCGGTCCCGTTGCCGAATGACAAGCCAGGCAGTGGTCTTGCATGAAGGCCTGCCCAAAATTTGCGTAGCTGAGCGTCGATGTGGTCGGACACGTGCTGCCGGTGGCATCTCCGGGACCACTTCCGCAGGCTACGAGAGCAAATGCGAACGAAAATGCACATGCGAGACGCGGTATTGTGTTGGTTTTCATCAGCTGAATGCATGGGTGCCGTGGGGGGCGATTAGCAAGGCACGAACAGAGCTTTTTCCGTTCGGTAGGCCCACGCTCGCGAGTAAAACGGGGCGAGAAGGTGCGTTCCGCGCCGCCGTGATGCGCCGCCCGACTTGGTTGCACGACCTTGGCTCGGTATGGCTCGGATCGGGCAGACAAACGCCACGGCCCGTCCTAGGCTGAGCTCACGTGCTGGCCATTACGCTGACCATCATCGTCATCGCGCAGAATCCGAATCTAGATCACTGTGAGCCGGGTCTGTGTGGCGGTGCAGCAATGATGTCCGCGTTTCGTCAGGCCGCCCAACGTGTGCTCGGCGGCGATGCGCAACTTCAGACGCAGGTCGTGACCGGCGATCCGTCCGACGACGCGGTCGTGACGAGCTCGCACGACACCGACGGCGTAGTCGAGCTGAGCTTTTCAGCACAGGGCCAGAAGGCGAGCCTACATTGCTATTTGGCGCGCGAAAAGCGCTGGCTCGATAGAGAAATCAGCTTTGGCGACAGGCCCGGCAGCGCTCAGAGTGAGATCACCGAACGAGGACGCTTGTTGGGCTTCGCTGTCGCAACCATGTACGCGAGCGACAGCAACGACGCGACGCGCGAGCAAGAGCCGCCGTCGCCTCCGTCAGTCCAAGCACCCACACCAGAAGTGGCTCCGAGCGTTGCTACGCGGCGCGCCACGCTGCCAGAGTCCGCAGCAGTGCCCGAGCGGCGAGCGAGGTACGTCGCCGAATTCGCTGCCGTGATGAGCACTGGCCTCGAGGGAACGGCATCGGGCTTGGGCGCGAGCGCAGGATTCCGAATGGGGCTGACCGGACCGCTTTGGGCGCGACTGTTCATTGCCGGACGCAGTGGCAATGTCCCTGCGGCGCAGGCGAGTACGCGAACCGCGCTGATGGGAGGCGGTGTCGCCTTCGCGTTCTTGCCAGACTCGGCATCTTTCGAGCTCGGCACGCGAATAGACTTCTTTGCCAGCTACTTTGATATGTCACATCTGTCCGAAGACGACATCGCGCCCGATCGCCGAAGCCGTTGGCAGGCCGGCGGAGACTTCGTGGCGGAGGGTGGCTGGCGCATCACGCGCAATGCCGGAGCATTCCTGGGCGCGGGCATCGAGGCGACCCTTGGAAAAACCGACATCTACACGCATCAGCAACGTGTGGCTGTTGTGCCGCCATTTCGGGCCACGGCAGAGCTCGGGTTTCGAACCCGCTTCTAAATCGGACGCCTCTCTTCAGGCGCTTGGCGTACGATGGAAGAAGTGGCCGTCCGAGTTTACTCGAACGGCTGTCTTCGTCGTCACTCGCCGGCTTGCGAACGGGGAGCGCCCGTCAGTTGTTCTGCGCGCCCGCGGCGACCCACGCTTTGATCATTGCAAGATCGGCGGCGGGCATTTTCGGTTTCCCCTTAGGCATCCCACCGCTCGACAATTCAGATACGACCTGCGACGTCTTCGGCTTGACGCTCGCGTAGGCATTCGCCTGAGTCGAAAAGTCAAAGCCCTTTTGCTTGCCTGGATTGTGGCAATCGGCACCGTTGCAATTGGAGCCGTACTGCGCGTTGACGAGCAGCTTGGTGTAAATCTCAGTCCAGGTGGGTGCCATCCCGCCCGAGCCACCGGATGATTGACCGGCATGGCCGGCAGAGCCGCCTGAGCCTGACCTTCCGCCCGAGCCCGGCCTTCCGCCACTCGAGCCGCCTGAGCCTGACTTTGCGCCACCCGAGCCGCCGCCTGTGCCTCCGGTCACGACCGCCCCACCGCTGCCGCCTAGCTGGTTTCCGGCGCCGCCGAACTGAAAGCTTCCGCCGATACCTGCTGACTGGCCCGAGCCGCCCGAGCCCACGAACTGGCCACCGGCAGCGACTGAGCCGCCGCTTGCTACTGTCGGCTTGCCTGCTGCTGCCGCGCTCGAAGAGCTACCTCCGGATGAGCTTCCCGCGCCCGCTTCCTCGGGAGTGTCAGAAGCGCCGCCACAGGCCGCGGTGACGGCGAGGCAAACGACCAGGAATGGAAGCCAAGATCGCCCGCACAGTAGCTGGTTGAGTTGACGCGACATAATAAGGGGGCTCCGAGATCAGGGTGCGAAGTTGGGGTGGAGTTCCGGGAAGTGCCCGGCAGCAGCCGATTTGAGCCGGAAGTGAAATCTAGAGACTCGCGCGCGCCGACAGCGGAAGGTCGGATCGATCCGCTGCCAGAGAGAGCGAAAATCTTCAGTCAGCTTGTGCCGACTCGAGACTCGCGATGTACTTCCAGTCCGTCCTGACGGTGTCAGCGAGCTTTGAGTACCGCGGCCCGCTCCAAACCAGGCAGGCAGGCGGTCAAGAAGGCTCGCGTTCGCGAACTTCAGCGCGGGAGCAATATTGAATGCTGCGGCTGCGACTCGTTCGTTTGAAGCGGCTTCGCTGGTGCCACCGTTCGGGCTACAGCAGAACTCGAAGTTTCGAACACGCTTTCAAGATCGATTGCCTGATCCGCCCTGCCTTGCTGCACTCTAGGACAAGCCCGTCATGTCTTCAGCCACCCGCGTGCCGCTCATGCTGGTTCCCGCCGCTCCGGCCGGGAGCGGGAGCGAAGAGCCCGGCCCGCCGGGCTTGGATGACAGCACGCTGCTCGCCGGCGTCAGAGCGCAAGACGCCTCGCTCAGCAAAGCCTTCTACGACCGCGTTCGCCCGATCGTCGACCGAACGCTGGCGCGCCTTTTGGGTCCACGCGACAGCGACTACGAGGACGTCGCGCAACGCGCGTTATTCGAGCTCGTCAGCACGATCGGTCGCTTTCGCGGCGAGTGCCCGCTGGATGCCTGGGTGTCCATCGTGACCGCGCGCGTTGCCTACCGCACCATTCGACGCCGTCGCGCCGAGCGCCGGCTGTTCGTGGACGAGCAACCGCAGGAGGTTTCCCTCGCGACGCGCAGCCATGCGAGTGCCGTCGCTGCTCGCCAGGCCATCGAGCGCGTGCGCGCAGAGCTCGAGCGCATGAACGCGGATCGTGCGTGGGCGTTCATGTTGCACGATGTCTACGGCTACGATCTCAAGGAGGTCGGACAGATCATGGGGGTCTCTCTGTCCGCCGCGCAGAGCCGCCTCGTGCGCGGCCGTCGAGAAATCCACGAGCGCATCAAACAGGACGTGGTTCTGGCGCGCTTCCTGAAGCAATCCGGGGGGGACGAATGAATACTCCGCGCTATGCAGCGGCTGCCGCGCAGTTGCTACGACGATACTTGCCCGGAGCGCCGGTCGCTTCAGGGGACGAAGCGCGCGGCATCGCCACGATTGAACACGCGATGCAGGCTCGAACCCGCCAACGCCGGCTCATGGCAATCGGCGCGTCGTTGGCCGCCGCAGCCGCGGTGTTGATTGTTGGAACGCAGCTCGACCAGTGGCGCCAGTCGTCGCCTAGTTCTGGAGTGATCGCCATCAAGGTGACTCCGTCGGGCCACGGCGCGGCTCTGGCCCGGAATGAGGAAGAAGCGCCGCTGAAGGCGCACTCCTCGATCGAATCGGGTCAGCGCATCGAAACGCCTGCGGACGGCGGCGCTTCGCTCCAGCTTTCGACAGGCACTTCCATGACGTTGGCTGGACGGACCTCGTTCCGGGTCGACAGCCAAGGCGCGACGCAGCGCTTCACGTTGCAGCGAGGGGAGCTCCTCGCACGCGTGGCCAAGCTCACGACCACGCAGCGGTTCATCGTCGATACGCCTGACGCAGAGGTCGAGGTGCGGGGTACACGCTTCCGTCTCCGGGTCATCGAGCATGGCGAGTCGTGTGGCGCCGGAACTCGAACTCGCCTCGATGTGAGCGAGGGCGTGGTCGAGGTGCGTGCTCCGAACCAGGGAGCAACTAGCGTCAAGGCGGGTGAAGCGTGGCCAGCGGGTTGCTCAGGGACAGAGGACGTGCCGCAGGACCCCACGCCGCGCCAATCCGCTGCGCGCACCACGGCACCGGCACCGAAGCGTGATCTGCGCCCAGCTGGGCGTGCGGCCGTCCCGGACGGCGAACCCGAGCGCAGCTCGGGACTCACCGCACAGAACGACCTATTTGCCGAGGGTGTCGCGCGCGGGCGGCGGGGCGATACGAGAGGCGCTGTGCGCGCCTACCAAGAGCTGATCGACCGCTTTCCGAGCAGTGCTTTGGCTGAAAATGCGATGGTCGAGCGCATGCGGCTCTTGGCCCAGACGCCGAGCGGGGCGCTCGAAGCGAGCCGCTATTTGGCACGCTACCCGCGCGGCTTCGCCGTTCGCGAAGCGAAAACGCTCGTGGCAGAACCTTGACCTGGTCGGCTGTGCGGCGTGCTCGACGTCCGCGGGGCATTGCCCTGGCTGTCGTTGCACTCGCTTCTCTCGATCCGGCGTGCGATCAGCGGTTCGAGTTCGACACCGAGCCGGGGCGAGCGGGGGCCGGAGGCTCGCCAATGACGAGCGCTGGATCCTCAGCTGCTGGTTCGAAGAGCGGCGGAATTGGAGGAGTGAGCGCTGCCAGCGGTGAGTCTAGTCCCGCGGGCGGTAGCTCGACCGCTTGCGGTGCCCTGAGCGAGTGCACCGACGGGACCGTCTGCAGTGGCGGAGTGTGCGTCCAGTGCGCTACTGACGCGGATTGTGCCGGTCATGGGTTGCCGCGTTGCGAGCCTACTCGACACCGCTGTGTCGCGTGCCTCGATACAGTAGATTGTGGGCGTGGTTTTGCCTGCGACTCCTTGGCCTACCGCTGCTTGCAGAGTTGCCTGGCTGACGACGCTTGCCCCGCTACCGCCCACGGCTGCGATGAGCGACGGCAAGTTTGCTACCAGTGCGATGAAGACCGAGAGTGCGCGAAATCCGCCCTCGGGCATCTATGCGCGAGTGATGGCAGCGGATGCGTCCAATGTCGCAAAGAAACGGATTGCCCCGCCCAACATTGCGATCAGCTGAGTGGCCGCTGCGTGGACTGTCGGGACGGAGCTGATTGCGCATCCCAGATTTGCAACCCGACCACGTTCAGCTGCGTGCCCAACTGATTGCTCCGTGGAGTGCTTCGACTGGCTCCGAGTGCGCCCATCACCGGAACCTCGGCCGCGGTCGCAAAAGTGCCACAAAAATGGGCGCCATTCTTTACCCTTCTACAAGCTTGTCTCAGTGCACGGGTGTGTCCCCGCGCGGAGTCTCGCGCAAATCTTCGATGCCCCTGACGAGATAGCATCGAGCGCGCCGAGGCTGCCGTATTGTTGCCAGCGATCATGGCCAGCAACGAAACTGAGTCGTCCGAACGTTCCGCGCTGGAACGCGCGCTCTCGATCGTATCCGATGTCCGAGCGGGCGAAGGAGCTACGGCGCTACTGCTCACGACGAACGTGTTCTTCCTGCTCGTGGCCTACTACGTGATCAAGCCCGTGCGCGAGGGGCTCATCCTCGCGATGGAGGGCGGCGCCGAGAAGAAGAGCTACGCCTCTGCCGCGATCGCAATCACGCTGCTTTTCGCAGTGCCTGCTTATAGCAAGGTCGCCAACAAGATCTCGAAGCACAAGCTGGTGGTCGGGATGTCTCTGTTCTTTGCGACCCATCTGGTCGTGTTCTGGCTGCTCTCGCACACGCGAGTGCGCAGCGAGCTCGGTCTGGTGTTCTTCACCTGGGTCGGCGTGTTCAACATGATGGTCGTCGCGCAGTTCTGGAGCTTCGCGAATGACGTGTACACGCAAGAGCAAGGGAAGCGTCTGTTCGCGATCGTTGGCATCGGCGCATCGCTGGGCAGCGCGGTGGGCGCGTATATCACGAAATTCTTGAAGGGCGCGATTGGCCTCGGCGTGTTCGAGTTGCTGCTCGTTGCGGGGGCAGTTCTCGTTCTTTGCGCGTTCCTTACCCATACCGTGTATCGACGCGAGAAGAATCAGGCCTCGGGCGCTGCTGAGCCTGGGGGGAAAGACAGGGAAGGAAAGAAGAAGGAAGCCGCTCTGGCGGAGACCGGCGAGGGCGGCTTCACGCTCGTTCGGAAGAACAAGTATTTGCTGCTCTTGGCCGCGTTCTCGCTCGTTTTCACGATCGTCGATACGAACGGCGAGTTCATCCTTTCCACGCTCGTCGCCGAACGCGCCAAGGCGGCCGCGACCGCGCAGCACATCTCCGCGATGGAGATGGAGAAATTCACGGAAGGCTTCATCGCTAGTTACTATGGCGGTTTCTATCTTTGGGTAAATCTGATCGGGCTCGTAGTCCAGACGTTCCTCGTCTCACGGATCGTCAAGCTCGGTGGCCTCAAGCTCGCGTTCTTCCTGTATCCGGTGGTCGCGCTCGGCTCGTCGCTCAATAACGTGCTCACCCCTGCCATCTTCGGAGTCGATCGACTGAGCGCGTTTCGGCCCACGAAGACGATGGAGAACGCGACCGACTATTCGCTCAACAACACCGTTCGCAACATGCTGTGGCTGCCCACGACTACGGAGGTCAAATACAAGGCGAAGCAGGCGGTGGACACCTTCTTCGTTCGCATGGGCGATGTCGCGTCCGCGGGGCTGGTCTTCATCGTCAGCGCAAGACTTTCGCTCCCAGTCCAGTATTTCTCTGTCATCAACATCGTGCTGGTCGTGTTATGGCTGCTGATCGCCGTGGGGATCGTGCGCGAGAACGCGCGGCTCAGCGAGCAGAAGAACGAGCGCGAGAGCCATCCGCCGGCGTCGTCCGATGGGGAGCAGAAGCCCGCTTAGACTCGCACTGCTCCGTCCGCAACGTTCGTGCCGGCGATCCCTGCTGGCTCCCGGTCGTCGAAGGGTGCGCGACCGAGCTGCTTCGTGCCCAAATCGGGCCAGATCAGCGCGAGCAGGTACTGGCGGAAGAAGAAGGCGAACATGCTGCCGTGGCATAGGCGATCATCGATCAGCGGTCGCAGCCGTGCGTGTGCAGCTGCTGCATCGGCCCAATGCAGGCTGGCCTTTTCGTGATGAACGGTGTGGTATCCGTTGCCGAACAACATGAAGTTCAATAGCCGCCCCTCGAAGTTGCGAGAGTGATCGTGAACGGACCAGGGGTCCGTGTGCACGTGCTGGATGTAGTTGAACAACATGATCGTCCACAGCGCCGCAAATGCAGGCATGCCCAATGCGCATGCCCAGACTCTCAAGCCGGCGCGCGGCCCGTACAGAACGACGGCAGCTGAAAGTGCAGCAGCGTGTGTGCCGAACGTGAGTAGGTACTGCCAAACGATGCGCCGAAAAACGGCCGGCTTATTGTGCCTGGCATCCAAGATGAAGTCTTTGATCCATGCAGATTGAAAGTACGCTGAAACGAAGAAGTACGTGCCGGCAACCCAGGCATTGTGCTGGTTGGTGTAGCGCCAGGTGATGGTGGCATCGCCCCGCCGATTGACCAGACGGTGATGATTCAAATTGTGGGTCGGCAGCCAAGCAAAAATGGGGTAGCCGTAAAAGACCGAAAGCACGCAGGAAAACAGCTCGTTTGCCCACTTCGAACGCAGCGTCGGGCGGTGCATATGGTTGTGAGCGATTACGCCTGCGGCAATGGCGAAGTAGCAGCTCGCCGGCAAGAGCAACCAGTTGAGCTTTGGATACAGAAAGTGGGTCACGACCAGCGCGGGCGTGAGCACCATGGCCCAAAGCAACGTGCGGTAGTCTTCGACTCTACGGGGAAGCATGGCTGGGCTCCTCTTGACGATGTGTATTTGCGGGTAGTGGATTCGGGCTGATAGGCGCGTTCAGATGCTGCCAATCCAGCACCCGCTGCGGCGGCACACGCAGTTCCCACACCAACCCGAGCTTGCGTAACCCGAGGAGCAACGCATAGCTCGCGTCCACCTCCCACCAAAAGAAGCCCTGGTTGGCACTCGACTGGTAGTAGTGGTGGTTATTGTGCCAGCCCTCTCCCATCGTGATTAAAGCGAGCAGGAGCGAGTTCTTGCTGGTGTCGGCCGTAGGGTAACGGCGTTTGCCCCACAGGTGCATGAGGGAATTGATCGAAAACGTGCCGTGATAGAGCAGCGTGGTCGAAAGAAAGAACGCCCACAGTGAGCTCCAACCGCCGAGCAGAAAGCAAGCGGCGCCCAGCGCGATTCCGGGCACCAGGTGGTACTTGTTGAGCCAAACCAGCTCCGGGTACTTGGCAAAATCACGGATCCGATCCCACTCGGTGGCTTGGTATTTTCTGCACAAAATCCAGCCCAAATGACTCCACCAGAATCCGCGCTTGGGTGAATGGAGGTCCAATTCGGTGTCGGAATAGCGATGATGCATTCTGTGATGGGCTGCCCACCACAGCACTCCCTTCTGGCACGAACTGGACGCGCAGAACGCCAGCACGAACTGCATTGCACGGCTGGTTTTGAACGCCCGGTGTGAGAAGTAGCGATGAAACCCGGCCGTGATGAAGAACATGCGGCCGAAATACAGGGCCAAGCACAGCAGCACGTCGCTTGCGTGCAACCCTGTCCACAGCAGGCCCAAGGGTGCCAGGTGAACCAAAAAGAACGGAATCGACTTACGCCAGAGGATGCGTTCGTCCGCGCGGAGCGCAGCTGTTTCTTTTCTCATGCCGCGTTGCTTACTCCTAGTCAGGGTCACGGTAGTGTCAGCGACTCATCACGATCGGTGTCGCTTCGGTTCGTACGCTTCATGTTCGCGCAGGCATTGCGCGAAGCTGACGTCAGTCGCGCAAAGCGTGCGCTTCACGGCATGAAGGGTCGCCACTTGGACGGTGCAGGTCGCGCAGTGCACGGACTGTTCCAAGCTCAAACACGCGAGACCAGCTCCGAGAGGGCCCGCGAAAACGGCGCAGCTACGAATGGTTCGCCTTTTGCACTCCGCAGCGTATGGCTACGGACTCCAAGCCACGGATTTTGGTGGTGTTCTACTCGCGCACTGGCAACACTCGACGGGCGGCTCGAGCGATCGCGCGCGCCACGGATGCAGACGTCGAAGAGATCGAAGACCGAGCCTCCCGTCGAGGACTGCTCGGATATCTGAAATCTGCCTACGAGGCGCTCAAGGAGAGGCAGCCGACCATCGTTCTGCCGCGGCGCGATCCGAGCGCCTATGACATCGTGCTGATTGGTTCACCGACGTGGGCGAGTGCGCTGGCCGGCCCCGTGCGCGCCTACTTGACTCGCTTCGCGGGACGCTTGCCCGCGGTTGGCTTCTTCGTTACCTGCGGCGGTAGCGGCGCCGAGAACGTACTCGTTCAAATGGGGCGGACCGCCGTGAAGCGGCCGCTCGCGACACTCATTTTGACTCAGCGGGACGTGGGTCGGG
>Ga0247776_10000462_pt1 | contig 10098 bp, 9 predicted proteins | sample UWRJL199509C5_FD_179912 | JGI IMG/M metagenome (GOLD analysis project Ga0247776, IMG submission 179912) | Plant litter microbial communities from Arlington Agricultural Research Station in Wisconsin, United States - UWRJ-L199-509C-5 | ecosystem: Environmental > Terrestrial > Plant litter >...
CCCCACTTGCCGGTTCCGCCGGATCTGGCTAAATTGGGGCGACGAGCTGGCCCCTCGCCTTACGCGCGCCAGAATCGGCCCATTGGCCGCCAAACTCAACGATGGCTGAGATCACTCGAGTGCTCGAAGCCACGGCCCACGCGCCGCCTTCGCCCGCCATCCAATAACCAGACTCCTTGGCCCTTGCCCACGGAGCCGATCACACGCGCGCTCGTCGGGCGCGCTCGCTTGGGGCCAGCGGCTAAAATGGCGTAGTCCTCGCCGCCATACAGCGCGAGCTCGAGCGCGGAAACGCCGAGGCGCGCAGCCAACGAGGGTAAGGCGGGGCTGACAGTCGCCAGCAACGCAGGCACGTCGATCAGCAGCTCGACGCCGCTCGCCTGTGCCAGGTGCCGCGCGTCGCCTGCCAAACCGTCCGAGATATCGATCGCCGCGTGGGCAGTGCGGGCCAGGTCGAGCCCCGCGGAGAGTCGTGCCTGCGGACGTCGGAAGGCGCTGAGCGCGCGGCGCGCGGCCGTGCTCGTGCCGCGCCGGGTGCCGGCTTGCAAGAGCCTCAATCCGGCCGCCGCCCAACCGACGTCCCCAGATAGCCACAGCTCGTCGCCGACGCGTGCGCCGCTGCGAAGGAGCGGGCGACGCTTCACACTGCCGACGACCGTGGTCGTGATGCTGAGCTCGGCACCGCGCGCCAAATTGCCACCCACGATCGCACAACCCAAAGCGCGCGCGGCCGCGCGCTGTCCGCGTGCCAGCTGATTGAGGTCCGCGGCGGCAAAATCTGACGGGAAGATCACACTCGACAGCGCCGCGAAGGGCGCCCCGCCCATCGCGCTCACATCGCTGGCGGCAGCCTGAAAGCTGCGAAAGCCGAGGTCGGCGAGCGACAGCCAGGCGCGCTCGAAATGCACGTGTTCGACCGCGGAATCGACCGTCCACACCCAGCGCCCGGCGGACTTGAGCACCGCCGCATCGTCGCCGATGCCCAGTTCGACCTGCGCGCTCGCCTGGCGGAACAAAGCCTCGAGCTGGGAGATCGCCGAAAATTCCGAAACTGGCCGGGCGCGCGCGGTCATCCGCGGCACGCTACACGAGTCAGCCGATGGTTGCGCGCTTGACCGGGATGGTTACGACGAAGACCGTGCCCTTCGGCGTGTTGTCGGTGATGCGCACGCTGCCGTCGTGGCCGTCGATCAAGCGGCGTACGATGGACAGGCCGAGTCCGGTGCCGCCCGCTTCGCGCGTGGAGCTCGAGTCGACCTGGTAGAACGCGTCGAACACGCGACCGCGCTCGTCTTCGGGGATACCGATGCCGGTGTCCGAGACTCGAAATTCGATCGCGGTGCGCCGCGCGCTCAGGATCACCACGCCGCCTGCGTCTTCCGGGCGCGCCGCTTCGATGGCCGTCATGCGCGCGGAGAGTGTGACTCTGCCCTGCGGCGGTGTGAACTTGATCGCATTTTCGGTCAGGTTCAAAAACACTTGTCGCAAGCGCTCGGTGTCGGCCCAAATCAAGGGCAGGCCGTTCTCGACCTCGACCACCAGCTCCACCTCTTTTTTGCGCGCGGTAGGGGTCATGGTCTGCGCAACGTCGCGCAGGGTGCCCAGAATATCGGTCTGGGTCTTGCGCAGGCTCATCGTCCCGCTCTCCAGCTTCGACAGATCGAGCAAGCCCTTGATCAGCTGTAAGAGTTGTTCACCCTTGTCGCGAATGGTCTGCACGAACTCGCGCTGCTCGCCGGTCAGGTCGCCCGCGAGCCCCTCGACCAGCATCTCGCTGTAGCCGATGATCGAGGTCAGCGGGGTGCGCAGCTCGTGCGACACGGTGGCCAAGAAGTTGCTCTTCAGGCGATCGAGCTCCTTCAAGCGATCGAACGCGGTCTGCAGTTTGTCGTTTTTGTCCTCTAGTTCGCGAAAGCTCTCACGCACCGAGGCCAGGTGCATGTTGCTGGTCAGGAGCGCGCGGTGACCACTGAACAGCAAGAGGTCGAGCGTGCGACCGAGGTGGCGCGCCAGTTTGACCACCGAGTCATCCTCTGCGCGCGGCATGGCTTGGAAGAACTCACGCAGCCGCGCGGGGTCGAGATCTGGATCCAACGCCAGCAATGCGGGCGGGGCCTCCACTTGTGCGGGCGTCACGAATGGCCCGAGGATCATCCGACCAATGCGCTTGCCGTCGTATTGAATGGCCGCGACTCGATAGTGTTCGCCGGTGACGCATGGGTAGCTAGCCATGCCGTCTTCGCCGAGCGTGATGTTCTTCACCTTGCTCGCGACCTCCGCCATCGCCGCGCGGCCGGCTTTCACCGAATTCAGGAACGTGTACAGCGGGATCTGATCCGCGGCGTCCCCGAGTAGCTTGCCTTCCTCGCTGAAAATGCGAAGGGGCACGCCGAACAAGTCGAAGAAGCTCTTCACCATTTCGCCCAGGGCGTCACGGTCGATCAAGTCTTCCAAACTGACGCCGTGGCCGAGCGTGAGCTCGTCGAAGGTCTTGGCTGCTGCCGGCGGGATCATCAACCAGCCTCCGGTCGAAGCACGTCGAGCGCGCCGCCCACACAGGCTTGCAAAATCTCGGGGATGGGCTTCGGATTGCCGAGCTTTTGCGCGACCTGCGCCAAGAACGCTTTGGAGTCGAAGCCAAATTTCTTGTTCAAGTCGTGCTCGGCGTCGAGCGCACTCCAGGTCAAATGCAACAGCCCGATCATGCTCTCGACCACGCCCAGACCGCGCGTTGCCACCGCCAGATAGACCGGCTCGCGTCCCTTGGAGGCGAGCTCGGCGATTTCCGCGTCACTGCGCACGTCCGGCATGTCGCGCTTGTTGAACTGGATGATCAGCGGCATTTGCCGCAAGGTCAGCCCGTGCTGTTTGAGGTTCTCCCGCAGATCCATGAAGGATTCCGTGTTGTGCTGGGTCTCCGCGGCGCGGGAATCGGCGATGAACGCGATGCCGTCAGCACCTTGGACCACCAGCCGCCGGGTCGAAGCGTGAATTACCTGACCGGGAACGGTGAAGACTTTGAGCCGGACCGCAAGGCTGCCTTGGTTGCGAAAGGTGAGCGGCAATAGGTCGAAGAACAGCGTTCTGTCGTCTTTCGTCTCGAGCGTCATCAGGCGCCCGCTCGCCCCAGGCTCTGCCGCTTTGTGCAGGGCCTGAAGGTTGGTGGTCTTGCCGCTCAAAGCCGGACCGTAGTAAACGAGTTTGATCGTGAGCTCGCGGTTCACGAAATCAAGCTGCACAGGACCCTCGGTATTTCCGCGCCATTCGGCGCATGCTCCGCATCACAACATGCGGCAAAGACGAGAAAGCTAGCCTACCATGGCGCATCCATGAGCCAAACGGCCGTTCTCGTCTGGCTTTCAGCCACCTCGGTCTTACCTACATTTCGTGCGGACTTGGATGCGTTCGCACACAGTCGACTACTGCGGCTCGAAGCGCCACGACCGAACGCCGCGCCTTACTACGCTGGTCGCGCTGCTACCTCGGCCTACGCGCCGGATGCCGTGGCGCAGATCGAGATTTTGCTGGAAGAAGCGCGCAATGCCGCAGCGTCGCTCGAGCAAAGCCGCGCGCTCGGCGCACTCGAGCGGGCCCAGCATGTGCTACGCGAGCATCCAGAATTGCCACAGTCGGCTTGGTTGATGGCCGAGATCCTCGAGCAATCGGCGGAGGTGGAGAGCACCGCGCCGGACGGCGCTGAAGCTGCCAATGCCCTCCGCAAACGCGCCGCCGCATTGGAAGGACCGCGCGCGGCACCGTTTTCCGACCGCGCACCCGAGCGCGAACGCGAGCAAGGGAGCATCGGCACTCAGCCGCTGCACATCGAAGGTTTGGAGCCGGGCGATGCACTGGAATGGGACGGAGTGCAGACCGAGCCCAACGTCTCGAGCGCAGCGGGCGATCACCACGCGCGCGTCAGCCGTGGCGGTCGGCTGCTGTGGGCGGGCTGGCTCGAGCTCGCGGCAGAGGGACGGAGCATCCGTTTGCCGGTGCCTGAAACCGTCGCCTGCAGCCCGGACGACATTGGGCAAAGCTACTTCGCGGCCGGCCGAGCCGTAGCCGCTGCTCACGCGCGCTGCGAGAGCTACGTGCTCGCGCGCGCTCGCGAGGGCGGCATCGAGGCCGCGCTTTGCGAACGCGAGCGCTGTGGCAAAGTCGTGATCTGGGAGCACCTGCAAGCTGGCGCAGCGACGCCGCCCCCGCCCTCGAAGGCGCCGCTCTGGCCCTATGCCATCGCCGCGACTGCGGGTGCACTGGTCATCACCAGCATCGCGCTGTGGCGCACTGGCGTATTCGATCGTGCTGAGCCGACCACCCGTGAAGTCTGGGTGTTCACGGGCCAAAAGCAGATGGGACTCGCCTTCTAAGGGCCCAGCCGGGACGCACCGACCGTGACTATGTTCGAGTTAGGCATTCGGGCGGGTCTAGGGCATCAATCCCGAGTGGGCCAGCGCGAGCGCGCTTCGCCAATCGCGCTTTGAACGCGCGCCTTGGCTGGACCACCGATCAGCGAGCGGCGCTCGACCGCCGCCTCGGGATCGAGCGCGAGCGCCAGCTCCGGACCAGTCAGCGAAGCATGCGCGGCGACCAGCACGCTCGCTGGAAGCTCGCCGATTTGCAGGCCGCGCTCCTCGGCCTCGCGCACGATGGCGCCGACGACGTGATGTGCTTCGCGGAACGGTAAGCCGCGCTGGACCAGGAAATCAGCCAGATCCGTGGCACAAAGATGGCCGGTCGCGAGCGCGCTCTTCATCCGCTGTCCGTGGAAGGTGGCGGTGGCGATGGCGCCAGTGAGCGCGCGCGCGCTGGTCAGGGCGCACTCGAAGGCGTCGAAAATCGGGCGTTTGTCTTCTTGCAGGTCACGCCCGTAGCCGAATGCCAGGCTCTTTTCCAAAACCAGCAGCGTGGTGACGCAGCCAATCAAACGCGCGCACTTGCCGCGGACCAGCTCGGCGACGTCGGGGTTCTTCTTCTGCGGCATCATCGAGGAGCTGGTCGAGAACGCATCACTCAGCGTCATGAAGCCGAACTCTTGCGTGGACCAGAGCACGATCTCTTCACCGATGCGCGACAAGTGCACACCGAAGATGGCCAGCGCTGAGGCAACCTCCATCAAGAAATCGCGACTACCCGTGGCATCGATCGAATTCTGCATCGGCTGCGAGAAGCCGAGCGCGCGGGCCACGCCCTCACGATCGAGCGGGAACCCGCTGCCAGCGACCGCGCCGGCACCCAGCGGCGACTCGTTCAGCCGTTCCTTGGCATCGACCAAGCGGCCCCGATCGCGAAATAGCAACTCTTGCCAGGCCAAGAGGTGATGGGAGAGCCTGCTCGGCTGCGCGCGCTGCAGATGCGTGTACGCCGGCATGAGCAGCTCGATTTCGGAGCTGGCACGGTCGAGCACGGCCGAGGCAAGCTCATCGATCGCCAAGATCGCCTCTTCACAACGACGGCGCGTCCATAGCCGGAGGTCGGTCGCGACCTGGTCGTTGCGCGAGCGACCGGTGTGCAGCTTGCCCCCGACGGGCCCAACGACATCGCGCAGGCGCGATTCGATGTTCATGTGCACGTCTTCTTTTTTACGATCCCAGAAGAATTCGCCGCGCTCGATCTCGCCGTGGATCTGCTGCAAACCAGTGACGATCGACAGCGCTTCTGCGTCCGTCAGAACGCCAGCGCGTGCCAGCCCCTCGGCGTGAGCGATCGAGCCGGCAATATCTTCGCGCCAAAGCTCCCAATCGATGTCCACGCTGGTGTTCAGCCGCTCCATCGCGGCATCAATTGCGTCCGGGAGCCTACCGCCTCGAGCAACCGTCATGTCTGTTCGTTCCTCGTCGATTTCCGTTGGTTCGGAGGGACGTCTAGCACGAAACCGGCGCCGATGGCCGAGCGGTATGCGTCTTGCTCCCTTTGCGACTTGGAGGATTCGATGAACTCATTTTGGGCTCGGCCACACCTAGGCCTGAAGCGCAATTCACACGGTGGGTTCGGGCACCGCAGCCGTCCGGTCGGAACGCCCGAAGTCGTCAATCAAGCGTTCGAGCTCCGCGCCCAAACGCGCCACTGCTTCGTCCACGGCTTGGATCGCGGATTGAGCGGCGCGCTGGCGTAGCGCGCGCTCTCCGCGCTCGCGGCCAAACGTCGCCAGGGTAGGCGCGGCCAGCAGGAACAAGCCACCGACCGCTGCATTGGCGAACAACGTGCCCAGGCCCAACGCCAAGGCCGCGACCACGCTCGCGTCTAGGGCGAAGGTGCTGACTTCGAAGCTCGGGCGCATTAGCCGGGAGTCGGGACCGCTCAGCGCTTCCGCATCGGCTCGGGGGGCCTCTCTCGCTCGCGGTTCAGCCGAGGGGGCTGGCTCGCGCCGCGTGAGTGCCGCCAATGCCTCTTGCACCTCTCGATTCTCTTGCTCGGCCCAGACGCGAAAGGTTTGCTCCAGGAACGGGCCGAGGTGCTGGCGGATCTCGGACGCGCTCACCGATTCGAGCGCGGCAGGCAGGCGAAAGCCAACCTCCCGACGAAAGTCCGATAGATCGATGATCACCTTGGTCTTGAGCGCCTGGAGCGCCTGCGGCAGTTCGAGCACCGACGTCAGCGCGGCGTCGGACATCAACCGATGACCTTGATGTAGCCGTGCACGCGCTCGTCTACCTCAGCCATCCCCAGGCCTCCGGAGCCCAGGCCGGCGTGTCGGCGAAATAACTCACTCTCGGCAAACGCCTGCAGCGCGAGCACTCGCTTGGGCAGCCAGGGGTGGCTCGAAAATACCTCACTGAAGCGCCCGAGGCTCTGCTGGGCCTCGCTGTGTTGTTCGAGGAAGGCCTCGATGTTCAGCTCTTGGTACAGCTTCTGCGAGCCGAGCGCGAGCTTGGTCAGCGCCCGGATCGATGGCTCGAGCTGACCTGCGCACAGCGCGCCCGCGCGATCACAGGTGACCTCCGCGCGGCGCGACCACGCACGCAGCGACAAGAGCGCGGGCACGGCCAAGTTGCGCAGCACGACCCCGGCGAGATTGGTCAGGTAGTGCATCGCCGTGAGATACACCACGTGGTCATTGTGGATGTGCCCGCACTCGTGGCCAATCACGCTCAGCAGCTCGGCATCGCTGAAGTGGTCCATGAGCGCCGAGTTGACCAAGATGAAGGCATCTTCATTGGTGCCGTAGGTAGCGGCGTTCAGGTGCGGATTCGACACGACGTACACCGTGGGCACCGGGATGCCCAGGGTTTCCGCGCAGCGCTCGGTCAATGCGTGCACCCGTGGGAACTGGCGCGGGCCGATCTTTACCGCGTGCCCGAGCAGCTCCGCCTTGCCGACGTTCTTGAACGTGCGCACGGCCGCGGCCACCGCGAGCTCCACCGGCTTCAGGCGACGAAAGGCGGCGCGCGTGTTGCGATCCGAGACGTACGCATAGCCGTGATCGTTACCGAGCACGCTCCCCGGACGCCGGCCCGCACGCTCACGAACGAAAGCCGGGAAATCGAACTCGCCGATCCTTGCCACCCAAATGACGCTAGCACCGCCGCCCGCGCCCGCCATCGCGCCGCTCGGGCTGGGGCAAATGCTGGGACTGCCCGGCGCTTGGCACGGTTACGATCCGGCGAAGTTGACTCAGCCGTGCGCTCGACGACACTCGCCGCGATGAGCGCTTCCCTGTCAGTGCCTGGCCCAACTGCGCTGCCCGTCCTCGGCCCGATCGCCGAACTCCTGCGCTTCGTGTCGGATCCGATCGCACATGTGGGTACGTTGTTCCAAGAGTACGGGCCAATCGCGCAGCTCGTCGTGGGTAGCCCGACGCGCGTCGTCTCGACCGAACGCAACGTTCCGGGCACGGTGTTCGTCTTCGGGCCCGAGTACAACCGTGCGCTCTTGACGAACCATACGGATTTCCACAAGTGTGCATTGAGCGGTCCGCTCTATCCCGAAGAACCGCTGACCCCGCGCACGCGCCCGCTCACGCGCATGTTGACCGGATTGTTTCACGCCAACGAGGCCGATCATCGATCGCAACGCCGTTTGCTGATGCCCGCCTTTCATCGCAAACGGATCGAGAGCTACCGAGACGAGATGGTGGCAGTGACCGAGGCCCTGTTGGCTGACTTTCGTCCGGGCATGACGCGCGACATTCGCCCAGACATGACGCACGTGACACTGCGCATTGCGACCTCGACGTTGTTCGGTGCGGACCTCGGTGACCTGGGGCTGAAAATTGGCCAAGACATCGAGAGCTGGGGCAAAAGCCTACGCGGCGCGAATATCGTGCCCTTCGATCTGCCGCTGACGCCGTATCGGCGTTGGCTCGACCTGTCGAGCAGCATCGATCGCCGGATGCTCGAGGTCATCCGGCTGAAGCGTGAAAATCGAGGCACGGGCCGCGACATGTTGTCGATGCTGATCGAAGCTCGCGACGAAGGCGGCGCACAATTGAGCGAGGACGAACTGATCGGTCACGCCGGCGTGATCTTCGGCGCAGGCCACGAAACCAGCTCGAATGCGCTCAGCTGGACGCTCCTCATCCTGGCGCAGCACCCGCGCATCCTCGCCGATTTGTGCGACGAGCTGTCCGGCAAATTGCACGGTGGAGCCCCGACCTTCGAGGATCTGAGCGAGCTGCCGCTGCTCGATCGCGTGATCAAGGAGAGCCTGCGCTTGTTCCCACCCGCGCCGCTCAATCATCGCATCACCGCGCGCGACTCCGCGCTCGGCGAGTACCGCATCCCGGCAGGCACCGAAGTCCTGAGCAGCATCTATCATACCCACCGCATGCCAGATCTGTACCCCGAGCCGCTGCGCTTCCGACCGGAGCGTTGGCAAGGCTCGGACCCAGGTCCGTACGGCTACAATCCATTCGGCGCCGGCCCCCGCATGTGCATCGGCGCCACCTTCGCCTGGTTCGAAATCAAAATCGTGCTGGCCATGCTGCTCCAACGCTTTCGCCTCGAGCTCGTCCCCAACCAGCGCATCAATCGCTACTTCGGGATAACGCTCGCCCCCTCCCCCCGCGTCCTGATGCGCGTCCGGCGCACGGATCGCGGATTTGCGCGCGCCGCGCCGATCCACGGCAATATCCACGACATGGTGAAATTGTCGGACAATTAACGGGAAATTCCAGGGCATGCGAGGTGCGATGCGGGATCGCGACCGCCCGCTGCTGCTCCCGATCGATCCAGGCCGTGTCGTGCTTTTCGTCTTGTTCGTGCTCAAAGCGGTGCGTCGCCTGAACCCTAAGCCAAGGACCTTTACGCCGCCCACCGGGTCGTGGAATGGTGCTCGCCACATGCGTCGACTGCGCTCTGGGGTAACACTCTCGCTCGTTGGCTTTTCGTGTTTCTTGCACGCTGCCGCCGTACGCGCGGAGTCGGCGGCGCAGTCAATCGCGCCGTCAGCGGGGGCGGAGCCGGCAGCAGCGGAGCCAGCGAAGTCAGCGGCGGTTCCAGCCGCGGCGTCTTCGTTGGCAGGCTTCGAGGTGTTGGCGAGCTTCGGCTATGGGGCGAGCACATCCAAGATTTTCGGCGCTGACTTTCAGCCCTATAGCGCAACCGTTGGCTTGAATTTCGGATACACGTTTCGCTCCGGATTCAGACTCGGGGGCGTATTCGGCTACGGCCTCGGCCGCAGCGTCAATCAGCGATATGAACCAGTGGTCGGCAAGCCCTACGACTTGACTACTGACTCGTCGATCCTCAATCTGGCAACCTCACTCGGTTATGACGTGCCGCTGTCTTTTCTGGTGTTGCGCTACACCGTCAACCTCGGCGTGAGCGTCATGTCTTGGGATTTGGGCGACGTCCCACCGAACTCGGTCTTCGGCAACTTGCTCGCGACGAGCCCAAACGTCGGTGTTTTCATCGCGCCTGGAGTCACGCTGCTCTGGCGGCGTGAGCTCTTCGAGTGCGGACTCGGAGCGAACTACTTGGTGCAATCGAACAATGCCATTCCAACTGGTTTCTTGGGCGAGCTACTCGCGGGAGTGAAGCTGTGAGAGCCGCACGATTCGGGGCTCTGCTCGCGCTTTGCCTCAGCGCCGTTACGTCCGCGGCCCTCGCGGATCCGGCTGCACCGACCGCGCCCGTTACGCCCGCTGCGCCCGTTACGCCC
>Ga0247776_10000463_pt1 | contig 10091 bp, 17 predicted proteins | sample UWRJL199509C5_FD_179912 | JGI IMG/M metagenome (GOLD analysis project Ga0247776, IMG submission 179912) | Plant litter microbial communities from Arlington Agricultural Research Station in Wisconsin, United States - UWRJ-L199-509C-5 | ecosystem: Environmental > Terrestrial > Plant litter >...
AAAACTACCGAAGCGCCTCAGCTTTTAAATAAAATAATTGATAAGAAGTCCCATAGGAACACATTGAATATAAAAAGCTATGATGACCATAAGATTATAAAACACAGGTTATTGTCGCTAAAGGCATACGAAGAAGTAGAAGAAAGCCCGATAATAGACTTATTAGACAAGCCTAACTCTTACCAATCTAACATTGAATTTTGGGAAGCATTCTGGGGATGGTATTATGCCTATGGGGATACATATATATTTGCGCTTAGAGCGGGTGACGATAGCCGTAATTTTGGTAAACCTATATCTTTACATATTATTCCTGCTTCAATAGTAACAAAAGAATACGGAGGTGATGTATGGGACCCTACGATTAGATATAAATTCATTTTAAGGGGGGTGTCTTTCGATTTGGGGCAAGAAGATGTATATAACCTATGCCAATGGAATCCAACTACAGATATGCCTTATGGAGATGGATTAAGTCCATTCCAGCCCGGTGATAAAATAATAACTAAATCCGCTATGTCCTCCGAAGCACAGGCGGCGCAGTTTGCTAATGGCGGGCGTATAACAATTCTAAGCGGCGATCCTTCGAAGGGAAGTTTAAACCCTATGCAAATGGATGCTATGAAACAGCATATTCAAGACCAGATGAAAGGCGCGCACAATAATGGCAATAAGGTGTTCACCAATGGGTATGTTAACGCTCAAATGATTGGGGATACTATTCGTGATATGTCCATGATTGAAGGAGATAATGCTGACAGGGCAAGAAAAGCCACTCTCTTAGGCGTTGACCCAATATTAGTAGGTGACAAGTCAGCTTCCAGTTACAATAACGCCTCAGAAGCATATACGGCATTAGTTAGAAATAGGGTAGTGCCTGCACTAAACAAGAGAGACCGTTCTTTTTCACCGTGGATTACCATGATTTCTTCAATTAAAGGAATGGTGTTGCTGACTGATATATCAGAATATAGCGAACTTCAGCCGGATTATAAAATAATAGCTGAATATATAAACACCCCTAAACTAATAGTTACTGCAAATGAGGTAAGAGCTTTGTTCAGATTCGGAAGAATAGACAATAACCCACTATATGAAAAGGCATTAGTCCCTTCCGGTTACATGGATTATGATCAGGTATTTGAAAGCATTGACACCGTTGACGCAGCCTTGAAAGGGTACGACGGTGGATATTAGGCAATATCAAAAGGAGTTTGACCGTTTACATGCAAGGTTAGAACGTAAAGTAGCGCCCATCTTCCATAAAGCATTAATCACCACCGTAACCCCTGTTTTATCATCGCTTAATGAAAATGACCTGCTTATTGAGCCGTGGATTGTGGCTTACCGTAAGGTTTATGAATCGTTTACTATTGCCGCTAAAAAAGAATATCAGCAGTTGAAGCGTGAAAACCCTACCAAAGATGATATATCGGTTGTAGACTTCTTTAATGAGCAATGGCGGTTAATCATGCAAAAGTATGGGAATGATATAGGATGGGATTTCGCAACCGACTTGAACGATACCACAATTAAACAAATACGAAAAGCCATTGCAGAGGGCAATGCGGAATATGCTACAAATACCCAATTAGCACGGTTAATAAAAGAATATACATTGGGTCTTATAGGTAAACAACGCTCATTACTAATTGCACGTACAGAAACCACTACAGGAACTAACTTAGCCAAGATTGAAGGTGCTAAAACTTACTTCAAAGAAATAGGCGAATCACAAGGATATAAGATGTGGATCAGCAGGGCAGACAGCCATGTTAGACATGACCATGTGACGGTTAATGAAACTGCTGTACCTTTTGAGGATAACTTTATTGTCGGTGGATTCGAGGCCATTGTGCCGGGTGACCCTAAATTACCAGCTAAAGAAAGGATTAGGTGTAGGTGTACGTTTGTATCACTTAGTCAGGCGGGATATAACAGAAGGTTTAAAAAATCATAATTCTATTTCCCAACTATCACATTCGTGATTGGCAACTACCTCAATAGTCTTAACTGATACCGGGAACTCATTATCCCAAATAACAAAAGACCTGATTTCTGTTAGGCATTCGGAAGGCTTGGGCATTTTTGATAACGTTTCTGCCAATTTATATACGTCTGTTTTCATTTCTTACCTTCTAAAGGGTCAAACATTTTATTCAATATCCTGCTTACAATAAAGCTTTCCGACCTTTGTTCAGCCTTGCAAATCTTAAGTATAGCCTCTTTTGTTTTAGGTGTTAGGTCGTATGCTTGTGTTTTTTGTTTAGTCATTATATACGGGTGTAATAGTTAATAATTTTTTATATTCATCTATTGATAAGTGTATGCCATCCAAATAGCCTACAACATCCCATATAATTACCCTATCTTCTGCTTCAATTATTTCAATATACATAATTCATTTTAATTTAGGCTAATTTAACACTTTACTCAATATAAACCAAATCTTATTTGCAAAATGTATTTTTACAAGCATGTTATACAAAGGCATAGATTCAGGTTTTAAGGATATAGACGAAAAGCAAGGGATTGTAACAGGTTACTTCGCTCATTTCGGAAGCAAAGACAGTGATGGCGATATTATTGTTAAAGGCGCATTCGCTAAGACCATACAAGAGCGTGGGCCTGAAGGTTCACAGCTTATTAAACACCTTTTAGACCACAATAAACAAAATGCTGTAGGTAAAATTACCGTATTGAAAGAAGATAACATTGGGTTGTATTACGAAAGTAAAGCAGGCTCACACACTGCAGGCCGTGACTTTCTTGCAATGGTAACCGATGGCATAATAAACCAGCACTCATTCGGATTCAATCGAATCCCAAGCAGAGAGGTTAAAAAATCAGATGGCAACTATATGCATGAGGTAGCTATGAAAGAAGGGTCATCATTGCAATTCTTAGGGGCTAATCCTAACACGCCAATAGTAGGGATAAAATCAGATGAAGATGTTATCGACTATATGCAAACATTAGAACATGCTATTAAGCATGGTAAATATTCTGATGAAACATTCAAAATGTTAATTGAGTACTCAAATCAAATACATAAATCACTCATTGAGAAAGCGCCGTCAAATGACACCCTTTCAGATAATGCGCCGATTGAATTAATTAATCACATTAAAAACGCATTTAAATCCAACTAAATAATGGAAATTAAAGAAATCAAAGACGCTATTGATCTGGCCGCTCAAGAACTAAAGAGCAAGGCAGACGGCGCAGAGGTAAAAGCAGCCGAAGCATTAGAGGCCGCTAAAAACGCATTGGCGAACTCATCTACCAAAGACGAGGTAAAAGCCTTAACTGAAAAATTCGAAGCAGAAGCTAAAGAACTACAGGCACAGCACGACAAGTTATCTGCAAAGGTTAATTCAACACGTAAACAAGAGCAGGAGCAAAAGTCATTTGCTCAGGTTTTAGGTGAGGCATTAGAAAATGCAACAGACGACTTGGCTAAATTTCAAAAGAAAGAAACTAAATCTTTCTCTATTGACTTAAAAGCCGTTGGCGATATGTCAACCGCAAACGTAACAGGCGGTAACCGTTATGGCCAGTTATACGCACCTAAAATAATTGAGGGAGTAAATCGTAAGGTTCATATCATGGACATTATGCCGGGTGGTAACATCGGGCCGGGTAACACTTTCACCTTTATGCGTGAAAACGGCGTAGGCGAAGGTACTCCTGCACCAACCGCAGAAGGCGCAACTAAACCACAGTTTGATTTTGACTTGGTAGAGGCAACAGTGAATATCGAAACTATTGCAGGTTGGTTACGTGTAACCCGCAAAGCAATGGCGAATATTCCGGGCTTCATTTCATTCTTACAGTCACGTATTCCTGAAAAGTTCAAACGTGTGTTAGACGCACAGATCCTTTACGGTAACGGTACTACTCCAAACTTGAAAGGTATCTTAACATCGGGTAACTTTGTTGCATCAACAGCAGTATTAAATACTTTCTTAGCTGAGAAAATCACCAATGACATTGCGGTATTGGAGGACACTTACGAGCGTAACGCTACTGGGGTTTTACTTCGCCCGATCGACATTGCTACTTTCTACACTAACAAAGCAAGCGGTTCGGGCGAATATGATCTACCAATGAATGTATCATGGCAGAACGGCCAGTTGTATATTTCAGGAGTTCCTGTATATGCATCAACCGCTATTACTGCGCCTGATTACGTTGTAGGAGATTGGGCTGAAGGCGCACAACTGTTAACACAGGAAGGTATGCGAATTGAGTTCTTTGAGCAGGATGGGACTAACGTTCGTGAGAACAAAGTAACTGTTCGTGTTGAGGGTAACTACGCCTTACCTATCTATGGGCCTGACTATTTTATAAAAGGGACTACAGCAAGAGCATAGGGTTAGTTTTGGTTAGGTTTCATAATTAAAGGCCTCCTTAATTGGGGGCTTTTTTGTTTATTCAATATTTATAATTAACTTTAACATTATGAAAGTAAAAATCATAAAAGACCACCACTTATATAGTGGAGTTGTTGACCTTGAAGAAGGTGAAGCTAACTATTTACGCTTGACAGGCGTTGCCGAACAGGTTAAAGAAGAAAAGGCGAAGACCGACACCAAAGAAGAAAAAACTAAGCTAAAAACTAAGTAATGCCATACGTTGACAATCCGGTAATCGAGCCTATAACATTGACAGAAGCTAAACAATTCATGCGAATTGATGAGGATTATGAATATGATGATTTTACCATTCAAACAATTATCAGCGCACAACGCGAATGGTTAGAGGGCGAATTAGGATTGTCTTTAGTGCCACGTACTGGATTAAAGTATAAGTTTACTAAACCCTGCTGCGGCATGAATGTAGCTACTTATATACCTTATGGGCCTGTTAATGAGATTGAGGCTAAGTATATATCGGACGATACTGATTATACGCTTACCAACTTAGGCGCTGATGAATATTACCCTTACTACAGGCTTACTAATTCAGTAAACATAACGTATAGTGCAGGTGATTGGGAGGGTAACTTTCCGGCAGGGCTAAAATTGGCATTATTGATGTTGGTTTCCACAAGCTATGAGAATAGGGAAAACTTTGTAGTGGGTACAACCGTAAACGAGGTTACACAAAACGCTATGAATATGGCGTGGAAATGGAGCAGGAAATTATACTTATGAGAGCTGGTAAACTAAATAGCAGGATCGAGTTCTACCACTTTACTACGCCTGCGGATGGGTATGGAGGCACGTTGCCAACTATTAAGGTTAGCGACTTAGTAACCAACGCCAATGTAAGGCCATTAAGGCAGGACAGGACGGTGCAAGCAAATCAAAGCGACCTGATAGGTGGCTATGAAATTACGGTTCGTTACAGGCGTGATTTTACACCGTTAAAGACCATGTTTATACAGTATCAGGATATTACATTAACAGTTTCAAGCATTAGCCAGTCTGAGGAGGATAGGCAGATGTGGAGTATAATAGGGATGGTGAAGAAATGAAAGGCGTTGATGACTTTACCCGCAAACTTAACGCATTAAAGAATATTAAGGCTGAAATAGCCGAGGAGTTAGAAGCAACGGCTACCGATGTGGAGATAAATGCTATACGGATGGCACCTGTTAGTATAGGGCAAAAGATAAGTAAAGTAGCTGAACAAGGCGGATTAACGCAGCGGATAGAAGTTAATGCCGGTAAGTTAGGGGCTTATGTTGAGTTTGGTACAGGGTCAAGTGCAGCAGCTTTAGTCCCATCATTAGAACCTGAGTGGCAGGATATAGCAAGGCGGTTCTATGTTAACGGACAAGGAAGGCTATTATCAGCCCCTTATTTATACCCTAATTGGGTGAGGTTTACTACGGGGCTGGATAAACGGTTACTTAAAATATTAGAGAAAGCAGTAAAATGACAACACAAGAGTTTATAAACCTATTAAATATGGTTGAAGATAAAGATTTGCCTCTAAAAATAGAAGACGCTAATTGCAATGCAGATTGCGATGTGGAGGCTATTTATGAAAAAGACGGGAAAATATATATAGTTTTTGAGTAAAAATGAAAGACGCAACATCAGAACTTCGCAAATACTACTACACCACATTGCAAGGCATAACGCTTGATGGTGATGTTGTGCCGGTATATGATGACGAGGTAAACGATAGTGTTGCGCCTTATACAAGAGATTCGCCTCCTGATAAATACATCATCCTATCCAACCAAAACAGCGCCGATCAAAGCGCAAAATGCTCATTTCAGGAAAGGCATACGATACAGGTGGATAGCGCTGTAATCTATCCTGCTTATAACGGTGGTTTTCGTGTTGCTGAGCAACTCAACGCCATTGTAAAGGAGCGTATGTTAACCGATACCGCAGGCGCATTCGATTTGGATGGGTTTAGGGTATTCCGTTCACGTGAAGATTTATCCCGCAATCTATCCGAAAAAACAAAAGTTCAAAATATTTATAAAAGAATAACTATATTTAACCATTCAATAGCAGAAAATTAAAATGGCAAACAATCCAATTAATGGCACAAAGTACATACTAAGTACTGCCACAGGTACAGCAGGGGCATACGTTACGGCAGTGTGCTTAACCTCGAACGGGTTTAGTTCATCAGGCGATCGCATAGACACATCATCAAAATGTACAGGTGGTTGGGAGAAATCTATAGACGGCCGTAAAGGATGGACAATGACAGCGGAAGCGCAAAAGATACCGGGCACTCCGGATACCGGTACAATGTCGTTTAACCATTACTTTGCTTTATGGAAAGCCGGTACTACATTTGCAGCTCAATTAGTTAACGTTGATGACGAGGACGATATTATACGTGGCGATGTTGCTATCACTTCAATAGATAATACTGCCCCTGATAATGATGTTGCAACTTGGACAATGACATTAACAGGACAGGGCGAACCATTTATAACAGCATTGCCGTAATTTATGAGTAATCATTGCGAAATAAATATTAATGGCAAATCTGTAGGCTTGACTTTCGGTATGATAGCCGCAGAGGAATTTAACCGCCTGCAAATTGAAAAGTCATTAGACCCAAACTCTGTAAACGGTACGCTATTAATGGCAGATGTTATTTATTGTGGAGCTGTAAACAGGGCATATTTGGATAAAGTACAGCCGCCTAAGTATGCTGATATTGTAGATGGAGTAGATGAGATTTTCAGCGATGATGAACGCCTACCGGAATTGGATGCGGTATCTAAAATATACACCGAGAGCCGGATGGGTAAGCACCTTGAAAAACAAACCGCCGCTATAAAAAAAAAGTTAGCCGAAAACCAAAACTTATCGATTGGCGAAACGTCAGAAAGTTTGCCTACGGAAAGTTAGGACTAAAGCCTTTTGAATACGCTGAAATAAGCGAATACGAATTTTCATTAATGGCTGATGGGTTTAAGGAAAATAAAGATTTTGATATTAAATTCCAACGGGTACTTAACAGAGAGATTTGTTGGATAATATACCGAATGAATGCAGACCCAAAAAAAGCCATAAAAGACATTGAGGTATTTATGCCTATTGAAAATAAACCAACCGTTAAAAAAGCTACTAAAGCACAATTAGAAAAAATAAGACTACAGGCCGAAGCGATTAACGCCAAACTAAACTCACGATAATGGCAGATGTAACACTAACCGCTGAACTACGGGCTAAAATAGATGATTTAGAAAAAAACATCAAAATAGCTGTAAAAACAGTAAAAGATGCATCGCAGCAAATAGATGTAGATGCAGGGAAAGCTGCCAAAGCAATAAAGGGTATTAACCCGGCGTCTAATTCAGCCGCATTTGCACTAACCAATTTGGGCCGGGTTGCGCAGGATGCCCCGTTTGGGTTTATCGGTATACAAAATAACATTAATCCATTATTAGAAAGCTTTCAAAGGCTAAAACAGGAAACGGGCTCCACAGGTGGTGCATTAAAAGCATTAGCCAGTAGTTTAATGGGTGCAGGTGGATTAGGCTTAGCGGTATCATTAATTACAGCAGGCCTTACGCTATTTACCATGTGGCAACAAAAAGCCGCTCATGCCGTAAAGGAAGCTAAAAAAGAAACAGACGGATTCGTTGAAAGCCTGAGCGCTATGCAATCTGCTCAACTAAAAGGGCAGCAAACAGGCGCACAGGAACTTGTTAGATTGCAGATACTATATAATGCAACTCAAAATGTAACCTTATCGCAGAAGGATCGGAATGCTGCATATGATGAATTGGCATCTAAATACCCCAAATACTTTACCAACGCTAATCGCGAAAATACTATTCTGGGTAAAAACACTCTTGCGTACGATAACTTAAAGGCATCTATCTTGGCAATGGCGCAAGCTAAAGCCTATGAGAATAGAATAGGCGACGAAAGCAATAAGCTTTATGAAGATAGTGCAAGGCTTGTTGATTTAGTAGCCGCAAGATCAAAAGCCAGAGCAGAGGTAGCCCGGTTACAGGGCAGTGATGCATACGTATTATCAAAACCTAATACATCATTTAAGGCAAAAACAGTTGATGAATTACGTGCTGAAAATATAGCTAAGGTTACCGAAAGAATAAATACTATTGAGGGTTTTATTAATCGTAAACTTGAAGAACAGAGTAAAAGAAGGAAAATAATATCTGATTTAGTAGATGCGGCATCAGTTTCAGAACAGGCGGCAGGCTTTAAAACGTCCAGTGAGTTAGATGATAAATTAACTAAGGCTAAGGCCGTAAAAAAAGTATATGAAGAACTATACGCATTAAGTTCTACAGGCAGTGACGTTGTTGTTACTCAATCCAATGTAAACACGAATGGGTTAGATAGCCCACAGGCAATGCAAGCGGCTATAGACAAGCTACAAGAGTACATTAATCTTCGTGCAACATCGCTTTCACAACAATCAGAAAAAGACAAATACGATAAGCGTGAAAAAGAAAACCTTCAAGCCATCACGAACGTTATAGGTGGCGGTTTAATGGATGCCTTTCAATCAGCGATAAGCGGAACGCAATCGTTTGTAGCTTCTATGGGGCAGTTTTTAACACAACTTATATCTAAATTGGTGGCCGCTGCATTGGCTGCTGCTGCATTATCCGCTTTATTATCTTTTACCGGATTAGGCGCATTTTTAGGCATATCATCCAGTTCGTCCAGCTTTAGCGGATTATTTACTTCATTATCAGGATTACCGAAAATGGCAACTGGTGGTATCGTAACATCACCTACAATTGCAATGATAGGCGAAGGGAGAGAGCCGGAAGCGGTGATACCATTAAGCAAATTAGGGGACATGACAGGAGGCGGCAACAATAGCGGGTCTAACAATTGGGAAACCCGTACAATATTAAGGGGCGATAAGTTGCTAATACAGCAAAGGCGTGCTGAAGAATCTAAATCACGCAGGCAATAATTACGGAAACCAGTAAAAAATTTCAAATATAACCTCTTATATTTACATTGGTAATGTTGCCAAAATAAATAAATGCAAAATGCAAGAAAATGTAAATGCAATTAATATTACTTCCTCTCTAATTGCAAATTTTGGAAGTGATAATGTTTCTGTAGAACCAAACGGTCAAATACTGTTAAAGGTTAAAGAAATAGGTAACGGGGATTTATTAAGCATATCTAATATGCTTCAATGGTCAAATGTTTATATGAAAAGGTCTGATAAACATATCTTGACTATTTTTACTCCGCGTAAAGATTAAAATAACTTTCACAAAGGTTAATGGTTAAGGCGGCAGTGTTGTGAAACACGCCGCTTTTTTTTATATATTTGTTTAATGGCATTAGTTACTATATATAGCTTCCAAAAGGACGCAACTACCCGTATAACGGTTTACAGGGATGATGCCAACCCGACACATTTTGATTATTCAACTTTCACAACGCCGCCATTAACACCTGGTCATCCGCCTGAAGATGTTATGGTATCGTCTGCATGTTACGGCACAACCCGGTATAAATACTACTATAAAGACAATTCATATTACGTTAGGTACGAAACCGAGATAAACTCTACTATCTGCGGGTTTGAGCCGCCACCTTGCGATATTGAGGTGGTGACGTTTGTGGTAACAGATGAAACAGAAGAAGATGCAAACAATGGCA
>Ga0247776_10000464_pt1 | contig 10089 bp, 6 predicted proteins | sample UWRJL199509C5_FD_179912 | JGI IMG/M metagenome (GOLD analysis project Ga0247776, IMG submission 179912) | Plant litter microbial communities from Arlington Agricultural Research Station in Wisconsin, United States - UWRJ-L199-509C-5 | ecosystem: Environmental > Terrestrial > Plant litter >...
GAAGATTTCCCGAGCTTGCCGCAACCGGACGAAGCAGCTGCGCCGCTGACGATCCCGATCGCTACCGTGTCTTCGCTGATCGCTGGCACTTATTTTTCGATTTCGACCGACGAAACCCGGCTGCATTTGAACAGCGCGCTGTTCGAGTGGGAAGGTGACCGCGTGCGGATGGTCACCACGGATGGTCATCGCCTTTCGAAGATGGACGCCACTTTGGCAGGCAAACAAGCCTCCGCCACGATGCTCATTCCGCTCAAGGGCGTGCTCGAACTCAAGCGCTTGTGCGACGAAGCCAGCGAAGAATCGGGCTCGAGCGAGATCCGCATTTCGCAGAGTGGTCCCAATGCGTTCTTCCAACTGGCAGGCTTCCAGTTCAGCGTGAAGCTGGTGGACGCGCAATTCCCGCCCTACCAGCAGGTCATTCCCGAGCACAGCGAGCAGAAGGTGCGCGCACCTCGGGCCGCCCTCGCGGACGCGCTACGCGCCGTCTCCGTGGCCGCAAGTGACCGCACCGGTGGCATCAAGCTCACGCTCGCGGGGGGCAAGATGCGCTTCGAGAGCGAGAACCCGGACAGCGGTGAAGGCTTCGACGAAGTGAACGTCGATTACTCCGGTCCCGAGCTCACCGTCGGCTTCAACGCGCGCTACTTCTTGGACGTGCTCAGCGCGATCTCTTCGGAAGAGATCGAACTTGCGGTCAGTGGTGAGCTCGATCCAGCGGTGGTTCGACCCGTCGGCGAGACCACGACTTCGTATCTGTCCGTCATCATGCCGATGCGCATTTGAAGCTCGGCGTTCTGGCTGAGGTCATGGCGTGACGGCGCTGATTCGCTTCCAGAACGTCACCGCGCGTGCGTTTCGCAATCTGAGTTCGGTGGAGTTCGAGCCTGCGCCCGGGCTCAACGTCATTTCCGGAGACAACGGCCAGGGCAAGACCAGCTTGCTCGAAGCGCTGTACTTCGTGGCCGTCACTCGCAGCTTCCGCGCCGAGAAGCTCGAAACCTTGATCCAAGAGGGCCAAGAGTTTGCCAGCGTGCGGGCCAAGATTCAGGACGGCGATCACACGCGCGAGCAACGCGCGGTGCTCGGCCACAAGCAGCGCAGCGTGCTGCTCGACGGAAAAAAACCAGAGCGCTTGGCGGCCTACGCAACGCGCACCCCCGCGGTCGTCTTTCATCCCGGTGACGTCGAGCTGGTGAATGCCAACGCGGCGGCGCGGCGCAAGCTCTTGGATCGCGTCGCGCTGTACGTCGATGCTCAAAGTAGCGACGCTCGCTTGCGTTACACGCGCGCGCTGCGCGAGCGCAAGACGGCGCTCGACCTGCGTGGGCCGCAAGCTCGTGAGTTGCCCGCCTTCGAGCAGGTGATGGCGGAACACGGAGCGCGCTTTGCTCGCGCCCGTCGTGAGGCCGCCGATCGGCTCCTCACCGCCTTGCAGCCCGCGTTCCTGCGCATGGCTCAACCCGGGCTCGCGCTGCAGGCGAAGTACAGGCCAGGCGGTACGCTGGACCCGGCGGAGTTCGCCGCCGAGCTGGAGGCGCGCAGAGCGCGTGACGCTCGCCAACGGGCGGCATCCTTCGGTCCACAACGCGACGAACTGCAGTTGGTCGTCGATGGTCGTTCCGCGCGCCATCACGCCTCACAAGGCCAACAACGCATCTTGACCTTGGCGCTGAAAGTCGCGGAGCTCGAGTGTGTACGTGAAGCGCGCCGCGCACATCCCGTGCTGCTCTTGGACGACGTTTCCAGCGAGCTCGATCCGGCCCGAACCGGCGCCGTTTACGACTTCTTGCGCGAAACTCAGAGTCAAGTTTTCGTCACCACGACGCGCCCAGAATTGTTTCCGACGCCCGGTGCGAGCAGCCTCGAACGCGCCGATTGGCAGCTCGTTTCTGGAGCCCTGAAAAGGCTCTGAATCAGCCTCCGAAAAAACCTCGCCTGAACCCTGAATCCAGCGGAATTTACGCCGGATTCAGCTTGCGTGGAGGGCGCTTCGTGACTATAAAACATGGGTCGAATACGAGACCTCTCCGGCCTTTTGCCGTGTCGGTTTCGTGAGCCAGACCAGGACCTCCAAGTTGACGACCGAGGCAGCAGAAGACCAACCGCGTTCCGCGGAGACTTACGACGCTCGAAACATCACCGTGCTCGAAGGCCTGGAGGCAGTGCGTAAGCGCCCCGGCATGTACATCGGTGACGTGCACGACGGTTCCGCCCTCCACCATCTGGTGTGGGAGGCCGTCGACAACGCGGTAGACGAGCATTTGGCCGGCTTCTGTGACGGCTTCACCGTCACTGTGCATTTCGACGGTTCGATCACGGTCGAAGACAACGGTCGCGGTATCCCCGTCGGCATCATGGAAGACCGCGGCGTGAGCGCGGCCGAGGTCGTGATGACCGTGCTGCACGCGGGCGGCAAATTCGACCATTCCAGCTACAAAGTGTCGGCCGGTCTGCACGGCGTGGGCGTCAGCGCCGTGAACGCGGTGTCCGAGGTCTTGCGCCTGGAGATCAAGCGCGAGGGTAAGGTTTGGTTTCAGGAGTACCGCCGCGGCGTACCGCAAGCGCCCCTGGCCGCGATCGGTGAGTCGGATAAAACCGGCACCAAGGTCACCTTCAAGCCCGATCACGAGATCTTCTCGAACCTCGAATACAACTACGACATTTTAGCCAATCGCTTGCGCGAACTGTCGTTCCTGAACTCGGGCCTCGCGGTCAACTTGGTTGACGAGCGCGCGACGGGGCGCAAAGACACTTACCAATACAAGGGCGGCATTCGTGAGTTCGTCGCGCTCTTGGCCCAGGCCAAAGAGCCCGTCCACGAAGACGTGATCGCCTTCACCGGAGAGTTCCCCACCGGTGACGGCAAAGGCACCGCCGTCGTCGATCTGGCGCTGCAGTGGACCAACTCCTACGCCGAGCAGATCCTGCCGTACACCAACAACATCCACAACAAGGATGGCGGCACCCACCTCACCGGCCTGCGCGGCGCGCTGACCCGCTCGCTGAACAACTACGGCACCGCCAACAACTTGTTCAAAGAGGCCAAGAGCGGCCTCACCGGTGACGACACGCGCGAAGGCGTGATCTGCGTCATTCACGTCAAGCACCCGGACGCGAGCTTCGATTCACAGACCAAATCCAAGCTCGTCTCGAGTGACGTGAAGGGCATCGTCGAGAACGCGGTCAGCGAGCACTTGGCCGTCTATTTCGAAGAGCACCCGCAAGTAGCGCGCAAGATCTTGGAGAAGGCCGTGATGGCCGCCAAGGCCCGCGACGCCGCCCGCAAGGCCCGTGAAGTCGTACGCAAGGGCGTGCTGGATGGCTCCTCGCTCTCCGGAAAATTGGCGGACTGTCAGAGCAAAGATCCGACGATCTCGGAGATCTACATCGTCGAGGGTGAGAGCGCCGGCGGCAGTGCCAAACAAGGCCGTGATCGACATTTCCAAGCCATCCTGCCGCTCAAGGGTAAGATCTTGAACGTCGAGCGCGCGCGTCTGGATCGCATGCTCGCCTCGCAAGAGGTGGCCACGCTGATCTCCGCGCTCGGCTGCGGCATCGGCGACAACGGCGGCTTCGATATCTCGAAGCTCCGCTATCAAAAGATCATTCTGATGACCGATGCCGACGTCGACGGCAGTCACATTCGCACGCTGCTCTTGACCTTCTTCTATCGTCAGATGCGTGACGTGATCGAAAAGGGCTATTTGTTCATCGCGCAGCCGCCGCTGTTTGGCGTGCGCAAGGGCAAGAAGTACCAGTACCTCAAGGATCAGTCCGCGCTCGACCGCTTCTTGATGGAGAGCGGGATCGAAGATCTCACCGTGCAGGCCAGTAGCGGCCCGTTGCTGTCCGGGTTGCCCTTGTTCAATCTGGCCTCGCGCTTGCGCTCCATGCGCAACATCTTGGCCAAGATCGACCGCCGCTGTGACGCCCGAGTGGTCGCGGCGCTGCTCCGTGCGAACGCCATGACCTTGGCTGATTTCCGCAATCACCAGACGGTCGAAGCGGCGGCCAGAAGCCTGCAAAAGTACCTAGAAGAGCGCTATCCGGACTTGACCCCGCTCACGGTCACCGTGGAATGGGAGAAGGCCCACGACGCCGGTCGCCTGAGCGTGAAGTTCCGCCCCGGTGCTTCTGCGCGTCCCGCCATCGCTGATTGGGAGCTGGCGGATTCCGCGGAATACCAGGAACTGCTGTCCATCGAAGAGGACATCCGCTCGATCGGCGCTATGCCGTATACCGTGAGGGTGAACGAGGGCGACCCGCGAACCCTGCCGGACCCTGAGGCACTCGAAGCGTTCATCTCCGAGCGGGGCAAGAAGGGCCTGCAGATCACCCGCTACAAGGGGCTGGGAGAAATGAACGCCGATCAGCTCTGGGACACCACCATGAGTCCGGACGCGCGCACACTCCTACAAGTCAAAGTGAACGACCCTGTGCGTGCAGACGAGTTGTTCAGCGTGTTGATGGGCGATCAGGTCGAGCCGCGGCGCAAATTCATCGAAGATAACGCGCTAAACGTGCGCAATCTGGACATTTAGTCCTCGCCTCGGGGCGTGCGCCCGCAAACGCACGTTGCCATTACCGGCATTGACCGATGCCGTGGCACGCGCATTTTCTTCGGGAGCTGCTGGCCGCGTTGGGGGACGCGGCCGCGCCTGCATGCTCCGCGCACAACACAAGGTGCATCTTGCAACGCGTGTCAGCTCGACTTGCGCTGCGCAAACTCCTCGTCGGATTCCGCTCGTTGGGTGACGACACCCGCGCTGCTGTCTCGCAGTTTCCGATTGGCAGTCTCGCTCCGGGCACATCCGAGGGGAAACGAATCTTTCACCCTTTCCAGTAGACCTGCGCTGCGCACGCTTCGCGTCGGCGCGGCAAGAATCGTTCACGCTGCGTAGCGATCGAAACTGCGCAGCGAGTCGGCATGCGCAAACGAATCAGTCGCTTTGGCTCACGCGCCCATTGCGAACTCTAGGTGGCCCGGTTTACTCTCCCGCATACGAGGGTTTGCTCGAGGCTCCTGGGCGCTGCCCCGGGGTTTCAGGCAGAGCGTTACTAGTCACTGCGGTCAGAAAGGAGGGGCTGCCCAGCGCAAGCCAATGGTGCCCCTCGCACCGGGTGCATCCGCCGGGTAGCGCGGGATTCCGATGGCGGAGAAAGGCACTACAAAAAAGGTCGGTCGGCTCATTCGCTCAGCGCGCATGCATCGCGGGTTGACGCAGAAGGATCTGGCCAAAAAGCTCGGAGTTCGTTCCGGAAGCTATGTGGGAATGCTCGAGTCGGGCTTGTGCAAAGGCATTGGCATCGGCAGGCTCGAAGAGATTGCCTCGTTTCTTCACGTGAACGGCATCGAGCGTTACCGCTGGTTCGCCGCCGCGGGGCACTTGCATCCGCCGCTGTTCGGGGCCCTCATGAAAAGCCCGGAGCTGTGGGATGAAGTAGTGCACCTGCTCGGTGGACAACTGCGTAGCCGGGTGCGGAAGAAGGCGCGGTCCTGAAACAGACCCAGCGCCGACGGCGCGAGGGCATCGTTCGAGCCCTGTCTCACCTGTAAACTCGCGTTCCGGCGGCGCATGCGTCGCCGCCGGAAGGGGCTCGCATCTCGCCGTCCCACGTGGAACACTCGCGCAAGATGTCTTGGCGAGTTCTGCGTCTCTTGGGTGCTCTTGGAGTGCTGTTCGTGATCGGGGCGCCTGCCTGTGGCGGCAATGCCTCCGATTCCCACTCCAACTCAGCGGGTAGCGCCGGCAGTGGCGGAAGCGGGGCCCGCGCAGGGTCCGGCGGCAGCACCACGATTGGCCGGGCGGGAACCGCCGGCACCGGCCCTGTGCCGACATCCGTGAAGTGCGGCAGCAAGACCTGCATGGGGGTCGTGATCCCGATCCAAAACTTCGTGGTCCCGCCGTGCTGCGCGGACGAGAAGACGAGCCACTGCGGCTTGGATTCGTCCGTATTGGCCGAGTTTGGTCCTACCTTCCCCGAAGCCTGTCAGCCGGTGGAGCAACCCGGCAGTGAGGACAGTGCGTGTCCCGACAGCCCTTCCACCCCGGTGGATGGCGCGGGGATCTCGATTTCGTTTCCCGGCTGCTGCCGCCCCAACCATGAGTGCGGGTACCAGCTCGATACCGTTGCAGGTGTAGTTCCGCTCGCGCTCGGCTGCGTGGACGCGCGGCCATTCCTGAGTGGTAGCGACCCGCAGACCTGCGGTGGGACAGGCGCCGCCGGCGCCGGCGGAGACAGCGGCAATGCAGGCGCGGGCGGAGATTCCGCCGGATTAGCCGGCTCCGGTGGGGATTCGGGCAACGCGGGCACGAGCGGCTGATTCCGCGGCAATACGGCTCAGAGCTCGGGGCGCCTGCTGCCCCTTGATCCGACGCAGGTGAGCCTTACGTTGCATCGGCACTGCTCGAGTGCCCGACAACGGAGAGATTGCCGATGCGTATGGATCGTTTGACCAGCAAGAGTCAGGAAGCATTGCAGAGCGCCGCTGCAGACGCATCACGGCGCGGCAACCCAGAGCTCATCCCCGAGCATCTGTTGGTCGCTATTTTGGAGCAAGAGGGCGGCGTCGGTGCTGCGCTCGCGCAACGTGCGGGTGCGGATCCGGCCGCCTTCGCCAAAGAGCTGAAGGCGCGCATCGAAGGCCTGCCCAAAGTCAGCGGCGGTGCGGAGCCGAGCTTCGGTCGTCGCACGACGCCGCTCATGAACCAAGCGGAAGACGAAGCCAAGCGGCTGAAGGACGATTACGTCTCGGTCGAGCATTTCCTGCTCGCGGCTGTGAAGCACGACAAAGACGTGCAGGCGGTCGCCGATCGGCACAGCCTCTCGTACGACAAGCTGGTGCGCGCTTTGGCCGAAATTCGCGGCTCTCAGCGCGTTACGGATCAAAACCCGGAGGGCAATTCCAAGCCCTCGAGAAGTACACGCGTGACCTCACCGCGCTCGCCAAGCGCGGCAAGATCGACCCCGTGATCGGGCGCGATGAGGAGATCCGGCGCGTCATGCAGGTGCTCTCGCGCCGCACCAAGAACAACCCGGTGCTGATCGGCGAACCCGGCGTGGGCAAGACCGCGATCGCCGAGGGCATCGCGCACCGCATCGCCAAGGGTGACGTGCCGGAGTCGTTGAAGGACAAGCGCATCCTCGCGCTCGATCTGGCCAGTATGGTTGCCGGCTCGAAGTTCCGAGGTGAATTCGAAGATCGCCTGAAAGCCGTGCTCAAAGAGGTCGAAGCCTCGAGCGGCGGGATCATCCTGTTCATCGACGAGCTGCATACGCTGGTCGGTGCGGGTGCGGCGGAGGGCGCAATGGACGCCGCAAACATGCTCAAGCCGGCGCTGGCGCGCGGCGAGCTGCGCGCGATCGGCGCAACCACGCTCGATGAGTATCGCAAACACATCGAAAAAGACGCGGCTTTGGAGCGCCGCTTCCAGCCCGTGATGGTCAGCGAACCCACCGTGGAAGATACGATTGCCATCTTGCGCGGCTTGAAGGAGCGCTACGAGGTGCACCACGGCATTCAGATCACCGACTCCGCGTTGGTCGCGGCGGCGGTGCTCAGCCAACGCTACATTGCCGATCGCTTCTTGCCGGACAAGGCCATCGATTTGGTGGACGAAGCCGCGAGCAAGATCAAAATGGAGATCGACAGCTTGCCCTTCGAGATCGATCAAGTGCAGCGCAAATTGCTGCAGCTCCGGATCGAAGAGCAGGCGCTCACGCGCGAACGCGACAAGGGCAGCAAGGCGCGTTTGGAAGAGCTGCGCCGTGAAGTGGGCGAGCTGAACGAGCAGCGCGACGGTATGCGCGCGCAATGGCTGCGCGAGAAAGAAATCATCGAGCGCTTGCGCAAGAACCAAGTCGAGCTCGAGGAGCTGCGTCAGCAAGCCGAGAATGCGCGGCGCGCTGGCGATCTCGGAAAAGCCGCGGAAATTCAGTATGGGCGCATCCCCAACATCGACAAAGAATCGGAGAAGGACCGCGCCGAGCTCGCCCGCGTCCAAGCCAATGGTTCGTACCTGAAGGAAGAAGTCACGGACGAAGACATCGCCGCGATCGTCTCCAAGTGGACGGGCGTGCCGGTATCGAAGATGTTGGAAGGCGAGAAGCAGAAGCTGATCCACATGGAGCAGAGCCTGCGAGAGCGCGTGATCGGGCAAGAACCCGCCCTGGTCGCGGTTGCCAACGCCGTGCGCCGCTCGCGCGCGGGCCTGGGTGACGACAAACGTCCGATTGGCTCGTTCCTATTTTTGGGTCCCACCGGCGTCGGCAAAACCGAAACCGCTCGGGCTCTGGCCGAGTTCTTGTTCGACGACGAACGCGCGATGATTCGCATCGACATGAGCGAGTACATGGAGCGCCACGCGGTCTCCCGGCTGATCGGCGCGCCCCCCGGCTACGTCGGCTACGACGAAGGTGGGCAACTGACCGAGCCCGTGCGCCGTCGGCCGTACTCGGTCGTCCTCTTCGACGAAGTGGAAAAGGCCCATCCGGACGTGTTCAACACGCTCCTACAGTTGCTGGATGACGGCCGGCTCACGGATGGCCAAGGCCGCACCGTCGACTTCAAGAACACGGTCGTGATTCTGACCAGCAACATCGGCACCTCCGAGCTCGCCGCAATCGAAGAGCGCCGCGACTTGAGCGCGGAAGAACGCGAGCAGGCCAGCCAAAAGGCCGTCCAAGATGCGCTGCACGCTCATTTCCGTCCGGAGTTCTTGAATCGCTTGGACGAGGTGGTGGTCTATCACCGGCTGGATCGCAGTGAGCTGCGGCACATCGTCGAGATCCAATTGGGCTACTTGGTGAGCCGTTTGGCCAAGCGCGATCTAGGCTTCCAGATCACCGACGCGGCCAAGGAATTCTTGGCCGAAGCCGGCTGGGATCCGCAATTCGGGGCCCGCCCCCTCAAGCGCGCGATTCAAAAGCTGGTCGAAGATGCGCTCGCGCGCCGGGTCCTGGAAGGAGCGTTCGCACCTGGCGAAGTCGTGTACGTCGATCGAGATCCGGACGCGGGCCTGACGTTCACCAGTCGTCCGAAAGGCGAGCCCGCGCCGGAGCCGCTGCGCCGCCCGAATGCGTCACTGAACTAAACCGAACGCGCTCAGATCGCCGGCTCGTGCCCGTGTTGCGCCACACGGCGGACTAGGGCAAGGCCGGCGATCGCGGCGCGCCGCCGCACCTGGTCGCGGTTGCCACCGAACACCACACGCCGATCGCTCACGCCAGTGGCAGTCGCGACCGCGTAGTGAACGAGCCCCACCGGTTTCTCGGGCGAGCCGCCGGTGGGGCCGGCAATGCCGGTCAGCGACAGAGCGATATCCGAACTGAACGCGAGCCGGGCGCCCTCGGCCATGGCCCGCGCAACCTCCGCGCTGACCGCGCCGAAGCGCGCCAGGAGCACTGCGGGCACACCCAAGAGCGCGATTTTCGATTCGTTCGAATAAGTGACGGCGCCGCCGCGAAATACCGCGCTGGCGCCGGAATGCGCGGTAATCAGCTCCGAAACCAAGCCGCCCGTGCACGACTCGGCCAGCGCCAAGGTTTGGCCCTTGGCCTGTAGTAGCGTGCACACGGCTTCCGGGAAGCGCGCTTTGCCTTCGCCGAAGATCACTTCGTTGCCCAGGCGCTCGCGTACGGCGCGCGCGCCGCCCTCGGCGCGCACTTGCGCCTCGCCGACGCTCGCGGCGCGCGCCAGCACTTTGACCTCGATCTCGGGCAGCGTCGCCCGGTAGCCGATCAATACGCCGTGTTCCGCTTCGATCCCGGCAAGGCGATCGTTCACTTCACTTTCCGCCAGGCCGAAGGTGCGCAGCAAGACCTGGAAATGGCGATCGCCCAGCAGCGGTAGAATCGCGGGCTCGACGAACGACTCGAACATCGCCTTCATCTCGAAGGGCACGCCGGGCATGAAGTACGCGAGCGCGCGGTTCAGCTTCAATTCGAAGCCCGGCGCGGTCCCATTGGGGTTCGGCAAGATCCGCGACCCACGCGGAAAATCCGCCTGCTTCCCGTTGGACTGCGCCATCTGACGACCGAAACGCAAGAGCCGCTCGCGGATTGCTTCCAGCGAAGGTTGGTCGC
>Ga0247776_10000465_pt1 | contig 10082 bp, 7 predicted proteins | sample UWRJL199509C5_FD_179912 | JGI IMG/M metagenome (GOLD analysis project Ga0247776, IMG submission 179912) | Plant litter microbial communities from Arlington Agricultural Research Station in Wisconsin, United States - UWRJ-L199-509C-5 | ecosystem: Environmental > Terrestrial > Plant litter >...
CTGCAGCTGAGTTGGAGTTGAGGTCGATGACGGTCGGGAGGGAGATGCCGAGGAGGAGGTAGTTGGTGGCACGGCGGGCGAGTTTGCGGCTGTCAAAGTAGGGCATGCGGGCAAGGTCGGGCTTGTCGAAGAGGAGCGTGTTGAACCAGTAGACACGGCCTTCATGCCTGGGGAGGGAGGGGGTAAAGTTAGAGTTAAGATGGGAAAGAAGGAGGGGGTTGCTCACGCCTTGCGCAGGTAGTCGAGAGTAGATATCCTCTTGTTGGCCGTGTCCTGGATGTTCTGGTGGAGGATGCTCAGCTCGCTTGGCTGGCCCGGGGCGACGACGGCGGGTGGGGCCAACTGAGGGCCCGGGGCGGCGGCCGAGTAGCCATTGACGGGCGTGGGCGCGGTGCGGCTCAGCATCTTGGAGAAGCTGTCGGACGATGTTGGTGACTGGAGAACCTCACTATCGCGCGACAGTTTCGCAGCGGCGGCAAGGGCAAAATCGGGCAGTGGCGGGATCGCGTTGTCGCCAGTCGCGGTTATCTGCAGGCTGGGCCCGGCGCCATTCGCTCCGGACGAGAGAGTGCGCTTCCGGGTGGATTTGCTGGGCGATGACGACGAGAACGAGGCCTTGCGGCTGAACGACGGTCGACGGTCCCGGTCCTTGTGCAACACGTTGGGTTGGCGGGGACTGCCGTCAACGGCCGTTCCCTCACCCGAGCTCGTGCCTGGGCGCGATTTGGCAGGTGACGACGACGCGGCGATGTTGCTGCTGCTAGTGTTGCTGCCGCCACCGAAAAACGAGGAAAAGAAAGGAGCAGTGGTCTGCGTTGGTGTCGCTCCAGGCCGCTGAGACATGTCTCAGTTGGGAAGGCACTCGCTCGTCAAAGACACCTTGTAATTATAAAAACGCGCCGTGTCGTCATTCGCGACCCCAATCCTAGTGCGCCCCGTTTTGGCACCGCCCGACGTTATTAGCGGTCAGCGCGTAGGCCGTAGCGATTGGAGAAAAATCAGATATCCTGCAAGGAACGAAATCGGCTTCAGGGGCTTCGTTGTTGCGGCATGGATATTGTACTGTTCCAGGAGGACTTTCAACCAGACATTCGTGAGAAAGGAGGAGGACGGGATGAAGTCTAGATAAGAGCCGCCGAACCACGTTCTCGAGTTCCGGCAGTGGGAAGGTCGAACAGGGGTTGCCTGCCATGTGGCGGATGGCTGGACCAGACCACGGCTGACGGGGTGATGGTCTTCGACGCTTCGACATTTCGACGACGCTTCGAGGACTCAGGGCATAACTTCCGCGGGGCCAACCCCCCCCTCCTGGTGTCTGGGCAGTTTAGCCGTGACAGGAACAGACCCTAACTGCCGGGGCAAGCAATGAGCAGGACCCGGGAACCACCTTTTAGGGAGGCGGCGTCCCAGGATTTCAGTGCAGTGAAACGGTTGATCCCCCTGTTCCAGCGCAACGGTTCAGTGGCTCCTCTCCATGTCATGTCATACCACGGGCAGTCAGCAAGGGCGAGCTATTTCAAGATCTAGCCTGCCCAGGTCAATCGTCTGGTCCCTGGGAGATTGGAACGATGCACTCCAGATGGACATTGATCGACGCCTGCCGCGTCAGGATACCTACGCAAGCCGTTGTGATCATTGGGCCCTGAATGCGGGGGAGGGGTGGATGCCTGTAATATGCTTGAATTTCAGTTGTGGGACCGACATCGCAGGCGGCTTCCATGTGATTTCAACAACCTTGTCCTACCTATAGAACTTGACCTAAACCCAATACCTACTCTTCCCATTTACCGTGCAAGACAAAAGTCTGTATATTAAGTTGGTTTTATCATAGTTGTGTAGTATTCTCAACCACCCAGATTCGCACATTGTTTGAAGACAGCAAACCACCCAACTGTTAGAATAGACCGCCTTGTACCCTGCACCCATCACACTCACGAACATCAAAGCGTCGGATAGCTGCTTGATCAGGCGATCCGGGACCTCCCAAAACCACACACCATGACCGCCACGGACGAGACTCGCCCGCAAGGGGACCCCGCACCCGAACTTCTCGAGGGCCGGCTCTGGGTCGACGGATGCTTTGACTTCTTCCACCACGGTGTGTCCCCTCCCCCCTATCTGGGCCCGAGACCTCGTTGACACCGTTTCCTAGGCCATGCAGGTGCCGTGGTCCAGGCCCGCCAGCTGGGTGATGAGCTGTATGTAGGCGTGCACTCGGACGAGGCCATTCTCGAGAACAAGGGTCCGACCGTCATGACCCTGCGCGAGAGGCTTCTCGCCACGGATGCCTGTCGCTGGGTGACCAAGTCGATTCCCTATGCCCCGTACGTGACCCAGCTGGATTGGATCAGCCACTACGGCTGCAAGTACGTCGTCCACGGCGACGATATCACCTCGGACGGCAGCGGCGAGGACTGCTACCGCTTCGTCAAGGCCGCCGATCGCTTCAAGGTGGTCAGGAGGACACCCAGTATCTCGACTACGGATCTCGTGGGGCGCATGCTGTTGTGCACCAGAACCCACTTCATCAAGTCCCTCGAAAAGACGCTCGCCGGCGAGGAAGGCCCGGGCACTGAGGCAGAGCGCAAGGCCGCCGGTGATGACATGAAGGAGCGCATTCGACTCTATGCAACAGATGAGACGGCGAAGAACCCCGGCGCTGATGTCTGGTTCTGGTCTCAGACGGACAGCACCGACAAGAAGGGAAACTCATTCAAGGAACTATTTAGCGGCAAGGGGCCAAAGCCTGGCCAGCGAGTCGTTTATGTCGACGGTGGGTTTGATCTCTTTTCCAGCGGCCATATCGAATTCCTTCGCTCTGTGACCAAGGCAGAGGAGGACTTGGCCAGGAAGGATGGCTGGTATTCTCAGCAAGCCGTCGATGAGAGAAAAGGGAAAGGGTCCGATTATGGACCCGTCTTCGTTGTGGCTGGCGTGCATAACGACGAAGTGATCAACAGCTGGAAGGGCGTTAATTACCCCATCATGAACATCTTTGAGCGCGGGCTCTGCGTTCTTCAGTGTCGGGTAAGTTTCCACAAGCCGTGGCTCAACAGGCTTTCGCTAACTTGTTGCAGTACATCCATGCCGTGGTATTTGGCGCTCCATTCACCCCTACGGTGTCCTATCTCACCTCTCTTCCTTGGGGGACACCAGACGCTGTTTACCATGGACCGACATCCTTCATGCCGCACACAGAGGATGTCTACACCGCACCCAAGGAAATGGGTATCTATCGGGAAATCGGCGCCCACGAGTTCGAGGACGTCAATGCTGGCACTATTGTGCAGCGGATCATGAAGAGCAGAGACCAGTATGAGGCGCGTCAGAAGGCGAAGGGGATGAAGGCCGATATTGAGGCTGCCCACAAGAAGAGAGAGCTACTGGAGGAGGAGCAGAGGAAAAAGGAAGCCAGCCAGCAGTAGGATTCAGTGTGCGGACCAGCCGGGTTTCGATTGAGCATGATTTAAAACGGAGATGGCACTTCAACAGGCCTCAAGAGATAAATAGACAAGGAGTGGATATCAACTATGTGGTATAATGTTTAAAACTAAATAAAGAAAATTGTTCAAAGTTTATCAGATACCATAACGCATTTTTCGTCCTCAATGGGCCACTCGGCGTAAACCGGCGGGATCCTCAGAGCTTGACTCTATTGGTTGTATCATCATGTAAACTTGTTGGACATCCCCCAGAACCCACAATCTCTGCCCACCAACACCCTTGAGATGGCAACACAGGCAGTTGGCCTCCAACAAGACCGAGAGTGTTCGATGTCCAGGCGTCCATCCGCCAGGCGAAGGAAGAAGAGTCAATAGAACTTGAAGTCGCCCCTCGCTCCAAGAATAAGCCCCGTCGAGTAACCCACACCTTCTCCGAAGAAAAAGGGTGCGAGCAATCGCATTTCTGTACAATCTTGACGAAATCTCTCGAGCCAGCCTAACGCCTCCAGTCCGGACTTACTAGCGGCAACTCGCCATCGGACCAACTCCCCAGGGTTGAGAACAGAGCATTCGCCCCAAGCGGCCAGAGCGCGGACTCATATCTTCGTCCATATGGTCTCTGGTCCGGGAATATGAATGACTGAACGCAAACGAATAGAAAGAATGACGGCCGACGTCGCGACGGGCTGGGCCAGAAGAGACAGACAAGAGACAGGCGGCCGAGATCAGCCGCAGTGCTTCTATGGCGGCGCGTTTCCGCAGTCTGCCCAAAAGGCAAGTGTCCGGGGACTTTCTCCCAAAGCAAGGATTGAAAGAGCCGACACCGAAGTGTCGCTCTCTCCGTTCGTAAGCTTCGAATAGCGACTTGTTGGGCGAGGGGCGGCTTGAGAAGAAGGAAGGAAAAAGGGAATGAGGCTCGAAAATCGAAATCTTTTTAAGCTCGCAGGGAGTGGGGCAGGGACAGGCTCCACCTGTCAGAGCCCCACCGAATTGGGGCTGGGCCCACAGCTGCTACCCTAACCCTCATCGTTGCCCTGAGCAGCCAGGTCGACCTAGGTGGCTTTGCGTAGCAACAGGCCTGAATTTCATGGAAAGACTTCGATTAAATTTCAATGAGCCTTCAAAGAGTAGAGTAAAAATTTCTTTGTTACGCGTGCTCGTGAAAAGCAGATGAGTGGAAATGTTAGGGAAGGTGACCAGGGTTAGGGTATCACTTGTACGAAGGCTCGGGCCAAATAAAAGGGTCTCTTATCTCCGCGCGAAAATGAGTTTTTGGAATCCTCATACGGTCTTGTTCTGGGACGGTAAGGCCTTGGCTTGTCACATCACAGGCCTTTTAATATGTAGGAAGGCCTTTCTAAAATACAGGAAGGCCTTTTAAGTATTAATGTAAGTGTTTTCGGAATGGTAGATGGCCTGTAATAACGACAGCAATTAGCGGTCCTTACAGTGACAAAACACTTTTCGCACTGGTTAAGGGGACCCTTTCTTTTGGCCCGAGCCTTAGTACTGAATTATTGAATTTAAGACGTTCGGTTCTCCTTCCAGAATGACGTCTGCCCTTCCTGGGCGCTAGCTAGGCTACTTAGACAGGGCCTTTAAAACCTCTACACCTGTAGTTCTCTCAGACTCGGAGCTGCCAGTAGAAAGGAAAGGTACCCTTTACAAACTTGTTACGCCTATGTATCGACAGGTGGTATGTAGTGCCCTGGAGGTGTATTAGGGCCTCCCTCCCACTTACAACAGTCGACTAACTTCCGGGTTGTTTTAACACCAGTCGTGTTTCTCTTCTTTGTTTCCTTTCTACCATACGTACCCGTACGGCCACCACTTGCCTTTTCCCAATAACGGGGTGTCCGCCTCCTTTATAGTCTTCTTATACTCATAAAGTTCAGCTCTATATCTTATTTCTTAGTTTGCTTCCTTATTTAAAGGTTTATATGTCATTAGACCTAGGGACTTGTTAAAGGTCCAGTAATTATACGAAAGGGCTCTAACAGGGTTACCTTAGACCTTAAGTTAAGGGGTAGGGTTAGAGTTAAGCTGTAGGGTCTATTTATTACCTGTTTTTTTATCTACTTTATATAGGGTGTTTATAGTCTTTTGTCTGTTTTTCCACGCTTAGTTTTACATACTGACAGGACATGTGCTTATGTTTAGTGGGGATAGGACACACTTAAGGATATGTTTAGCCTTATTAGTTTCGCCACATTAGCACAGTTAGTAATCTGGCAGGGGGTTAAACCTTTTAAGGTATAACGTCTACTTACTAGCTCCTGTAACTTCAGTTTATAAAGCTTTTACTAACTCTTTTAAGAGGTAATATTCTTCTAAGGGTTTCTTAGCTTAAGGCTTTAATAAAGGTTAGGATTTAAAGATTATCTTTAAGCACGTTAGGTTAATTAGTTTTACATGTTATTCTCGTCTCCTGTATTTATTATAACACTTTTTACACTTATACCTTAAGGGTTTAGTGAACTAATTCCTAACTGTAGTTCAGTTTAGGGGTTTAGTGGTTTAATAGTCCTTACACATTAAAATATAGTTTTAAGTAGGCGTTTTAACAGGGGCTAGGGGGGAGGTGATTTTTCTAACTTCTCCTAAGTGCTGGTTACACTTACCGTAAAGTACCCTTCCTTTTCTTTTAATTTAAATCGCTCTAGGGTTATTAGTTATGTTAGCCTTACACTCTTTACACTCTGTATATATAAAGGGGGGAGCTTATTCCGCTTATCTTTAATGCTTTTCTTTAGCCAGCTAGATAATGTGTGTTTTAGGTAGTCTCTTAACCCTTTAGGTATAATTCTCCATAACCGTAGCTAGAGTAGTAGCTAAGTCTGGGACTTAAGAGACTTAATGTAGTTAGTTATTCCTTATATTATTTATTATTAAAAGTGTAGCTTTAAATACTCTTTTAACCAAGACATCTACTATACCGTACACCTATGCGCTTACCCCTAACATCCAGGCTAAGGCTGCGTATATAATAGCTAGGAGTATTATAAACTTAACAGCCATAACCCTTATTTTAATCCTAATCCTACCTGTTAAGTGATTTATCTTTTAAAAGACTGAAACAGTCTTAATAACTTAAGCTACCCTTTCCCTAATATACTGTAAGGGGGATAGCTTATTGTTAAAAGTTACATTTAGCTACTTAACAGATAATAACACTGTAACTTCTAAGGATAAGTTTATATTAAGGACAGTTTTAAGGATAAAGGTGTTTTTAAAGCCTAAGATTACTAGCACTTCTATCTTCTTTACGTTTAAAACCACTCTTAAGTTATAAGCCTAACGTTATAATATAAATATAGTCTCCTAAACTTTTCTAACTAGCTTAAAAATAATCTTTACTTTAATAACAGTTACTAAGTCGTCTACGTAATTAAGGGAGATATACCCTTTAAGTTATATATATATAGTTAGAGTTATATATAGAGTAAACAGGATTAAAGAGAGGGGAGACTCTTATAAAAGGCCGCAGGAGTGTAGTTTACTAACGCTATTAGGAAGGGTAAAAGACTAACTTATTATCTATAAGTAGACTAAGTTAATTAAAGGTTTTGTGACGACCCTGCAGGCCGTCACTTGGGCCGGGGCGGCCCGACGGATTCCCCGCAGAAGGAACAGTGCGGGAGGGCAGTGCACACTGTCCAGGCGCACTGGGCCAGGGGTGCAAAGACCCGAAGCCCCTACAACTAATGAGGCGCTGCTCGCAGTATGCCAAGTGCTCGCATTGCGAGCAGGAGAAACCTCACGAGCGGAACGCTCGCGTGGTGTAAAGTGCTCGCATAACGAGCATTTGCGACACTACGAGCAAGGTACAAAGTACCTTCCAGCTAATTAGTATAAATAGCTATAATTATACCTACAATTACCGTAAGGGACTTTAGTTCCTTACGCTAATATTTAATTGTTCATTTGTGTCCTACTGTTCAGATTCACCTTTATGCATTATAGTAACAGCAACTTACAGTAACGTTAAACCCCCGTCTAAGAGTATTAACTTAACAAACCGTCTTTGGAACACCCCTTACTTATTAACGTCTTACCATACGTTCTATCTTAACTTACACTAGTCCTCTCGAGGCTTAAGTTAAATGTAGGTCGTAATATAATACTAATATTTAAGTTCTAAATACTGTTTGTTAAATTCCTAGACATTACCTCTCTCTTACTAATATATTAACCTCTAGAAAAGGTAAAGAGATTAAGGAGGCATAAGCCCAGCTTTAACTCCCTACTATTAACGAATTAGCTATACACTTTAAAGACTTAAACCTTAACTAGTAGAGACTGGTTAAAGAACTTAATAAAGCCTTCCCTAGAGATACTAAAAGCCGCATTAGTCTTATCGAAAAACTCCAAACCCAACTTAACACTGTTAAGCTAAAAAATAATAACCTTAAAGGCTTGCAGAAGAAATAAGTAAAACTCCCTCCACCTTTACGCTTTAAGGGAGACTTTACGTAACTAAAGTCCTAAATAGCTTAACTCTAAAGCTATATTACCTACTACGATAAACAGTTCTTTAAAAAAGAAGGGAAAGTCAGGTTCGCTAGAGCCTTACTAGACAAAGTAACTACTTACTAATATAAACCTTATACGAAGACAATTAATAACCTCTTTATAAACAAAGTATGTAAAAAGGCCCTTAAGATTTAAGCTCTTTTTAACAACTTTAACGTTTTTATTAACTAACTCCAAACTAAATTTAAAGAACTAAACACCCTTAAGCAAGCTAAACAGCAGCTTATAACCTTAAAGTAAACGTCTTTAATCCTTAAGTTCTTTATACACTTTAAATTAAAAGTAGTAAAGACTAAGCTCAGTTAAAAAGCCTTAATAATACTGTTCTAAAGCAGTTTAAAAGAGCATATTACTAGAGACCTTTACTAAAAAGACTAACTAAACCGTCTTCAGGAGTTAGTTAAGATAGCTATCAAGGTTAATAATCGGTACTATAATCACCATCATCGAAAGAACTTCTAAAAGGAGCGAACCCCCTAGTTAAGCAAACTAAAGAAGGGGAACCAATTAACCGTAACAGGTTATTATCCTAAGTTAATAGATATTAGTATAATAAACCACCAGAATCGACCTAACCGCGATAAGCCTTAACAATAATAACAGCAGAAGCAGCCTAAAGACTTATTATAAGTCTAATGCTTTAACTGTAATAAAAAAGAATATATAGTATAGCAATACCTGTCGCTAAAGTAAGTTAGTTAAAGACCTGTTCTAGAAGGAGGAAAGTACGTTAAGTTTAACTCTAAAGACGTCTATATTAGGATAGTAAGTAATAAAGAAAATTACACCTAAATAGATAAGTATAACTTAAAAGATAAGGAAAAAAACGAAGAACCTTAAGACGTAATATATCTAGTCCTTAAAGGTATCTTAGAAGAGTTAGCTACAGAAGTACAGATCGCAAAAGACTGACTCTAAGGTGGAAACTTGGAACCACTAGAGGTATAAGTCGTAGAAGACTAACTCTAGGAAGAGATGTTTCGGTTAGCTGTTACAGGCCTTAAAAACCTTACCCTGTAAGCCCAGGAATTAAGGAAGTCTAAGAAAGACCTTAACTTAAAAATTACCAGGATGGTAGAAGGAGTCGAAAAACTAGCCCTCCAGGCCACCCAAACAGTAAAGCAAGCCTTAAAAGGTAAAAAAGAGCAAGTTAAAAGAATTAAACTAAAAAAACAGAAATTCTTCTCAACAGTACCCTTTAAGACTCTTAAACACTTTAAGCACACTAAATAGATCAGCACCCTTACCTCCCTAGAAAAAGGACAGCTTAGGTAGCTGCCCTGCACTAAAGTTAATATACCTTAGATTAGTACCTTAAAAGTCCCCTAGGAAGATATAAAGTAAACACACTAACAGAAGATCTAGGAGTTAGAGGAGAAACACTAAGAGTTAATAGACGAAATAGAGGACTTACAGGTTAAAGGGCTTACTGTAACGTTAAGGGATAAAGTAGTGGAAATTAGGTTATAACTCCACAACAGAGTTCACTTCGCTAATTAGCTTAAATATCGCCTTGTTAAGGAGGACTATTTCGTAGAAGAACAAGCCGGATTATTACTACCTAAGTTTTAGGAAAAGGTTTGGGAGAAATAACGCACCTAGAGGCAAGTGGAAGAAGAGAAGAAATAAGGCACTACTTCCCCTGTTCCGTACTCTACAACTACAGCACTTACAGTTAACATTGACTACCCTAACTATAGGGATATACTGTAGATTAACTATATGTACGATAATTACGCTTTTAACTAGCATTATAAACCTAAAGCCCTTTACAACCACTTCCCAGGCATACAGAGACAGAACTACACTGTTATAAAGGTAAAGTTAAAACCAGCTCACTACTAAGTCTCCTACTCCTTAATAAGAGAATCTAGCAATAAACGGAAGGTTACCGTAGTTAACTAATCCCCCACTACGTATTAGTAAAGAGAAGTACTTAATAACTGCCTAGCCGTAACGTGCTTATTACACCTTAGCGGAAAAGCCTAAGAGTAGCAGAAGCGAGAAGACTACTAGCGGATTTAAGAGTAAAAGGACATTACTGCGATCTAGTCTCACAGAGTGTATTATTAACTTATTAAAGACTTCAGGAACATCGTACTATTT
>Ga0247776_10000466_pt1 | contig 10076 bp, 9 predicted proteins | sample UWRJL199509C5_FD_179912 | JGI IMG/M metagenome (GOLD analysis project Ga0247776, IMG submission 179912) | Plant litter microbial communities from Arlington Agricultural Research Station in Wisconsin, United States - UWRJ-L199-509C-5 | ecosystem: Environmental > Terrestrial > Plant litter >...
GTTGTCCTTGGTGTTGAGGTCGACTTCGTCGATTTTGCCTTCGACGATCAGCCCCGCTTTGGGGTTGGTCAGTTCGTTGTAGGCAGGCGCCTTCGACTCGTCGCCGCCGGTGATCACCCGCGAGGCGACGAACGCCAGAATGACCACCAGAAGGATCGGAAAAGCCGCGCTTTTGAAAAACCGCCTCAAGAGAGAGAATCAGCGTACCAGGGCGGTTTTTCCGGTCTAGTCGGCAAGTGCAGCGACGAAATCCAAGTTTCGGTACTTCTGCGCGTGGTCGAGGCCGTAGCCGATGGCGAACTGGTTGGGGATTTCGAACCCGACGTAGCGGGGCGGCTTCAGGCCCGAGCGCAGGCGATCGGGCTTGGTCAGCAATGCGCAGGCCTGCAGCGAGGCCGGCTCGCGGGCGTTGAGGTTGCGCATCAGGTAGTTGAGGGTGAGGCCGGAGTCGACGATGTCCTCGACGATGAGGACGTCGCGGTCCTTGATCGGCGCGTCGAGGTCCTTGAGGATGCGGACCACCCCGGAGGAGTCGGTCAGCGAGCCGTAGCTGGAGACCGCCATGAAGTCGATCTCGCAGGGGATGTCGAGGTGGCGCATCAGGTCGGCGAGGAAGAGGACGGCACCCTTCAGCACCCCGACCAGGATCAGCTCGCGGCCCGCGTAGTCGCGGCTGATCTCCGCTCCCAGCTCGGCGATGCGTCGCTGCAGGTCGTCTCTGGCGACGAGGGTCTCGCCGATCGCGGGGTCCGACACGCGCCGCAGTCTAGATATATGGGGGCTACGGGCGCTCGGCGCGGAGGACGCCGCCCTCGAGGACGGCGCGGACGCCGCCGCCGAGGTCGAGGGTCGAGCCGCCGCGGGTGAGGCCCGCGACCTGGTCGGCGAAGCGGGCGGCGCCGGCGGCCGGGCGGCCGGCGGCCTCGTCTGCGAGGCGCTGCAGGACGAGGCGACGCAGGGCCGGGTGCAGCTCGGCGAAGCGCCGGTGGGAGATGCAGCCCGCGGGCACCTCCCCCCCGCCCCTGAGCTCGGCGTCGACCAGCGAGTCCAGCAGCTCGGCCTCGGAGCGCAGCAGCGCCGCCGTGCGCAGGACGTTCTCCCGCGCTGCCGGGTGGATCTTCTCCAGGGCCGGGACCAGCTCCCGCCGCACCAGGTTGCGCTTGTAGTCGGCTTCCTCGTTGCTCGGGTCGTCGCGCCAGGGCAGGCCGCGCTCCTCGCAGTAGGCGGTGGTCTCCGCCCGGGTCGTCCCCAGCAGCGGCCGCGCCAGGCGCCCGTCCCTCGGCCGCATCCCCAGCAGCGCCCGGCGGCTGGGCGAGGAGGCGAGCCGGTAGAGGATCGTCTCCACCTGGTCGTCGGCGGTGTGGCCGGTGACGATCGTCGCCCCGCTCGCCTCGGCCAGCCGCGCCGCCGCCGCGTAGCGGGTCTCCCGCGCCCAGGCCTGAAGGTTGCCGGCGCCCTCGGGCCGCACCGGGCGCTCGACCTCCAGCGAGACCCCGAGCCGCAGGCAGAGCTCGGTGCAGTGCCGCTCGTCCTCGCCGACCTCCTCCCGCAGCCCGTAGTTGACGTGCAGCGCCGAGACCCCCTCCGGGCCCCGCGCCCGCACCGCCAGGTCGAGCAGGCAGACCGAGTCGCGCCCGCCCGAGAGCATCGCCAGCACCGGCGCCGGGCCGGCCAGCAGGCCGCCGGCCTCGACCCGCGCCGACAGCTCCGCGGCGGTCATGCGCCGCGGGCGACGAACAACTCGGTCGGGGTCGGGAACCCCTTGAGGCTGACCTCGCCGATCGGCTCGAAGCGCAGCGCGTCGCTGCCGACGGTCGCCTCGCAGACCGCGTCGGTGACCAGCACCTCGCCGGCCAGGGCCCGGTTGACGACCCGGTGGACGAGGTTGACCTGGCTGCCGAAGTAGTCGCCGTCGCGGTAGACGGCGTCGCCGTAGTGGATCCCGACCCGCGGCTGCGGCCGTTGCGGGAAGCGGGAGAGGAAGCCGACCGCCCACTCGGTCAGTGAGGCGGGGTCGGGCGAGACGACCATCACCTCGTCGCCGATCGTCTTCACGATCGTCGCCTCGCGCGGCATCGTCGCTTCGACCCCGGCGACGAAGTTCTCGACCACGTCGAGCGCCTCGATGTCGCCTTCCTCCTCGGTGTAGCGGGTGAACCCGGTGAGGTCGATGAAGCAGAGGGTGACGTGGACGTGGCCGAGCTCGATTTCGGCGGTGTCCATCGCCGAGTCCGCCTCCATGTGGCCGACCACGTCCTGTTCGACGAAGAAGCGCAGGTAGCGCTGGTGGAGGTACTCGGTCAGCGGCGCCGCCAGGGGCAGGATGTCGGCCGCCAGCTCCCCCATCTCCTCGGCCATTTCCAGCTCCGGCACCGCGTCGCGGATCAGCGGCTCGTGCACGTATAGGTGGAAGAGGCGGACCTCGGCGTCGGCGATCCGCCGCATCGACTGGGCGTAGACGCGGACCAGCTGCAGGAAGGCGACGAGCGGGAAGCCGGCCGCGAGGACGCGGGCGCAGTGCCGCAGGGCCGCGAGGTCGTCCTGGCTCAGCTCGCGCTGGCCCTTCGGGGTGCCGAGGATGACCAGGATCCGCTCGACCAGCTCGGCCTCCAGACCCGTCTCGGCCGCGGCCTGCTCGATCGTGATCACGTCGTCGGTGCCGCTGAACAGCTCCTCGGTGAAGCCGAAGGCGAGCCGCCCCTCCTTCCCCGCCTCTTTCAGGTCCTCCAACGAGTAGCCGCGCTCCCGCATCCGCGACACCACCCGCGCCTGCGCCGCGGCAGCCACCGTCCAGCGCCCTTTCCGCACCGGCACGATCTTCTCTTTGGCCCACCGTTTCAGGGTGCTGGCAGGCACCCCGGACCGTCGCGCCGCCTCGCTAAGAGAAATCCGCTCATCGGCCATGCCGCGAGGCTAACCACCTCCACAAAGGCCTGCCGAGCCGCCCCCACTGACAGCTGTCGTAGGAGATGTGGGTACCCCTCTCACAAAGGCTCCAGGACAGGGAACCCGCGCCTCGCTGGGGACCAGCTGCGCGACGGTCTTTGTGAGAGGGGTACCCACATCTCCATACCACCAGGCAAACAAACGGGGCGACCCGAAGGCCGCCCCGTTGGCTCTTGTTCTGGGGGGAATGCCGGAGATCCGGCAGGGGTTAGGTGGGGATCTCCGACTCCTCGTGCAGCTGAAGGACGGACTGCCCGTCCTCGCCGGTGCGGATGCGAATCGCCTCCTCTACCGGCAGCACGAAGATCTTGCCGTCGCCGACCTCGCCCGTGCGGGCGTGCTTGAGGATCGTCTCGACGACAACGTCCTTGTCTTTGTCCTCGATCACCACCTCCAGCTTGATCTTGGGACGGACGTTGACGGTGAGCGTCGAACCTCGGTAGCGCTCGACGATGCCCTTCTGGCGGCCCGAGCCCTTGGCCTCGATGATCGACAGGGACGGGAATCCCTTGTCGAGCAACTCGGCCCGGATCGGCTCGAACGCCTCGTGGCGGATGTACGCCTCTATCTTTTTCATGCGCTCATGCCTCCTAGGACTCGCTGGCCATCGGGGTCGAGACCGCCGGGGCCGGGGTTGGAGCCGGCGACGTGGTGCGCTGCGCCCCGGTCGAGTACTCCGGCTGGGGGATGAACTGCTCCGGGTACCCGTACATCCCGTGCTCTGAGATGTCGAGACCGGCGTCCTCTTCCTCCGCCGTCACCCGCAGGCCGATCGTCTTCTTGATCGCGAAGAAGATCGCGTAGGAGGCGACGAACACACAGGCGAAGGCGACGCCCACACCCAGCGCCTGGGCGCCGAGCTGGTGGAACGAGCCGCTGTACCAGAGGCCCGGATCGCCGACTTCGTTCAGTTCCGCCAGGCGCGGGGAGGTGAAGATCCCGCACGAGAGCGTGCCCCAGATACCGGCAAGGCCGTGGGCCGAGAGGGCGCCGACCGGATCGTCGATCAACTTCTCGATCGCGAGGACGCCGTAGACGACGATCACGCCGGCGATCGCGCCGATGATCGGAGCGGCCCAGTACTCGACGTAACCGGACGGGGCGGTGATCGCCACGAGACCCGCGATCGCGCCGTTGCCGGCCATGCCGATGTCGATCGTTTTCGTCTTCAGCCACATGATCGCGACCGCGGCGACGACACCGGCGGCGGCGGCGAGGTTGGTGACGACGACGACTTCAGCGAAGCGGCCGCCGATCGCCCCCAGGGTCGAGCCCGGGTTGAACCCGAACCAGCCGAGCCAGAGGATCAGGACGCCGAGGCCGACCAGCGGCATCGAGTGCCCTGGGATCGCCCGCGGTTTGCCGTCTTTCGTGTACTTGCCGATCCGCGGGCCGAGCAGCAGCAGCGCCGCGAAGGCACCGGTCGCGCCGATCAGGTGGACCACCGTGGAGCCGGCGAAGTCCTGCATGCCGACGTTCACCTGCAGCCAGCCACCGCCGAAGATCCAGTGACTGAGGATCGGGTACAGCACCGCGCTGAAGATGATCGCGTAGATGATGTAAGCGCCGAACTTGATCCGCTCCAGGGTCGCGCCCCAGACGATCGCCAGCGAGACCGCGCAGAACACGAACTGGAAGAACATGAACGCCGCGGGACTGATCGAATACGTTTCGACGAAGGGGATGCTCGCCCCGGCCTCTTCGACCGAGGAGCCGACGTCGAGGAAGAAGCCGTGCGTGCCGGCGATCTCGCCGAGCCCCCCGAACGCCAGCGCGAAGCCGCACGCCCAGTAACAGAGCGAGGCGATCGAGAAGTTCACCAGGACCTTGGCGACACCCGCCCCCGCGTTCTTGGCTCGCGAGAAGCCGACCTCCAACAGCAGGAAGCCAGCCTGCATGAACATCACCAGACAGGCGGCGACGATCACCCACATCGCATTGATGCTGGCCTCCGGGGTTTCCAGGATCGCTGGTTCGGCGCCGAAGGCCATGCCCGGCACCACCAGCGAGGCGATCGCGGCCACCGGAGCGGCGATCATCAACCTCCTTTTCATTCCATTCCTCCTAGCCCGTCGGGGTTCACAGCCCCGCCGGTCGCGTTGGGATTTGCTGGATCCCAAGCTATGGACGGGTGTGCGAAGGGTCTTTGGACGCCTGGAGCAAATTCGGCAGGGGCCGTTTCTCCCCGATGTCGGCGCCGTGCCTGGCGGCTAGATTCAGCGGCGCAGATGCCGGCCCGCCTCCGCCCCACCGCCCCGATCGCCGCCGACGCGATCCTCGTCGGCGATCCCGGCCGGGCGCTGATGCTGGCCCAGGTGCTGCTGGAGCAGCCGAAGATGAGCAACCACGCGCGCGGGCTGTGGGGCTACAGCGGCGTCACCCCGGAGGGCGCGGACCTGACGATCCAGGCGACCGGGATGGGCGGGCCCAGCGCCTCGGTGGTGCTCGCCGACCTGGCCGAGATGGGCGTGCGGCGGGCGATCCGGGTCGGGACCTGCGCCTCGCTCGGCGAGCTGGAGCTGGGGCGGCTGCTGGTCGTGGCCGAGGCGCGCACGCCTGCCGGCGGCTCGGCGCATCCCGACCGGGAGCTGACCGAGGGGCTGGGCCGCGCGCTTCCCGACGCGCATCTCGGGGTCGCGGTCAGCCTCGACTCGCTGCACGACCCGGAGCGCGAGCGGCCGAGTGTCCTCGCCGAGGGCGCCGACATGCAGACCGCGGCGCTCTTCTCGGCGGCCGCCGACCTCGGGGTCGCCATCGCCACGGTCCTGATCGTCAGCGAGAGGGCCGACGCGGGCCGGCTGCGAGACGAGGAGCTGGAGGAGACGGCGAAACGGGCCGGAACCGCTGCGATCAGCCTATTCTAACCCTCAAGTCGAGGGTTAGGCTTTGCTTTTCTTCGCTGCCTTCTTGGTCTCGCTCTTGGCGTTTTCGCGCCGCAGCGACCCGAGCTCGCGGCTGAGGTCGTCGATCGCCTCCTCGACGTCCTCCAGGCGCTGCGAGAACGAGCGCAAGCGGCGCTCGAGCCGTTCGACGTCGGTCGCCGAGGGCAGGTTGAGGGCGCTCATCGCCGCCTGTTGGGCCTCGATCGCCTTCTCCCGGGCACCCAGTGCAGCGGTGAAGGCGTCGTGCAGGGTGGGGTTCTCGACCAACGCCTGCGCCAGCTCTCCCAACGCCTGCTCGGCGCGTGCCCGCAGCCCGTCCTGCTCGTAGTCCTCGAGGCTCAAAGTCACAGCAGCTTAACGAGCGCATCCGGCTCGGCTGAAAATCTGCCGTTACAACGATGTCGCAGACGTTGATTAAGGCCATGTTGGGGGCACCCGAATGCGTTGCGGACGCACGTACTAGTGGGTAGCTTCCACTCCACTGCCCAGGGAGGGATATCCGAGCGTGGGCAGGGACGCTTCGGGATGAGAACCAAGTTCGCACTACTACTACTCGCTTGCGCCGGCTTCCTGGCGGTCACTGCGCTGGGCACTGCCTTCGCGGGCGCCGAGCCGCTCTCCGAAGGCTCCGCGGTCGACCCGGTCGGGACGACCACCACCGCCGTCCCCTCGCTGCAGGCGCCCGCCTGCGCCAACGGCATCGACGACGACGGCGACGGCCTCCTCGACGAAGAAGACCCGGACTGCGAAAAGCCGGAGGACACGAGCGAGGCGCCGACCCCGCCGAGCTCATCGCCCTCGGCGCCGAGCGAAGCGGCGCCGGTGCCGAGCCCCGCGCCCGCACCGCCCCCCGGAAAGCAGGGCGGCAACGTCAAGCAGGGCAGCGGGATCGACGGCAGCCAGACCGGCCCGGCCAAGGACGGCGGAGTCACCAGCAACGACGGCCTCGGCGGCGCCGGCAGCAGCGACGGCGCGGTGACCGCGCCCGGTGCCAACGGCGGCGGCGACCAGCCCCTCCCCGAGGGCCCCGACGGCGGCTCCCAGTACGACGCCGGCGGCACCCCGACCGCGGCCAACCCGACGACGACGATCGCCCCCTTCGGGCCGGCGCCGATCGGAGTCCCCAACTTCGTCATCGACTCGTTCGAAATCCCGCCCTTCCTGCTGCCGATCTACCAGGCCTGCGGCACCGAATACGGGATCCCCTGGGAGGTACTCGCCTCGATCAACAAAATCGAGACCGGCTTCGGCACCAACCTCAACATCTCCAGCGCCGGCGCCCTCGGCTGGATGCAGTTCCTGCCCTCGAGCTGGGAAGCGTTCGGCCTCGACGCCAACGGCGACGGCCGCAAAGACCCCTACAACCCGGTCGACGCGATCTGCGCCGCCGCCCACTACCTGAAGCTGGCCGGCGCCCACGAGGACCTCTACCAGGCGATCTTCGCCTACAACCACGCCGACTGGTACGTCCAGGAGGTTCTCCTCTACGCCCGCGCCTACGGCCGCCTGCCCTCCGACCTGGTCGGCTCGCTGACCGGGCTGACCGAGGGCGCCCACTTCCCGATCGCCGCCGACGCCCGCTACGCCGACGACATCGCCGCCCGCGAGGCGCTGAAGAAAGGCGAAAGCCCCGACTACGGCAACGCCGCCGAAGTCATCTCCTCCTCCCCCACCCCGCGCGGGATCAACATCTTCAGCAAGCAGGGGGCGCCGGTCGTCGCCGTCAACGACGGGGTGATCCGCAAGCTCGGGCACTCCGACAACCTCGGCAACTTCGTCGTCCTCGAAGACACCTACGGCAACCGCTACACCTACGCCGAACTCGGCGCCCTGGTCCGCCACCACCGCCTCGTCGTGATGCCGACCGGCAAGGAGAAGCGGGTCCCGGTCGAAAGCCAGAACCTGCGGCCGCGCCTGCGCGCCCTGCCGAAGCGGACCGACAGCGAGCAGCAGACCACCAACGACGCGGTCGAAGCCGCGGTCGCCGCCGGCTCCGACGGATCCCTCAAGGTCGGGTCGAAGGTCATTGCCGGGACCGTCCTCGCCCGGGTCGGCGAGGGCAGCGAGGGAATCGACCCCCACATCAACTTCTCCATCCGTCCAGCCGGCAAAGGCGCGCCGCGGATCGACCCGAAGCCGATCCTCGACGGCTGGAAGCTGCTCGAGGCGACGGCGATCTACCGCGCCAAGGGCAAGAGCCCGTTCGCCAAGCTGAGCGGCGCCGGCGTCCTGCTGCTCTCCAAGGAGGCGCTGCAGAAACGGGTCCTCGCCAACAAGAAGCTCGAAATCTACGAATGCGGCCGCGAAGACATCGCCGCCGGCAGCATCGACCGCCGGCTGCTGGCGATGCTCGAGTACCTGACCGTCAAGGGCTACAACCTGACGATCACCTCGCTGCAGTGCGGACACGGGCTGCTGACCACCTCGGGCAACGTCTCCGAGCACTCGACCGGCGACGCGGTCGACATCGCAGTGATCAACGGGGTGCCTGTCACCGGCCACCAGGGTCCCGGCTCGCTCACCGACGAGCTGATCCAGACCGTGTTGCAACTGCAGGGGACGATGCACCCGCATCAGGTGATCTCACTCGAGGACCTGCCCGGCGAAACCAGCTTTGCGATGGCCGACCACTACGACCACGTCCACGTCGGCTACCACGTGCTCGAAGGCGGCCCCGAAGCCCAGTTCGCGGCGCTGCTGAAACCGAACCAATGGCAGCGGCTGATCGACCGCCTCGGGGAGATCGAAAACCCGAACGTGCCGATCAGCCCCTCCAAATACGCGGTGCCGGACAAGAGCAACGGCGGCCTTTCCGCCGGCACCGGCGACTAGACCAGCGCAGATCCCCCGCCGAGCGGGGAGAATCCACCCTCTGACCAAGCTATTCGGATTCGTCCAGTTCGACTTCGCCGGGGCGTTGCCGCTCGCCGACGGCCGTTACCTGGCGCGCGCGGGTGGTGCCGAGGGCGAGGAGAGCGTCCTGGTCCTACAGCAGGTCGCGGCGGCGGCCGGCAGGCGCCGTCGCCGGCCGCGCCGGGTCGAGGCCGACGACGAGCCGGCGGCCCTGACCCTGACCCGCGCGACCGCGATCCGCGCCTTCGCCCCGCTCGCCGACGAGGGCGAGGCGGCGCGCTGGCTCGACGAGGCCTGCGAGGCGGAGGACACGGTCGAGGTCCTCGTCGACGAAGGGCTGGCGCTGCTCAACCGGGCCCTGCACGCACAGGGAGTCGCCGCCGCCGCGCCGCGAGCCAACAGCGAGCTAGGCGCCGAGGCGGCCGAGCGGATCCTGCTCGGCTACGGCAGCGGCGAGGAGGTAGCGGCGAGCCGCTTTCACGACGCCCGGGCGGTCGACGTCGGCCCCCGCGCCTCCCGCCGCCGCCAACGCGAGGAGGAGCTGCGCCCCCAGGAACGCGTCGCGGCCGTGCTCGGGGGCCGCGAGCAGCTCGACGCCTGCGAGACCCTCCTCCTCCGCGCCCGCGCCGACCTCGACGCCGGCCGCGACCGCGAGGCAGCCCTCCAGCTGCGGGTCGGGCTGGAGGCCTTATTGACCGAGCTCAACGGCGCCCTCAGCGACCCCGGCCACGAGGAGGACATGGGCACCCTCAACGAGCGCAAAGCCGAGGCCGGCGCAGCCGCCAACGCCGCGCTGCAGGGCGACCTGAGCGCCGATCAAAGCGCCCAGGTCGCCGAACTGCTGGACATCGGCGAGCGAGTCCTACGCCGCCGCCGTGTACTACGCGGGTAGGGCCCTATTGATCGAGGTAGACCGGCCCGGTAGATGCTCCAGAGCCTGTCAGCTGCGCCGTTGAACCTCCACAGAGAAAACTTCCGCCGACGCGGGGAACACTCATCGCAATGTGCAAAGTCGCGGGATTTCCCCCTGTGACAGTCCCGATTTGCGTTTCTTTGGTTTCGTATACACAACTAAGGCCAGCACGTGTCGCCGTCGCTTTTGTACCGGTTGATGTCAGTACGCCGTTATTACCACTGGTCCAGTGGGCAATGATTTTTCCTTTGGTCACCGTATCCACGACCCATTCATCTGTGCAGTTTGAAATGTTGACCGTCGTTGCTTGCCCTTCAGCTGTGATACCTGCGCCGTGGCTTTCCACCGGTCCTTCAAGAGTCACACTGCATTTGATGTTGACGATGGAATTGTGCAGTTCAGCATGCCCTGATGCGACCCCTTTGATGTTACCTGTGTATGCGCTCCCTGCTGGCGATGTAACGGTCGTAGCAGCGGCGTTG
>Ga0247776_10000467_pt1 | contig 10072 bp, 9 predicted proteins | sample UWRJL199509C5_FD_179912 | JGI IMG/M metagenome (GOLD analysis project Ga0247776, IMG submission 179912) | Plant litter microbial communities from Arlington Agricultural Research Station in Wisconsin, United States - UWRJ-L199-509C-5 | ecosystem: Environmental > Terrestrial > Plant litter >...
AGCTGACGCTGACGACCGCGGCATTCGACGCCGCAGACGCCCGTTTTTCAGTCAGTGGTGTTCGCGGCGGCGTCGACTGGGCTCGAAGCGGCGTACGGCCTGCACGCGCACTCGCCTGGAAATCCGCACGGATCGATGGCTACGCGCTGCCTGCGCTGTCTTCGAGCTGGCAATCGCGCGACGGCGAACTGCATTTGCAAGGCCGGCTGCGAAGCCGTCTTCTCGGCGGCGAACTCACGCTCGCGCACACGATACTGCATCCGCTCGCCAGCGATCGCGAGCGCTTGCGCAGCGACTTCGCGCTCAACGGAATCGGCTACGACAGCAGCGACGGCACGCTTGCAGCAGCGAAGATCACGGCCGACGGCAGCGTGCGAGTGTCCGGCAGCAACGCTGCGCCGCGCATCGCATTGAGCGCGAACTTGCATGGGGGCGAAGCGCTGGCAGGTCCGCTCTACGTCAAGCTGCCGTCGACGTCGGTGCGCACGAAACTCGATGCCACGTATGCCAGTGCGCAGTTGCAACTGCATACGTTCGATTGGGACGATGCCGACGCGCTCGCGTTCAGCGCGAGCGGCGAGATCGCGCCGACCGATGCGAGCCCGCTGCACGCATTGCAGGTCGATCTGCGCAAGGTCCGGCTCGGTCCCGCGATCGAACGCTACGCACGCAGCTGGCTTGCCGCCAAGGGCTACGCCGACATGAACGGCAGCGGCGAGCTGTCCGGCGCGTTGAAGTTTGATCGCGACGGCCTGCAGCGGTTTGCGTTTGCCGCCAAGGGCGTGAGTTTGCGCGATGGCGGCGGCCGTTTCGCCTTCGCCGGCATCGATGGCGGCCTCGATTGGCAATTCCATCACGATACGCCGGCGACGACCTTGGGCTGGCAGTCGATCGAGCTGTTCCGCATTCCCCTCGGCAGCGCGCGTGCACAGCTGGAGTCGCGCGACGGCGCCATCGTGCTGGCGCAACCGCTTCCGGTCGGCGTACTCGGCGGCCAGGTGCGGCTGGAGAAACTCAGCCTGCAGCCCCGCTCGCCGCGTGGCGATCGTTATGCGGGGTCTTTCGCCCTGGTCGGCCTCGACATGCCGCAGATCTCCAGCGTGCTCGGCTGGCCGAAATTCCCCGGCAGTCTCTCCGGCGGTATTCCGGAAATCGAATTGATCGGCGACAGCATCGAACTGCACGGCGGCCTCGATCTTTATGTGTTCGACGGCCATCTCGGGGTCAGCGGGCTGACGTTGGAGCGCCCGTTCGGCATCGCGCCGTCACTGGGCGCTGACATCCATTTCGAGAACTTCGACCTGGCGCAGCTGACCAGCGCGTTCTCGCTCGGCGGCATGAGCGGCCGGCTCGACGGCACCATCGGCCGCTTGCGGCTGGTCGACTGGAGCCCGGTTGCGCTCGATGCGTGGCTGCGCACGAAGGGCGGCGGGCGGATGAGCTACAAGGCGGTCAACGACATCACGGCGATCGGTGGCGGCGGCGGCTTGTCGGCCAATCTGCAGACGATGGCCTTACAGATCTTCGATACGTTCGGCTATCGCGCACTCGGCATCCGCTGCCACCTCGTCGACGAGGTCTGCCTGATGGGCGGCATCGATCCGCTGCCCGCACAACCGACGAACGCGGCGGACGCCGACGGCTACACTATCGTCGAGGGCTCGGGTATTCCGCGCATCCACATCGTCGGCCATCGCCGCCGCGTCGACTGGCCGACCGTCGTGCGGCGGCTGCGCGAATCGATGCAAGGCCAAGGCCCGATCATCAAATAGACCACCTGAGGAGACTGCTATGCGCAAGTTCATCGCCTGGGCTGCACTCGCCGCCGCGCTTGCGCTGCCGGTCGCCTGCGTCACGATCAATGTGTATTTCCCTGAAGCGGCAGCCGACAAGGCGGCGGAGCAATTCATCGACAAGGTACTCGGTGAGCCGGCCAAGGAGGCGGCACCGGCTGCGCAGTCGCCGCCAGGAAAACCGCCTGCTGCGATGCTGCTCGATTTTGTGATTCCGAGCGCCGTTGCGCAGACGGCGAACATCAACATCCAGACGCCGCAGATCCAGACGATCCAGGCACGCATGCAACAGCGCTTCGCCGGCAGCTTTGCCAAGTATTTCGGCAGTGGCGCGGTCGGTTTCGGCAAGGACGGCCTGGTCGCGGTGCGCGACGCGGCGAGCGTGCCCTTGCCGGAACGCGCTGCTCTGAACGCGGCCGTTGCGGATGACAATCGCGACCGCCAAGCGGTCTATCGCGAGATCGCGATCGCCAACGGCCACGCCGAATGGGAAACGCAGATCCGCGCCAGCTTCGCCAAGCAGTGGGTCCAGCAGGCGAAGCCGGGCTGGTATTATCAGGATGCTGGCGGAGCCTGGAAGCAGAAGTGATCGCGAGCAGTTGCTTCCGGCACCTGCCACGGATCGGCGCTGACCAGCAAGATCTTTTGCACCGCTGCTCATTTTCCGGCATTCCCTGCGCCCACCTCGATCGGGGTGGGCGCTTCATTTTCAGACCATGCAGACACCCGAAGTCGATATCACCGATCTCAGCCATGACGGCCGCGGCGTCGCGCGCATCGACGGCAAAGCCGTCTTCGTCGCCGGCGCCTTGCCGGGCGAACGCGCGCGCATCCGCTACACCAAACGCAGCCGCAATTTCGACGAGGCGAAAGTCGAAGAGCTGCTGACGCGCTCGCCCGAACGCATCGAACCGCGCTGCATCCATTTCGGCACATGCAGCGGCTGCACGTTGCAGCATCTGCCGGCGGCCGCGCAGATCGCCGCGAAACAGCGCGTGCTGGCCGAGAATTTCGAGCGCATCGGCAAGGTCGGGCCGGCACGCTGGCTCGATCCGCTCAGCGATGAACCGTGGGGTTATCGCCGCAAGGGGCGCTTGTCCGTCAAATGGGTCGAGAAGAAGGGCAGGGCGCTGGTCGGTTTTCGCGAGGACAACCCGCGCTTCGTCGCCGATCTCTCGATCTGCCACACCTTGCTGCCGCAAGTCGGCGAGCGCCTGAGTGCGCTCGGCGAGCTGGTCGGCGCGCTCGATGCGAAAGCGCACATCGCGCAGATCGAGATTGCCGCCGGCGACGACGCCACCGCGCTGACCTTCCGCAACCTGCAGCCGTTGTCCGCGCAGGATCGCGCTGCCTTGATCGCATTCGGTCAACAGCACGCACTGGCGATCCTGTTGCAGCCCGGCGGTCCGGACACGGTGACACCGCTGTGGCCCGAGGTCGTGCCGCTGTCGTTCCGCATCCCGGCATCGGATATAGAGATCGCGTTTCGTCCGCTCGATTTCATCCAGGTCAATGCCGGCATGAACCGCCGCATGATCGCTCGCGCCATCGATCTGCTCGACCCGCAGCCCGGCGACAGCGTGCTCGATCTGTTCTGTGGACTCGGCAACTTCACGTTGCCGATCGCGCGCAGGGTCGCCAGCGTGGTCGGCGTCGAAGGCGAGGCCGCTCTCGTCGCGCGTTCCCGCGAGAACGCGACCGCCAACGGCATCGGCAACGCCGAGTTCTTCGCGGCCGACCTCGCTGCAGATCAGCGCTCGACGCCATGGGCCTTGCGGCATTACGACAAGCTGTTGCTCGATCCACCGCGCTCCGGTGCCGCGGCCGTGCTCGACTACCTGCCGCGCAAGGATACGCTGCGCATCGTCTATGTTTCGTGCCATCCCGGCTCGCTGGCGCGCGACGCCGGCACGCTGGTGCAGCGGCATGGCTTCAGTCTGGCTGCGGCGGGCGTCATGGACATGTTTCCGCATACCGCGCACGTCGAGTCGATCGCGCTGTTCGAACGTGGCTGAGCGGGCGCGGAACGCTTTCAACAGCAAGGCAAAGCCTTCAACACGAAGGACGACGATTTGGGTTGCTCCGATCCGATGCGTTTGATTTCTTCGTGTTCTTCGTGTTCTTCGTGTTCTTCGTGTTTCAATCGTTGGAATCTGGAACGTCCATGGGCATCGAAATAGAGCGCAAGTTCCTCGTCATCGGCAATGCCTGGCGCGGCCTGGTATCGCGCAGCGAGGCCATGGTACAGGGCTATCTGGCCGGGCCGCCGGCCGCACGCTGTTCCGTGCGCGTACGCGTCGCCGGCGAGCAGGCCTTCCTCAATATCAAGTCGGCGACGCCCGGCATCGCGCGCGACGAATACGAATATGCGATTCCGCCGAACGATGCCGAACGCATGCTGGCCACCTTGGCCGGTGACATCGTCGCGAAGCGCCGCCACTACGTCGACATCGACGGGCATCTGTTCGAAGTCGACGAGTTCGGCGGCGACAACGCCGGCCTCATCGTGGCCGAACTCGAACTCGACCGTGTCAATGCGAGCTTTCCGAGGCCGCCGTGGCTCGGGCGCGAAGTCAGCGCACTCGTGCGCTACTACAATCTGCACCTCGCGGCGCATCCGTACTCGCGCTGGAGCGCCGCGGAGCGCAATGCGGACGACGCAACCTGATGCGACAATGGCAGGCTACGGACACACAGTGACGGCATGCTGATCATCGGCCTTCCCGGCAAAACCCTGAGCGACGCCGACCGCGCGTGGCTCGCCGCGCCGCAAGTCAGCGGCGTGATTCTGTTCACGCGCAATTTCGAGAGCCGCGATCAGGTCACCGCGCTGATCGATGACATCCGCAACGAGCGGCCTGAGCCGTTCCTGCTCTGCGTCGACCAGGAAGGCGGCCCGGTACAGCGCTTCCGAGCCGGCTTCACACGGCTGCCGCCGCTGCTGCGGATCGGCGAGCTGTATGCGAGCGATCCGCGCAGCGCGATCGCGCGCGCCGAAGAGCACGCGTGGCTGATGGCCAGTGAGATGCGCTCGATCGGCATCGATCTGAGCTTCGCACCGGTGACCGACCTTGCGCGCGGCAATCGAGCGATCGGCGAGCGTGCGTTCTCGGCCGATCCGCAAGTCGTCTCCGAGCTGGTGCAGGCCTACCTGCGTGGCATGCGTCTGGCCGGCATGGCCGCGACCGTCAAGCATTTCCCCGGGCACGGCTCGGTGGCCGAGGACACGCATTTCGATGCAGCGATCGATCCGCGGTCGCTCGACGAATTGCGCGCGACCGACCTGCTGCCGTTCGCCGATGCGGTTGCCGCAGGCGCGGAAGCGGTGATGATGGCGCACGTGACCTACCCCGAGGTCGACGCGCGTGCGGCCGGCTATTCGCGCGTCTGGATCCAGGACATCCTGCGCACCGAGTTCGGCTTCCGCGGCGTGGTCATCGGCGACGACATCGGCATGGCTGCCGCCGAATCGATCGGCGACATCGGCGCGCGCATCCAGGCGCACCTGCTCGCCGGCTGCGATCTGCTGCTGGCGTGCAACCCGAGCATCGTCGGCGAGGCGATCAGCGCCAGCGCACACGCGCCGCCGTGCGAGCCGGAACAGCTAGCGCTGCTGCAGGGCGCCGTCGCGCAGACCTGGGATGCGCTGACCACCAACCCACAGCGCGACGCCTTCATCGCGCGCGTCACCGCACTGGACACCCCGCATCAACAGGCCTGACGATGACGACACCGAAGCTTTCCACTGCGCTCGCCAGTGCCGAGCGCATCCATGACCACGCGACGCTGAGCACGGCGATCGCGCGCATCGGCGCCGAAATCGATGCGCGTCTCGACGGACATCCGGCGATCTTCCTCACCGTGATGCAGGGCGCCCTGCTGTTTGCCGGCCAGCTCGCGTCGGCGATCGCGACGCCGCTGACGTTCGACTATGTGCATGCGACGCGCTATCGCGGCGCTACGCGCGGCGGCGAGCTGACCTGGATCAAACGGCCATCGATCGCATTCGCCGGTGCGACCGTGCTGCTCGTCGACGATATCCTCGACGAAGGTCATACCCTGCAGGCGATTCGCAATTACTGCCTGGAACAAGGCGCCGCCGCGGTGCTGCTGGCGGTGTTGTGCGAGAAGCGACACGGCCGCACCGTCGAGGGCCTGCGCGCGGACTTCGTCGGCGTCGAAGTGCCGGACCGCTACGTGTTCGGCTACGGCATGGACTATCACGAACAAGGCCGCAACCTGCCGGCCATCTGGGCGGTGGACGCATGAGCGAAGCGATCGATCTGGCCGTCATCGGCGGCACCGGGCTGTACCGGTTCCCCGGCCTCGAGGATGCCGAACGCCATGCGGTCGACACACCCTATGGCCACCCATCCGACGCGGTCGTCGTCGGCCGCATCGGCACCCATCGCGTCGGCTTTCTCGCGCGCCACGGCGAGTCGCACACGATCCCGCCGCATCGCGTGAACTATCGTGCGAACCTGTGGGCTTTGCAGCATCTCGGCGCGCGCCGCGTCATCGGCGTCAACGCGGTCGGCGGCATTCGCGACGACATGGGTCCGCGCGTGCTCGCCGTGCCCGACCAGATCATCGACTACACGCATGGCCGCCTGACCAGCTTCTGCGACGTCGCCGGCGCCGAGGTCAAACATATCGATTTCAGCGAACCGTATTCGGCGAGTCTGCGCGAGCAGCTGCTGCTGGCCGCCAGGCATGCCGGCATCGCGGCCGTCGACGGTGGCTGCTACGGCGCGACGCAGGGCCCGCGTCTGGAGACGCGCGCGGAGATCGCACGCCTGCGCCGCGACGGCTGCGATCTCGTCGGCATGACCGGCATGCCGGAAGCAGCGCTCGCGCGCGAACTCGAGTTGGATTACGCCTGTCTCGCGATCGTCGCCAACTGGGCCGCCGGTTGCGGCGGCGAGGTCGAAATCAGCTTGCCCGAGATCTTCGCCAACCTCGAAGCGGCCACCGCGAACGTGCCGCCGATCATCCGCGCCGTGCTCGCGGGCTGAGCTCGCGATATCGCCTGGAAAGCGCGCCAGCGCGCCGTTTTCTTGCGCGCTGCAACTTGATTTGTTCCGTTAAGCAATTGTTATACTCGATGCGTGTGGCGCAGCCATGCTCGCGGGCTTCGATACCCGATGAAGGCGTCGCACTAGTCCAAACAGCTAAGGGGCTTCATCGATGCTTACCGGTACAGTGAAGTGGTTCAATGATGCAAAGGGGTTTGGTTTCATAGCGCCGGAGGAAGGCGGGGAGGACGTCTTCGTGCACTATTCGGCGATCAGTTCACAGGGATTCCGCACGCTGCAGCAAGGGCAGCGTGTGAACTTCGAAATCGTCCAGGGCCCGAAAGGCTCGCAGGCGTCGGGTGTGCAGCCGGTGAAGTAGCGCGGTTGGCCATGTCCGCAGAGCCCCGCTTCGGCGGGGCTTTTTTTTTGAGTTGGATCCGGATCGGCGTGAGCGAATGCGTCGCTCGCGACGATGCCTCAAGCCGCGAACTGTAAACGTGCCAGCTCGGCGTAGAGTCCATCTGCGCGTACGAGCTCGGCATGCGTGCCCTGCGCGACGATGCGTCCGCCGTCCATCACGACGATGCGGTCCGCGCGCTGCACCGTCGCCAGGCGATGCGCGATGACCAGGGTCGTGCGTCCGTGCATCAGGCGTTCGAGTGCGTGCTGGACGAGATGTTCGGATTGCGCATCCAGACTCGAGGTCGCCTCGTCGAGCAGCAAGATCGGCGCATCGCGCAGCAAGGCGCGCGCAATCGCGACCCGCTGCTGCTGGCCGCCGGACAGGCGCACGCCGCGCTCGCCAAGATACGTCTGGTAATTGTCCGGCAGCGCATCGAGAAACTCGTGCGCTTCGGCCGCACGCGCGGCCTCGATCACCTGTTCGCTGCTGGCGCCGGTGCGGCCGAAGCCGATGTTGTCGGCGGCGCTGGCGCCGAACAGCACCGGATCCTGCGGCACCAGCGCAAAGGCACCGCGCAAGTCCGGCACGGCGAGTGCGCGCAAGTCGATGCCATCCAGCATGATGCGGCCGGAGAGCGGATCGTGGAAGCGCAGCAACAATTGGAAAACGGTACTTTTTCCGGCACCGGACGGGCCGACCAGCGCGACCGTCTGGCCTGGTTCGACGGCGAGCGAAAAGTCGTGCAGTGCGGCGCGATCGGGCCGCGACGGATAGCGGAACTCGACTTCTTCGAAGCGGATCGCTCCGCGCACCGGCTGCGCCAGCGTGGTCGTGGCGGCCGGCGAGCGGATCTCCGCGCGCGTGTCGAGCAGTTCGCCGATGCGCCCGAGCGCTCCCGCCGCGCGCAACACCTCGCCCCAGACTTCGGTCAACGCGCCGACCGAGCCGGCCGCGAGCACCGCGTACAGCACGAACTGGCTGAGGACGCCGACCTCCATGCTGCCGGCAATGACCGCCTGCGCGCCGGCCCAGAGCACCAGCGTGATCGCGCCGAAGGTGAGCAGGATCACCAGCGCGGTGAGCGTGCCGGTGGTTGCGATACGTTTCCGCGCGGTCGCCAGGGCACGCGCGACCGCGTCGGCGTAGCGCTTGGATTCTTCCGGCTCGCGCGTGTAGGCCTGCACGGTGTGTATCGCGTTCAAGGCTTCGCTGGCGGTCGCCGAGGCATCGGCGATGCGGTCCTGGCTTTCGCGCGAAAGCTTGGAGACGCGACGGCCGAAGATCACGATTGGCAAGATCACCGCCGGGATCACCAGCGCGGTGAAGCCGGCCAAGCGTGGGCTGGTAACGATCATCGATGCCGCGGCGCCCATCAGCATGACGACGCTGCGCAGCGCGACGGACAAGGTCGAGCCGACCACGGTTTGCACCAGCTCAGTATCGGCGGCTAGGCGCGACACGAGTTCGCCGGTGCGCGTGCGTTCGTAGAACGCCTGGTCGAGTGTGAGCAAATGGTCGTACAGGCTGCGGCGCAAGTCGGCGGCGACGCGTTCGCCGAGCAACGCCACGCAGAAATACCGCCCCGCGGTCGCGATCGCGAGGACCGCGGCGACGACGAACAAGCCGAGAAAGCTGGTATTGATCGCGGCCGCGTTCGCCGGTGTGAAGCCATGGTCGATCATCACGCGCACGGCTTGCGGCAAGGTCAGCGTCGCCGCCGAGGACACGGCGAGAAAGCCGAGCCAGCCAGCGATGAGGCTGCGATAGGCACGCAGGTACGGCAACAGGCGCGCGAGCGAGCGCAGGCGTCGCGGGGATTCGGCAGGCGTGTCGGTCATCGGCGCGAGGCGGGCGAGGGTACGGAGACACGTGCGGGCAGGTGTGCGCGGTTCAAGCGGGCGAATCGATCGAGACGCGGCCGCGGGTGAGATCGCGCAAGTAGTCGATCAACGCGCGCGTGCACTCGTTTGGTACGTCGAGTTCAAATTCGACGCCGTCCGCGGCGGCGTGCTCGGCCTGCTTGATCGCCTCGAAGTCGCGCAGGCGTGCGTGCAACGCGGCCGCGGCGGCGAAATCGCAGCGCACGCGCAAACGGCGGCGTTCGACCCGCGTGCGCTTTTGCGCCAGCCGCAGACATTCGGCCGCGCAGCCGCCATAGGCACGCACGAGACCGCCGACGCCGAGCTTGACGCCGCCGAACCAGCGCGTCACCACGACAGCCACGCGATCGAGTCCCTGCCCTTCGATGGCCGCGAGGATCGGCCGGCCCGCGCTGCCGCCCGGCTCGCCATCGTCGTTGAACCGGTAGCTCGCGCCGATCTTGTAGGCCCAGCAGTTGTGCGTCGCCTCGCGCGTGCTGACGCGCGCGATGAATGCCAGTGCGGCTTCGACGTCTTCGATGCGGCAGGCTTGCGCCAGAAAGCGGCTCTTCTTGATCTCCCGCTGCAGGCGCGCTTCGGCGGCCAGGGTGAGTGCGACGCTCATGGCGCGGCCGTCATCGACCGCGTGAACCGGCCAGGAAGCGCAGCCAGACCACCGCTTGCGAAAGCAGCATGAGCACGCCGCCGACAAAGATCCAGTCGGACACCGTTTCATTCGGGCGCATCGCGTGATCCCAATAGGCATTCGCTGCGCCGATGACGATCGTGATACAGCCGAGTACGAGCGCGAGAGCGGACAAGACGCCGATCGAGCGCGCGGGGCGCGGCAGCAGGACCGTCAGGCGGCAACCGATGACGAGCAGCCACCGTTCTGCCGGCGCCGCAATGGTGGGCGCGTCGGCGACGGACGAGGGCAGGGGCGTTGCCGGAGCGCCGCTCAGCAGCATGCCGAAGTCGCACGCGAGGCCGAGCCAGATCGGA
>Ga0247776_10000468_pt1 | contig 10069 bp, 13 predicted proteins | sample UWRJL199509C5_FD_179912 | JGI IMG/M metagenome (GOLD analysis project Ga0247776, IMG submission 179912) | Plant litter microbial communities from Arlington Agricultural Research Station in Wisconsin, United States - UWRJ-L199-509C-5 | ecosystem: Environmental > Terrestrial > Plant litter >...
TTCTGGAGCTCTGCAATGGAATTGAGACGGCGTCGATCTGGGATGGGACTTTTGCGCGGGAAGCCTTAGAGCACCAGTACGAAAGGCGCAAAAATGGACGACCAGGCCAACAAGCCCCATAGGGCGTCCAAGAAGTCCAAGGACAAGAAAAAGCAGCATACAGGCGGTAAGATTACCCAAAGAGGCTACTCCTGGGTCCTGTCGCAATTTTGCTGATTTCATATTCAGAGAAGAATCCAAAAGCTTTTGCCTACTCGAATCCTGGCAAGCTCGCCAAACAAGCCGCAAGATCCCACGACGTAAGCGCCTAGTTACCGAGTTCGATATCATCTACTAACTCTGGCCGTTAGATAAGGGAAAAGCGCCTCCATGTACCGCTCGTCGACCGAATTCCAGACGAGCCGCCACCGCGGCTCGTCACTATCGTCGGCCCCCCAGGCGTGGGGAAGACGACGTTGATGTAAGCTACCTGCTTCCGTCATAATCTTACTCCGTGCGTCGTCAAAATCGCTAACCTTTCTTGCAACATAGGAAGTCATTGATTCGGCGATATGCGAAAGAGACACTCTCCGATCCCGTCGGACCGATCACAGTTGTCACGTCGAAGAAACAGAGATTGACCTTCCTCGAATGCCCCAACGAACTCGAAGCGATGGTTGATATTGCCAAGGTGGCCGATATTGTGCTGCTGATGATTGACGGCAATTATGGATTCGAGATGGAGACCATGGAATTCCTCAACGTCCTGGCGGCCACCGGTATGCCTGGCAACGTTTTCGGTGTTCTCACGCATTTGGACCTCTTCAAGAAACCGCAAGCGCTCAAAGATGCCAAGAAAAGACTAAAGCATAGGCTTTGGAGCGAGCTCTACTCAGGCGCCCATCTTTTCTACCTCTCTGGTGTTCTCAATGGCCGCTACCCGGACCGGGAGATTCATAACCTCTCCCGATTCCTCTCCGTCATGAAGAATCCCCGACCCCTGATCTGGAGAAACTCGCATCCATACAGCGTCATCGACAACTACCGAGACGTGACCCATCCCACGAAGATTGAGGAGAATGATAAATGCGATCGAACGGTCGAGTTGTCCGGATATCTGCGAGGTACTAATTTTTCGGCTGAAGGCCAAAGGGTACACATCGCCGGCTTGGGTGATTTCACTGTTTCGAGCATGGAAACACTCCCCGATCCATGTGCGACCCCTGCTATGGAGGCAGCAATGGCAAAGGCTACCGGCAAGACCGGGAGGAGACGTCTTGATGAGAAGGACAAGAAGATCTACGCTCCCATGGCAGATCGCAGCGGCCTGAAAATCACCGGCGACCACATCGTCATCACCAGAGAGAAGGGTTTTGCCTTCAACAAAGACGCCGAGGGAGTCGAACGAGGCGAGGGCGAACAGCTCATCATTGATTTGCAGGGCGAGAGGCGGCTCCTTGGTCAGACTGATCAGGGCGTCAAACTATTCGCAAGCGGTCAACAGATCACGCGTGTGCCCGAGGAGGAAGACACCGGGAGGAAAACAAAAAGAAAAGCGCGGTTCGCTGAGCGGGGCGACTCCGAAGACGAAGGTGGGGATCTGCCGGAAGACGAGGGGTTTGTCAGTGGTGAGGACGGAGAGGGCTCCGATGCCGAAGAAAGCGAGTTCAACGAGCAAAAGCTTGGCAAGCTCTTCCGGAAAAAGGACGATAAGGTGGCGGATGAAGATGTAGCCTTCGCCGACAGTGATTCCGATCTAGGTTCTATAATATCTGGCGACGAACTTGAGGACGACGAGGATCTCGACTCTGACGAGGACGGCGCCGCTGTCAGGTGGAAAGATAACATGATGGAGCGAGCCAGGAAACTGCATGGGAAGAGGAGACCATACCGAGCAGTCGACTTGGCGAGACTAATGTACGATGATGCATTATCACCAAAAGAAGCCCTCCAGAAATGGAGAGGTGAGGACGAGGAAGAAGAGGAGGAGGATATCGAAAAAGACGAAGAGGATGAGGTTTTCTTCAAAAGGACAGGAAGGGGCCTGGATGAGGACCTCGCAGAGGACCGAATTATCCCCCGCTTCGACTACGAGGCGCTCTCCGCGAAGTGGTCCAATCAGGATGCCGTAGAAGCCCTCAGAAGCCGATTTGCCACAGCGAACCTACTAGACGGAGGCGATGGAGAAGAGGGCGACGGCGATGAGATGGACGGGGATGGAGATGATGACGATGAGGGTGATGGCGCGTTTGAAGATCTCGAGGCAGACGATGGCGACGAGGATGGTGACGAGGATGACGCCGAAGACGAGGATGACGCCAAACCCGAAGCGAACCTGGAAGCGGAGCGCGAGAAAAACGCCCGCCGCAAGGAGGAGCTCAAACTCCGATTCGAGGAGGAAGATCGCGAAGGTTTCACAAACGACAAGGCAGTCGCCAGAAGAGAGGGCGGAGAGGACGATGAATTTGGAGAGGACGACTGGTATGAGGCCCAAAAGGCAGTCCTGCAGAAACAGCAGGATATCAACAAGGCCGAATTCGAGACTCTCGATGACAATCAGCGTGTTTCTGTCGAAGGTTTCAAGGCTGGCAAGTATGCAAAGATCGTTCTCGAGGGTGTGCCTGCGGAGTTTATCACCAAGTTCCAACCGAAGATGCCAATCATTGTGGGAGGTCTGTCTCCCACCGAGGATAGGTTTGGCTTTGTCCAAGTCAGGATCAAGAGGCATCGATGGCACAAGAAGATTCGTAAGTTTGGACAGCTCCCGGCAGCTTATATGATGAATTGTGACTAACATGTCCGCACAATAGTCAAGACGGGCGACCCCTTGATCTTCTCTCTTGGCTGGCGGAGATTCCAGTCGATGCCGGTCTACTCGATATCCGACTCCAGAACGCGGAACCGTATGCTCAAGTATACACCTGAGCATATGCACTGTTTTGGCACCTTTTATGGCCCCTTGATCGCCCCGAACACAGGCTTTGTCTGTTTCCAATCATTTTCTTCATCCAACCCCGGATTCCGGATCTCTGCGACTGGTACAGTATTGAGTGTCGATGAGTCCACCGAAATCGTCAAGAAGCTCAAGCTCGTATGTAACATTCCGATCATTTTAGTGGCTTGAGAGGCTAACATTGTACAGACTGGTGCACCCTACAAGATTTTCAAGAACACGGCGTTCATCAAAGACATGTTTACTTCATCTCTGGAGATAGCCAAATTCGAAGGAGCTGCCATCAAGACAGTCTCGGGTGTTCGAGGCCAAATCAAGCGTGCGCTCTCCAAACCGGAAGGCCACTTCCGAGCGACCTTTGAAGACAAGATCCTGATGAGCGACATCGTCTTCTTGAGGGCATGGTATCCCATCAAGCCCCATAGGTTCTACAGCCCCGTCACGAACTTGATCGGCTGGCAAAACATGAGACTTACCGGCGAGATCCGGCGGGCTGAAAACGTCGACACGCCGCAGCTCAAGAACAGCCAGTACAGGAAAATCGAGCGCCCAACTCGGCGCTTCAACCCGCTCCGGGTACCGAGAGCGCTGGCGGCGGAGCTGCCTTTCAAGTCGCAGATCATCCAGACCAAGCCGCAGCGGAAGGAGACGTACATGCAGAAGCGAGCTGTGGTGGTACGGGGTGATGAGAAGAAGGCACGCGATCTCATGCAGAAGCTTACGACCATCCGGAAGGACGTCACCGAGAAGCGACGGGCAAAGAAAGAAGAGAAGCGGGTCGAGTACAGGAAGAAGGTTGCCGAGGTGGAGGAGAGGGTGGATGACAAGAAGAAGAGGGACAACAAAGCGTACTGGGAGAGGGAAGGGAAGAAGAGGGGCCCTAGCGACGGGGGTGGTGGTGGCGGGAAAAGAAGGAAGTAGTCCATGCTTGTCTAAGAATCCTAGAGTTAGACTAGTGGAATGTATATACCAGCCATGAGGAGCTTGAGTAGTCAACAAACAAAGCTGTTGTTAAGTGCGATGTATCACCAAAGCGCGTTTTGCACTGTCCCCCTGAGTTTCGCCCGCCACTTCTTCCGTTTGCACAGTGCTGCCGGAATACGGCCCCCGAAATGCGCATTCCCACTTGCTCATCTCAGCTTGTCCTCAGCTTGTCAGTGATTCGACAACCAGAGATTCCTGGAAATTACATCCCCGCACAGTTTTGCTTTTTCTCGCCGGAAAGAGTTTGGTGATGTTCCAAGGGAAGGGATGATGATGATAGTGGCTTCCACGTGATCACGCACCCAAGCGCGTTCCTGCCATTTGTGACGAGGGCTCCCAGATCGTCGGGTCCCCCAGATTCTTCGAGCAGAACCCACCTCCCTCCTCTGTCTCATTCGTTTTTGAGATCAAGACGGCAGGCACATAGTCTTTGTATGTGCGGTTTTGCCCCGCCAAATGATTATTTCCATTTCTCCATTATAGAAAAAAGCTCCCTCTTACACTGAGACGCAAACGCGCGCGCTCCACTTACTAACCATGCCGCCGCGGAAGACTAAACGGCCTCGCGCCGAGAGCAATGATCCTGCTGTGGCCGCTGATGGCGGCAGTGGTGCTCGACGGACAAAGGCCGCACGCGTTCCCTCGTCATCGTATAGCCCCCAGACTTCGCCGGGGTCGAGCAGCCAGCCCTTACTGATGCGGCCGTCGGGGAGCTTTGAGGCGAGCCAGCAATCCCTGCCTTCTAGCATTGCTCGTCAGACAACGGCCGCACGCGTCCCATCATCGTCGTATAGCTCACAGCCTACGGTGCCCAGGTCGAGTCAGCCTTTGATGATGCGGCCATCGGTAGAATATAATGCGAGCCAACGACTGGCGTGGCAGGCTCAGAGCCAGGATGACCGTGAAGTGGAGACCATTGATCTCACCCTGGATGATGATGGCCCTGCACGAGAGCTTTATGGGACTCTTGGTGGGTTTTCTGGTTCTGACTTCTTTGCGGAAGATGACTGATCATGGAGTAGATGGTAAAATTGTCGGTATCAGATACTACAATGGTGTCGCAACCCCTGGTGAGCTGGTGGTCTTGAAGAGAGAGCCCCAGAATCAGGTAAGATAGACTACCTGACCGTGAGAATGTAAGCGAGCTAACACTGTTTGTAAAGTATGACCCCAATGCAATTCGGGTGGACAATGTCTTTGGGAATCAAATTGGTCACATTCCGAGGACTATTGCGTCGAAGCTTGCGCCATACCTGGTACGTGTTGTGGTATATTTTTAAATGTCGCTGGTTCTCACACGGTTCTCAGGACAGCGGTGATATTGATATCGAGGGCAAACTCACTGGCGAAAAGGGATTTTACGACTGTCCCATCCGTATTACCATCTATGGTTCCAGCATTGCTCTCAGTCGGAAGAACCTGGAAGAACGCCTGAAGAGAGACAAGCTTTTGACGGCTACCCAGCTCAACCAGACTCGAAAGAAGGTCGAGGTCCAACGGGAGGCTATGGGCCTCAAGAGTGGCCGTTCTTCTGCTGGGATCCCTGCCGCTGAGCCGCAAGTCTCCCTAGAGGAGTTGGCCAAAGCCAGTCAAGCTGTGAATCTTCGGTCCGGTGGTGACGCTGTTAGGTCCTTGGCTATGGACGAGGACCAACTCTCCAAACTACCAATGGCCGAGCAGCCAGCATCGCTCAAGGCTACCTTGCTGCCATATCAGCTGCAAGGTCTGGCATGGATGAGATCGAAGGAGGCACCGGAGCTTCCGGTAGCAGATTCTCCAAACTCCGTGCAACTCTGGAAGCGCAATGCTCGTGGCCAGTATGTGAACGTTGCCACCAATTTTACAGTTGCCACACCTCCGAGTTTGCTCTCGGGAGGTATTTTGGCGGATGACATGGGACTGGGGAAGACGCTTCAGATCATCAGCCTGATTATGACTGGTGGACCGGGAAGCACGCTCATTGTTGCACCTGTCGGCGTCATGAGCAACTGGGAACAACAGATAACTCGTCATGTCCTCCCCGAACACGTCCCCAAGGTTTTGGTATATCACGGAGCCAACAGACAATCTGCCGCCAAGTCATTATCAAGCTACGACGTTGTTGTCACCAGTTATGGAACCATGAGCAGCGAAGCGGGCGGCGGTGCTCTATCCAAAGTCGACTGGCGCCGCGTGGTATTGGATGAAGGTCACACCATTCGCAATGCGAAAACCAAGGCGGCTGTGGCAGCCTGCGGGCTGAAAGCGCAGTCGAGATGGGTTCTATCGGGAACCCCTATGTACGTCGATTATTCTCTCCTGGTTTGTTCCTTGCTAACACCGCAAACTAGTGTCAACAATATCAAGGATGTCCATTCGCTGCTCAAATTTTTGCACATCACTGGCGGGATCGAGCTGTCAGAGGTGTTTAATGCGGTCATTGCAAGGCCTCTTGCCAATGGCGAGCCTCTTGGTGAGGCTTTGCTGCAGGCTCTCATGACCGATCTTTGTCTTCGCCGCAAGAAAGACATGAAATTTGTTGACCTCAAACTGCCAGCCAAGACGGAGTATATACACCGTATCACTTTCTGGCCTGATGAGCAGAAGAAATACGATGCGCTGCTGTCAGTTAAATACCCAATGGCCTACACCTGAATGAGCTAACACCCTGCTAGAACGGAAGCGAAGGGCGCACTTGAGGACTTCCAGAGCAAGTCCAAAGACGGACAGAAAGGAAGATTTCAGAGTGTGTTGGAGAGACTTCTTCGGCTCAGACAAGTGTAAGTGTTGGGATTTGTCGCAGAATACATCGGACTGACAAGAGTAGTTGCAATCATTGGACGCTTTGCAAGGAGCGCGTCACAGACTTACTCAAACTACTTGAGGATCAAGACGTGGTTCCTCTCAATGACAAGAACCGAGTTCTTTTGCAGCAGGCGCTTCAGCTGTATATCGAAAGCCAAGAAGAGTGTCCCGTCTGCATGGACGTCATATTGATGAATCCGGTCATAACACACTGCAAGCATGTGTTCTGCAGGCCCTGCATCGCAAAGGTTATCGAGACACAGCACAAGTGCCCGATGTGCCGTGCCGAGCTGTCGGAGGACAATCTGCTCGACCCTGCGCCAGAGTCTTCGGGAGACGAAGTCGGAGAGGAGGTCGATCGAGAGACAAAGAGTTCCAAGACAGAAGCCCTTCTCAAGATTCTCCAAGCAACGCTGAAAAACGACGGATCCAAGGTCATCATCTTTTCGCAGTGGACATCGTTCCTGTCAGTAATTCAGCGGCAGTTGGACGAAACTGGATACACATACACACGTGTGGATGGCAGCATGAACACAACACAACGCGATACTGCTATCCGAGCACTGGACACCGACCCAAATACCCGTATCATGCTGGCTAGCTTGGGTGTCTGCAGTGTTGGGCTGAATCTGGTCTCGGCGGATACCGTGGTTCTTGCTGATAGTTGGTGGGCGCCGGCCATTGAGGACCAGGCTGTTGACCGCGTCCACCGACTCGGCCAGACCCGACCTACCACGGTTTGGCGGCTGGTTATAGAAAATACCGTTGAGGAACGAGTCCTCGATATCCAGGGTAAGAAGCGGGAGCTTGTCACCAAGGCGTTCCAGGAGAAGGAAGGAAAAAAGAAAAAGACAAAGGAGACGAGGATGGCGGATATTCTCAAGCTTCTTAGCTAAAATGTGTTAAAACGCTTGGTGGTATCTTGACTTCTGTCTGTCTGGTAATTTCTGGTGGGAAAGTAGGGATTTGTGGGCTGTTTTATTGTCATGATTTTTAGTCTTTTTATGGGTGGTTATGGGTATCACTTACTCTTGCTATGATAGTCGAGGTAGGCGGGCTGGGTAGGCGGGTCAGGATGGTGTGTGGTTGAGGCTGCTGGATGTTCAATTGGTTGGTGGCAGGCAAGAATTTCAGGGAGTTTAACGGAGCTTGAGACAACATTGCCCGCGAGGGACCGGTAGAGATACGAGATTGCTATATCGTTACATTGAGCCCGGGAATTGAAGGTCCTTTTTTCGTGGTTGCTGTTCAGGTAAGGTAAGAACAAGCGTGAATGATGATTGGCGGTTGCAGACGGCCAAAAATTGCTAGTGAGCTTTGATTGCCCACCCGCCTTGCACCTTCAAGCCGACGTCACTCCATCTCATCACCATCTCAAAACCATTCATTCAACCAACGCCTCAACCACTACCAACCAAGCGCAAATCGCAATGGGCTGAAAATGACTTCCCTACGCCCCCTCCCCTTCCTCCTCAGAACAACCCTCCTCCGCCCCATTCTCCCCCGTCCCACCAACCCCCGCCAGACTCGTTCCCTCCACCTAGCCCCACCCTTCCTCCTAGAAGACTACACCCCCCGGTACATGTCCCTCTCCTCGCGAGACGCCGCCATGAAACGCTCGGCGGCCTATGCCCACCTGAGGAAATGTAACTTGTGTCCGAGGCTGTGTGGGGTGAATCGCTACGAGACGACGGGGGTTTGTTTGGTGGGGGAGAAGGCGAAGGTGAATGTTATTGCGCCGCATTTTGGGGAAGGTGAGTCCTCAGATTGAGTGGAAGGGGGTTTTTGGGGGGGATGGGGGGAGGGCAAGGGGAATGGTGGCTGATGAGATTCGTGGAGGTAGAGCCGTGTGTACAGGGGCATAATGGGAGTGGTTCGGTGTTTTTCAGGTATGTGAGTTTCTTAGGGGTGAGAAAGTGGAGGGATGTTGGCTAACATTGCCGTTAGCATGTGTAACCTGCGCTGTGTGTTTTGCCAGAACCATGATATTGCGCATCAGCGGAACGGGATGGACCTGACTCCCGAGGAACTGGGGGACTGGTATGTCAAATTACAAGACGTAGGCAACGTGCATAACATCAACCTCACCACGCCAGAGCAGTAGGTCCAGTGCAAATACCCCTTATTGTTTGGGGACGTGGCCAGCTGAACAGCTCCTCAGTGTTGTTCCCCAAGTCGCACTGAGCATCATGCACGCGCGCGAAAACGGGCTGACGGTGCCCATTATTTACAACACATCGGCGTATGATTCGCTTGCGTCTCTTGAGCTTCTCGATGGGCTAGTTGATATTTACCTGCCGGACTTCAAAGTCTGGGAGCCGGCGACCTCCAAACGTCTGCTCAAAGCCGACAACTATGCTGCTACGGCGCGCGAAAGTATCAAGGCCATGCATGCCCAGGTCGGGGACCTCTGTTTCACGGGCGACGGGATTGCGAAGAGTGGTCTCTTGGTGCGGCACCTTGCCATGCCGGGCTTTGAAGCCGAGGGCGCTGAAATCATGCGCTACCTGGCGTCTGATGTATCGAGAGACTGCTTTGTGAACATCATGGAGCAGTACCGACCAGATGCCTACGTGGGTAAACCAAAAAGGGGCTCTTCCGGAGAAGAGAAGCGATATGCTGAAATCAACCGCGCCGTCTCGAAAGAGGAAATCTCGGCGGTGAGGAAGGCAGCTGAGGAAGCCGGGCTGTGGAGATTTTGCGACCCCCCAAAGCACGAAGGCTTCAATTTGTGAGACTATTGAGATTAATGGAGACAATACTAACTCGATAGGAACTTTCATCCTGAATATCAAATTCTAACGTGGTCTGGGCAGCGGTTCTGACAGGGTCCTCTTTGTTACCGTGGCATGACTCCCATTTGGTAAGCCAGGTCTTTCAGTCCTCACCAATTGGGCATAAAGAATCCCGAAGCCATGGATGTCTTAGCGCCGCCAGCTCGGTATCTTTGTCCTCCCGTTATTAAGGATACCGCTTCGCTGGGACCGTCGTTCAAAATATTCGGGGCCAAGTTGTCTCGGAACTTCAAAACGGCATCGATAACAACTCAAACTTCTCTCGTAATCACTGTGTTGTGGCTCAGGTTGACGACTTATCATCATCGTAATGGATACCTCCAGCTCCAATACCTCAAAGCCTGAGAGATCCTCGACTTCAGCACCCATCACCCCAGTGGCAGCCCCCAGCTCCTCCACACCGCCAGGAGACGACGAATGCTGCCCCCTATCAAAAGTCCCGCCTCTCCAGACAGACCACATCACCACCACCAATAAACCCACCACCCCAAAGGACAACTCGGACGACAACACCAGCCCAAAACGGTCCTTGCTCCACGTCAACACCACCCCCATGACCCCCCACCCCTCCTTC
>Ga0247776_10000469_pt1 | contig 10068 bp, 8 predicted proteins | sample UWRJL199509C5_FD_179912 | JGI IMG/M metagenome (GOLD analysis project Ga0247776, IMG submission 179912) | Plant litter microbial communities from Arlington Agricultural Research Station in Wisconsin, United States - UWRJ-L199-509C-5 | ecosystem: Environmental > Terrestrial > Plant litter >...
TGCCCCGGTGCAAACTCCGCCTGCGCCGCCCATGCCCGCGCTACCGGCCGCGGTGATGCCGCCCGCTCCGCTGCTGGCGCCTCCACTTCCGGAGCCGGCCACTCCGCCGACACCCGCGGAACCCGCCACACCCGGGGCGCCGCCAACGCCGACCGCACCACTGACGCCCGATGCGCCCGCACCCGTCGGCGCACCCGCCGATCCGCCGAGTGTGACGCTCGAACCAGCGGAGCCACCGCCGTTGGCGTTTCCACCGTTCCCGCTTCCTCCTCCTCCTGTGCTCGCAGATGGAGACGAGCAGCCGAACTGGGCAATGGCGACTGTCGCGGCGAGGGCGAGCAGCGCAAGAAGTGATTTCATTGGTCCTCCGCGATGTCGATTGTAGTCAGGGCCAGCACGGAAGCTCGAAATCTGGATGACGGGCAGCAGTGGTGGAGGCCCGGATGATCCGTCACGCAATGGCCTACATCTGGGACTTTCCCCGATTTTCAGGCTCGCGTAGCGCTCTCGGCTCGATTGCTTGCATTGCTGCGGGCAGGTTCGACGGATTTTTCCATCTCGATTGTCGAAGAAACCGCTCAGCCGGCTTGCCACGACGCGCCGTCACTGCAGCGTCGGCGCGGTCCAATCGATCCAATCCGATCGAGTGAGAGAGCCACCAGAGCCGACCAAGAATTGTCCGGGGGCGTCACCCTTGTGTGTCAAGAAGGCGGCAATGCTCTTGACGACCAGATCGGTGTACTCGGTCTTGTACGAGCAGTGGGCGGTTTCCGCGACGCTCGAGTGATAGCTGATGTTCTTCTCTGCACCGAGCGCTTTGTAGACTTCCAAGCCCGCGACGGCGGCCGTGTGGCCCGCGGGCGCGCCCATTTGCGTCTGATGAGGATTCTCGAGGATCAGCAAGCCGCGTGGCGCGATCATGGCGATCAGCGCGTGGGTGTCGATCGGCAGCTTGACCGCGTTCGACGTGTTGTTGGAGAACACGAACGGCGCGAAGTTGTTACTGAGCCAATTGAGCCCGTTGTAGTTGTAGTCCGTGCGCTCGGCTCCTGGGATCTTGTCCATGATGCGCAGGGCCGGGTCACCACCCGTGCTCGGTTCGTGAGGGATTGTCAGCGCGATGCGATCGTCGAAGACGCCAATCGTGAATGCTCCTTTGCCCAAGCGTGAGCAGCCCGTGACGCCGATCGCCTTGATATCGATGAACTCGCCTCCCGACTTCTGCAGTACGTCGAGCAAGCGGCTGGCACCCCAGGCCCAGGCCATGAGTAGGCCCGCCTGATCGTCGCCGCCATAGATGTCGTAATACTTGCCTGGGTTGGGCTTGCCGCGTGACGCCTCGGCCGTGCCTTCCTTACCCAGATCGTAGTTGTTGTAGTAGATCACCGCGACGCCCTGATCCAGAACGCGGCTCTCGCCGATCGTCATACCGCTGCTGCCCACGTTGATCATCGCCGGGAAAGGAGCCTGCCCCTTGCTGGGCAAAACGATCTTCACGCTGAAGTCGATCGACTTCCCCTTGGCTTCGACGTGCACGGTTGCGCTCGTCTTCGTGACCGTGCCCGTCACCACGTCAGGCGTTGGCTTCGCGCCGAGGATGTACTTCTCGGCTTGCTTCCTGATCTCCTGCCGCCGGCAGCGCCATTCCGCTTTGGAGGCCACGCGTTTGCCGTCGAGCTTCATGAACGGGTCTGGCAATTTGGGGATCGCGGTGAGTGCGCTCGGTTCCGGCAGTGTGCCGACTGGGCAATCCGCACTTTGATTCTCGACCAGCTGCGAGCCGGTGCCGGCGCTACCGGCGGCCGCGCCACCTGCAGCACCTACAGACATTGAGCCGCCCGCTCCCGCGGCCGCGCCGCTCCCGCCCGTGGCTGGTGACCCGCCCACGGCTGCGGGCGCGCCCGCGAGCGACGGGCTGCCTGCCACGCTGCCGGAGAAGCCCGAAGTTCCGCCCGCGGCTTCGCTCTTTCCTGCGGAGCCGGTGCTCTTGCCCCCCGAGGCCGGGCTGCCCGCGCCGCCCGAGTGGGTGCCGCCGGTGGTCGTGCCACCCGTCGTAGTGCCGTCGGAGGAGCAACCGGAGATGCCGAGACAAGCCGACAAAAAGAAGGCGGAACCCAAGACCGTGATTCGGCGATAGCGCGAGGCCTCCCCGTTCGTGGAGACACCCGTACATCGGCAATATGCTGCGTTCATCTCGAGCTCCTGCTGCTCAAACCAAGCTAGCGAGAACGACTTTTTCAGTCGTCTCGGACCTCGCGAATTGTAGCTGAGGTGCCGCAGCAAGTGCAGTTACATCCTTGCCAATTCCACTGCCTCGAGCGCGAGTTGGAGTCAGTGGTTTTCGCACGACCACTATTTTCTGTCAGGCTCGGTATTTGGAGACTGCGCTTTGCTCGATTCGAGCGCCCTTGCCGATACCCCTTGTCTGGGTCGGCGAGCGCACGCGCTTGATCGGGGATACCACCGAAGCGGGGAGAAATGACGCGCCGCATGCGTATGCTATGGGCATGTCGGTACCGGGGTCGTGTGGGGTCGCGCTCGCTTTGCTGATCGCCGCCTGTGGGAACGTTGGCACCTCCGTGCAGCCGGGCACCGCAGGTTCAGCCGGGCAGGCCGCGGGCGGTGCGATTTCGACAGGGGGTGGGCCGAGTGACAGCGGCGGTGCTGGCGTCGGCGGCACGGCGGGTAGTGAGCAACTGCCCGAGCTTCACAGCTGCCTGGAGATCGCCAACGAGGCGCCTTGCCCAGAACGAGTGCTGACCGCGAGCACCCTGCCTCTCGGTTCGAACGATCCCGGTCCGGTGAGTCTAGAGGGCGTGACGGACTTGGATGGCGACCTCGACATAGAGGACGACAATGTCGGGGTACTTGCGACGCTCGGCTGCTTGCGGCGCGTGCGTGGGCACGTCTCGATTCGAAGTAGCCAAGCCACTTCGCTCTGGCCGCTGCGCAACCTGGTCGAAGTTGCTTACGGAGTGGGCGGCGCTGGCCTCTCGCTGCAAGGCAAACGGCTTCGGCAAGACTGTGGCTTTCTCGCGCTGCGCCGACTGGGAACAGAGGCGCTGGGCTACCGAGGCTCCGGGATCGATCTTGAAGCCACGGGTATGACCCAGTTCGAGCTGCCGGCGCTGGAGCGCATTCAGCATCTCCGCATCGTGAGAAATGCGGAGCTGAAGCGCATCCAATTGCCTAGCGCGCTCCCGCTGCTCGATGGCCAATTGTGGATTCGGGACAACCCGGCGCTCAGCGAACTCGATGGTTTGGAAAACGCAACGCTCAGCCTGGATACGAATAAGACCGCTACGCTGCCCCAGTATCAATTTCAAAATAATCCGCTACTTCCCGGCTGCGTCGCGGAAAATCTGCGTGCGCACCTGGTTGGCTTGGGCGCAGATCCGGCAACCTTCCTGATCAGCGGCAACGCGAGTTCGTGCCCGAAGTGAGGCTGGTCAGGCTCAGCCGTCATCGCCCCGTACAACCCGGTCGTAGCTTTCTTTGCTGGGTCGGATGTTTCGTTCGTTTGCGCTGAGCGCGCGTGTGCTCACGCTTTCGTAACATGTCGCCGCTGATCTACACTGTGCAAGTGTCGCGGATGGTGGCTGAAATCGGATGACTCGGGCGCATTCTTTTGGCCTGGTTTGGCCTTACGTCGCGGCCGCTGCGCTGGGCTACCTCCTCGGTTCGATCGCGGCACCCGCACTGGCCGCACTCGGCGGCGGTGGTTCCAATACTTCGCTGTCACGCGTTGGCTTCGTGTTGCGACAAGATCCTCAGGCGGCTTCCAACGCGTGGTCCGCCCTCGACGCGGATCTGCAGGCCGTGCATGCGGCGCTGCTGTCGCCCCAGCGTGAGGTGTTCGAGCTCGTGGTTGCGGTGCGCGGCTTGAACAATGGTGGCAACAGTGATTGGAGCCGTGCCGAGAAAGCCTGCCAAGCGTTGAGCTGGCCGCGCTGTGACAAAGCGTCGCTGGCAAAGCTCAAGGAGCTGAGTCGGCCATGAAGCGCGCGCCGTTCGGACGCTTGCTCGGGCCACTGATAGTCCTGAGCCTGGCGCTGCTGCTCGGCTACTTCAGAGCCAGCGGGCCACGCGCGCGCTTCGCGCAGGCGATCGCGGCACTGAATACCACCGATCGCAGCGCGCTGGAGTCCGCGCCAGAGCTCACCATCGCCAACACGATCTGGGCCTTGGGCAGCGAAGAATCCGTCAAAAAGATGCTGCGCCACGAGCTCGATCGCCTGCCGGAGGCCGAAGGCAAAGCCCGCGCCCGCGCGTTCGTTCGGTTCGGCATCATCGACAGCAATCCCGATGGCCAAGCCGCGGTCTTTTTTCAGGCTTGTGTCTCGGACCCGAGCCTGTGCGACAGAGCGCGCTTGATCGCGGCGGCGGAGCGTGAAACGCACGCGCGCTTGGTGGAGCCGGGTCAACACCTGCCGCTCTATTTATTGAGTGGGCATCCGCAGGTGCCATGAGCCGGCGCAAGCGTCAGCAGCGGCCCGCGGGCACTTCGCTCGCGTCCCGGCCGCACCCGACGGCTACCGAGCGCGACGCCCAGGGCCGCGTCCACCTCTTGATTCAACGCGATCCCTCGAGCGGTGCAGAAGCGATCGCGCTTCGCGCGCCACTCTTTCAAGAGCCTTGGCAGGATGAGCTCAGTGTTGGCACGGCCAACACGGCGCGCGCGTTGCTACGCGGCGCGCCGAACCTCGAGCGCACGGTGGAGCTGGCCTGCACGGCCATGGCGGCGACCTCTCGGCTGGCGGATGCGCTGCTCGCGCGCGCGCCCGCCGGCGCTGTAGCGTGCCGCGCAGGTTGCGATCATTGTTGTCATCAGCCGGTTGGTCTCACGCCCCCCGAGGCCCTGGCGATCGCCGCGTATCTGCGGCAAACGCTGGCGAGTCAGGAACTCACCGCGACAGCGGCACGGCTTGCTCAGCGCGCGCGCGCCACACGAGGACTCAGCTCCGCCGAGCGTTTTTCGCCGGATCATCCATGCCCATTTTTGGACCGCGGACAGTGCTCGATTTACGAAGTCAGGCCGCTCGCCTGCCGCGGGATGAATTCACTCGATGCCGAAGAGTGCAAAACGCGGCTGCGCGATCCGGACGCGCGCGCCGCGTTTTTGGCGCGCGGTTCGGGTGGGCGCTCGTTCATGGAGCCGATCCGCGCGTTTCACGCGGTGAGCGCTGGGTTGCAGCTCAGCCTTTCGGAGCTGTATGGGCTCGACATGCGGCCCTTGGAGTTGACGGCGGCGCTCGACTTACTGCTGAACGGTGCGGAGTCGAGCTCGGCGGATTGGTTGAGCGGCAAGCACGCGTTCGAGTCTGCCCTGGGTGGCGACAACGCGGTGCCGGAGTTGAGCGGCGTGCTCGATCCCACGCGCGATCGCCGCGACTAGGGAAACCGTCGCGTTCTTTCCCGAGTCAGGGCTGCCGCAAATGGACGCCGAAGGCTCGGCCGCATTTGGCCGAGCCTCGTGACCATCAATAAAGAGGAAGCCTCAACCTGCAGCGGTGAGCTTCGTGACTTCACCGGGGTTGGTGATGCCGCCGGTGGTGCCCGTGCCGTCGAAATCACCGAAGGTGGTCACCTTGCCGCCATCGGCGCCCTTGCAACCAACGGCGTTCATCAGCGTGACATACAGTTTGTTGATCGGGACGTTGCCGCCGAACGAACCGGTATTGCCGATATCGCCGCCGTCGACGCAGGTCTTTTCACTGTTGCCGAGGCCGATATTCTTGCCTTCGACGTTCACGGCGACACCTTGTTTCAGGTAGCCGCCCGCGCTGCCGGCGATGACAATCGGCAAGTTGTTCAAGTTGTGCGCGGCGCCGTCGGACAATTCCGGGAGCCACATGGTGGCGGTACTATCCAGCAGTTTGCCGCCGCCTTCGCCGATACTGTCGAGCAGACCGACGAGTTTGGCGTACTTCTTCGAGTACCACATGTCGATGTCGCCGAGCATGTCCAGCACGCCTGCGACCTTGCACGCGCCGCCGACGGTGAGATCGCCCGTGCGGTGGGATAGGCCGTGGTGATCGTGGGTGTGGGTGATGCCGTCCCAATTGAAGGTCACGTAGCCGGGGTACACGAGGATGAACGAACGGTTCGTGTCGCAGATCATGCTGAGCGCGATCATGTTCATCATCATGTCGCCGCCCAGCGTGAAGGACGTCGCCAAGTTGCTGTTGCCCGCGGCCGTGTTTCCGCCTGCGAACACGCCCCCCGCGATCGCCCCGCTCGGGCTCGCAGCTTTCACCGCGTCGGCAGTGGCGCCGATCGAGGTGGCGGCGTCTGCGCTACAAGAAGACGGCGTGCTCATGATGCCCGTCTCCGTGGTGCGCAGCAGGTCGAGCCAATCCTGAACTCGAGTCTTGTCGGCCTGACTCATGTTCAGGGCTTGGAAACGAGCCAGATCGGCCTTCCAAGTCGATCGCGCTCGCGCCGCGGGCCACCTTGTAGTCGCCGGCGGTCATCACGGGAGCCGTCCCAGTGCCCGTGCTGGTCTTGAACAGACCCGTCAGTTGGTTGTAAACCGTTTGCGGGTTCACGTTGGCGGGGAACGCGGTGTTCGGCCCCGAGAAGGACAGCACTTCTTTGATTTTGGTGCTGGAGGCGCCGACCGACAACACGAGCGGGGTTGCCCCGCCTGGGTTGATCTGTTTCGCGATCACGTGATCGAGCGAGGCGGCGGTCGCGTAACGATTGCTGTCATCGGTGATCTTCGCGCAGGTGAGCTTGGAGCCCATCGCTTGATCGTGGGGATCGATGGTCTGCCCCACCGCGTAGCCATTCATCGAGCGGAACCCGCGCGGCAAGAGCAGCTTCGAGACGTACGGCGCGAGCGGCGCGAGCGTGGGGCTGAGCGCGGCCGCATTGAGCGCGCCATCTTCGACCGTCGGGAACCAGCGGTTCGTGAGGCAGCCGTTGTGCGTGAAGAAGATGCACAAGCGCTTGGGCGGGGTGGCGGCCGATTGCGCTTTGGCCTGCTGCTCTGCGAGTGAGCTCAGGAACGGTACGGCCAGCGCCGCGCCGCCAATGCCTTTGAGAAAGATTCTGCGCTTCATGGTGCACCCTCGACGGCTCGGAATCGGAACGATTGGGTCTGTGTCAGGTCTGCGATCAGGTTGAGCACGGTGTAGCCACCCTTGGTGAGCTTGGCAGCGAGCTGATTGACGGTGCAGGCATCGGTCGGATTGCTGGCGCGCTCATAGGCGTAAGACACCCATTTTTCGGTGTAGGAACGCTGCGCTCCTGGTGACGCCGCGATCCGGGCCATCAGATCTGCCGGACCCGTGAGGGTCACCTTGGTGTTGTCGATCACCGCTTCCACGTTCGTGTCGATCGCGGCTCCGGTGCCTTTTTCCGTGGTTTGCCAAGCGCCGGCCGCGTCGAACGCTTCCATCGCGAAGCCCGGAGGATTGATGAAGTTGTGATGGCAGGTGGCGCACGCCGTGGCAGACGTCTGTTGGTCGACCTGCTTGCGATTCGTGTCCAAATCCGCGGTTGCCGGCAGCGGGGTGGTCTCGGCCCCCGGCGGTGGCGAGCCGATCGGCACCGCCAGCACTTGCTTGGTGATGAACGCCCCGCGCAAGATCGGCGAGGTGCGATTGTAGGACGAATACGAGTTGAGGAAGCCGATGCGAGTCAAGAACCCGGGGCGCTGCGCGGGATCCAGGGTGGTCTGCACCAAGTCTGCGCCGAACTTCGCAGGATCGAGGCCGTAAAGCGGCGCGGTCGCCGCGTTCACGAACGCGATCGGGCTGGTCAAAAAGTCTTTGAACGACCCATTTTGCGAGAAGACGATGTAGTCGAAGAACTTCTCCGTCTCTTGCTGCATCACCGGCACGAGCGCTTTGCTGAACTTGGGGAACAGCGCCGGATCTCGATTGGCGCCGTCCCAACGGGTGTTGGTGCCCATCAGCAAATAGGCGCGGTGAAACTCACTCACCATGTCGTGCGCTTTTGGCAGCTGGAGCATGCGCTGCGCTTGCGTCATGATCTGCTCGGGTGTCGATAGCTGATTGGCATCCGCGGCCTGGCTCAGGGCGTCGTCCGGAGTCGAACCCCAGAGCAAGTAGGACAGACGCGAGGCCACTTCGTGGCTCGAGAGCGTAAAGTGCCCGGCGCCATCCGACGCGCTCGTGATCTCCGAGCGTTGCAGGAACGAAGGCGAGATCAAGAACATCGACAGAAGCGCCTCGGCCACCTCGAGCGGGGCGCCGGTGGGCGTTATTTGCGCGCCTTTGGCGATGATCGCGTCGAAGCCTGCGACTTCATCCGCGCTCAGCGGCCGGCGAAATGCGCGGCGACCGAACTGCACGACCGTATCGTGCAGACAGGCCTTGCCGTCGCCCGTCGGCGTGCACTTGATGAAGTTGGCTCGCAGTGCAGGGTCCGCCATGACCTGAGCCGCGATCATGTCTGCCACGGACATGTACGAGCTCCAGCCGAGGCTGGTGAGGCTGCCGGCTTGATCCGTTGCAAGAATGCTCGAAGGAGCGGCGTTGCTCGAAGCGCTGAGGCCGTTGATGCCCAACAAATCTCGAACGGTGCGATCGTATTGGGCGTTGTTCAGCCGCGGGATCTGCGATGTCGTCGCGATGCCCTGGGTGCAGTCCGGACTGGTTCCGACCGTCGCGCCCGCGCTGCCGGTGCTTCCCGTGTTGCCGCTGCCGGCGGTGGAACCGGAGGCACCTGGGTTATTGCTCGAGCCAGGGCCAGATTGGCCCGACGGATCGTCGATCGTCCCGGTTGTGCAACCAGCGGCTAGGGCCGCCGCAAATAGTATCCCGCTGCGCAAATGGAACATCGCCCTCACCTCACAGGTGTTGATCATGCCGAACCCGTTTCACGACTCTGGGGCAGCTGAGTCTCCAACGTGGTTGCGAGGGTCTCTAATGTTTGACCAGGCGCGACTTTCGCGTCGGAGGGTGGATTTTTCCTCCTTCGTTACCCCAACCGTGGGAAATGCTCCCACCGTGGGGCTTGCCCTGCCGGTTGAGCGCTTCCGGGTTACCTGCCCGGGGCAGTCGGCGCCCTCGACCGCCGCCTCGAAGGGGAGGCGGCGGGGAGCGACGGGGTGCCAACGTCGCTCCTGAAAGTACGGTGAGGGGGAGCCCGCTAATGCGCCCGCAGCGCTTCTCCCCCGGGGGCTGGCTCCTCGCGCGGGAAGGGAGCGAACCAGGCGGCGAAGATGGAGGGGATGCTCGCGATGGCCACGAACACGAAGTAGTTCTTGTAGCCGAGCGAGTCAGCGATGAATCCGCTCGCGGACTGGGTGGGGATGAGCACCAAGTTCATCAGCGCCGTGCAAAACGCGTAGTGCGTCATGTGGTATTTGCCGGGCGAGATTTGCTGCATCATGTACAGCATGTTGGCGACGAAGCCGAAGCTGTAGCCAAACTTCTCGATCGTCACCAGGATACCGATGGTGGTGAGCGTCAGTGGCGCGGTGGGCGTCACGGCGTGACTCAAGTACACGAAGCACAAGTGCGGAATGTTCATGCACAGGGCCATGACCATGAGCGACTTCTTGAGGCCGTATTTGGAGATGAACATGCCGCCCAGCACGCCAGCCGCCAAGCTGACCCCCGTGCTGATCGCGCCATCCAAAAAGGCTTTGTCGGCGAGCGACAAGCCGAGCCCGCCTTTGGCCAGCGGCGCTTGCATGAACAACGGCGCCTCGACCAGCAGGAAGCCCTCGCCGCTGCGATACAAGAACACAAAAAGCAGCATGCCGATCAGCTTCGGCTTCTTGACGAAGTCGGTGACCGTTTCCAGGAAGGTCTTGACGATTTCGGCTGTGTTTTCCGGGCGACGGATCACGCTGCCGGTGGGCAGCGAGTACAAGTGGTAAGCGCCGAAGCCCGCCATGACGACCGCCGCGAAACACAGCGCAATCGCCCATGCGGTCTTCGGTGACTGCCCGGACTCTTGCAGCTTGCCCGCGGAGTACACGACCAGAAAGGTCGCAAAGATGCGCCCCGTGTTCCAGGCCGCGCCTTGCCAGCCGATCCATTTGGCCTGTTGCCCCTTGTCGAGGGTGGTGATGTACACACCGTCTGCACA
>Ga0247776_10000474_pt1 | contig 10014 bp, 10 predicted proteins | sample UWRJL199509C5_FD_179912 | JGI IMG/M metagenome (GOLD analysis project Ga0247776, IMG submission 179912) | Plant litter microbial communities from Arlington Agricultural Research Station in Wisconsin, United States - UWRJ-L199-509C-5 | ecosystem: Environmental > Terrestrial > Plant litter >...
GCCTCGGGCGGCATGGCATCCGATGGCAAGTCCGTCTTCGCCGCCACCGGCAACCATACCCCATTCGGTCAGCATGCCAACGACCGCACGACGAGCGATAGCGAGCAAGTCGTGCGTATTACCGGGCTAGGCGTACTCGACCGCAAGGACGAGAACCTATTCTTTCCCACCGACTGGAAGGACATGGACGACAACGACGCCGATCTCGGCGGCAGCAACCCGGTCTATTTCAGCGTACCGGGAGCCACGCCGCCCAACTACGTCGCGCAAGTGTCCAAGCACGGCAAGCTGTACATCCTGAACGCGGCCAACCTGGGCGGGATGAACGGAGCAGTCACGACGGTCACCGTTGCCACAGGCAATATGGCCGTGAAGACGGCGCCGACGATCTATCGTACCGCGGAGGGCACGCACGTCACGTTCGCGACGGACAGCGCGGCCGCCGGCTGCCCAATGACGGGCACAGGCGCGAGGATCGTTTCTGTGTTGCTCACCGGCAGCCCACTCACCGGCAAGGTCGATTGGTGTGCACCTCTCAGCGGCCAAGTGACTGCGCCCATCAGCACGACGACCGATGGCACGGCCAATGCGGTGGTCTGGTACCTGAGCGGCAACAAGTTGAACGCGGTCGACGGCGATAGCGGCGCAAGCTTGTTCACCAGCACCAACGACTGCACCGGCGCACGCCGCTGGACCTCGCCGATCGCAGTCAAGGGACGCATCGTGGTCGGGGCCGACGCGCAGCTGTGCTCTTGGTCGGCAAAGTAGGCGCCTCGTCGAGCGGTGAATTTCGTGATGGTCACGCGGCGCGCGTGGCCGTCACGGCCTTCGGCGTCGGGGAGCACGCTCGCGCCATTCAAGGCAAACCATGCGCGTCCGTACCAGGGACGGGCAGGCGTGGCCGCAGTGACGGCATGGCTCAAGCGCGTTGGCCACCCGAACGAGCTGTCACGAGGAGCGCGCCCGTTCCTGCGTGGGCCCCACCCTGCTCCCCTCTGCGACTCAACCGCCGCCGCTGACGACGCCCCAGGGCAAGCCGCCGAGGGGCACTTTTTTCTCGAGCTTGGAGCTTGCAACGTCCACGATCGATAGATCATCGGACGGGCCGTTGGCGGTGAACACGTGCTTGCCGTCGGCGGCGATGGCGAGCCCCCAGGGGCGCGCGCCAACGCCTTCAATCACGTGATCGACCGCGCGTTTGGCGACGTCCACGACAGCCACCGCGCCACCGCGGCCAGTGGACACGAAAAGCTGCTTTTCGTCGGGCGAGAACGCGAGACCCATCGGGCGATGAGCGAGCGGCACTTTGCCCTCGATCGGCACCGTGCCCAAGACTCGATTCGTGCGCGGATCGAAGGCGGTGAGCGTGCCGCCGAACTCATTGCTGATGAAAGCGATACTACCGTCCTTGCTGAAGGCGATCCCGCGCGGACGTTTGCCCGCTTCGATCTCAGCGATCGCCGCGAAGGTCGTGGTGTCGATAGCCGTCACTTTGCTGTCTTGTTCCGACGTCACGTACACGACTTTGCCGTCTGGGCGCATGCTGACGCCCTCGGGCTCTTTGCCGACCGGCACGCGGCGAACGATCTTGCCACTCTCGAGATCGAGCACGCTGAGCTCGGCGGTTTCTTCGTTCGAGACGAACAAGGTTTTGCCGTCCTGCGAGAGATCGAATGACTCCGGATCTTGCCCGCTGGGCAGCGTGCGCACGAGCTTGCGTGCTACCAAGTCGACCACGCCGATGCCGTCTGCGGCGCGATCAGCCGGCGGCAGGGTCGATTCGTCCACGTTTGGCCCGCCTCGCGGAGAACCGGACAGAGCGACGTACAAGGAGCGGCCGTCGCGCGAGATTTTCAAGCCCCGCGGGCGTTTGCCGACGGGGATGCGGGCCAGCACCGAGCCGAAATCGGGATCGACCACGATGATCTCGCCGCTGCCCTCCGCGCTCACGTAGAGCAGCTTCGGATCGGGCTTTTTGTGACAACCCGGCAGGTATAGAGCCGCAAGCAGTGCGAAGGCGGCAAACGAGCGGCGCGTCGGCATAGGGCAGGTCTTAGCAGAAGCCGCGCGCTCAGCGCAGCATATCGAGCGGCCCCGGGCACTCGGCACGCAGGCGGCAGTTCCCACACTCGCGTCCGCGCCAGATGCGATCGAAGCGCGCTTGGGCGGCGTCCAGCAGCACGTCGTCGTCGGTGCTGATGCCGAGCTCGAAGTTGCGCCGCCCCTCCCCTTTGGCGCCTAGCCCCGCGCCGGTGAAGTTGGCGCTACCGAGATACAGATACGAACCATCGACCGCGATCATCTTCAGGTGTACGCGCGGGCAATGGCGCATCTCGAAGCGCGGCGCGCACAGCTCGGGACTTTTCGCCAAAGATTCACGAAAGGGCCGGGACGGCAGTGCGCCATGCAAGATGCGCACTTCGACCTTGCGCCGAACGAGCTCCGTGAGCCGCTCGGTGATCGACAAGTATTGGCCACGGGCGCGGGCTCGCGTGCCGACGGGCGCCTCGAGCCGAATGTCCTTTACGTTGGCCGTGCCGATCCAAACTGACACACGTGCCTCGGACAGCGCACGCAACATCACCTTTTCGTAGTGCTCGAGATCCGCCACTAGGCCGACACGCGCCGAGCGGCGGCCATCGTCGAAATTGCCGGCTGGCTTGACCACGCCGCCAGGGTAGCGACAATGGGTCCGTGGCGCCGCTGTTATTCCTGTTCGCGCACGGCGCAGGAGCGCCCTCGTCTCACCCCTGGATGCAGGCTTGGGCAGCGTCGCTCGGCACGCTGGGGGTCGTCGAAACCTTCGACTACCCGTACATGCGGGGCAAGAAGCGCGCGCCCGATCCCCAGCCCGTGTTGATCCGAGCGCACTTGACCGCGATCGATGACGCTCAGGCGCGTCACCCCGAGCACGAGCTGGTCTTGATTGGCAAAAGCATGGGCTCACGCATCGGCTGCCACGTGGCGCTGGAGCGCCCGGTGAGCAAGTTGGTGTGCTTGGGTTACCCGCTGCTCGCGGCGGGCAACTCGGGCAAAGTTCGCGATCAAGTGCTGCTCGAGCTCACCACGCCGATCTTGTTCGTGCAAGGCACGCGCGACCCCTTGTGCCCGCTCGAGCGGCTCAGCCAAGTGCGCCAAAAGATGCACGCGCCGAGCAAGCTGTTCGTGGTCGATGCCGGCGATCATTCGCTGCAAGTCAGCAAGGCTCAACTCAAGCAGTCAGCTGAAGATCAGGTCGCGGTCGACGCGCGCATCCTGCACGTGATTCGGCATTTCGTGTCCGACACACCGGGCACCTCGCAGCCGCCGCCGGCCCACACCGACTGAGCTCAGCCCATGACGGCCCCGCCCCAGCCTGCATTTTCGATCCGCCCCGCCCGACCCGGCGATGAAGACGCGCTTTTCGGACTGATCCAAGCCCTGGCAGAGTACGAGAAGCTCAGCCACGCCGTGACCGGCAGCGCCGAAAAACTGGCGCACGATTTGTTTGGCGCGCAGCCAGCCGCCGAAGCGCTCGTGGCCGAGGCGGCTCTGCGCCCCGTTGCGTTCGCGCTGTTTTTCCGCAGTTACTCGACGTTCTTGACCCAACCCGGCCTGTACCTCGAAGACCTCTTCGTGCTGCCCGAGTTTCGACGATGCGGCATTGGCAAGGCCCTGCTCAGTGAGCTGGCGAAGGTCGCGCGCGCTCGCCGCTCCGGACGCTTGGAGTGGAGTGTGCTGGATTGGAACGCCAGTGCGATCAGCTTTTATCAGAGCCTAGGCGCGAGCATCTTGCCCGATTGGCGGATTTGCCGCGTCACCGGCGACGGACTGCAGACACTGGCCGAGTTGCGCTGAGCCGCGCTCAGAGCGTGAAGTGGCACAATTTTTCCGCGTGTACTGCGCTCGCGGGTGAACCGTTGCGCGTGATCACTTCTGCGCTCTTTCCGGGCTTCGCCGAAAGCGGGTAGTGCGGCGAGGGATCGACGTCCGTCCACACCTCACAGGCCACGGCGCGCTGGCAGGTATTGTTCAACGTCACGACGTGTGTGTAGCCGTAGGCTTTGGGGCGTGCGCTCGCGCTGACCGCTGCGCAGTCACCGACTTGCTGCGGCGAATCAGCGGCGGCAGTGCCCGCGAGCGACAGGCACGCAGCGCTCAACAGAATCAACCTGCGGGTGTCCAAGAGCCGCCCTTCCAGACCCATTGCGAGCCGTTCCAAACCCATTGCGGTGCGATCCAAACCCATCCGGGGTACGCCGGCGTGGTCCACCACGGACCGCCGTACCAAACCCAAGAGCTACCATACCAGCCCCAGAAGCCGCGGCCCCAATACGGACTACCGTAGTAGGCGCCCGCCGGATAATACACGTGCACGTGGCTGACGTAGGCGGGCGCGCCGTAGTAGTAGCGCCCGCCATAGTAGCCGCCGTAGTAGCGCCCCCCGTAGCCGCGGCCCACGCCCACGCCCACCGCGACGCGACCGCCGCCGTAGTAGTGCCCGCCGCCACCGTAGTAGTGCGAACCGCCGCCATGAAAGGCGCCGCCGCCGTGCCCGCCGGAAAAATGAGCTCCACCGCGGCCACCACTGAAGCTGTGCTGAGCCAGCGCGCTGTTCGGCAGCAGAGCGACTGCAAGCGCGCAAAGCAACGGCAGCATCGACCAGCGGCTCATGGGTGGTTTCCTTTTCGTCGCCAAGCGTAGCGCAGGGCGCAGCAAACGCACAGGCCGAGGCCATTTTGACGATTTGTTGCCTACCTTTCGGTCGGTTACGGTAGAAAACGCCGCATGAGCGGAACCCCGAGCAATCTCAAAGTGTTTGCTGGTGCCTCGCACCCCGAGCTAGCCGCGGAAATTTGCCAGCATCTGGGGATTCCGCTGGGTCTTTCGCACACGGTCCGCTTTTCGAACGAAAACCTGAAGATCAAAATCGACGAGAACGTCCGCGAACAAGACGTATTCGTAGTGCAAACCGCCTGCTCACCGCTGTCGGAGCACATCATCGAGCTCTTGATCATGCTGGATGCCCTTCGCCACGCATCTGCGCAGCGCGTCACCGCCGTGATTCCGTATTTCCCGTACGCGCGCAGTGACAAGAAGGACGAACCGCGAATTTCGATCACCGCTCGCTTGATGGCCGATCTATTGCTGACCGCGGGCGCCAACCGCGTGCTCACCATCGACCTACATTCCCCGCAGATCCAAGGTTTCTTCTCGAACCCCGCGGATCAACTGACCGCCGTGCCGGCGATTTGCGATCGGCTCGCGCAAGACGACATCTCGAATACGGTCGTGGTCGCAGCGGACGTCGGCGAGGCCAAAGACGCCGGCCGCTTCGCGCAGCGCCTGCACCTGCCGCTCGCGTTCATCGACAAACGCCGCACGGGTGATGACGAGAACGCGCGCGCTGCCCACATCATCGGTGACATCGTGGGCAAAGACTGCCTGCTGGTGGACGACGAGATCGCCACCGGCGGGACCATCTTCAGCGCCACGGAGTTCTTGCTCGAACGCGGGGCGCGCTCGGTTTCGGCAGCCATCATTCACGCGGTGCTGTCTGGCAAGGCAGTCGAGCGCCTGGCGGCCTCGCGCCTGACCCGCCTGCTGGTGACGAACACGATTCCCATCCCGCCCGCAAAGCGCTCAGCGAAAATCGAGGTGTTATCGCTCGCGCCACAGATTGCGACGGCCATCACCCACATTCACGACGGCCGCTCGGTGTCGGAGTTGTTCAACTGAGTATGTGCCAAATCGCCTCGCGCTCGGCCAAAAGGAAGCGCGCGAGCCGACTCCTGAAGTGATAGCGTCGCATTGGCGATGCGTCCCTTCTCGAAACTGACCTCGTTGGCCTCGCTGGGCGCTCTGCTCATGGCCGTCAGCGGCTGTCCTGAGCGATCGCACGACAAAGCTCGTTCGAGCTTGCCGGCGTGCAGCAAGTTCGGCGACAGTTGTGAATTCTCACCCGGTAAGCTCGGCAGTTGCGTCATGCGCGACGGCTGTACCTCTTCGGGCAGTGAATGCTTCACCTGCCAATCGCAACATTGAAGGGTACGAGCGACCAATGAGCATCAGCATCATGCCCGACCCGCCGCGGAGTTCGCCGTCGTCGCCTGGGCAGCGTCGAGCACTCGGCATTTCGGCATTGCTGGCGGTCGCAGCGTTGGTGGCGCTCGCCGCTCCAGTTTCTTCGGGTTTATTTTTGGGTACGCTGCTGGCATTTTCGCTGCTCGGCTCGTACGAACGACTCTCGCTGCGCTGGAACCGTCCGACCTTGCTCGCAGCTGCGCTGGCCACGGCCTCCGGCTTGGCGATCCTGGGCGGCATGTTCGGCATCATGTACTTCGTGGTGATTCGCGCCGCCACCGCAGCTCAGCGACTGGCTGCCGGGTTCGCACCCAGAGGCGCCTACCTCAAGCTGATGCAGCACGTCGAAGGCCTCACGGCTGCGCTGCCGTTCGGTCCGCTCCATCTGAGCGAGCGTGTGCAAGCCTTCGCGGAAGAGGCAGCGACGCAGTTGGCGCAATCCCTGGGCGTCATCGCGGGCGCCACGTTGGGCGGGGCGTTGACCCTGTTTTTCACGGTGATGACCACCTTCTTCGTGCTGCGACACTGGCCAGAGATCCTGTCGCGCGCCGAACGCATGTTGCCACTTCACCCGAAGCACACGCGGGTGGTGCTGTGGGAGTTTCAGAAGGTCGGCAAGGAAGTCTTCATCGGTACGATGCTGACGGGCGTCGCGCAGGGCGTTTTGGCCAGCGTGGGCTACGCGCTCGCCGGAGTTTATGACGTTGCGTTGCTCGCGACCCTCACCGCCATCTGCTCTTTGGTGCCCGCGGTCGGCACGCTCTTGGTCTGGCTCCCGGTCGGGCTCAGCCTGATCATCATGGACCACGTGGGCGCTGGGGTTTTCACGCTGCTTTGGGGTGGCCTCGTGGTCGTCGGCCTGTCTGACTACGTGATCCGCCCGTTGCTCGTGGGCGGCCACGGCCACGTGCCCACGCTGCTCACCTTCATTTCGCTATTCGGCGGCCTAGAGGTGTTTGGCTTGCTCGGTCTGATCATCGGCCCGGTGATTGCTGCCGTCGCGCTCGCGTTACTGCGCACGTACGATCGCGAAATGTGCGCGCCATAAACCAAAACCGCTACACTGAAACCACTTAGGGACGGCTGGTTCGTCAAAAATGCGTGAAGCCGCGGCCACTTCGGGTTAGGTCTCGGGGCACCATGACGCTTCGCAAAGACGTACTCGCCCAGGCCGCCACCATCGCTCGAGGCCTCGCAATCGACGCGGTGCATGCCAGCCAAAGTGGGCATTTGGGCTTGCCGCTCGGCTGCGCCGAGGTGGGCGCCGTGCTGTTCGGTGAGGCGCTCGTGCAGTGTCCCGATCATCCCGAGTGGCTGAACCGCGATCGCTTCGTGTTGTCCGCGGGCCACGGCTCGATGTTCTTGTACTCCTGGTTGTGCTTGGCCGGCTACGCCGAGGTGCCGCTGGAAGAGGTCAAGCGCTTCCGCCAAATGGGTTCGAAGACGCCCGGTCATCCGGAGTTGACGCACGCGCCCAGCGGAATCGAAACCACCACTGGCCCACTCGGGCAAGGCATCTCGAACGCAGTGGGCATGGCCATCTCCGCCAAGATGGCCGAGGCACGCTTCAACACCAAAGAACACACGATCTTCAATCACCACATCGTGTGCCTCGCCGGTGACGGTTGCATGCAAGAAGGCGTGGCGATGGAGGCGATCGCCGTAGCCGGTCACCAGCAGCTCGACAACCTGATCCTGATTTACGACTCGAACGCCGTAACGCTCGACGCCATGGCCAGCGCCTCGCAGAACGAAGACGCCGCCAAGCGCTTCGAGGCGATCGGCTTCGACGTCCAGACCGTCGACGGGCACGAGCTCGACACCTTCTACGCCGCGTATGAACGCGCCAAAGCGGCGGGCAGCGGCAAGCCGCAATTGATCATCGCCAAGACCTTGATCGGCAAAGGCATCCCCGAGGTTGCCGGCACGCAGAAAGCGCACGGTGAAGGCGGCGCCAAGTTTGCGGCCGCGGCACGCAAAGGACTCGGCCTACCCGACGCGCCGTACTACGTCGCCCCCGAAGTGGAGGCGTACTTCGCCGAGCACCGAAAGACGCAAAATGCGGGCTACGAAGCTTGGCTCGGCACCTTCAAGGCCTGGCAGGCCAAGAACCCGGAGCTGGCCAACCAGCTCGGCACGTCCAGCGCGTCACTGCACACCCTGGCCAAGGACACGGCGCACAAAACTCCGCCAGTGGCCGAGCTCTTGGCAGCTATCCCGGAATTCCCCGAGTCGACCAAGGTCGCAACGCGCAAAGCGGGTCAAGACGTACTGCAGCCGCTGGCCGCCAAGCTACCGCTGTTGATCGGTGGCAGCGCCGATCTCTACGGATCCACGCTCAACTACATCGGTGATCTCAAAGCCGGCGATGACGACTTCACGCCCGGGCACCGCACGGGGCGCAACATCCGCTTCGGCATTCGTGAGCACGGCATGTGCGGGATCCTGAACGGCATCGCCTGTCACGGGATCTTCCGCCCGAGCGGCGCCACGTTCCTCGTCTTCGCGGACTATTGCCGTGGCTCGATCCGCCTGGCCGCGCTCAGCCACCTGCCAGTCGTCTACATCTTCACCCACGACAGCGTCGGCGTGGGTGAAGACGGCCCCACCCACGAACCGGTCGAGACCATCCCCGGCCTGCGAGTGATCCCGAATTTGGACGTGATTCGTCCGGCAGATCCGGAAGAGACCGCGGGCGCATACGCCGCCGCCTTGGATCGCACCGACGGCCCCACGTTGCTCGCGCTCTCGCGCCAAGCCGTGCCGCTGCTGAGCGAGATTCCGGTCGCCACTCGCCGCGAAGGCGCGCTCAAGGGCGGCTACATTGCACGCAAAGAGAGCTCGGAATTGAAGCTGATTTTGCTGTCCGCCGGCAGTGAACTGCAGCACGCGCTGAAGGCCGCCGAAACGCTCGGTAGCGGAACGCGCGTGGTGAGCATTCCCTGCTTCTCGCGCTTCGAGCGCCAGTCGGCGGAATACCGCGAGCAAGTCTTGCCCAAAGCCTGCCGCAAGCGCGTGTCGATCGAGGCCACGGTCACCTCGTCTTGGCACGGCTACGTCGGCCTGGACGGTATCACCCTCGGCATCGATCGTTTCGGCATGTCTGCACCCGGTGGCGAAATCATGAAAGCGCTGGGGATGACCGCCGAGCACGTGATCGAGGCCGCCAAGAAGCTCGGCTGAGCTTCACGGCGCCACAGACAGCCACGACAAACGGCGCGCCGAGCAGTTGCGGTGCGCCGTTTTCGCGTCTTTCGCGGCAGACGAACGGCTCAGCGATCCGAGCTCTTGCGGTTCGCGTCCTGTCGGTCTTCACCGCGCAGCTCCTGCGCGCGGCCCTCGACCTCGAGGCGCTCGTTGTCGATCGCTGCGCCAACGCGATTCTTCACCGCGCCGACCGCCTTCTCGACGCCGCCCTTGGCGCGCTCGGCGGCTTTGGCGGCTTCTTGCTTCGCCTTGCCCTCGAGCTCGCGCGCTTTGCCTTCAGCTTGCATGCGATCGTTGCCAATCAGCTTGCCGACGCCGCCTTTGATCTTGCCGCCGATCTCCTCAGCAGCACCTTCCGCACGCTTGCTATCGTTGCTCATGACCTACTCCTTGATGGACGGCTCTTTCCGTCATTGACGCTAGCCAGTAGAGCAATCCGCGTGCCGAGCTGATTTGCGGGCGTTTCGGGGTCGTTTCGAGGATTGCGCTGTGGCGTGCTCCCCCTCAGAGGCAGTTCGCCGCACGCACGTCGGGGGAGTAAGGGACGCGCGGCGCCTGACGACGTTAAGGGACGCGCGGCGCCTGCGGCGCGCGGTGGGAGACTCTCGTTTGCGCACGCTCGGACGGGGGCGCTGGGCCGATCGCGCTGAAGCCCGGGGAAAGCACGCGCCCGTTCGGTCGGCTGTCGTAGGTCCGCCATCTTATTGGCAGATCGAGATCTGTTCTCCCAAGACTTTTCGCTCG
>Ga0247776_10000475_pt1 | contig 10006 bp, 9 predicted proteins | sample UWRJL199509C5_FD_179912 | JGI IMG/M metagenome (GOLD analysis project Ga0247776, IMG submission 179912) | Plant litter microbial communities from Arlington Agricultural Research Station in Wisconsin, United States - UWRJ-L199-509C-5 | ecosystem: Environmental > Terrestrial > Plant litter >...
AACTGTCCTTGAAAGAGCGATGGCTTTGAAGTATGCGATCGAGGGCGTACTCTTAGAGCCAAAGATGCAGAGTCGCTCCCTGCAGTTTATGAGATACGTCACCGTGTGGCTGCTGAGGGTCGCCAGCCAGTCTGAGTATACCCCGGATAAGCCGCTCCGTCTTCCCCTACCGCAAAACCAACCCGAAGCATTCAGCTGCCTTCCTGAATATGCGCTGCAGGATATCGTAGACAACTTCAAGTTCGTCTTCCGATACATCCCGCAGATCATTCTTTCGGCAGTCGGGGACGAGATGGTCGCGCTCTGTCTCACATTTTTGGAGTCATCTGAGTACGTCAAGAACCCGTACCTGAAGTCTTCGTTGGTCTCGCTCCTGTTTCACGGTACCTGGCCCACGTACCACCTCAAAAAGGGTGTCCTGGGTGACATCATGATGAGTACCAAGTTCGCCAACGAGTATCTGCTCCATGCAGTGATGAAATTCTATATTGAGTGTGAATCCACCGGAGCAAGCACACAATTCTACGACAAGTTCAATATTCGATACGAGATCTTCCAAGTCATCAAATGCGTGTGGTCGAACGACGTGTACAAGTACCAGTTGACCCAGGCAAGCAAGTAAGTAGTATCCGGGAGCTTAAAGTAATATTGATATTCGCCATGCTAACTGAAATAGGACGGACCGGCCGTTTTTCGTTCGATTTGTCAATCTCTTGATGAATGATGCAACATATGTCCTGGACGAAGGCTTGGGAAAATTCCCAAAAATCCACGAACTACAGACGAAGCTCAGGGACCACACTCTGTCACAGCAAGACAGAGAGAAGCTAGAGGAAGAGCTCCGCACCACCGAGGGCCAGGCGACATCATTCATGCAGCTGGCCAATGAGACCGTCCGCATGATGAAGCTGTTTACCAGCACATTGAGCGAAGCATTCACAATGCCTGAAATCGTTCAGCGTCTGGCCGGCATGCTTGACTACAACCTCGAGATTCTAACAGGACCGAAGTCTAAGACCTTAAAGGTCGATAATGCAGAGAAGTACTTCTTCAACCCCAAGACGCTGCTCCCGGAGATTGTCGATATCTATCTCAACCTTGCCTCGATCCCAGCCTTTGTGGAGGCCGTTGCGGGTGACGGGCGATCATACAAGCCAGAGACTATGAGCGCAACAGCTTATATCCTCAAAACGAAGAACCTGAAGGATCCCCACCATCTTGATGCGTGGGACTCCCTCTGCAAAAGATTTGAGGTTACCAAGGCGGAGCTTGACCGCATCGAGCTTGACTTCGAAGATGCACCGCCCGAGTTTGAGGATGAGTTGATGGGAAGCCTCATGAAGGACCCGGTGATCCTGCCATCGAATCATATCCTCGACCGTTCCACTATTATCCAGCATCTCCTTTCGGATCCCAAGGATCCGTATACGCGTCAGCCCATGTCAATTGATGATGTGGTGCCGGACGATTCACTTCGCGAGCGGATTGAGAAGTGGAAGGACGAGCGCAGGGCGAAGGCGAGAGCCGCTGTAGCAGAGGCGATGGATACAACAGAGTAGGTGGGACGTCCAGGATACGGTAGCTACAGATGTACTGAGGCGGTATGTACTCCGCCTTCTTGAACTTCGGTTTGGCGTTGGAGGGACAGACTGGAGAGGTCAATTGGCTTAAGGTTAGGTGTTTATATGGATTATCAGGACATGTGCTTAAGCTTCTAAGATCTCAACAATCCAGACACAGCGTCTGTCTTGAGTATGATGGGGTTTCTTTTTAGGTATCTTAGACAGCGAAGATATGGGTTTTCCTCCAAATCAAATTGTTCGCATGACAAGTTCCGCAGCATACATTTCCTTCTATCATTGGTCGGCACAATATGCCGGTGTATGCTCCAAGTATGGGTAGGATGGTAGCCTCCAGAGAGTGGAGCAGGAGTGCAGTCTGGAAAGGGGTAAGTAAACAATGACTTGACGTCTTGTTATTCAGTCAACGTGGCATATCTTGATGGCTTCATGCATGGTTCAAAGGGAAGAAAGCCCACCTAGGTGTGCTTCCTGTGCAAGCCATCGCGCCTTGAAGCTGCAAAAGAAATCAAGGCTTGCTGGAGTCCTACGTGCACTCTTCACGCCCCGGGAACAAAAACCTACCGCTGTGTGGTCAGAAGACCCCACGACTCACCTCAAGTTCAGATCGAATTCACTATTCCGGAATGGCTGCGCTGAAATCTCTGCGGGTGGGTGAGTACTTCTTGGAGTTTGAGTTTTCCCTCTTGCCTGCTTGTTCCTTCTCCCACGCATCAAGCCTCGACAGTGCGCCGACCAGTGCTGCTGTGAGTATCACCCAACCTCTTCCAACCCGATCGCCGCTGATATTAGGGCGAGAGAGCTTCGTCTTATACATCGCGTTCTCACTTCCGTAAGTGCAAGCTGTCTTCCTCATTCGTGTGTGCCGGTCCTGACTGCTATGTCTGGGGTGGTCGGCGAGCCGGCACAGTGTTGCGACACCGACTAGTGTCATGGCGCCGACCGATATCACGACGCCGACTCATACCTCGTCTCTGGCCGTGAGAGTTGCCGCCTTACTGTTTGACTGGGCTGATGCTGACATGCTTTTGAATGGCATAGAAAACCGAACACGATGGATGTAAGTGCCGATACCTACTTAGCTCTTTTCGTCCGAGCCGTCTTCCGTCCCGAAGCGTCTTCCGTCCGGAGATATCTTTGGTCTGAGGGGCGGCTTCCTCCGTCCCATGATTTACTGACGGCGACTTCAGCAGGGAATCATCACCATCCTGGTATGTTCTCGGCATTTCTGCTCTTCGTCCCGAAACGTCTTCCGTCCGAGGGGCAGATTCCCCGGTCCCATAGATTGCCTACTGACTATAGGCTCAATAGGGCGAAGATATCATCGCTGCGCTGGTATGTTCTCCGTTATTCTTGCTTTTTATCCCGAGGCGTCTTCCGTCCTATAATGTACTGACGGCTCGTTCAATAGGATGAAAATGTCATCGCCACGTTGGTATGTCCTCAGCTATTTTTACTCTTCGTCCCAAAGCGTCTTTCGTCCGAAGCACAGCCTCCTCCGTCCCGTAACATACTAAAAGCCATTTCAGCAGGGTGGAGATGCCGAGCTCTCGCCGGTATGTTCTCATAGCGGTGTGAACCTATGAGATCAAAATCTAACCTCAAGTGGCACTACAGCTCATGTTGCAAGCCGTACGCTGCCCTCTTGTGTGCTTTCAGCAGACTACAGCTAACAACAGTGGGGCAGCATCTCTATTTTCAGATGATTGTAAGCCTCTCCAGTTCATGGCGATTCTCACTCCAGTATCTAGGCATCTTGTCACTGACGCGGCACTTACAGATCTGCTAGGATGATGCCGAGAAGGCGATTGCCAGGCTTCGTGTAGGTCACAGTTTGCATCTGCTCTCCCCTCTCCTGAACGAGGTCACTAACTGCTTTCTTCAATATTAACACGCTTGAATGAAAGATGTGGAACAGCATTTATGAGGTAAGAGTTCCACCCACTAAGATCAATCAAATACCAGGCCTCCCAGCTTACACCATATACAAGGAGGCTTGCTCTTGCTGGGTTGTGAGCAAACAGGCATTCCACAATCTGAGCACAGGTGCCGGACGTGCTAACATTATCTCAACAACAGAAAGCCAAGGAAAACCGCGATGTAAGAATCTCCTATGGCACCTGGCCTTCGAAGCCCCAACACTCGCCGCCGTCACTAACTCTCCATTTCATAGGATGCCGTCAAGAAGGCCATGGTAAGTTGGCCACATCCAGCCCATGACAACTACCTTGCCTAATTCATTACTGATAGGAATTCACAGATTTACAAGAAGGCGATCGAGGTAATATGCCCCCCATCATACACTCCCTATATTGCAAGACCAACCCACAATGCCACGAAACAACTCCAAGAACAACAACTATCAAATCAAAGACAAAGAGACCGAATCTCGCCCTCCCACTTGATCGAGTCCGGTGGAGGCTTTCTCGTTCATACCTCGAAGTTGAAGGAGCCTGGGAAAAGAATACAGTTCTCTACTGCGGCGAGGGCATCACGCCAGACTTGGCCCTGGTCTATGTTTCTCCGCAGGTTGTCGACAAACGCGTCGTGCCTTGCCACACCTCCTGCACTCCCCGCCATCACCACGATGCCTTCAATCCAGCGCTTGGCATTTCCTCTTCCCTTTTCGTCATATCGTACCGTACCCTCGCTAACATATTTCTCCCCCTTTGATAGAAACTCCGTGCCACTGTTAGTACCCCCGGCCTCCTTGAATTGACCTGACTATGAGTAAATTACTGACAGCCTCTGTGCCAGCCCCTCTCTGATGAGGTCGCCGTAAGCAATACATTTCCCCGTTTGGTAGGCAGATGGCTGCTAACACCCATTTCAGGAGTTGGTAGAGCGCGCCATGGGCGGCAACTAACGGTAAGTCTCCTGGCTTTTGCGGAGAACACAGCACATGCTAACTCAGCCTTCCTAGAAACGGCAAACACAACCTGGGAGGGGGCGGCGAGGAGGTGAGAGGGGGGACATTCTGGAGGGAGAAGGAGGGGGGATTACCCAATCCCCAAATCACAATCTTCTGCCTCGCCTCTGTTTAAACCATCATGTAAATGTGCTCCCGTGACTGTAAACGATAATTAGCTGCTTCCTGCACCCTATAATCCCCCAAACTTGACATCATTACCTCAAAATACAGTTCAGCAATACTTAGGAGTGTCTCTGAAGGGAAATTGTTACCAGTACGAAGGCTCAGGTCAAAAGAGAGGGTCCCCTTAATCAGTGCAAAAAGCCCTTTTTGGAATCTTCACACGGTCCTGCTCTGAAACGGTAAGAGCTGGGCTTACCGTATTACAGGCAAGAAAGCCCAATTGAAATGTAAGAAGGCCTTTTCAGTATCCATATAGGTCTTTTTAGAATAGGAGATAGCCCGTAGTAACGAAAGCCAGAGGTGGTCTTTACAGTAAGAAGGCATTTCTGCACTGGCAAAGGGGACCCTTTCTTTTGGCCTGAGCCTTCGTAGGAGTAAAACCAAGCCCGCGGTCTTCGACATCCACTGTTACATTGTTACCATGTCCACGGAACTCCAAGTTTCCACCATCAAAACGAATAAAGTCCTCCCAACACACTAGCAGCCACTGTGACCCGCTCTTCAGGACCATCCCTCTCTGATACTCTGCGTTGAGCATAGAATACCGAAGTGACCCAAAACGCTACTATGGTGAGCGAAGTCTGGGTGAAAACTCTTTTCTAGTTGGCGAAGGAAATAGGTTGGAGTCAAGCGGTAAGTCTTCACCAGCATCTCTCTTGTGTCATCTGAGACGCTGTCTAGGTTGTTTGGCAGCTCGTCCGGGATTGCCTGTGCCCATCTCCCACCATCACTATTGTAGAATCTCCTTAGAGGGCGCTCTGTTAGCGACGTGTCAATCGACACCCTATGATGGGCAAGCTAGAAAAAGGTTGACGGCTTTTTCCCCATCAGGCACTTCTCGTAGCACTCTCTTGCTACTAGGGCAATAAAACGCCCCGAGGCTACTAAGGACTGGGAACAGAAACCGGGATAGGTCCAAAAATCGATATCCCTGTGGGACACTATGTCAGGGAAAGCCTGGTTCCAAGATGGATCGAAGTCCACTGCAATATTACTGATGAAGTTGCACAATATACCGGCTTCGGAGAAGTAAGAAAGGGAAAGGTCGCAGTTCAGCACGCAGCGATCGTCCAAAGAACCGGGGTTTCCCACGTCCAGGAAAAATATATCTTCCTGTGGATCGACAAGAATGACTAGCTCTTCGGAGTCACTGAGATGTGCAAACACCATGGGAGGCTTTTCTCGGTGCTTGTTTGTTGTCAGGCACATTGGCTTGTTCGAGGAATTCACCCACGCGCTGTCACGTTGTCTTTATCTCGTTTGGTGTGTCATCTTCCGCAATGAGCCCAACTCCTGTGTGTTGAAGTGTGCGATGATGGTATCTTTGTATTCTCGGCACGCATTCTAGAATCCTCTGTTCTAGAGATAGGTGGAATCGTTGCCTTAGGTCCACGAGTATAACGGTGTTCATGCGCCAGGTAACATCGGCGCAGCAAGTCTTCCCTCCAACTTAATGCTGTCGACCAGCTCCGATTCGACCCACCCATCTGGAGGACTCTCTGTGTGATATTCTGCATCCTCAATATTTGGGTGTGGGGGTGTGAGAACGGGAAACGATCACGACCCCCGCGGGCAAGTATTGCGTACTTTTCTGTGGGACCGCCATGATAACTTGGATCTCCGTGAAAGAGCGAAAAGTAGTGCATACCAGCGCCTTCCGGACGAATAGCTGCCCTCCAGATCTCAAGGCGAAGCTCGCACGGCAGACGAGGAAATGGATGGAATGTCCGAGAAGACATCTTCGACTAATGCGCTGTGCTGTCTTCGATTTTGCTTTGCTTAAAACTGGACACATCAGCGCCAGATTCGATGATTTAGAAGAAACCTAGTAAAAGCCTTGTACATACCTGGGATAGAGAGACTCCCCTCGGTGGCTCCTCTCCAGCGAAAACCGAGGAGTCACGGGTGAGGTGATTCCTCGCTGCTTCCTTTTCAGCACTACTCGGAGTCTTGAGTGTGAAGGTTGATCGGGCCGAGGAATTTAAGTTGAATGTCCTGGAAGGATAAGGCGTGGCAGGTGCGCAGCTCATGACACCCAGGGCTCCTTCCATTTCCTTCTCAGGAGGCCCAGCGACTTCTGGCCATTCACCAATCCCATCCATCCAACAAATACAAATTTAGTCTAGGAATCAAGCAACGTTCGAATTGCGGAAAATCCAGTCTTTTATTCTAAAGTTTAATTTGCTGCTCAACCATAGACACCCTCTACATAAGGGGCAGGTAGCTGTTGTTGACCTGAAAAGGGGCTGCGTGGCTAATCGGTTTCATCAAGAGGGTTAGGGTTCAGTGTGAATTCCTGACGCAGACAGCGAAGTACCATGCAACGAATTTCACGTTTAAATTCTGATCGGAATTTCAACATTGTGAGCAATACCTGGGAAGCCTTACAGGGTTTGGTTATATATAGAGTAATACAAGGCCCACATCCCAACAAGTATCGTCAAGCACTTCTAGCGTCCGGGCATCCCCACATTTTCAGGCATTTTCCCCTTTCTGAAATTCGGAATCTGTTCCGTCAGAAAACGCAGAATTCGGAATTCCCGGGGTTTAATTCGCTATCGTTATTCCTCTGTGGTTCGGCGTTTGCGACTCGCAGCAGGCGCAATGTAGGTCGCAAATGATATCACCGATGCGGACACGACGATCAGAAGAGATACGCATTGTTGCGATTGCGAGCCGGCGATGCCGTTTATCACCGATGATAACATCACTTATACGCCCGGAGATAAGTCAACAATCAAGCATTGAGCGGGAGGATACCAGCTCTTGGCAGCGATCAATAGCGTTCCCGAATGTTGAATGAGGAGAGTGGATGACGTTTTGCCTTAATCGGCTCCTACCCCACCTAGAAGATGGCGGGGAAAAGGGGGCATCGGTTCGGGTCTATATAAGCCGGCGCGGTGCGGGAGGGGTGTTGACATCTTGGGCGTTGGTATCCTGTTCCTCAACCCCAAACTGATTCCTACCTTGAACAATAATCCAACCCGAAGTGACAAAATGACGAAGGTTTTGTTGACCGGTAAGTGCACACTCGGAGGCACGAGCTCATCTCGGAGCTTCAGGCCCAGACACACAGCTGATACAGACATGGCGAGGTAGGCGGATCTGGTTTCATTGCGGGTATGTTGAAACCATGAACACTACTCAATCCCACCCCATCGTTAACATTCGTACAGCCCATATCCTTGAGCAGCTCCATGCCAAGGGCCACGCCGTCGTCACAACTGTTCGCTCCGAGGAAAAGGCCGCCCCTATTCGCGCCGCCTACCCAGACCGAGTCGAGGTTGTAATCGTGCCCGACATCGCCCAACCCGATGCCTTCGACGAAGTAATCAACAAAACCCAGGGCATCGAAGTCGTACTGCACACCGCATCCCCCTTCCACTTCAAATTCAGTACGTACCCTCCCGTGCACTCACCCGCACATCACTAATATCCCCCAGAGGATCCCAAGACCGAGCTCATCGACCCCGCCGTGATCGGCACAACCAGCATCCTCAAAGCCATCGCCCGTTTCGCCCCCCAGGTTCGACGCGTAGTAATCACGTCGTCCTTCGCCGCAATCCTAGACGAAGCCAAGATCGCCGACCCAGGCACGACTTTCACCGAAGCCTCCTGGAACCCCGTGACCCTCGAGGACATCCACCGCAACCCAGCAACTGCCTACCGCGCATCCAAGACGCTCGCTGAGCGGGCAGCCTGGGATTTCGTGTCCAACGCGGCCACCACCGGCGCCAAGTTCGACCTCGCGACAATCAACCCTCCAATGGTCTTCGGACCCGTAGCGCACCACCTGGCCAGCATCGAAAGCATCAACACCAGCAATGAGCGACTCGTCGACCTCGTGCAGGGCAAGTGGAAGGACGCCATCCCGTCCACAGGGGCTGCCCTGATCTGGGTTGACGTGCGAGACGTGGCAGCCGCACACATCAAAGCCGGGCTGGAGATTCCCGAAGCCGGCGGTAAGCGCTTCTTCACCACCGCAGGGCTGTTCAGCAACGCGCTGCTGGCGAGTATTGTGAGGGAGAACTTCCCCGAGCTGGCAGACAAGCTTCCCGCGCCGGGCACCAAGGGTGGAGAACTCCCGGCGGAATCGGAGCGATTTGGGTTCGACAACGCCAAGACGTCCGAGGTGCTGGGGATCAAGTGGATCCCGTTCGAGAAGTCGGTGGTGGATACGGTCAAGAGCTTGCTGGCTCACGGTGCGTGAAGGGATTCATTCTCAGCCCGGGCGAATTTCGCAGGTGAGGGAGGGATGGGTGTGAGTATGTAGCTAGCTCGAGGATGAGAAGAAATACGTACGTACCTATCAAGCGAGTCAATTACCTTTTGCCACACTCCCTGTGTTGCCGTACCTTGATCTACCCGGTGTTCTCGGCGAAACTAAGCTTTGGCGTCATCGCCGCCCCCACAGGCTATCCATCAGCACCTGCAGAAGCTTCATACTCCATCGAACAGTAATTCAGCCCCCTTGGCTCAGTGGTAAAGCGTGTCACTCGTACAATCGTGTGATGATAAGATCGTCGGTTCGATTCCGACAGGGGGCATTCAGTTCTATTTTTGACTCCCGCTCTATTGAACAGAGATGTTAGTGAGCATTCACTTTTTTGCCTCGGGCGGTCAGACTCTCGAGGGGGTAGATCATGGGACGTACCCGAACCGTAGACGGAACAGACAGCGTCGCTGATAGCTAACGGACAGCTGCGCATGGAAGTTGCGGTCACCGAGATTGCTGGTGGGATTGGGTGAACAAACAGATGCATACCATGCCATTGACGCTCAGACTCGCCTATTCTTCGTCAATTTCCATTGCGTCTTCATCTCTCGCATTGTTCGGAGGCGTATCGCGCTCCAGTTCCTTGATCCGCGAAAGGATACCCTCCTTCCAAGCCGCATATTCCTTTCTCTTCCGCTCGCTCAGATAATCATACCTCTCTTGAAGCATCGTATCCGACCTCCTGATCTGCCCCAACCCAGGCGCAGGCTCATCGTCCCCCTGCTCAACCTCCTCTTCAGCTCCGTCCTCGTCGGCCCTCCCCACACCCATCTTCCCCAGGTCCTCAATCCCGGCAATCCAATCCATCTGCAGCCACCCGTGTCTGTTAAACCTCAACGTAGCCGCATCTAGATCCTTCACCTTCACCGCTTGCCACCCCTCCCAGGCATCCTCATCCCCTTTCGCTACCATCTCGACCTCCTTCCTCGCCTTCCTCAACGCCTGCAACAGCTTCGCCTGGCCCCGCCCATACTCAGCCGCATCAACCTGCGTCTTGTAAAACACTACCCCGCGCCAAACACACATGTACAGTGCCCCCAGAAGTGAGACCAAGTT
>Ga0247776_10000476_pt1 | contig 9999 bp, 8 predicted proteins | sample UWRJL199509C5_FD_179912 | JGI IMG/M metagenome (GOLD analysis project Ga0247776, IMG submission 179912) | Plant litter microbial communities from Arlington Agricultural Research Station in Wisconsin, United States - UWRJ-L199-509C-5 | ecosystem: Environmental > Terrestrial > Plant litter >...
GGTCCTTCGGGTTCGACCACTTGCGCAGGTTCACGATGTCCTTCGTGGATTCCATGGCAGCCAAGGCGCGCAGGCCGTTGGCGTGCGGCGAAGGCAGCTCGTGGATCCAGAAGATCACGCCATCTTCGGCTTGCTCGGAGATCACCTGCCGCTTTTCGGGATGCAGCATGGCAAGATCGGCGATCATGCGCGCGGCCACGACACGCTCGGCGTCGTCGCGTTTGAGCATCATTTCCCAATCATTTTGATCGGTGTAGAGCTTCAGCGGATCCATGCGCAGGCGCTTGGCCAAGGTCGGCACGCCGCGGATGTCACCGATCTGGGCGAGCGCGACGGCCGCTCGCGTCTGGAAATGCATGTGCGGCTTGCTCTCCAGAAACGCGTACAAGGCGTTGCCGCCCCGCGGATCGTTGAGCTTGTCGATCATGTCGAAGATCTGCTTCTTCTGATAGTAGGCGAGGGCCGCGTCCTCGGTAACCACCGAGCTCAGCGCGAGCACCAAGCCGTCGGTGCCCACGCCATCGCGGAGGGCCTCCAAGAACTTGTTGCGGCTGTCTTTGTCGGCCGTCTTGAGCGCCGCGACCAGAGGCTCACGCGCCTTGGGCTCGCCGATCTTACCCAGGCCGGGCGCCGCTTGACGCGAGACTTCCGGGTCCGTGTCCTGCACCAGCTTGATCAGTGTCTCGGTCCACTTGGGTTCCGCGTTCTGCGACAGAATCGTGGCCACCAGCTGCCGCACGGCTGGGCTTTGGTCACCCGCCATGCTCGCCAGCTTGTCCAAGCTGACCAGCTGAATCATGCGATCCGGATCGAACGCGGTGCCACCACCCAAGCGCTGCACCTTGGACAGCAATCCTGCGCGATACAGCGCCATGATGTCGTCGAAGGCGCGCGTTTCGCCAAGCACGACCAACGCCCAAGCAATTTGTGGCTTCGCGCCCGGACCGGCCTTCTTCAGCGCCGCGAGCAGTGCGTCTTTGGCCGGCTCCCCTAGGGGACGGCCGTACTCGGCGAGGGCCAAGCCGGCCATGCCTTGGATCGGTTCCGAAGGAACGCTCAGCGAATCGATCGCGAGCTTCACGCCTTCCGGATCTTTGGCCCAAGCGAGTTGCTTGAGCGCTTCAGCGCGGAGCTCTTCGCTGGCATCACTCGCGGCCCACTTGCGCCAATCAGGAATTTGCTCGGGCTTCGGCTTGACGAAGATTTCCTTCTTCTTCTCTTCGCCCTGTTCGATGGTGAGCTTGTCGGCTGCTTGCGTGCCGCCAATCAGCATGAACGCGGCAAAGCCGCCTACTGCCAACAAGCCGACCAAGATCGCCATCGGCGCGAAGCGGCCCCTCTTGAAATTACCGTCGCCGGAATCGAAGCCCGCTGGAACACCACCCCCACCGCGCGGTGCTGCAGGCATGTCGTCGTCGGGCGGCCATTTGGCGAGATTCACCACCGGCAATGGCGGGTGGATGGGGGCCGGGGATTTCGGTGCGGGCAAATTCGGTTCGAGCATTGAATCCTCCCGCGAAACGCGGAGATGGTGAGCGGTCGGCCCAATGGGACGGGTCAGGGCAATTGCAGCTCGCCGCGAACTTAGCCCAAGCGGAAAAAAGGGGGGAGAGTTCCCTTCATCGTCGACGATCGATCAGCGGCTCATGGTTCGGATTTCACTGGAAACTTCTCTTCGGGCTTCGATTTTAGGTACAGCTGAGCCCAAAGGCCGCGACAGCGCTTTGCGTGACGCGCTCGGGACCACCCATCGTCGTCCCCCAGCTCTGACATGACTCCCTCACCTTCTTGGCAGAAACCGGTCGCGATTACGGTCGGCACGACGGCCATCGTTGCGCTCCTTTCGCGCTTACCCGACAGCTACTCGGCAACGGCGGTCGGCTTCGGCTTTCTGGCAGTCAGCTATTTTCTAGTGCTGCGCACGGACGATCACGAAAAGATCGCGCGCTATGGCCTGTCCTTCGCTGGCCTGTTCGAGCCCGAACCGCTTTCGGTCCCCCGCATCGCGCGCGAGGGGGGCCAAGCGCTGCGCTGGGCGCTGGGCGCCTGCTTGCTCTTCTTACCTGCGTTTTGGCTCGGCTTTCTTTGGTGGTGGCGCATCCGTGTGCCTTTTCATGCGCCACCCATCAGCTCGCTAGGGAGTGATCTTGCGGGTCAGCTACTGGTCATCGCACTGCCCGAGGAAGCATTCTATCGCGGCTACCTGCAGTCGGCGCTCGACGAAGTCTATGAACCGCGCTGGCGCGTGCTCGGCGCCAAGCTCGGGCCCAGCTTGCTGCTGACCAGCGCCTTGTTCGCGCTCGGGCACCTGAGCACCGAGTTCAACGCGGGCCGCCTGGCAGTATTTTTCCCGTCGCTGGTCTTCGGCTACCTGCGCGCGCGCACCGGGGGGATTGGGGCAGGTCTGGTATTTCACGCATTGTGCAACCTCTTTGCTTCGTATCTCGGCCAGAGTTACGGTTTTCCGCAGTGACTCTCTCTCCTTCGTATTTGCTCGATCAACTGGTCGATCTCGCTTTGACCGAAGACTTGGCGGGCGGCGATCTCACGAGCGAGGCCACGGTCAGCGTCGATGCTCGGGCAATCGCCCGCGCAGTCGCGCATTCGCCGCTGGTCGTCTGCGGTGGTGACGTGTTCGCGCGCGTGTTCTATCGCGTCGACCCTGGCGTACGCGTCGAGCGGCGAGCGGCCGAGGGCGCGCGCGCCAAGCCGGACGACGTACTCTGGATCGCCGAAGGCGCGACGCGCTCGCTGCTGATGGCCGAGCGCACCGCGTTGAACTTCGCGCAGCGCATGAGCGGCACCGCGACGTTGACCCGTCGCTTCGTCGACGCGTTGCCCGAGAATGCGCTGACCCGCATCGTCGACACGCGCAAGACCACGCCCGGGCTGCGCTTCTTGGAGCGCTACGCGGTGCGCTGCGGCGGCGGCTACAATCATCGAGATAGCTTGGGCTCGGCGGTGTTGATCAAGGACAATCACATCGTGGCCGCTGGCGGCGTTCGGGAAGCGATCGAGCGGGCTCAAAAACATGCCCCGCACACCAGCCGAATCGAGATCGAGGTCGAATCCCTCGACATGCTCGATGAAGCGCTGGAAGCTGGCGCCGACGTGGTGATGCTGGACAATTTCGAGAGCGACCAGATCGCGGTCGCGGTGGAACGTGCGCACGGTCGGGCATTGGTCGAGGTTTCTGGTGGTATCACCCTCGAGCGTATTCCCGCGTTGGCAGCGGCTGGTGTCGACGTCGTGAGCGTAGGTGCATTGACGCACTCTGCGCCGGCCGCCGACATCGGACTCGACATCGAGAGCCTATGAAGCCCTTCGACGCTGAAGGCTTCCGCGCGCAATCGCGCGCCTCGAAGCCAACACTCGGTCGGCCTCTGATGTACGAACCGGTCACCGGCTCGACCAACGACAACGCCCTGCTCGCCGCCCGCTCCGGCGCTCCGCATGGCTCGCTGTTCGTGGCCGACGAGCAGACCCAGGGCCGCGGCCGACGCGGCAACGCTTGGCTCGCGGCTGCCGGTGAAAGCCTACTGTTCTCGCTGCTCTTGCGCCCAAAGCTCGAGCTCTCCCAGGTGAGCGCGTTGACCCTGGCCATTGGCCTCTCGCTGCGCGACGCGATAGGGCCGCTACTCACGGAAGCCGCACAGCTCAAGTGGCCGAACGATCTGTACGTCGGCAATAAGAAGCTCGCGGGCGTCTTGGTCGAATCGCAGCTCCAAGGCGAACGCCTGCAAGCAGTCGTAGTCGGCGTGGGTCTGAACGTGTCGACCCGAGCGTTCCCGGAGGAAATTGCCGCTCGCGCGACATCGCTGGCAGAGCTCGGCGTCAGCGTTCTCGAACGCGAACCCTTGCTCCAAGCAGTGCTGAACGCGATCGCTTTGCGCTTGGAAGCGTATCAACGCACGGGCGTCGCGGGGATCTTGGACGAACTGAACGCCGCAGACGCTTTGCGCGACAGGCGCGTGCGGGTGGATGCACTGGTTGGCGTCGGACGCGGACTCGACGAGCAGGGTCGGCTGCTGCTGGAAGATGACTCGGGTATCGTGCACGCGATCATGGCGGGTACCGTCGAGCTGCTCTAGGATGATGAGTTGACGCGAGTGAATACGCCCGTATACTCGTGGCTCAGGTCCGCCATGAATTTCAGCCAATTCGGAATGCAGGTCATGTCGATGCACAGCACGTGCAGGGCGACCATGCGTTCGATTAGCTGACCGGTTCTTTAATCCGAAGCTCGAACGGGCCGCTCTCGAAGCGGCCCGTTTTGCTTTGTGAGCATGACAGCGGGCGCCTCGGGGACGGCGCGGGCGAGCGTCATTTTGACTCGACGTCGATCGAGAAAAAGAGGTTCGTCATGACCATTCAAAAGCCTATTTTCCTCACCTCCGCGATCCCCTACGTGAACGCCGAGCCGCACCTCGGCCATGCGCTCGAGCTCGTTCAAAGTGATGCCCTCGCGCGCTATCAGCGGGCGTCCGGACACGATTTGCACTTCACCAGTGGCACGGACGACAATGGTTTGAAGAACGTGCGCGCCGCCGACGCGCTCGGGACCACACCCGGCGAGCTCGTTGCCCGCTACGGTGCGGGATTTCGCCGATTGGCGCAGGCGCTGAACGTCGCGCACGATGACTTCATTCACACCGCGAGCGACGCGCGTCACGCGCCCGCCGTGCGAGCATTGTGGCAACGCTGCGCGGACAATGGCGACGTGTATCAGAAGTCCTACCGCGGACTGTACTGCGTCGGTTGCGAGCATTTCCTGCGCGAGTCGGAGATCATCGACGGCAAATGTCCGGTCCACCCCGAACCGCTGGAAGTGCTCGACGAACAGAATTGGTTCTTCCGCTTGTCGCGCTACCAGGCGCAGATTTTGGCTGAGATCGACGGCGATCAATTACGAATTCTGCCCGGCGAGCGCAAGCACGAGGTGCTGCAATTCATCGCCGGAGGTCTCGAGGACTTCAGCATTTCCCGCAGCCGCGCGCGCGCCAGAGGTTGGGGGATCCCGGTCCCGGGCGATGACACTCAGGTCGTGTACGTCTGGTTCGACGCGCTGGCCAATTACCTGTCCGTGCTGGGCTACCCGAACGGCGACTCGTTTCGGCATTTTTGGCAGAATGCGGCTGAGCGCTGGCACCTGATCGGCAAAGACATCCTGCGCTTCCACGCGCTGTATTGGCCGGGGATCTTGCTGAGCGCGGGGCTGCCGTTGCCGACGGCCCTGTACGTGCACGGGCATATTACGAGTCAGGGCAAGAAAATCGGCAAATCGCTAGGCAACGCGATTGATCCGTTCCGCTTGCTTGCTCGCTACGGAGTGGATGCCCTGCGTTATTACCTGCTGTCGCATTTGCACTCGACCAAAGACGGTGACTTTCGCGAAGACCTGCTGCGCACTGCTTACACCGCCGAACTAGCCGGAAAGCTGGGCAATCTGCTGCAACGCGTGTGCGCGCTCGTAGACCGCCACGCGGTTCGGATCGTGACCACGAATTTGGATCCGGCACTCTCTCTGCTGGCTGAGCAAGTAGCGGCCAGCGTTGCACGCGCAATCAGCGACTTCGCGCTGCACGACGCCCTGCGCGCGATCTTCGAGCTCGTGGCAGCAGCCAATCGCTACGTCGACAGCCGCGCGCCCTGGCAGCTCGCGAAGTCGCCCGAGAATGCCCCAGCGCTCGAGCATTGTTTGTCGAGCCTGGTGTATACCCTGGGAGTGACGGCACGGTTGCTCGCGCCGTTCTTGCCCAGCACCGCAGCGGAGATTCAAGCGCGCCTCGAACCGCACCCGCACCTCGGACCGCCGCTCTTCCCTGCCCTGCCGCCCGCTTAGTGCGCCAGGGACGCAGGCGACGCAGGCGTGGTCGCTGCGTCGCTCAGCGCCCACACGACGGAAACCACGACCAGCCCCACGAGCCAGCCCACGGCCAGCCAACTCGCAGCCAAAAAAAACGGCGACCGGCCCTGCCGAGGGCCCACCGCCGCGCCCGGGACGCGGATGGCCTCCGCTTCGGACTCACGCTCCGTGGGCGTCACTGGTACGCCGGCCGCCACGAGCGCGCGCAGCAAGGCAGCGCCCGGTGCTCGTTCTTCGCGCGCGGCTGCGATCAGCGAAATCGACATTTCGCTCTCGCTCTCGAGGTGCGTCGCGAAGTCCTCTCGAGCTTCCGCGAGACGCGTGGTCACGGTGCCGAGCGGGATGCCAATGATCTCGGCGATCTCCTTGCTGGCGAACTGTTCAATCTCGTGCAGCACGAACACGACGCGCAGCTCGAGCGACATTTGTTCCAGCAACGCGCCCAGGATTTCACGGGCTTGGCCAGCTTGGTCTAGATCTTCTAGCGCGGGCGCGCGGTCACTGATCGCCTTTTGCTCGCCGCGGTTGCGCCGCACCAGAGCCACGACGTGCAGCGTCTTGCTGAACAGAAACGCGCGTTCGTTGCCGGATCGAATGTCGCCCAGGCGTTGCGCCGCAGCCTGGAACACCTCTCGCACCGCGCCGTCGACTTCGTTTTCAGTCAGGCCGAGCCGGCGTGATAGCCGCCACACGAAGCCGAACTGCTTTCGGATCAAGCCTCCGAGGCGCGCCGCGGGATCACCGTCGACCGCGCCAGCTCCGGTCACCGTCAGCCGCGCTGCCACAGGCCGGATTTCTAGCATGTTCACGCCGCACGCTCAGAACAATCGCGCGCTACCCGGGAAACTCACCGCAACGCCCCCGCTCCCACACGGGCAAAAGCCCGCTCTATCGCGGGCAGCGGGCAGCAGCCAAGGCCGGCGCTAGGCGGCTACCGGCACTGCGCCGGGCTCGGCCAGCGCTTCGGCGAGTAGCCGCCGACCGCGAAACAATCGGCTCATCACCGTACCCACCGGCACCGACAGCTCGACGGCGGCGTCCTTGTAGCTGCGCTCTTCCAGGTCGACCAGGCGAACCACCGCCGAGAACTGGGAGGGCAGGGCCTCCAAGGCGCGGGAAACGGGCCGCGTCAGCGATTGACGCACCGCGGGGGGCGCCTCCGGTTGGGTCCAGGCGCAAGGGTCCCCAGCCAAGGCGTTGAGCGCACGCCGTTCGCGCGCCGACCTGCGACAGCGCGTGATGAACACGCTGAACAGGATCTGCTGCAGCCAGCCGCGCAGGTTCGTCTCGCGCTCGTAGCTGGCTTCGAAACACAGCGCGCGCAGCAAGGTGTCTTGCACTAGGTCGCTCGCCTCGCTCTGACGTTTGCACAGCGAAAGGGCGCGCGCATTCAAACTGGGCAACAGCGCAGGCAATTTCGTGCGTAGCTCTTGGGCAAATGATTGGGATGGTGACTCGCACAGTCGCGGCTCTAACATCGTGACCTCCACGGAGCAGCCGTATCGCAAGCACCGTGCCAAGCCCTGCGCGCCCGAAAATGGCCGACTTCTTGGGGGTTGTTGCGGGTTCTCGGCCGCACATCCCGTGTCAAACTGGCATCGCCATGCTGCGCTCTGTCAGCTAGGCAAAGCCGTGCGCTTCAGCCGAGCGACGCAGCGCGCCCAGGGCGAACGGCACTTCGTCGGCGATTTCGTGGGCCAGCACGCCGCGATCGACGCCCTGCTGCGAGCGACGTTCGCCAGCAATGCCGTGCACGTAGGCGGCGACGTAGGCAGCGCGCCGGATGTCGAGCAACGCGCCAAATGCAGCCAAGATCCCGGTCAGCACGTCACCCGAGCCGCCGGTCGCGAGCACACCCGAGCCAGAGACATTGATCGCGACGCGCTCTTCGGGCGCGCCCACCAAGGTGCGGTGACCCTTGAGCAATATCACGCTCCGGGTGAGCGCGACCGCGCGTGCCAAAGTGCCAAAGCGGTCGGCCTCGACCTCCGCAGCACTGCCGCCAACGATGCGCGCCATCTCGCCGGCATGCGGTGTGAGTACGAGCTCACCCGCGGCCCCGCGTAGCACCTCCGCTCTGCCGGCAAAGTGACTGATGGCGTCTGCGTCCAGGACCTTGGTCTTGGGCACGCGCAGCGCCACGTGCTCCGCGATTCGACGCGCGGTCGCATCCATGCCGAGGCCTGGCCCAATCGCCACCGAGTCCGCTCGCTCCAGAAGCTCGTCGAGCGAGTCTTCGATGCGCTCCGGATCGATGCGCGCGGTCATCGCCTCCAGCACGCGCTGATCGAGCAAGGCGGCGATTTCTGGCAGCGCGGCGATCGTCACCAGACCCGCCCCGGCGCGGAGGGCACCCTGCGCAGCGAGCAGCGCGGCACCAATCTTACCCGACGAGCCAGCAATCACCACCACCCGCCCCGCCGAACCCTTGTGGGTCATGATGCTACGGGTGCCGAGCGCGTTCAGCACGTCGCTCGCTTCCACGATCTCTGCGCTGTAGCCGATCTGAGCCAAGCCGGTCTCGGGCACGCCGATATCGACTGTATAGAGCTTCCCCGAATGCAGGAGCCCCGACGGCGTCATCAGGCCGAGCTTGGCGTGCGCGAACGTGATCGTCGTGCCCGCACGCACGGCCACGCCCAACACCGCGCCGGTGTCCGCATCCAGGCCCGACGGCACGTCGAGCGCAAATATCGGGCAACGCGCGCCGTTCATGAATTCGATGGCATACCGAAAAAATCCGCTCACCTGGCGATCCAGGCCCGTGCCAAACACCGCGTCGACCACGCCGCGCGCGCCCTCGATCGCGTTGCCAAGCAGGCTCAGCTGATTCGGCTCGAGCTCGACCACGACCCCGCCAAGCCCCAAGAACGAACGATAATTGCTGAGTGCATCACCCGACAGACGTTCGGCCTTGACCAGCAAATACACGCGCGGATCCGCGCCCAGCGTGAGCAAACGACGCGCCACCACGAAGCCGTCCCCGCCGTTGTTGCCGGCCCCGCACACAATCACGACGCGGGCCCCGCTCTTCGGAGTGAGAGCGAGCTCGCGCACGATCACGTCGGCCGCGCCGCGCCCCGCGTTCTCCATCAAGAGCAAGCTCGGCACCTGACAGGCCGTGCTCGCGTGCGCGTCGAATCGACGCATCTCCGCCCGCGACAACACTGGGATCATTCAGCGAGCATAGCCCGCTCCCCGGCTGGGGTCACGAGTGACCCAGTGACGACGCTAGTCGCTTTCGAGCACGACTACGGCGGCTGCCACGCCTGCATCGTGCGTGATGGAGACGAAAACACGACGCACACCCAAGCGCTCTGCGTGGGCACGGGCTGGGCCCAAAAACGTGAGCTGCGGGGCGCCGTGGGGGTCGGGGCGGACTTCGACGTCGTGCCACCAGACGTCGGGCTGTCCGCCCAGCGCTTTGGCGGCGGCTTCTTTGGCGGCGAAGCGACCCGCCAAGGCCAGGGCACGGTCGGGACGACTGCTCAGGTCTTTTCGTTCGTTCTCGGTCAAGATGCGCTGCCACAGGCGATCGCCAAAGCGCTCCAGCGCAGTACGCTGGCGCGCGATGGAAGCGACGTCGATACCCAGGCCGACGATCATCGTGCTTCAGCCGTGCGAGCGCCGTGACAGCCCGCGCTCGATCGCCGAGCGTAGGTCGCGCACCGCGCGGTCCAGACCGACGAGCACGGCGTCCCCGATCACCGAGTGCCCAATGTTGAGCTCTTCGATCTCGGGGATCGCGGCGATGTCGAGCACGTTGAAGCGCGTGAGGCCGTGACCCGCTGCCACTTCTAGACCGAGCGAGTGAGCCTGCGTCGCAGCTTGCTTCAAACGCGCGAGCTCGGCGGCGCGCTCAGCGCCCTGTTTATGGCAGTACTCACCAGTGTGAAACTCCACTTGGCTCGCGCCGAGCTCACGCGCCAGACGCACGTGGGCCGGATCTGGCGCGATGAACAAGCTCAGCTTGATTTTTCGGCTCGCGCACATCCGGGCCACTTTTTCCACGGCCACGCGCGTAAGCAAGACATCCAGCCCGCCTTCGGTAGTCAGCTCGGCGCGCCGCTCGGGGACCAAGGTCACTACGTCCGGGCCGACGCGCTCGGCGATGGCGGTCATCTCGTCCGTGG
>Ga0247776_10000478_pt1 | contig 9998 bp, 5 predicted proteins | sample UWRJL199509C5_FD_179912 | JGI IMG/M metagenome (GOLD analysis project Ga0247776, IMG submission 179912) | Plant litter microbial communities from Arlington Agricultural Research Station in Wisconsin, United States - UWRJ-L199-509C-5 | ecosystem: Environmental > Terrestrial > Plant litter >...
TAGCTTGCGGCCGAGCCGCAAATGTGCACATGTTCAGTGAGGGGGTGTTCCTTCGACCAGCGTTGGTGCCCGACCAAATCGGGTGGCCGCCTCGCTGCACACGGCATGCATGAGGAGCTGATATTTGAGGACTAAATGCAAGATTGGACGGGTGCCTGAAGAGGGCGTGGTTTCAAATGGCTAGAGAGAATGAGGCGCATCCGCCCCATCTCCCGTGACGAGAAATGGCAGGTTGCAGGCGAGATGTCCCTGCCTTTTTTTTGTGAGTTTTAAAGCCCTAAAATCAAAATGACAACACCATTGGTAGCCCGAGACCCGCCTGTGACTAGCAGATGTGCAGTGGCTGCAAGCTGCTGCCTCGAGCCTCAATTGAAAATTGATTCCCGATTCGTACCTAGATACTTTGATCTGATCTGCATAGTGCTAATATTATATGAAATTTGAATAAGGGCGAAATGATCATCAGCAAGACGTTAAAGGTAACAGCCATCAGTGTTCCTGGCCATCCGGGAAGCATGACCGCCTATGCTAGAACATAAATTCCGCTCTCCTTCCCAATCACATTGTTACGGCGAACTCAACCTCCTCAGACAGCTCCCCATAGAGCAAGTCTCTATGCTTTACCCAATGGAAGAGGCAAGATCCACACGCGCTCCGGACGCCAAAGGTGTTAAGCTCAATCAGCTCGCAGCTGCTCCTTGGTTCGTCAAACAGGACGTCAAAGGTGAAGCCTTGCTGTCGCAGCAGGTGATCCATAGCGTCGCCGACTCGGACGTCCCTAACGATCTCGGCTTGGATCTTTTGAATCCCGGCAAAGATGGAGCGAGCGACCGCTATCCGCTCCTCCCCGCTCCGGTCTGCGAAGTGCCAGGGCTTGTGCCAACGGTACTGGCTCACGGCCGTGATGCGCATGCTCTCAGGCGCGCAAAACACGCGATACTCTTGCGCAGTATCCATACGCCCGTCAAACGGAAGGAAGAAGAGGCCTAGGCGTGCCGTTTGGGCGTTGACTGTGTTATTAAGAACACTCCATGCCCGCAGCGATGTGGTGAGCTGGAGGATGATCTCGTCGATGGACGAGATCTGCATCTTGCCAGGGATCTTTTGAGCTCCGTCCTTGGCCGAGCACGCCGCCAGACGCATAAACAGGCCCTGCGGCGGGAAGACGAGCCCGTCAAAGGAAGGGGCGACCTCTTCTTCCAGGTCCTCGGCGTAAGCGCGGTTCAAGACTCGCGTGTGGACGGACGCGCCGGCGGCTAGGACGAGAAGCCGGACTTGAGCGCTGGTCAACGACACGACCTGGAGCGCATCATCTTGGAGTCCCCTCGACCGCATAACAAGAGGAAGCCAGCGCTCGAACGATGTTGGCGCATTCGAAGGGATTCCGGTTGGGAGCCTGAGGTCGGCCGCCTCTTCAGCAGTGTGAAAGTTAGAATTGAACTCGGTCGGCGCGCCGCTGTCAAAATCTGCTTTTACCGTCTCGTATTCCACTATCCTTAGCCTCATTTCGGGAAGAGACTGAGAAGACATGTTGGCGGGGGTGTTTGCTGTTGCGGAATGGAAGAAATCCTTCCCGGGTCGCCTGTGAACCTTATAAAGGGAATGCGATGGAGGAGGTGGTTGAGGAGAGATATGATCACCTCGAGTTAGTACAGACAGAAACCTGATTGGCTCGGTGTCCGACCCTGGAGTGACTCACCCGGTCAACCCCCTGTATGCAACCGCCAAACATGCGTCTCTTCATCGTTCTTTTCAGATTCATGTTATCAGTTTTGGCTCAATGTACAGTCGCCTACTACATGTGGTCAGGTAGGTATCTTGGGCGTCTGCTTCAAGTTTGTACTTACCTAGATTTAACGAATTGTTCTCAGCGGTGAAAATCCTCTAGTATGGACGACGACACGGTTCATGATTGAGTCAGGGCGAACTCTAGATGGAAAATTGGATCACGTTGGACTATCCACATGTATAGTACAGTGCACGGCCAGTTTCAACGTCGTCGGTGGCTTTAAAAACTACTGGTAGGTCCAGGTAGTCTCTACACCGCAACCTGGAAGACTTCTAACTTGAAGTCCTCCCTCAACTACCTACTTGTTCTTACCTAGTAATGTAGAGTCCCCTCAAAATTTGAAGTTTTCTCACTGCAGAACCTCCCCTCCCCAACGGCTACGAGTAGATAACGACATTTCGGTATTCATTCAACCGGATTGAAATTCGAGATTGAAATTCGAAATTCCTGCGGCACCAACCCCGAAGATTCCCCCTGGTCTAACACCGAACTTGGTTCCGGGCCGGTCGGACGACGCATATGTTGCATTTTAACCAGAGTTGGGGTTGCTTGGGAGAGTGTGTCTAAACTGTAAGTTCCCGCAGTGCGGTATCCGAGCGATGGATGGTTTTGACAAAAGTAGGGTTGCATTTCGGGGAACACGGAGAGCATACCGTGTGTTGGGGGTGCGACGTTGGGCCCGAGAATTGACTAATGGAGCCTGCGCCGCCGAGCTGCACACCACGAAGACGAACGCGGTGTTTGGATGAGGGATCGTGGGCTGTGGTTGAGTTGATTGTATCAACACGAGTAACAGCTTCAACACTATCCAACTCGAACTATACCTATTACTCCCAGCCGATCACGATGAGTGCCTGATGTTTCAGTCTACCGAGGTACCTTACCTACCTAGATAAATATTCAGACACGCGAAGCCCTGATAAAGTAGCCCCCGAAGTTACCTACTGCCACGAATCATACTCCTCCATGAGCTTATTCTCCAACACCCCATTCGGGAAGTCCAACTCCCCCAGATGCGTTGTGTGAGCCCACGGCTTCAACCCATTTTCCTCCTGGATTGTATCCGCAAAACATCGACTCCATTCATTCCGCGGAAATGCCTTGTTGACATCAACCCGCGTATCAGCGTGCACAATCTCCCCAAACTTGCCCACATTGTCATAGATAGTCGCCAGCTGAATCAGCTGCCCCAGGAAGGTCAGCTTGCCTACTGTTCCGAGGTCCTGGTGCCGGATGATGGCCTCGCAGACCGCCTCGGCCTGGGACTGCGTGGCTTTGGCCTTCTCGGATGGATTCTGGAGCAGGTCGAGCGCGAGGATGCCCCCGTAGAACTCAAAAGACAGCTGAGTTGCGCGGAGGTGATCGTGTGTTGTCCCAATGTCGTGGAGTAGGCACGTCAGTGCTAGCGTGGAAGGTGAAAGCGTGGCTGCGAAGACCGGGAACTGCTGCTGGAGGATGACCGTTGCTATTTCAGGGGTTAGAACTTGTAAGTGGGTTTCATGGTTACGACATAAAAGGGGGTGGCAGTACCCCTGTGGCAAATTTCAGCTTTTATTCTCCAGTTTCTGCTCCTGAGACAACAGAAAATGAACAGAAAGGGAAGAAAACCACTCCAATTTGCATACCAGTAGTAGACCCGCATGCAGTGGTTGTACGTCTGCTGTGGGAGTTTCTCTTTTGCGTAGGCTTGAACGCGCGCCACAAGCGGGTCCGAAGAGGGGAAGGGGATGTCTTTTGTGAGGATTGCTGTTGGTTTGTTCAGGTAGGGCTTTCCTTCCAGGATGGCGTTGGCGTCGGCGGGAACGGCGGTCCAGCCGTGGAGGGCAACTGTGTCGATATGGGACGACATGTTTCCCAGTAGATGATTTACTAATATATGTCTGTCTTGAAGGGAACACGGAGTGAGTATGCGTCGGTCAAGTATCGGAGACAGAGATTCGCTTCAGATTTAGGGGCTTGATTTCGGTATTCCACCAGCAACAACATCACAGGATGTCATGTTATATAAGTAGTTACGGTTCCCCTTAGGTCAGCGGGGAATTGACTGATTAGTACATCACGCTTTGTCATTGCCAACGTCACCCACTCCTCATTTCTCCGCTCCCCGTCCGTGTTCAGTAATGCAGCACAACGTCAGCCGAGCCTGGTTTTGGGTTTGACTGCAAAAGAGGAACCCGAATTATTTCCACGGAATTTGGATGCGAAAACCGGTAGCTAAATCCGGCTTTGCTGTGCCGCTTGGCATGGACGCTGCACTGTGCTTACTGAAAGCCTTCAGGCTTCTCTCTTCGTAGTTTTGTGTGACCTGAGCTTCTCCGCGGAGAGTATATTTGAGGGCCTTTGAGATATGATGACGTTTCGAGCTAAGGGTGCTATTGAGCAATGAAAAGGTACTTGTATGTAAGTGATGACAGGGATAAAGAAGGTGCTTGTGTTTGTTGGAAACTACCTGTGATTTCTCGAAAAATCAACTGGGAATTTAATAACTTGTGAAACAAGACAGGTGGCTTTCCGGGCAATCATCTCACTGATGTTTCACATGCCATCAAACTTCCAAAGTTCAGTTCGTAATATGTGAGACCAATCAATTGCGTACACAAACAAGGGAAAATAACTCACTGAGCGCCAGCGCCTCAGGCTTTTTTTGACCCTTTTCCAGTTCTTTTTGGGACAATTGGAGGCTGAAGTACCTACCCATCTTCCATTGTTCGAAAACTCGGAGGTTTGTGGCCAAGGGGCTCGGTTCTCAATGAAGAGACCCAAGACCTGCGCTTGCTTTCATTCACTAGATAGACATATGTGGAAAATCACACCCTACCTCACCAGACGGAACTCAACCGGTCCAAACCGGCAATGGGGAATTGCCAGTAATATGACAACCCACAACTCACACATTAATCGCGCAGCACAACCTGGGCTCATCACACAGGTAACTTCCCGGGCACAACCAGATATGATAACTTGTATCATTGTTCAACAGCCACCGACCCCCAGTACCTAAATTACCTATAATACACTGATACATCATGACTCACAACTGCTCAGGTGACTGCTTTGCCCGCAGCCTACCTGGCCAGACCATCAAACGATCAATGTGTAAAAAACTCCCCAGAGATGATGATGCCATGAAACAACACGCATGGTCCCACTTAACATAGTAGAGGTAAGCCACTTGCCCACAAACCACAACACCCAACCACTCCCTCTGCATGCCCATCTTGCCAACAATGAGTAAGGCGAATGTACGTGACGGCCAATCCCCCCCCCTCTGTAGCCCATGCTGGATAACGAAGCCAGGTTGGTAGGTGTTTGGCGTTCCTTCATAATAATAAATGCAACCTGGGGGTTTCCCCAGGCTGGGGTAATAGTATGCGCAGACCTCCTTTTTTGGTCTCTCGCATTTTGTTTCATATCCCACCCTCCTTCCATTTTTTGGTGTCGCTTTCATTTTCGAAGTGATTCCTTCCGACAAATATCTGCAAAATCCCACCGTCCGTTGAATTCCTCATCCGTGCGATTAGGTTCCGCATTCATGCTCATTTCGCTTTGCATGTGCAGTTTGCATCGCCGGTGCATTGTTCATTATTTGAGCAGCGATATGGAACGCCATTCACGCATGCGCATACATTCTTGCACATGCTGGTGAGGTATGGTGTCGCGCATTCAAGCGCGAAGCCGCTGGCGGCAGTGGTGGCCGGTGTGAAGTCATCGTTCCCTATAGAGGCGAGGTCGGCATCGATATTGTCACCCTCTGGTACCGGGGCGGCGAGAGAGATCTGAGAGAGTAGGAGCAGGGCGCCGACGGCGGCTGAGCGCAGGATGAACTAGAGAGGGTAATTGTCAGCCTGTCTGCTTGTTATGAAAGCGGTATGCACACAGCGGTGGTTGAGGGGTATAGAGCCAAGCAAGGAGAACATCCCGTGGAGCGTGGAGGCTCGACAGCAGGTGCCCACAAGAACGGGCAAGAGGGCGGAGTGGAGATGAGGTGACGATGATGGGAAGGATGACTGATTGTGAGCTACGACATACCTTCATGGTCTGAGAATGTTGAGCACCACCACACAATGGCGAGTTGAGACAGGCAGCGTAATAGACGTCTAAATGGGAGGTGATAGGGCCCCTGATCTAAGAGAGCAAGGTCGGCGTTGGGTGTCGACGTGGTGGGGACGCTCCTGGAAGACGATCGGCGGAGGTGTCGTTGATCTTCGGTGAATATAAGGTCTGCGGGTGCGATGATCGCCTTGCTCTTATAAGTTGCCGCGTCTGGAACTCGCTAGTCGCCAGGCAAAAAAAAGGTGTGCAAGGATCAATGGTCTAGCGTGGGCTCTGCAACCCTCGGTGTCATATTCTGGGCATCTCGAGCGTGGCGTGTAGTAGCGAGAACAAAGGACGTGGCCAGGGGAGATGGGGACGGTAACACAGTTTGACCAGGGAGAGGACAGCAATCAAACCGACTTCCGGGCAAGCTGTTCCAAAGAAGAAGGAGGAGGAGGGCGTGCACACCCTGCAGGTTTAATGGGACTGAGTGACAGGTCTCAAGAGAAGCGAAGATCCCAACTCCCGGAATCCGTCGTCTGGGCTCGCTGTAAGGGAATGCGACGTAGAAGTACGATTTGGGCGGGGGAGGGATCGCGGTGGTGGGTAACCTGGACCCCGGGAATGCTCGGGGGATGGGGGGTGGGAGCACAGCGGCGGAGGAGCTAGCGAGCTAGCAGGCGTCCAAGCGGAGAATGCAGAGTGCGGAACGCCTCATGGTGTTCCTGGGTGTGGTTGCAATGTGCTGCGCAGTGTCTCCGAATACTGGCCAGGCCCGGAGTGCAAAAGGGGTGCCGGTCTTCTTTCAGTCCTTTCAGCCCACAAGCGTGGTGGGGCGATGGCCAACGTGACCGATAGCAATGCCAAAGGCGACGCTGGTAGTGATTAAGTGGCAATTACCATGCTTGGCCCAGCCCACCCAGACTCAGGCGATCAATGGGTCGGCTTGCTATTCTCTCTCTGATTACGGAGCACCGACTGGGCATCCCAGCATGGGAGACGGCCAGTTGCGGCGGGGAAGCCGTCATCCTCTTCTTCCGTTCTCGATTCGGCTCGTAGGCGATCCAGCCATGCACGTCGGTGGTAATATGTCGAAGCTGGGGGCTATATGGCTGTTTGTAAGCTTGGGCTTTCAGCCGGCTCGGCCAATGAAACGGTGTGTCTCGGGCCAACCCTCCACGCCAGAACACTGGCGAGCGCTCCGTGACGACCAGGTGCCTTGGTAAAGGGGCCAAGACTACGTCGCCACTCGCAGATGAAAGCATGAAATTGCCCACCCTCGGCTTGCGCGATCCGTCAAATGGGGCGTCGTGTTGGAGCTTGGGCTGCTTCGCGTTGCTGGGTCTGCCCGCTCGCTGTGATTGATGGTTGGCTCGGCCGGAGAGTGCTCGTTAATTTAACCGTTTCATCCCGTCCACTCGACCTCGACCATCGCATATTAAGTCCCCACCCAACCGTCTCGCCGATACAGCCCACACTGCATCCTCAAATCTTTGTGTTCCTGAGGAATGTGTGACCCGATGGAGAAGCGGGAAATCCATGTCTTGGAAGCCCCGGAACCCACGGGTCGAGGTAAAGCAACCGGACGGCGTGCTTGGAGCGATGATACTGTTTCTATTAATACTGCACGACGGTGAAAAAAACCGGGAACCATTTTGCTCGCTAATAAAAATGCGCTTTTTGGGATTGAGGGAAGTTGCCGCTCTTAACATTGTCGCCTGCACAAGTTGATGCGAGACGCAGTGTTACAATTCAGCAGGAGACTTTGTACGACCAGAGCGCATCTGGGATCACAAAGCACCAGGCTCTGTAGCACGACCTTCCGCCAGCATCAATAGTCAGAGTCAATGATATGACAGGGAAGGGGTCTCACCCGGCTCAAGACATGACTGCGTTGTGCCCGCTTCCCTAGCTTCGGGCTGTCTGCGGCGTCTTGGGTAAGATTCTGCCGCAGGAGCCTGCGCAGTTTGTGACTGACTGCTATCACCCGGCGCAGGCGACCACACTGACGAACACGAAATCGACCTGATATTGTTCTCATCCGTCTATATATTGAGGCGCACAGTTGCAAATGAGGAGGTATTCGCGAAGTGAAACGGTGTGTTGCAACATGCTGTGATCCCCTGTCATGGCCACAGGGGATGTTGATGCTGGTGATGCTAGTCCCATATCCAGCTAACAAATCGTAGTGGGCCTTTTTGCTCTGCTTCGGGCTCGTCTGCACTTTGTCGCACTTGCGCAAAGGCATCAGAAAGCGGAATGTTGGCTAGAGACACAACCGTGGTGCCCCTGCAGTACTTGTATCCCACGTATGCAGCAAGCACGATAGGGATATCCCTTCGTTCGGGTCAGCATATTTGAATCATCCGGTCGGTTCTGGTGACGTATGCACTTACAGATATGAGGAGACAAATGTGGGAGCGTCCCATTTCCCCTTAGTGAATACGCTGAATCCGGAAGTGAAGAGAATCACGACACACATGACCATTGCTAGGGGGGAGCTGTATACTGTTGCAGGGCACAGCCACGTCAATATCATTTTACCGGCAAAGTGGATGAGTAACTTTAACTGAAAGAAAGAAAGAAAGAATCGAAGAGACTCACACGTCCACCAGTTATGCCATGGGAGTTGATCCACTGGAATGTTCTGCCTCTTCATCGCTTGTAGGAGACGGATGTGGTTGAAGAGGATGGATGTCCATGACACCAGCACCCCAGCCGCTGTTAAGGATACGAGCCACCAGAACACCGTCATCGCATCCTTGGATAAGCTCATGAAGCTGAGTAGCATGAAGCACGCGAAGAAAAGAACACACACATAGGGTGTTCCCCATGACGTAGTGCGTAGAAAGATCTTCGGCGCCTGTCCTTTCAGCGCGAGGCCATACAGGACACGCGTACCCGCCAGTAAGCTCTGATTCGAAGCCGACCATGCCGATGTGATGACGATGGCATTCACAAGTGAGGAAACGGCCGGGATACCCGCCGCGGAGGCGGCGATGACAAATGGGCTCTGGGCCACACTGCTTCCGGAGCCATCCAGTCGAGGATCGTTGCTCGCAACAAGTAGGCCGACGACAAAGACAGCGAGCATGTAGAAGATTATGATGCGTGCGAATACCCTTTTGCAGGCCCGAGGGATCGCGCGCCGGGGGTCTTTCGTTTCAGCAGCAGCCATTGCAAGAGACTCAACGCCAGCGAAGGAGAACACGGCACCGGTCATAACGGCCCAGAAGCCGAGAAAGCGTCCCCAATCTCCAGTCGCGATATACTCGACGAACGGTCCAGGGTTTCGCCAATACTTGAAGCCGATCTGCTCTGTGCCGGGAATTCCTCCAAGGTTGATAATCAAGCCCAGAATAATCAAAAAGATAACCAAGAAGATCTTGAGGAGGGCGAAGACGAACTCTACTTCGCCAAAGACACGAACGAAGGCGAACCCAACAGCGACTGTAACAACGATAAATGGGACAATGAAGACGGTCGGGTTAATGTCGGTCCAGAACTGGAAGAGCACACATATCGCCGTGATCTCAGACGGGATGGATAGAAGATTTCCATATACCAAGTTCCACCCGATGGCGAAGCCCCATGCCGGGTCGACAAGAAACTCGGCGTGCCGTACGAACGAGCCGGTGACGGGGAGGACGGCGGCGACCTCGCCGAGCGCGAACTGAACGGCGCAAACGATGAGGCCGATGACGGCGTAGCCGAGCAATGAGCCGAGCGGACCACCTTTCTGGACGGCAATGCCGAGGCCCAGGAATAGGCCGGTGCCGATGGAGCCGGCAATGCCCAGCATGGACAAATGCCTCTGCTCGAGGCCCTGCTTGAGGTTCTCGGCCTCAACCGCCGTGACGAGATCTCCGTCGTGATCGTCCCAGTGTGGCGAGGGGAACAATCCGTGGGAGGAAAAAGCGCCGTTCAGGGTCTCAATGTCGGTATCGCCGTCCGGAACGTTGTCACCGCCATTTGTTGGACAGGGTGTGCTCGGCGCGACGACATGACAATCGGTGGATATGACAGGTGTCTTGGCATCGCCGCCATGAGAGGTCATCGTACCACGGGTGCCTTACCCGTCGCTAATACTGGTGTTGTCGATGCGTTGTTCATTGGTGATTTTGGGTTCGAGACCGGCCGTTGTACGGCTTTGGTAACGCGAGAGTTCACCGTG
>Ga0247776_10000481_pt1 | contig 9957 bp, 6 predicted proteins | sample UWRJL199509C5_FD_179912 | JGI IMG/M metagenome (GOLD analysis project Ga0247776, IMG submission 179912) | Plant litter microbial communities from Arlington Agricultural Research Station in Wisconsin, United States - UWRJ-L199-509C-5 | ecosystem: Environmental > Terrestrial > Plant litter >...
TAGGGCTTTAAGTGATAGGGCTGGAAGCTGCAGAGCTTTACTCCTAACTTCAACTTGATTTTGTAATCTTATAGTCTGTTGTTTAACAGTTATTATATCTTTTTTTAAAATGAGGTAAATTTCTTATACTCTGTAGGTACTTTAGATAAGTTAACTTCTTTACTTATCTGTAGATTAGCTTTTTACTTCTTCTTACCTTTTAAATTATTATTTAAGCTATACGGTAGGCTCTCTGGCCTTTTAACTATTTTAATAAATCTAATTTAAACTGTACTTAGTTCTAAGGGCTTAATGCGTTTCTAAGTGCTTTATGTATCTTTAGAGCAGTTTAATGCTTTATAAGCCTTTTTTAAATAATAATTACACCTAGGGGACTTATTAAAGGTAAGGTAGCTACTCCTTTAGTTAATTATAAGGTTATACTTTTCTAGTTAAAGTAAATTTAGAATTATATTATACTTTATTACTAATGTAATGTTAAAGTCCACTTTTTATTTATCTCTATCTACTTTAATTCAGAGTAGTAAGTGGTAAGCGACTTTCCCGTTATTATACTGGTATAAGCCTCCTTTTTTATTTTAAATAGGAATAACCTTTTTATACGTTTTTTAGGGAGTTTCCTTTAATTAATTAACGTAAGGTATATTAAGTTAGAAGTATTTCCGTTATTAATCACTACTTTTACTTTAAATGGCTTTCTTTTTCCATTTATTAAGTTAATATAAACAGAATAATGTTTATGCTTTTTCTACATTTAAGTTATAGTAATTATCTGTCTTTAAGGTCTTATCTAGCCTAACCTTTAAGTGCCTCTCTTTCGTCTTAGGGTTTTTACTAACTAGTAAATTATTCGTTTACAGGCCTTACAGAGGCTTAGTAATCTTTTTCTAGCTCTTTCTGGAAAAATAAGTGACTTTAATAGACTTATTAGTTAACCTTTCCTAGGTTTTTACGTTTTAAAGTCCAGTTAACTTTAAATACAACAATATTCTATAAGTCTTTAATAATTCGATAGTACACTTTACAGGACTAGATCTTATTTATTTTTTCTTTTTCTTAAATCTGTTTATAGTTTGTTTATTTCTGCTACGTTTAGGCTTTACCTTTAAGGTGAATAAAGCACATTACAATTAGGTAATTATTAAGTAAAGCTCTTACTAATAGGTAGTAGGGGTTTAGTTAACTATAGTGATCTTTCTCCTTCCCCTATTATTAGAACCTATTATTAGGGTATAGGAGATTTAGTAATAAGCTGACCCCATTTCTACTTTAATAACAGTGTAGTCTTAGTGTCTTACGCTAGGGAAATGATTATAAAAAGCCTTAAGTTTAAAGTGTTAATTAAAAGTATAGTTATTATATACGTAGTTAATTAATAATAGGTCCCTGTAATTAAGATGGTTAATATAGACTGCAGGGGCTGTAATTTGAGAGTACGGAATAGGGGGGATAATGCCCTGCTCTGTTTCCTTAACTATTTGCTTCTATGTGTGTTGCTTTTCTTAAATTTCTTTTTAAAACTCGGGTAACAGTATCTTAACCTGTTCTTTTACAAAGTGGCCGTTTTTAATTAGTTAATACTTAAGGTGGTTAATAAAGTAAACTTTATTATAAAGCTGTAAGCTAACTTTAACTGCTCTGTTTTTATTTTTTACAGTAAGGTTTTTAACCTGTAGGTCCTTTATTTTATCTACTAGTTTTTAATGTCTGTTCTTTAAATCCTAGACCCTTTATTAATACGTTTATCTTTTATTTTCTTAAAGAACTTTCACGATACTAGTTTTAAGTATACTAGCCTTAATGTACGGTAGCTATCTAAACTGTTCTTCTTTTAAGGAGGTGAGGGTGCTGATCTACTTAATATGTTTAAAACGCTTAAGGGTCTTAAAGGGCATAGAAGAGAAGAGTTTCTGTTTTTCTAACTTAATTCTTTTAACTTACTCCCTTTCGCTTTTTAAGGCTTACTTTACCATTTAAGTAGCTTAAAGAGCTAGTTTCTTAACTCCCTTTACTATCTTAATAAGGTCTAAGTCAGGGTTTTTCCTAGACTTCCTTAGTTCTTGGGCTTACAGCGTAAGATTTTTAAGGCCTGTAACTGCTTTTTAAAGTGTTCTTTCCTAAAGTTAGTCTGTAACGACCTACACCTTTAGTTATCTTAAGTTTCTACTTAGGAGTCGGTTTATAATAGCCTATAACTTTATAGCTAACTCTTTTAAGACTCCTTTAAGGTCTAGATATTTTACATCTTAAGGTTCCTCCTCTCTTTCCTCTTCCTTATTTCTTATATTATATATGTTTATCTAGGTGTAGTCTTCCTTATTATTTACTATCCTGATATAGACGTCTTTAAAGTTAAACCTAATATATTTTTCTCTATCTTAGACTAGCTTTTAACTAACTCTTTTTAAGGAAGGGTATTATTATACTATATAATCTTTCTTATTACAGTTAAAGTATTAAACCTAAAATATATCTTTAGGTAGCTTTTACTATTATTATTATTATAACTTATTGTAGTTAAGCCGATTCTGGCGGTTTATTATATTAATATTTATTAGATTAGAGTAAGTGTTATAAGTAATGCTCTAATATTAGTAGTTAGTGTGGAAAGGTTTTAATATGTTTTTCCTATTAATTATAAAAGGAGTACTATACTAATATTAACCTTTCTTTTTTAATTATTGTTTAAACAGCTAGTTATTAATAATAATAGCTTTAATAACGTACTAATTAAAGTTAAACGTGTAACGGTCTTTCTTATAAAGTTCATCTTTAACATTATCCTTTAAGTCCTTATAAAACTGGTATTTTAAGGCCGATTTATCTTAATTAACTTAATGCTAGTCTTAATTAAAAGTAAATAGGTATGTAGTTATTAAAGACAGTTATATTAGCTTCTCTAAGCAGTCCTTAGCTTATTTTTACTAGTCTTAAACTCTGTATATCTTAGTGATTTCAGTTTCAAAGTTAACTTATCCTTTATATTCGTTAAAAACCCTAACAGTGATAGTCCTTCGCTCTGTAAGTATAAAGTTTAAGTAATCTTTAATAATTACTAAAAACTAAAGGTCTGGATCGTCCTTAAGCTAACTTATAGTATAAAGGACCTTTTAATCTATTATAGTAATTACTTAAAGCTGAAAGTCGTGCTTTATATAAGTAAGTTAGGTAGATAGCCTGGCGCTTTTACTAATAAACTTAAGTAGTTAGCTAATCTTAAGGTGCCTAAATAGTTATTAAAAAGCTAACACTTTCCTAATTATCGTAATTATAGACTTTCTATCAGACTTAAAGGCTTTAGTAAATTCTTTATAAGAAAGCTCTCTTTTATCCTTAGTTTTTACACCTTTAACCTCTTTAAGTAAAGTGATATTAAATACCAGGATATTGTTAGAAAGATTATTATTTCCTGTTAATAGATTATAAAGAGGGAGTGTTACCGATATGGTAAGGGGAGGAAGAGGGTGTCTAGGAGTTTAATAAATAGCGTTTACAACTGTAAAGCTAATATCGTATTATAACTTACACTTAATATAGGCCTTAAGAGGACTAGTATAAGTTAAGACAGAACGTATAATAAGACGTTAAAGGTTAAGAGGCGTTCTAAAGACGGCTTATTAAGCTAACACTCTTAAACGGGAGGTTTAATATTACTGTAAGTTACTATTACTATAATGTATAGAGGTAAGTCTGAATAGTAAGATATAAATGAATAATTAAATATTAGTATGAGGAACTAAGAGTCCCTTACGTCTATTATAGTTACGATAATGTTTATTTATATTAATTAACTAAGAGGTACCTTGTACCTTGTTTGGTCCATTGTGCTTAGTGGTGCACTACGCAGTTGCTGTTAAGCAGTTAACTAAATGGTGCTTGGTGTTGACAGTCCTTATGGACCACTAAGCTCTTTCTGACTAGTCGTAAGGGCTTCGGGTCTTTACACCCCTGGCCCAGTGCACAGGACTGTATATACCGTCCTCCTGTACTGTTTTTTCTACAGGGGATTCGTCGGACCGCTCTAGCCCAGGTGACGGCCTGCAGGGTCGTCACATTATAAGAGGCTCTGGAAGAATTCCAGAGCCTTCTACAAGGTAAAACTAACTAATATAATAATGAAATAGTATTGTTTTGAACCATTCTTCATGGTTCTGCTGACGTAGTGGCTGACGTGGCTACTGTAGTGTTTTAGTTAATTCTGTGGAGCAGTAGCCCCACTGGATTTAGAGGGTTCCACCCCTTGAATTCCAGAAGGTTCGGGGTGCTCTAGGGACTCTAAGGAGCCCTGGAGTGGGTTGGAATCCTCTGGAACCCTCTAGGGTTCCAGAAGATTTGGCTGGTGGTTTCGGGGTATGTAACTACACTACAGGGTACCCGATACAGGGTACTCAGTGGCTAGAAATTAATAAAGATCTTAAAGATATTTCCAGGATAGAATTACACTATCTAGTATAATATTAACGTTTATAACAGTGTGTTTAAATACCAGCTTATTACCCTTTGGCTTGATAGTAGCAGTAATAGTAATAATAATAATAAGAAGAATAACAGTAAGAGCATTAATTAAAGGAATAAAAACTAATTAACCTCGGCTCTGGACCAGCTAACCTTTAACCACTTCTTATCCGCTGGTAAACCGTACTCACCCCTTCCTAACATTACGTCCCTAATATAAACACCTTATTCTTTACGATTACTATGGCACCTTATTACGTTACATACGAAATCGTTACGACAAACTAGATATAGTTGGTCGTGAACATGGTCAGCCGCTATAGCAACTACGGCCACGGCGTCAGCGAGTCGATCCGGACGGGGCCCTTTGCCTTTGCTGACTTGGTTAATGCGCTTAAGGATGGATTGGGCCTGCTGGGCGCGTTGGCGGGCTCCACGGCTGTCTTAAACATGTCGCTCGTCCAGACCACGGGTGTTGCCGAGGTTACATTTCTACACGTCGGCCCGGCCAGCTTTTCACGTTGGCTTTTGTGTCTGTTCCGCTTATCCTCGGTGTGGTGTTGATATGGGCTATGGTAGGGTGTAGAGCGGGATACGATTCTGAGTGGAAATCGTCTAGGCTTGTGGATTTGGTAAGGCTTGGCCAGCTTGGCAGTCAGTTGAATTAACCGCTAAGCTGGAGGAACTTGATACTTTCTTGATCTCATTTGCAGATAAAAACAGACTATTGTCTACGGAGATTTGTAGTAGCTGACGCTGCGAACTTGCAAGTGTCCGAAGTTTCGCGGCAAAGGGGTAATACGCGGACCGAATGGGTCCTTCTGTTCTCAAACTCCCAGAAAGCTCACGACACCACCAAACCAAATCAGACAGTCGAAGAGCCCTGCACCGTTGGCGTGTAGACCCACTGAGGATACGGCTTTCTGACTATGCCGATTTTGAATCTCGGCACCCTGTGCATCCTGTTCAACGTCTCAGTCGGAAGCCTCAGCACTGTCTCCCGGTGGAACGTCTGTGTCGGCCAGTCATAGGAGCACGCCACAGCCCTCTGCATTCCGCCTTCATTGCCGCAGATGAAGAGAGCGGTTGGGGGCCGCACAGCTTCGAACAGCGTGATCTCCATGTTATAGGTATCGACCAAGGTGAAAGTCCGCAGCTCACCTGGTTTCGCTCGCTTTGCCCTCTCAACCTTCTCAATCGTGTTCGCGTCTCGACATGGGTCGATTCCCATCTTCTCCCCATCTGCGTTGACAGTGCTGCGACTCATTGGGGACCCACTCACCGACCACTTAAGTCGCCCAAAGGCACCGCCAAAGATGGCACGTTCGACCGTTGGTGGGTTGAGATAGCCCTCGATACCGAAGAAACGGGCTTGCACGTTATGGAACTTCCCACCGTAAACGATGCGGACAAGCATAGGGGTAAGAAGGACGACAGTGATCCAAATAAGAAAGAATATGACACCCGGAACGATATACGGAGCCAGCGGCGGCGGTGGAAGGTCAAAGGAGCCGCAGTCCACATACTCGGAGCAGGCACGCTTGTTTTGGGCCGCTAACTGGCCAGCCACAGCGAAGAGAGCAACAGCAATGAAAAAGAAGGTGAAGCTCATCTCCATCAGCTTCTGCGCGCAGATGCGCTTGAAGGAGGGCCCGGTGGCAGCCCACACGGGTCTGAATGACTTCCATCGGATGCATGCGCCGTGAGCTCCGTCAAAAATGACAGTGTCGTCGTGGCAAACTCCAGCAACCTGGCACTGAGGCTCGATATCCCAAGGGGAGCATTCATACTGGTCGTCCATGCAATGCCAGGGCTGCTCCAGCGTCTTTGGTAGCAGGCAGACATATCGCTCGAGGAGTCGATCTGAGTCGTTGGAAAGCGAAACACGTGCAAAGGCCTGAAAGGCGCTATCCGACCCATCGATGTGAGGCCTGAGCCGAAGGAGACCCATCAACGCGTAGGCTTGATCCCCAGGGAACCATTGGGTTGTTTTTCTGGCGTACAGGCACTTGAGGGCGAGAATGGCCAGCTCCAGCCGACTGAGACGGATGGTTCCCTGGTAGTGGTCCATTAGCTGCTGTGAGACAGCTGCGTCCTCCCAAACAACCTTTCCCATCTGCTCTTTAGGCAGGACATGGAGGGCTGCTGGCTTGCCGTCCTCCAAAGAGTATATAGGGATCTCGTCCGCAGGGCAAAGAAGCAGCTCAGGGAGAGTCCAAATTCGTGAACCCCATTGTTGGAGCAGTTCTGCAGGAGTCGGGACGAGGTCCTTATTCGTGGTGCATTGAGCTACAGCGACAGCCATGCGCTTGGCCCCGCGGACGATATCAGCAATGCGGTAGATATCGTCCTCAAGGCTGGCCTCGTCAGGCATGCAGCTCCCTGCAACCCAAAACGCCGAGACCCCAGCATCTTTTGCCGCTTTCACGGCGATACTGTGGAGGACCTTCATGTCGTTATCGGACGAGTTCCGGAACTGTTCGTTCGAGTACGCCACAAAGAGATACTCCAACACCTGCCCGGAGCCGTTATTCTGTGCGTACCACTCCTCGACGGAGATGACAGTGAACGCGACGCCGCCGTCAACTGCTAGGATGCACAGATATCGTGGTCTAAGGAGAGTGTAGGTAGAAGTATCGCGACTTGTTTCGCCCGGCCCCTGGCAGTTCTCCAGCAGATTGCTCCAGACCTTGGCATCTCCGTGATATTTGCAATGGACTGCATTATATGAGAGATCGAGGAAATTAGGCTGGGTTTGGAAAGACCAGAGCTTTACCAAAAAGTTAGCGAATGGTGGACATCGAAACCGGGGATGCTCTCAGCCCCTGAATCAGGATGACTCACAAAGAACATCATGGCGAAGGCTGCCGGCACGGTCCTCCCAACCTGGACCCAAAAGTCATCCCAGCTATCCGGTTTTCGATTGTAGTCGGTGACCCAGGTTGCGAGCCTTGCTCCAAGGGGCGACACCTTCCGCACATAGGTCCGCCGCCAGGTCACCAAGCCCGGCGCGTCAAAGACTTCGTCGGCAGATTGCACAATCAGCCGGCGCAGTTTTCCATCGAGGGGGTGGATGTAACGGTCTTCGATGGGCTTCTCCACCACGCGGCCCATCCCGTCACGATGACGGACAGGTGGCATGTTGGGCTGGTAGACGCAATTGGGCTCGCGGTAGTGGTGCGTGAAGCGCCAGCGCCACGAGGTCTGGCCGCCAAAGATGTAGTTCCAGGACCTCAGCGGGATGACGGACTCGATTGGCGGCTCCGTGATGGGCATCATGATCTTTTCAATGGGCTTGTGCGTATAATGAGGCTGAGATACCGTCAACGGGATCGGTTGTTGCCTCGGCTGTATTGCAGCGACCGGTGGGGGAATTTGTGGTGCTGTAGGAGAGGATCTGCTTCCACGATAGCTTTGTTGCCCACTTAGGATTGCATCTCCTAGAGTCGAGAGTTCAGCCAACGTTGGTGACGTTGCTGCGGACTGGGTGCTGATCGGGACAGACTGAGAGGGTTGATACCCTCGGTGGTGCACCGGGTCTGGCGGAACGAACGACGAGAAGTCGATAGCGGGCTCGGTCACATTGATTATTGGTGCGGCCAGACTTTGACCCTGGTAGGCCGATGTTGCGGTTGTATTCCAGACGGTTTGTGAGGGTTCGGCTTGCTGGGAAGTCCTCTGCGTTTGCTCGGCTTCATCGAGCCGTTGGAACTGTGCTGAGTTCTGATAGCCTCCATCTTGTTGGTATACTCCGACCTGCGCTTGGTCGGGCTGGCGGCGCTGCGGAGGTTGATACAGCCCCGAAGTGTGATGCTGCTCATCTTGCTGGAGTTGACTGGCTTGGGAGGGTTCGAGATCAGCTTGACGATACTGCTCGGCCTGCCCGACTCGCTGGGGGTCTTGAAACTGCTGAGGCTGTCCAGAAACTCGATAATCCCGATCCTTCTCAACCTGGGGCTGCTCAGGCTGGTGGTACTGCACGGGTTGGTCGGGTTGTTGGGCTTGCTGGTAGAATTGCTGCTGTGGTTGCTGGAACGCCTGCGATGGCTGGTACTGCGGGTATTGTTGGGATTGCATGTAGCCCACGCTAACAGGCCCCCAGTATTGGCCAGGCTGCTGTTGTTGATACTGTTGGGAGTCTTGGAATGGTTGAGGTTGCTGGAAGGGTTGTTGCGCGGGATGCTCGTATGGGCCGCGAGGATGCGGGTTCGGGTTCGGGTTCGGGTACTGTTGTGCGGCAGATGTACTGGCCTGGGAGAAATCCGAGGGTGCGTATTGCGACGAAGGAGACGCCGTCCTCGACGTCACCGATGGTGCTTCTGCCTGTGTTTCGGGGCGCTCTTTCCGTTGCTTGCGCAGCTTGTTGCGCGGTGGGCCCTGCGGTGAGCTGGAACCTTCCCTGACTTCGGGCAACTGGTGGATCGGAGCGAATTGGCTGTCCCTCCCGATCTGCGGCACTTCGCCCCGGCCGGGCACCTGTACATCCTGGCTGTTGTTGAGCATCTGACCTCGATACTCCACTGGTTGGGGTGGAGGTGAGTTGCCAGCGGAATCGGGCCGCCATCCTCCGCCGTGCCTCTCTGGTCGCGACTGTTGGCTCCATCAGGACTCTCCTCGCACAAGATATTTACAACTCAAACAAGCTTACCATTTTGACTCTTTCTCCCTGTCTCGAAGGTTGGGGTACAGTTAAAGTAAAACAGTCGCTGCCCTGGTTCTGGCCGATACGTCTAGAGCATCCTTGCTGCTGACGCCATCTTCCTTCCACCTTCGACTTGGCGCTTGCTGACTTTTGTAGCCCGACAGCTCCCACGGCACCGGCCGACCCCACCGCAAGTCAAGATAAATCCGAGTTCAGGGTACATCACACCTTCAGTGCGCGAACAACACTACGACCACCTGACGCAAGCCGGCAACATGTGTCGTGGCCCGCGCCATTCAGCACCTAGAAGCCATCCCTGCGTTCGAGCCCACACCCCCATTGGAGCCAATACCATGCCAAGGACGCCTCATCAGAACATAATTGACGCATTAGGATGATGATGGTATGATGGTTGTGCAGGAGCTGAACCTGCAGTCGGAGGCCGGTGAGGGATTGGACGCCACAAACGCCGTGCGACAACGACTAACTGCTCTGATAAGCTTTCCGGCGCGCTATGTCCGGCCGCTCTGGAAAAAACTACAGGCGAGGCTGCAACTTGGGCCGCAACAAGGTCACGCCACTTCCAAATAGCTTGACCGAGCTGTTGATGCGTCTACTTCAGGGCACCCTGATGCGTCGTCCCAACCCGCTCCCCGGGTGCCACACTTCGGGATTGAGCTTCCAATCATTCTCAGACCGTATTGATTTGGCCCGCTGGCAGTAACAAGAAGTATCAAGTATGGGATCAGCACGGCCGCAAAACCACCCGCTGAGGCCAGTTCCGGAGTCTGTGCCCGGTATTCAGGCCGAATGGGGTTTTACCATTTGGGAACTCTCTTCTTGTGAGTCGGCAAATCAGT
>Ga0247776_10000486_pt1 | contig 9932 bp, 6 predicted proteins | sample UWRJL199509C5_FD_179912 | JGI IMG/M metagenome (GOLD analysis project Ga0247776, IMG submission 179912) | Plant litter microbial communities from Arlington Agricultural Research Station in Wisconsin, United States - UWRJ-L199-509C-5 | ecosystem: Environmental > Terrestrial > Plant litter >...
TAACTAGTATTATGGACTTAAGGCCCTTTATAACTACTTCTTAAGCGTATAAAGACAGGATTACACTATTATAAAGATAGAGTTATAACTAGCTTATTACTAAGTCTCCTACTCTCCAATAAGAGAATCTAATAATAAGTGAAAAGTTACTGTAATTAACTAAGCTCCTGCCACGTGTTAGTAAGGGGGAATACTTAATAACTGCTTAGTTATAACGTGCTTATTATATCTTAACGGAAAAGCTAAAGAGTGGTAGAAATGAGAGGATTATTAACGGATCTAAAAGTAAAAAGATATTACTATAATCCAGTCTTATAAAGTGTACTATTAACTTATTAAGGACTTTAAAAACATTATACTGTTTAAAGTCGATTAGACGCTAAAGTGTAAAAACTTAAGAAAAGTTAATCGCTAAATCTATTAAAGCTACCTGTTTTTCTAAAAGGAATTAAGAAAAGGCTGTAGGCCTTTTAAAAAGGCCGGAAACTAATAGTTTGCTAATTAGTAAAAACCTTAAGAAGAAGGAGAGGCACTTAAAGGTTAGGCTATATAAGACTTTAAGGATAAATAGTTATTATAACTTAGATAATAAAGAAGTATAAGTATTATTCTATTAGTGTCGTTATAATAGACGGAAAAGGGAAGCTGTTTAAGGTAAAAGCAGTAATTAATAACGGGAGTACTTTTAACCTAATACACCCTTTACTAATTAATTAAAGGAAACTCCTTAACTAAGAGTATAAAGAGGTTATTCCTATTTGAAATAAAGAAGGAGGCTTATATTAATATAATAATAATAAAGTTACCTACCACTTACTACTCTTAATTAAAGTAGATAAAGATAAATAATAAGTGGACTTTAACGTTATACTAATTATAAGGTATAATATAATCTTAAGTTTACCTTAACTAGAAAAGTATAATCTTATAATTAACTAAAGGAGTGGTTACCTTACCTTTAGTAAATCCCCTAGCCGTGATTACTGTTTAAAGAAAGTTAAGAAAGTACTAAATCGTTCTAAAGATGTATAAAGCACTTAAAAACACACTAAACTCTTAAAACTAAGTACAGTTTAGGTTAGGTTTATTAAGACAGTTAAAGGATTAGAAGGTCTACTATATTACTTAAATAATAATTTAGAAGGTAGAAAGAAGTTAGAAGCTGATTTATAAATAAGTAAGAAAGTCGATTTATCTAAGGTACTAGCGGAGTATAAGAAGTTTACCCTGTTTCGAAAAAAGATACCGTAATTACTAGATTATAAACTATAAGATTACGAAATTAAGCTAAAGCTAAGAGTAAAGCTCCGCAACTTCTAACCTTACCACTTAAACCCTTAACAAGCTAAAGCTCTACAGAAGTATATTAGTGAAAACTTAAAGAACAGGTTTATTATAAAGTCCTAATCCCCAGTAAGGTACCCAGTGCTGTTCGTCTTAAAGAAGGGAGATAGTAAGTTACATATAGTTATTAACTACTAGACGTTAAACGAGGATATAATTAAGAACTGTTACCTACTGCCACTTATTATAGAAATATAAGAATAGATTATTAAAGTAAATTAGTTCTCTAGCCTTAATTTCCCTATAAGGTTTAACTACATTAGAGTAAAGGAAGAGGATAAGCATAAGACAGCCTTTTAGACTTATAACGGGTATTACTAATACTATATTATGCTAATAGGATTGATAAACGCCTTAGCGACTTTTTAAGGCCTTATCGACAGTATTCTTTACCCCTTTCTCAATAAGTTTATCTTTATATATTTAAACGACATTTTAATTTATTCTAAAACTTTAGAAAAATACTAAAAGTATATGTAATAGGTTCTGACAGCTCTTGAAAAAGCGAAGCTAATAATAAACTTAGAAAAGAGCTACTTTTACGTTTAGAAGCTGAATTATTTAAGGTTTAAAGTAACTTTTAAAAGGCTTAAAATGAAATTAGAGAAGACAGAGGTAATTAAAAATTAACCTACTTTAAAGAACCAGAAAGAGTTACAAATCTTTATTAGTTTTATAAACTTCTACCGTTATTTTATTAAGTACTTTATAAAGATTGTAAGATTACTTTATAAACTTATAGATAAGGGAAAGCTGTTTAAGTGGACTGATAGATAATAAAAGGCGTTTAAAGACCTTAAACACGCCTTTATTACAGTATTAGTCCTAACCTTCTTTAATTTCTTAAAGCTTTTCTAAATTAAGATAAACTCCTTAAAATTCGTAATCGGTAGAGAACTTAGTTAAGTTTAAGACGATAAGAAACGTTACTTAATTACCTTCCTGTTAAAAGGGATCTACAGCCTAGCTTTATAATATCCGATCCACAATAAGGAACTGATAGCGATTATTCAGTGCTTTACTAAGTAGGTGCTGTATCTAAACGGTACAGAAGAACCAGTTTAAGTCTTTTTAGATTATAATAACCTTTAGTATTTCTTAACGAAGGAACTTAATCTACAGTAAGTACGGTAAGTAGAGTTAATAGCCCCGTTCCACTTCCAGATTCATTACGTTAAAGGAAAAGATAATAGGCAAGTTAATACTCTTAGCTGGAGATAGGATTATAAAGATGCTAATCTAGTTTTAATTCCCGTTACTATATTTAATAAAGCTAAGAACAGCACACTAGAGTATACATTATAAGTGTTAAATAACTAGATTTTAGAATAAATTATTAATATCTGTATAAACTTATAAATAAAGTATAATATCTATTAGTAATAACAGGACTTTTAAGTAAGAAAGCTAGCAGAAAGTACCTGTAAGTATAAATACCCTTTAAAAGACTTTTTAAAATATATGTAAAATTATAGTAAGGAGTGCCTAAAGTATCTAAACTATAATGAAACTAGTTATTAACTAAAATAACTGTTAAAAGGTGTAGATAGCGTACTTAAATTAAAAGTAAGGCTTTAATATTAAGAGAAACCGTACATTCACAACCTAAATAAACGGAAAGAGTATATTTAACAGGTTTACAAGTCTTAACTTAAAGGACATATAGGCTAAGCTAAAACCCTTATATAGGCCTAGTAAACGTACGCTTTCCCGGGAATAAAGAAGCTGGTTAAGGAAGTGGTTAATAACTGCAATATCTGCAACTGTAAGCAGAACTAACGTTATAAGCCTTATAAGCTTCTTAAACTACTCCCCGTACTATAAGCGTTATAAAGCTTAATCTCACTTAACTTTATTACTAAGATCCTAAAGTTTAAAGACCCTGTTACAGGAGTTACTTATAACTAGATCCTTATAGTAATTGATAGATTGACGAAATGGGCTTACTTTCTGCTAACCTTAAAAGATATAACAGTAAAGTAATTTGCTTATATCTTTAAGAAAAAGGTAATTTCACAACACCTTTAGCTAAATAATATCGTTACAGATTAAGATAAGTTAATCGTGTCGAAGTTCTAGTAAAGATTAATATAAAGAATAAATGTGAAAAGTAAACTTTTAACAGCATTCTACCTACAGACAGACAGTTAAACAGAGTAAGTTAACTAGATACTTATAACGTATCTTTAAGCTTACATTAACTTTAAATAAGATAATTAACTTAAGTTATTACTAACAGTATAGATAGCTTATAATATAACGTTAATTAAGTCGATAAGTATATTACTATTCTTCACTAATTACGGTAAGGAGCTTAAGCTCTATCGAGGCTTACCTACCAGCACCCTTTAAGTTACAGTCTATGCAGACTAGATATAAGAACTATATAATTACTTATAAGCTAAACTTAAGTTCACACGCGAACGAATAAAGAAGTTTACTAATAAACACTAAACTAAGTAACTAGTACTTAAGAAAGGACTTTATTATAATAGCGAATAAGTCAAGGGACTAACTCTTCAGGAGGAGGACTACATCTACCTTTTTTCATAAAACCTATATTCGAAACGACCTAGTAAGAAGCTTAATTTTAAAAAGTATAGACTATTCTAAATTAAGAAAAAGGTTACCACCTCTAATTACAAATTAGACTTACCTACCAGTATAAAGGTGCAGACTAAGGTTTTTTATATCTTACTTTTAAAACTTACCTTAAAAGAAGTTCCTTTAGAAAAGAAGATTAAGATTAATACTAATAAGGATAAATATAACGTTAAGGAAGTCGTGGATTTACGGAAGGGAAAGAATACGTTTAAATATCTCGTTAAGTAATTAAACTATAACCTTAAAAATAACTTATAAAAGCCTGCTAGAAATCTCAAGTGCTTAAACCTAATTACAGAGTTCTACTGAAAGAATCTAGACTAACTAAAACTAATAATAAGAATTAGAAATAAGATAAGATCTGATATCTAAATTACTATACTGAAAAGTAAGACTATTATAAGATACAGAGCCTAGGAAGCAGTAAGAAACTCCTTAGTAAGTACAGGAAGACATTTATCAGGACCTTTAATTAAGGTTATAAGGACCTTAGACTTAGTGAAAAGATAAGACTTCTGGAACTCCTGACAAACCCTACACGAGAATAAGTACTGTTAAGGAAGGAAGTTAGCAAAAAGAAAAATAAGTAAGAATCGAACTTACAGACCTTTACTAAAAGAACTATAAATTAAGTTAAAAAGAGGTTATCGGTTAAGGCGACCCTTTAGAGAAAGAACTGGTAAGTGTTCTTATTAAAAAGCCTCCCTAGTTAAAAGACTTACTAGTTTCAGGAGGAGTAGCCAGACAGGCCTTCTTTTACTCTTAGAAACGAAGGATCTCTACCTTTTAGCTAAACGTAGAAAAAGCCCGCTCTTCCGTCCTATAGCGCTAAACTTCGATCCGTTTAAGTTAGGTAACAGCTTTATAAAGCTCTCAGGTTTTCAGCTTTAAGTTCCACATAACAGCGTCGTGCTTTATATCGAGACAGCACTTCTCAAAAAGGAGCTGCTAAAAGAAAGTGTCGTTATAACTAAACGTATTATACGAAGACGAAACCCCTACTAGTAAGCATTTGGAACAACTGTCCAATCGTGCAGTAATGAGATAAGAAAGCAATTTTAAAAAATAGCGACTATAAGGCGATATTTACGATTTAAAAGTCGAAGTGAAGTCCGTAAGGTTACAGTAATAAAAGGTGCTGTTTTTCGAAGTGCGCTTTTATACACAGTTAACAGGTATAGTTACGTTAAGAAGGAAAGAACACTTTTACTAAGATTCTTTATAGAAAAAGAATGTTAAAGAGGGGGAATTGTGTGACAACCCTACAGGCCATCACTTAGGCCGGAGCGGCCTGATAAATCCCCTGTATAAGGAACAATGTAGGAAGATAATATATACAGTACTACGTACTAGGCCAGGGGTGTAAAGACCTAAAGCCCTTATAACTAACCAGCAGTTACTTAGTCTTAGTAAAGGTGCTTACTTACTAAATATCTGTAAGACCTCTAAGCAGGAGGTGCTTAGTAACAAGGTGCTCAGTTCCTCACTAAGTAATAAGCCACTAAGCAAGGTATAAGGTACCTTTAGCCGGTTAATATAGATAGTTATAGTTATACCCATAACTACTGTAAAGGACTCTAATTCCTTACACTAGTATTTAATTATTTATTTATATCTTACTGTTCAGACTTACCTCTGTGCATTATAGTAACAGTAACCTACAGTGATATTAAACCCCCCGTCTAGGAGTGTTAGCTTAATAAGCCGTCTTCGGAACGCCCCTTACCTATTAGCGTCCTGCCATACATTTTATCTTAACCTGCGCCAGTCCTCTTAAGGCCTATATCGGGTGCAGGTCGTAATACTAAGCTATCTAGGACTTTAACTACGTAAAGTCTCCCTTAAAGCACGACAGTAGGGAGAGCTTCACTCGTTTCTTCTATAAACCCCTAAGGTTATTATTCTTTAACTCAATAGTGTTAAGTTAAGCTTAAAGTTTTTCGATAAGACCGATATAACTTTTAATATCTCTAAGGAAGGCTTTATTAAGTTCTTTAACTAATCCCTACTAGTTAAAGTTCAAGTCTTCAAAACGTGTAGCCAACTTGTCAATAGTAAGGAGCTAAAGTTAGGCTTACGCCTCCTTAATCTCCTTACCTTTTCTAAAGGTCGATATGTTAGTGGGAGGGAGGTGTCTAGGAGTTCAATAAACAGCGTTTAAAACTAAAACGCTAATATTATATTACAACCTATACCTAATATAAGCCTTAAAAGGACTAGTGCAGGTTAAGATAGAACGTATAGCAGGACACTAACAGGTAAGGGGCGTTCTAAAGACAGCTTACTAAGCTAACACTCCTAAACGGGAGTTTAATGTCACTGTAAGTCGCTATTACTATAATACACAGAGGTAAGTCTAAACAGTAAGACATAAATGAATAATTAAATACTAATGTAAGGAACCAGAGTCCCTTACGGTAGTTATAAGTATAACTATAACTATCTATACTAACTAGCTGGGGGGTACTTCGTACCTTGCTTACAGCGTCGCAAGTGCTCGTTACACGAGCACTTTACACCGCGCAAGCGTTCTGCTCGTGAGGTTTCTCCTGCTCGCGATGCGAGCACTCGGCATGCTGCAAGCAGCACCTCATTAGTCGTAGGGGCTTCGGGTCTTTGCACCCCTGGCCCAGTGCGCCTGGACGGTGTGCACTGTCTTCCCACACTGTTCCTTTTACGGGGGATTCGTCGGGCCGCCCCGGCCCAAGTGACGGCCTGCAGGGTCGTCACAAGTAGTTAAGTTAGAAGTATATAGTTAGAAGATAAAAGGAGCAGCTGTAAGGGGTTATAAGATTATAATTTAAGCAAGTAGTAATATAAAGTCTTACTTAACCTAGAATTTAATTATATATTTATAATTCTTTAGCCATTAAGAACCTCTAAACTGTAGGTAAAAATTATAAAACCTATAAATCAATATTTCTTATACAGAAGCTCCTATTTTACATACTTAACCTACACTCTTATATTAAAATACTTAATAGTTAAGAACGTAAGTTGTTTTTCTATAATTAAAAGAGGAATTTAATACATTAATACATTTTAAATATATTATCTTATATTAGCTAAAACGATAAGAATATCTAATAATCATTGTTAAACTTCAGGATTGGTTTCAACTCTTTTGCAGAAACTCGCGGAGACAGGCCCAGTCGCTCAAGAGGGTGGAGAGTGTGAAAAGTGCAAAATCCCAATCGAAGGGTTCCTCAGCCTGATACCAGGCGCCTTTCATTGGAGGCACTGGTGAAGGACATTGTTAGCAGCAGATCCACCATTAGCCCGCTAATACTATCGCACAGCTCAACTCACAGGGAATTTCCTCGTCGTCATCTTCGCCATGTTCAACCGTAACTTCCATACTGCCTCTGGGCTCGAACATCCGCTGCTCCCCGAACATGGTACTGATCTAGTGCATGATTTGGTCTCCACCCTCGTGATGTACCGAACTATCTCTGCTCTACCTCTCCGGAGCAGGTTCAGCGTGTGGAAAGAGGATCTCCAGCACATCCTCAAGAATTCGAATGGATTGGGCGTGCGTGCCATCGGATATGATTGACTCCTCCAGCGAACTTTGCTAGCCAGAACGTTGCTATTTTATCGACGCGGAGCAAGCCTTCCGTAGCTTTATTGTTCGCCGAAGGGCGCCAATGATGTATCTCGGAACCCGCCATTTCTTCGAGCGTGTAGTGACTATGTCGGCAATACCTTCGGCCAGCGGAACAAAACTTGACGCCTTGAGAACAGACTACGAGCATTTAGATCAGCCTCGTGGCCAGGACATTAGGATTCCCTCGCGACAAGGCCGCCACCAGAGAAATTTTGATCGAGCAGGCGATACTCCGTGATGTGTTTGAGATCGGGCCGAGGGTAAATACGGTACCTTCTTGGTCTTGTCATCTCCTCCTAAAGCTAGAGGTAGCAGTAACTCGGCCGGGCATTTGCAGATTCTACCGGCGCTCGCAAGGTAGGATGCCACTGCCGCTATATCTACTTTGTATCGGGCGAGAAGGGTGCTCACTATATGTGCCATGTCAAGCGGTAGGCCTAATTGAGCCGGAGTCTATCAGAGATGACGTTATTTTCAGAGGCGAGACCATCAAACTTGTGTGATGTTGGTGATCGCGGGATTGTTGATCTCAAGCAGGTGTGAAGAAAGTGGTGATTCGTGCTCGTGTTTGAAAGTGTCACACGAATCCAATCCCTGAATAGCCTCCATACCAGCCAACAGCCTCCATACCAGCTATCGGACCGATCGCTGGTATTCTGTTGAATTACTGCGTGGCTCATTCCAGGCCACAACAACGGAGGAATGGAACTACCCCATTGTACGCAGTATTTAGCGGTTGGAAGCCCTCGGCTTCCAACCGATTGAAGCAATCAACACACTCGTTTTTCCATCGAAAGAGCCTTCGATCCACAGCGTGCATCAGAAAGGTGAGAAAAGGACAGCAGCTACGAAGAAAATAAATCATTTGTGCAAATTGTCTCATGTGACCATTTCATCCCATCTTTCTGTCAAGATCGTCTTGTGGAAGTGTGCATGGGCAATCGCAGATTCCCTTTTTGGCTTCAACTTATTTCCCCGTGTAGGCGATTATTCTCAAAAACGAATGGATATATACAAAGGCACTATTCCAGAGTAAAGGAGCGACAGAAGCCCAAATCTCAACGGAACGCTTCATATTCTAACAAATGACCACATCTTGCTGGAGCGGGAAAAGTGATGAAGTTGTTCCTCCCGTCATTGAGAATGTCAACATCACGAACCCACATTTCATCCCAACCCCTTTCTCAACCTCATGAGAACCCACACCCGCCCTATCTCCTATCACGCCCAACGACCACAAACAGCGAGACCTAACCCTAATCCCACCATCCCTCGAAACAAAACCCTCTCAAAATCCGCCTGCCCTGAGCCAATGGTTCGCCCATCAAAAGCCGCGGCCTGGGAACACGAAAGAACCGCGGTTGGCTCGACCTACTGCCAGTTTGAGGACGATTTGAGAGACCAGAAGGAAGAACAGGGCGCATAAGGCTGGGCGTATGTCTGTCGGGCGGGAACTACCATCCGCAATTCCCCGCCCGCCTGCATGCACCGGCTATGTATCGGTCGAGCCGTCGTAGATCTACCCACAACCACAAGCTTGATAGACAAGACTCCCCGTTTCAGTTCTTCCAGCGCCTCCTCCTCCCTCACTCCAAAAACCCCTTTCCTAACTCCCACCCCTCCCCATCCTCCTTCACAATCACAAACCCCTTCTTCTCATACAGCGTCTTCGCCTCCTCGTTCCCCTTCAGCACACCCACCTTCACCAAGCACCCCCCATGGCTGCCACTCCTTCTGGCCGTCTCTTCCTGCAGACCCTGAGTTTCCTTGAGAGTTGCGTCTAGTACAGCCGATGCAATGCCCATCCGTCGGTAGGAACTGTCTGTGAATACTGCGTTGATTTCCCACTCCCATTCCCATTGGTGGCTGCCGTGGGATGGTCTGCTTATTTCCGGGGGTGGCTGTTGGGCAGGGGATGAGTTTGAGTTGTCGCCTGCCTTGGTGGTTGTGGCTGATAGTCCGTGAGCGTGAGGGAAGGGGCCGCGAAGTGTTAGGGAAGAGATAATATTTTGGCTTTGGAGGGAGAGAGGGGTGGTGATGGACGAGGAGGAGGAGGAAGAAGAGGGGTCTTGGAGAACCGCGACATAGATCTTGACGGAGGGGTTTGTGAAGCGCTGAAACCAGGTTTCTTTGCTGAAGGCGGTTTCTCGGGCGAGGGTGGAGGAGAAGGCTGCGTGATGGAGAGGAAAGATTTAGCTTTGTGGTTTGGCTGAATTTCAGGTTCAATAGGGTTCGACGGAATAGGACTTACCATGGGGGGCTTTCTTGAGCATTTTGAGTCGAAATGGTCGGTAGACGTCGTAGTAAAATCGTTGCCCTTCCTCCGTGCGCGGAATTTGAGTGACGGTCCAACTTGCCCGATCTCGTAGATCGGGGA
>Ga0247776_10000487_pt1 | contig 9931 bp, 5 predicted proteins | sample UWRJL199509C5_FD_179912 | JGI IMG/M metagenome (GOLD analysis project Ga0247776, IMG submission 179912) | Plant litter microbial communities from Arlington Agricultural Research Station in Wisconsin, United States - UWRJ-L199-509C-5 | ecosystem: Environmental > Terrestrial > Plant litter >...
CGAGCGGTCCCCCGCCAAGCTGGCGGCGGAGGTCGGGGCGCTGGCGGCGACGATGGCGGCGCGGCCGCTGCGCGACACCGACGACGGGCCGAGGCTGCAGCCGGGCGACGGGGTCGAGCTGCGCGCCGCGCCGGCGATCGCCGGCGCGCTCGCCGACCTCGCCGAGCTGGGCGACCTCGCGCCGCGGCCCGAGGAGCTGGCGCGGACGATCGAAGAGCTGGACTTCCGCGTCTGGTCGGGGCCCGTCGAAGGCCGGGTGCGGATCGCCAGCCCCTACCGCCTGCGCGCCGCCCGCTTCGACCACGTCGTCGTCGGATCGCTGCAGGACGGCGAGTTCCCGCGCCGCGACCGCGGCGCCGACCCCTTCCTCTCCGAGGCGCAGCGGGGGACCCTCGGGCTCGACCCGCGCCGCGACACCGAGGCCGAGGAGCGCTACCTCTTCCACGCCTGCCTCGCCCTCCCCCGCGAGAGCCTCGTCCTCTCCTACCGCGACAGCGACGAGGACGGCGCCGCCACCGTCCGCTCGCCGCTGATCGACGATGTGCGGGCGCTGCTGGCGCCGGCGCCCGACGGCACCGCGCCGGACCCGGTCGAGGCCGGGATCACCGTCACCCGCGATCTGGCGCAGGTCGTCGCCCCGCTGGCCGAAGCGCCCTCGGAGGACGAGCTGGCGCGGGCGCTCGCCGCCCACGGTCCCGGCGTCGACGCGCCGGCGCTGCTGGCCGAGGTCGGCGTCGGGGACGAGCTGGGAGCGCGGATCGCCGCCCGGATCGCCGAGGCCCGCCGCGCCGAGGCCGCCTCGCGCGCACCCGGGCCGCTGACCAACCCGGCGGCGCTCGAATCGCTGGCTGCCGTCACCGCCTACGGCGGCACCACCCTGGAGGAGTTCGACGTCTGCTCCTACCGCTGGTTCGCCGGCCATGAGCTAGACCCGCAGCTGCTCGACCCCGTCCCCGACCCCCTCGTCCAGGGCGGGCTGATGCACGAGGCGCTCGACCGCCTCTTCAGCAAGCGGCCGGGCGGCGACCCCCTCCCCCGCCCGGACACGCTCGCCGCCTGGACCGAGCGCGGCCGCCGGCTGCTGGCGGAGATCATCGCCGAGCGCGAACTCGGCGACCACCCGGCCGAGCGGGCGATGGCGCGCCGGGTCGAACGGCTGCTGGAGCGCTTCCTCGCCGAGGAGGCCGCCCGCGACCCCGGCGGCTTCGAGCCCTGGCTGCTGGAGGCGCGCTTCGGCGAGCACCCCGACGCCGAGCGGCCGGTGCTGGACCTCGGCGGCTGGGGCCTGCACGGGGCCGTCGACCGGGTCGACCGCGCCGCCGACGGCCGCGCCGTCGTCATCGACTACAAGCTCGCCTCCCAGGTCACCCCGCTGGACAAGTTCGAGGAGCGGGCGAAGCTGCAGCTGCCGCTCTACCTACTGGCGGTCGCCCAGCACTGGGGCGGCGAGCCGGCCGGCGCCCTCTACCACCCGCTGCGCGGCACCTCCTCCCGCCGCCCCCGCGGGGTCGTCTCCACCGCTGCCGCCGGCGACCTGGCGGGCTACGGCCTCTATCCAAAGGACGTGGTCGAGCCCGAGGTGCTGGAGGAGCTGCTGGAGGACTCTCGCCGGCGCGGCGGCGAGATCGTCGCCCGGATGCGGACCGGCGAGATCCGCCGCGACCCCGGCCCGCGCCAGGGCCTGCGGGGCCACGACGTCTGCCCCGCCTGGTGCACCTTCGCGCCGATCTGTCGCCGCGACCGCGCCCCGCGCTGGGAGCAGGAAGAGGACCGGGAGGGCGAGGAGCGATGAGCGCGGAGGCGACGGTGACGCCGGCGCGCGAGGCGACCCCCGAGCAGGCGGCGGCGATCGCCGTCCGCGGCCGCGACGTGCTGCTCGAGGCGGGCGCCGGGACCGGCAAGACCGGGGTGATGGTCGACCGCTACTGCCGCCTTGTCTGCGACTCCGGCCTTCCCCCCGACTCGATCCTCGCCTTCACCTTCACCGACAAGGCCGCGGCCGAGCTGCGGCAGCGGATCCGCGCCGAGCTGGCGCGGCGGGCCGGGCGTGGCTCCGAGCGCGCCGCGGCGGCGCTGGCCGGGATCGGCGGCGCCTGGATCACGACGATCCACGGCTTCTGCAACCGCGTCCTCGCCGCCCACCCGGTCGCCGCCGGGGTCGACCCGAACTTCCGGGTGCTCGACGCGCCGGAGGCGGCGCGCGCCGCCCGCGAGGCCTTCGACGACGCCGTGGTCGAGTTCCTCGCCGACGGCGACCCGGCCCGCGAGGAGACCGTCGCCGCCTACGACCTTGAAGGGCTGCGGGCGATGATCGCCGCCGTCCACGACGAGCTGCGCAGCCGCGGCATCGCCGACCCACGGCTGCCCGAGCCACCGCAGCCGGACCCCGAGGCGGCGATCGCCCGAGCCGCCGAGGCCGCCGACGAGTGCCTCGAGGAGCTGCGCGAGAAGAACGGGAAACGGGGCGAGGCCGACCGCGAGTTGCTGGAACGGGCGCTGGCGCTGCTGCGGGCGCCGGGGGTGGCGCCGAGCCTGGAAGAGCTGCTGGCATTGACGACGAAAAGCAAGGCGAAGACACTCGCTCCCTATAAGGAGGCGGTCGACGCGGCGGTCGCGCGGGTCGCCGAGGCGGGCGAGGGCGGTGTCGTCTACGGCCACCTCTCCCAGCTGCTGGAGCTGTTCTCCGCCCGCTTCGAGGCGGCGAAGGAACGCCGCGCCGGGATCGACTTCGAGGACCTGCAGATCCTCGCCGCGCGGCTGCTGGAGCGGGCCGAGATCGGCGAGCACTACCGCTCGCGCTTCCGCCAGATCCTCGTCGACGAGTTCCAGGACACCAACCGGCTACAGCTGCGGCTGATCGAGGCGCTACGCGGGCCGAAGGCCGAGCTGGTCGTGGTCGGCGACGAGCTGCAATCGATCTACGGCTTCCGCCATGCCGACCTCGAGGTCTTCCGCCGCCGCCGTGAGGAGATCGACCGCCGCGCCGACGCCGAGCTGATGCAACTGAGCGGCAACTTCCGCTCGCGCCCGGAGGTGATCGCGGCGGTCAACCTCTGCGGCGAGGCGCTGCTCGGCGACACCTACACGCCGCTGCGGGTGGGAGACCGAGCCTCAGGGTCCGGCTCCGTCGAGCTGCTGCTCACCGCCCGCGACGACTGGGACGCCGAGGGGATCGAGCTGGAACCGGCGATCGACGGCTCGACCCCGCTCAACTGCCTGGCCGAGGCGCGCTTCGTCGCCGAGCGGCTGCGCGAGCTGGCCGACGCCGGGGTGCCGCGGGGCGAGATGGTCGTCCTGCTGCGCGCCTTCACCCACCTCGACGCCTACGAGGACTCGCTCGAACGCGCCGGGCTGCGCCCCTACGTGGTAGGCGGCCGCGGCTACTGGTCCCAGCAGCAGGTCGCCGACGTCTGCGCGCTGCTGGCGGTGGTCGCCAACCCGCTCGACGACCACGCCCTCTTCGGCGCCCTCGCCTCCCCCGCCTGCGCGGTCGCCCCGGACACGCTCTGGTTGCTGCGCAAAGCCGCCGGCAAGCGGCGCCACGTCTGGCCGGCGGTCGAGCGCGCGGGCGGCGCCGGCGAGAGCGAGCTGACCGAGCCCGAGCGACTGGACGGGATCCCCGCCTCCGAGCGCGAGCTGCTGACCCGATTCGTCACCACGATCGCCTCGCTGCGCGAGCGGGCTCCGCGGCTCTCGCTGCCGGCCCTGGTCGAGGCGGTGGTGACCGAGACCGGCTACGACCTGGCGGTGCTGACCCGGCCGGCCGGCGAGGCCCGCTTCGCCAACGTCCGCAAGATGGCGCGGCTGGCGGCCGAGTTCGAGCAGCGCGAGGGGCGCGACCTGCGTGGCCTGCTCGACTTCCTCGCCGCCCGCGCCGAGGGCGACGCCGAGGCCCAGGCCGCGACCGCGGCCGAGGGGCACGACGGGGTGCGGATCATGACCGTCCACAACGCCAAGGGCCTGGAGTTCGGCGTCGTCGCCGTCCCCGACCTCGCCCGCCGGCTGCTGAACGGCAACCGCTCGCCGCTGCTGGCGATCGGGCGCGAGGAGCAGCCGCGGGTCGGCCTGCGCCTGGTCCGCCTCGGCAGCCCGAAGATCGACCTCTACGACTACGGCGCCCTCTGCGAGGAAGCCCAGGAGCGCGAAGCCGAAGAGGAGCTGCGCCTGTTCCACGTCGCCGCCACCCGCGCCCGCGAGCACCTGATCCTCAGCGGCGTCGTCAACCCCAAAGAGGGCCGCGAGACGAAGGGCCGGGCGGTGGTCGAGCGGCTGGTCGAGGCGCTCGGGGTCCCGCGCGACGAGGAATCGGCCGTGGCGGTGGCGCCGCCGGAGCCGCGGCCGGGCCTGGAGGCCGGGTTCGAGCCCTCGGAGATCCGGGTGCGGGTCAACCTGCCCTCGCCCGAGCGCGCCGCCGAGCTGCGGGAGCTGCGCCGCGAAGGCGCCGGCGAGCGCGGGCTCGGCGAGGGACCGCCGCCGCTGGTCGAGCGCAGACCGCCGATCGTCCCCAGCCGCCCCCTCTCCTACACCGCGATCTCCGCCTACAAGGAATGCGCCTACCGCTTCTACATGGAGCGGGTGCTGGGGCTGACGCGGAGCGATTCGCAGCCGCAGGGCGACGGCGAGCCGTCGGCGCGCGAAGAACGGACGGCTCGGGGCGCTGCCGTCCATGCGCTGCTGGAGTGGAGCCAGGCGAACGATTGGGGGGAGCCGGGTGAGGATCTAGCCCTCCGTCATGCCGCAGCAAATGGACTTCAAAAAGCAGATGACCTGCTCGAGCCGGTGCGACAGTGGATCGGCTCGCCGTTGCGTGTGCAGATAGCGAGAGATGCGACTCGGGTGCGGGCGGAGGTGCCGTTGCTGCTCGGCATCGGCGGCACCGTCCTGCGCGGCTCGATCGACCTGCTGGTCGAGCGCGAGGACGCGCCGCCGCTGGTGATCGACTACAAGACCGACCGCCTCGACGATGCCGATCCGGCCGACCGCGCCGCCCACTACGGGGTCCAGCGCTCGGTCTATGCGCTGGCGGTCGCAGAGGCGCTCGGCGCCTCCGAGGTCGAGGTCGCCTACGTCTTCCTCGAGCAGCCCGAGAAACCCGCGGTCTCGCTCCTCGACACCGAGGAGATGGCGGCCGCCCGCACCGAGCTGGAGCGGACCATCGCCCGGATCACCGAGCCCGAGTTCCCGGTCGCCGCCCCCGAGGAACGCGACTGGTCGCTCTGCCGCGGCTGCCCGGCGTTAAGGGGTCTCTGCTCCGGCCCCGCTGCTGTCGAGCTTGGCGGCGAGGTCGTCGAGGTTTAGCTCCTTCAGCCCCTCGCCGACCTCGTCCAGCTCGGCGGCGCAGAAGTTGACCAGCTCCTTGCCCTCCTTGCAGAGGTCGAGGGTCTCGCGCAGGCCGGCTTGGCCGGAGTCGAGCCGGTCGATGATCTCCTCCAGCCGCTCGACAGCGGCCTCGTAGGAGTCAGGCTTCGTCGCGCTCTGGCTTTGCTCGGACTCGTCCATCGCTGAAGCGAAGGCTAATGCGCTCCGCGGCGCTGGCCTCGGCGGCGCTGGTCAGCGGCTCGCCGCCCTCGCCCTCGACCAAGGCGTAGCCGCGCTCCAGGGTGCGCTCGGGTTCGTGCGCCCGCAGCGCCACCGAGGCCCGCTTAAGTGCCTCGCGCTGCCGCTCCATGTCGGCGCCGAGCGCCCGCGCCCGGGCGCGCTCCAGGACCACGGTCCCGATCCGCCGCTGGAAGGAGACCCGGCCGTCGAGGCCGCGTTCGGAGGCGGCGCGGATCTCGCGGATCTTCTGGTTGAGCGAGCTGCGCTCCCGCTGCAGCGCCCGGGCCGGTCCCCGCGCCAGGGCGCCGAGGTGCCGGGAGCGGGCCTCGATCGCCCCCTCCCCCGCCCGCCGCAGCGCCAGCGCGCTGCGCTCGAGGCTGCCCCGCGCCGCCAGGCAGTCGAGCGGCACCGCCGCCTCGGCCGCGTGGGTCGGGGTCGAGCAGGCGACCGCGGCGACGTCGTCGATCAGGGTGCTGTCGCGCTCGTGGCCGACGGCGCTGACTACCGGCACCCGCAGCATCGCCACCGTCCGGCACAAAGTCTCGTCGCAGAAGGCCCAGAGGTCGGCGAGGCTGCCGCCGCCGCGGGTGACGACGATCGCCTCGACCTCCGGCCGCGCCGCCAGGTCCTGCAGCGCCAGCCCGATCGCCGGCGCCGCGTGGCGATCCTGGACCGGGGCGAAGGCCCAGACCACGGAGCCGCCCCAGCCGCGCCGCTCGAGCCCGGCGCAGAGGTCGCGCCGCGCCGCGCTGCGCTCTGCGGTGACGACGCCGATCGTCTTCGGCAGCAGCGGCCGCGCCAGCTGCTTCTGCAGCTCGAACAGCCCCTCGGCGCGCAGCTGCTTGCGCAGCGCCTCCAGGCGGGCCATCAGGTCGCCTTCCCCGGCCAGCCTCACGTGGGTGGCGCGGAAGGAGAAGCTCGGCGAGGCCTGGCCGCCGCCGGGGTAATAGTCCGGGCCGCCGGAGATGACGACTTCGGCGCCGTCGCGCAGAGCCCCGTCGCCCAGCCCCGCCTTCTCGAGGTCGTTGAGCCAGATCGCGCAGGGGACCGCCCCCTCGCCGTCGCGCAGCTCGAAGTAGGCCTGGACCTTGCTGCGGCTGATCCCGGTCACCTCGCCGATCAGCTGCACCCGCGCCCGCTTGCGCATCTCCTCCTGGAGCTTGCGCGCGTAGCGGCCGACCGCGAACGGCCCGGGCAACTGCGGCCCGGCGCTCGTCTGCCCAGCTAGCCGGCTTTCTTCCACCGTCTTGCCCAGGACTTCAGTTCGCCGAGAACGGGATCCAGTTCCTGCCCGACCACGGTCAGCGAGTAGGTGACCCGCACCGGGGTGCCGGCTTCGACCCGGCGCTCGACCAGGCCTTCCTCCTCCAGCTCGCGCAGCCGCTGCGAGAGCAGCCGGTCGGAGAGCCCGGGCACGGCCTTGCCCAGCTCGGCGTAGCGCATCGGCCGCTCGGTCAGGGCGACGACGATCGCCCCGGTCCACCGCTTCCCGATCAACTCGATCGCGCGGTGAAAGTGCGGGCAGACCGCATTCCCGACCTCTCCTTGAGCCTGAACGGGCTCCATTTCGCGAGCTTACCGAACGTAAGTGACGGGCTTGGAGGGACGCCTACCGCGTGCAGGGACCGGTGTCGACCCCTTCGGGATCGACCCGCCCCAGCGCTTCCCGCACCTGCTCGGCCGGGATCGCGAAGCCGCCGTGGGTGGCGCCGCCGGTGGTCGCGGCGAAGACGGTGCCGACGACGTTGCCGCGCGGGTCGACCAGCGGCCCGCCGGAGTTGCCGCTGCGGACGTCGCCGCTGAGGGCGACGATGGTCCGTTCGACCGGGCCGTTGCCGTAGGAGTCCTCGCTGATCGTCGCCTGGGTCTCGCCCAGCCGCGCGGGCGCCAGCGCGTAGGGGCCGTTTTCGGGATAGCCGAGGACGGCGCCGTCCTCCCCCTGCCTGCGCTGCGAGCTGATCGGCAGCGTCGGCAGCGCCGCCCCGACCTGCAGCAGGGCGAGGTCGCGGCGCGGCTGGTAGTAGATCGGGGTCGCGTCGAGCTCGGTCCCGTCCTGGGTGGTGACGGTGGTGTCGTCGGAGCCGGCGACGACGTGGGCGTTGGTGACGACCACCCCCGGTTCGACCGCCCAGCCCGATCCCTCGATCCCCAGCCCGCAGGCGGTGCTGAGCACGCGCACGACCGAGTCGCCGGCTTCGAGCACCTCGGGGTCCCGGGCGATCTTCGCGTTCGGCGGCGCCACCGGCGGCGCCGGCCCGAACACGGTCGGCGAGGGGTCGACCCGGTCGAGGGCATTCAGCAGCGGCCCCGAGGGCGGCAGCACGTCGTTGAGGCTGCGGAGGATCACCGACTGCTGGATGTCGGCCCGCAGCCGCGCGGTCGAGGGCGCGTGGAGGAGGACGGCGCCGAAGATCCAGGCGAGGCCGAGGGCGACAGCGGCGATCAGCGCCGCCCCGCCGGCCCCGTCGGCGGCCTCGAGGAACGGGCGGCGGACGAACTTTTCCCGCAGGCCGAGGGCGAAGCTCTCCACCGTCACCGCCATCAGCGCCCCGACCATCAGCGCCCCGAGGGCGGCGAAGAGCGGCGCGTAGGGCGAGTGCGAGCCCTTGGTCAGCAGCAGCGGCGCGACCCGGCTGCCGGCGAAGGCGCCGATCCCGAAGCCGACGAGGGTGAGCGCGCCGACGATCAGGCCCTGGCGGTAGCCCCAGAGGGCGAGTGCGAAGGTGAAGGCGAGGATCGCCCAGTCCAACACGGTCACCCCCTGAATAGAAGCATGCCCGGGAATCCCTCCTTTAGCTCCATTACCTTTCGCCGGTGAGTTCTTTCCCCTCCGAGGCGGAGCGCCGTCGCCGTCTCCTCACCCGTGCTGGCCCGCTGGCCGCGATCGCCCTGCTCGCATTCATCTTCGGCGCCGTCAAGGGTTCGCCCGGATCGCCCGAGAAGGACGCCGCCGACCGCTTCGTCGCAGCCTGGGAAACGCGCAATTTCCGGGGCATGTACGGGGAGCTGAACGAAGCCTCGAAACAGGCGGTCGACCGCAAGACCTTCGAAGACGCCTACCGCGAAGCCGAACAGGTGGCGACGGCGCGGACGATCGAAGCCGGCTCGGCCGGCGACGTGGCCAAGACCGATGCCGGCCAGGTCGTCCCGGTCGAGATGGCGATCGGCACGGTCGCCTTCGGCGCGGTCGAAGCCGCGGTCGAGCTGCCCTACGCCGAAGGGGGAATCGACTGGGACCCGAGCCTCGCCTTCCCCGGCCTGAAGACCGGCGAGGAACTCGCCGCCGACGTCGAACTGGCCGAACGGGCGCCGATCCTCGCCCGCGACGGGACGAAGCTGGCCGAAGGGCCCGCCCAGGAACGCGAACACCCGATCGGCACCGCCGCGATCGACGTCACCGGCGAAGTCGGAGAAGCGACCGACGAAGAGGAACTGGCGCGGCTCGCCCGCCACGGCTTCCCGCCGGAAACGCCGGTCGGGATCAGCGGCCTCGAGCGCGCCTTCAACGACCGCCTCGCCGGCAAGCCCGGCGGCTCGCTGCTGGCGGTCGCCGGCGACGGCACCACGGTCCGGACCCTGGCCAAGGCCAAGCCGAAACCGGGCGCGCCGGTGAAGACGACGATCGACGCCGACCTGCAGGAAACGGCGGTGGCGGCGCTCGCCGGCCGCGCCGGCGGTGTTGCCGTGCTCGACGCGCGCAAAGGCGACGTGCGGGCGCTCGCCGGCCAGGCCTTCTCCGCCCCGCAGCCGCCCGGCTCGACCTTCAAGATCGTCACCACCACCGCCGCCCTGGAAGACGACGCGGTCAGCCTCGACGACGAATTCGAAATCACCGACGGGGTCAACGTCGGCGGTCGCTTCCTCAACAACGCCAACGGCGAGTTCTGCGGCGGCACCTTCCGCGAAGCCTTCGCCGAGTCGTGCAACGCGGTCTTCGCCCCGCTCGGCCCCGCGGTCGGCAACGACAAGCTGGTCGAAACCGCGGAAGGCTTCGGCTTCAACTCGCCGGTGACGCTGTATGAGCCGCAGATCGTCCAGGAAGTCGACCCCGAAGAATCGACCATCCCGACCGACATCGGCGAAGAAATCGACCTCGGCGTCTCGGCGATCGGCCAGGGAGAAGTGTTGGCGACGCCGCTGGAGATGGCGAGCGTGGCGCAGACCGTCGCCAACGACGGCGTCCGCGAGCCGACCTCGATCGTCCTCAACAAGAAGCTGCGGCCCGACGCCGATTCGACGCGGGTGATGTCCGAGCCGACCGCCGCGGAACTGACCGAACTGATGATCGGCGTCGTCGTCGAAGGGACCGGCACCGCCGGCGCGATCACCGAGGCCCAGGTCGCAGGCAAGACCGGCACCGCGGAGCTGGGACCGAAACCGGGCGAAGAGAACA
>Ga0247776_10000490_pt1 | contig 9920 bp, 9 predicted proteins | sample UWRJL199509C5_FD_179912 | JGI IMG/M metagenome (GOLD analysis project Ga0247776, IMG submission 179912) | Plant litter microbial communities from Arlington Agricultural Research Station in Wisconsin, United States - UWRJ-L199-509C-5 | ecosystem: Environmental > Terrestrial > Plant litter >...
GCTCGGCCCGCGAAGTGAGCGCGTAACCCGCGCGAAACAAGCTGATCGCTAGCCTTTGCACGGTTTTGCGCTCGGAGGCCTGCCATGAGTTCCGAAGATGACGTGCACTGCGACTCGCTGTCTGGGACGACCGTGCGCGCGCCCGCCCTGAGTGTGCCTCCGAGTCTGCGCGCCCCGAGCACGGAGCGTAAGGCACGCATCGCATCGTGGCTGGTCGTGGCTGGCCTGCTCGGTGGGACCGGGGCTTTCGTGGCAACGCTCGGCGCCGCGAAGCCTCCCTTGCCCGAGGCGCTCCACGTCGATGGGCGAACGATTAGCTATTCCTCAGCGTTCGCCGCGCATGCCGGGATCCGCACGATGGAAGTCCGGGAGCTGCCATTTTTGCCCGTAGTCCCCGCAAAGGGCAAAGTCAGCTTCGAGTCCGAACAAGTGGCGTCGATCGGCGCCAATGTTTTGGGCACCGTGCGGAGAGTCGTCAAGTACGAGGGCGACAGCGTGAAGCGCGGTGAGGTGCTGGCCGAGATTGTCAGCCCGGCACAGGCGGAACGCGAAGTTGCGGGGTCTCAGGGGGCGCACGACCATCTTCCGCGCACGCTGGGCGTGTCGCTGCTGCGCTCTCCGATCGAGGGCACTGTAGTCGAGCGGCGCATCGTCAGCGGGCAATCGGTGCGCGGCGAAAGCGTGGTGTTCGTGGTCGCCAATCTCGATCGCCTGTCGCTCAGCCTGAGCCTCGATGGGACGCAAGCGCGCGGGGTGCTGGTCGGGGATCGCGTCGAGCTCTCGCGCGAAGGGTTCGCCAGCGTGTTTGACACCGGGACCGTGAGCCAGGTCGAGCACTCGGGTGCCGCGGATGTCGGCTCGCAGCTGCGGGTCCGCGTTGGTGTCGACAACCACGCGCGGGGGCTGCGCGTGGGCCAGGCCGTGAACGCCCGGATCTTCGCGTCGCACGCGGGCCGTGCCTTGCTCGTCCCGAACCGCGCTCTGGCTTGGATCGACGGCCAGCCGGCGGTCTTCGTGGCAGCTTCTGCTCACAGCGCGAGCGCCGCAGAGGTGACGCTCGGCGGCGGCGATGGCGAGCAAACCGAAGTGCGGCTCGGGCTCGCGTCGGGTCAGCGCATCGTGAGTGATGGCGTTCCCAGGCTGAAGGCCGCCTCGCTCCTTTAGCACTGGCACGAGCGCCTCGCGCGGGGTCTGCTAGCGTCCAGAGCGTGACCGCTTCGCGCAAAAGGCGCGCACCCCGCCACTCGCTGCCCGGCACTTTTTCGTCGGTCGTACTGCTGCTGCTCGTGGCGCGCTTCGCTCTGCTCCAGTGCGGCGCGTGGCATGTGCCACCCTCGACTGCTTTGCCTGCTGCGCCGGACCCGCCGGCAAGCGCCAGCGCTCCTGGCGCGAAACGCGGCACCGAAGCCAGCATCTCGAGCAGCGTCCACGTGGCTCTGGGCACGCCGCGGGATGGCGATCCATCCGATGAGTATTTTCTCGACGAGGAGGCGTTCGTTCTCTCGTACAGCCCCGAAAGGCGTGTGCCCAATTGGGTCGCTTGGCAGCTCGATCGAAAGCACCTGGGACACGTCCGCAGGAAGAATGATTTCCGCGCGGACCTGGCATTGCCCGCGCGCTTCTATCGGGTCAAGGATAGCGACTACTCGCACAGTGGCTACGACCGAGGCCACCTCTGCCCGTCGGCGGATCGTCAGGACTCGGCGGAAGACAACTCGCGTACGTTCTTGTTCACCAACATCGCGCCGCAGCTGCACGAATTGAATGCTGGACCGTGGGAGCAGCTCGAGCGCTACGCTCGACAGCGCGTGCAACACGGCGCGCTTCTTTACGTCGTTGCGGGTGGCGTATTCAATGCGCCCACTGCCACGATCGGCAATGGGGTAGCGGTGCCTGCCGAGAGCTTCAAGATCATCGTGGTGCTGAAGCAAGAGCAGGGACCGGGTGACGTCGACGAGAATACGGAGGTACTGGCGGTCTCGATGCCCAACCAACGTGGCGTGGGCGACCACGAGTGGACGGAGTTCGTGACGTCGGTCGATGCCATCGAGCAACGGACGGGATACGATTTCTTGAACGCAGTTCCCGAGCGCGTGCAGCGCGTGATCGAGGCCCGCTCGCCTGCCCGCTCGTTGCCCCGGACACGTCAGCAAGCTGGTCGGCTCGCGCCGTGATGCCGCGCGCGCAGACCAAGGTGGTGTTTGGCTGTTCGCCGTCGTAGATTCCAGCACAGTTCAGGCTACGAACCTCCCCGAGTCTTCATGCGCCGCTTGCTAAAATTCCTATCACTCGTTTCCGTTCTGGCATTGGTTCCACTCGTCGGGTGCAAGAAAGCCGAGCCCCCCCCGGCCAAGTTGACTCATGGCGCCGAGCTGTACGGCCGCATGTGCGCCGTCTGTCACGGCGAGAAGGGTGAAGGCTACAAGGCAGATCAAGCGCCGCGCCTCGCACAGCCGGAGTTCCAAGCGTCGGTCAGCGACGAGCACCTGCGCGAGGCGATCAAGAACGGCCGTTCCTTCACGACCATGTCCGCTTGGTCGAAGGAGCGCGGTGGTCCGTTGAGCCCCGAAGACATCGAGGAAGTGATCAAGTTCCTGCGCACCTGGCGCAAGGGCCCCCCGGTGACGTTGGATGAACGACCCATCGCCGGTGATCTGACGCGCGCCGAGAACCTGTACGCACGCGAGTGCATCGCCTGTCACGGGGAGCGTGGTCAGCGCGGCCCGAACGTGCATATTGGCAATCCTCAGCTGCTCCAGACCGCAAGCAACGGCTTCATCCGCTATGCCCTCAAAAATGGCCGTCCGGGTACCCTCATGAAGGGCTTCTCGAACACCATCGGCGACGAAGGCATCGAGGATCTGACGGCGCTCCTGCGCAGTTGGGTCAACCCGGCGCCACCACCCCCCGCGCCCGCCCCGCCCCCACCGATCCCGCTCGGCCCCGTGCCGCTCAATCCTCACGGTCCCGATCCCGTGGGCTTCAAGATGACTCCCGAAACCACGCCGATGGACGTGATTCATGCGCAGCTGCAACGCGGCGCGCGCATGGCGTTTCTCGATGCGCGCGCGCCCTCGGATTACATGAATCAACACATTGCCGGTGCCGTTAGCGTACCGTTCTACGATCCCAGCCCTTACTTGGATAAATTGCCCAAGAACTCTTGGCTGGTCTGCTATTGCGCTTGCCCACACGCGGAGTCCGGCTCGCTCGCCGCCAAGTTGCTGCAGGCGGGCTTCAAGAAGGTCACCGTGCTCGATGAAGGTCTCGGCGCGTGGGCAGGAAAAAAATATCCGGTGCACAGCGGCGAAAAGCCCTGAGTCGAAAGCAGCCCACGCCTCGTCTCAGTTTGTTCACAATCGCGAAATTGACGGCATTTTCCGATCGGCGCTGAGCGGCGCGTCACCCGCGCCGCGCCCCGAGTGTGGCGAAGATGTCATTTTCGAGCGCTTTCTGGACGCTGTTGCTATTCGCCGCACTGCGGAATTTCTGGGGGCGACCGTTCACGCTTCATATGGTTCCCGGACGACAACGTGAGATGGCAATGCCCGTGCAAGGCTCCGAACCCGGAGTTCGAGGCTCGGTCGACGCGCGGCAGTTGCATGCCGAGACCAAGGTGCTGCTCGTCGACGATGATGCTGCGGTGCGCAACGCCCTCCGGCGCGTGCTGGAGCGCCGTGGCTACCAGGTGTTCGCTTGTAGCAGTGGCGGAGAGGCCCTCGAGCACTTGGCCGCTGGTGGCTATGACGCCATGGTCAGCGATGTGCGCATGCCCGGCATGAGCGGTCTAAAGCTGCTGCGCGCCGTGCGCGAACACGATCTGGATCTGCCGGTGATCCTGGTCACCGGGAATCCCGATCTGGCGAGCGCGACCGAAGCGGTGGAGTACGGCGCGTTCCAATACTTGATCAAGCCGGTCGAGAGCGACCGCTTGGACGAGGCCGTCGACCGCGCCGCGGCCATTGGACGGGTTGCCAGGGTCAAGCGGGAGTACGTCGAAGAGTACGGCAGCTCGACATTCCGAGTCGGTGATCGCGCAGGCATCAGCGCGACGCTCGAGCGCGCTTTGGGTACGTTGTGGGTCGCCTACCAGCCGATCGTACACGCGCAGAGCGGCGCGCCGTTCGCCCACGAAGCATTGATGCGCAGCGACGAGCCCGAGCTGCCCAACCCGCAAGCGGTGCTGAGCGCAGCGGAGCGCGTCGATCGCCTCGGGGACCTGGGGGGCACCGTACGCCGCTTGACTGCGGTCGATCTGGCAGCGACCGAGCGATCGATCTTCTTCGTCAATTTGCACCCGAAAGATTTGACCGACGAAGCCTTGTACGACCCTGCTTCGCCGCTCACGCCGTTCGCACACCGTGTCGTGCTGGAGGTAACCGAGCGAGCATCGCTGGAGCACATCGCCAATCTGCGCGATCGCGTCGCGCGCCTACGCGACCTGGGTTTCCGGATCGCGCTCGACGACCTCGGCGCGGGCTACGCGGGCCTGACCAGCTTCACGCAACTCGAACCCGAGTTCGTCAAGCTCGACATGGAGCTCATTCGCGGGATTCACCAGAACGACATGAAGCGCAAGATCGTGCGCTCGATGGTGGAGCTCTGCCACGACATGGGTAAATCGCTGATCGCCGAGGGGGTAGAGGTCATCGAAGAAAAACAAGCGCTGGTCGATTTGCAGTGCGATTTGCTGCAGGGCTACCTGTTGGGCAGACCGAGCAAGGGCACGCCCGGGTTGGCGGCGTGCAAGTTGCTCGAGTTCAGTAAGTAACCCCTCTCAGTTACAGAACCAGCTGCCACCGGAGCACAGGCATCCGCCCGCCGTGCCGTAGGTGCACTGGCCGGCGACGGCGCCGCAGCTACCACCCGGTGTGGGCTTGCTTGCCGGGCAGCCGGGGCTGAAACAATTCCACTTCCCGTTGAGGCAGTTGCACTGATCGCCTGCAGGGTAGGGGCATTGCAGGTTTCCCGTGCATGACGCGGCTGCGACGGGATGAATGCTGGGGCACGCATCGCCGCTGCCGGTGCAGCGCCAAACCGTATTGTTGCCGATCTGCCGGCAGCGACAGCGCTCGCCGACGTAGGAGCAGGTGAGCGAAGTATCGCTGCACATGACGTTGTTTTGAGGAGTGACGAGCGGGCAGGACAAGCTATTGCCGCCGCCTGCGCCGGCGGTGCCTGCGCCGCTGCTGCCGGAGACTCCGCTGCTACCGCCAGCAGGCGTTGCGCCGGCGACACCGCCTACCCCGATCCCACCGCTGCCGGCGATCGAAGCTCCGCCGCTGCCGGCGGTGGGATCTCCCGCGCTGCCGCCTTCACTGGGCGCGCCGGCGTCCGCGAAACCGCCGCTCCAACCGCCGACCGCGGTACCGCCCTGAGCGAACCCGCTCGAGCCTGCGATCCCAACACTGCCTCCGATCGAGACGAATCCGGAAGAGCCGCTGCTGGCGATGCTGCCGCCAGCGCCAGCGCCTGCGCCTGCGCCTGCGCCTGCGCTGGAAAAAGCGCCGCCGCTCGAGCCACCCGAGCGACCCGTATCATCGCCTGCCAATCCGGAATCACCGGCGCTGTTGTCTCTACCCGCGGTGCCGAAGTTGGTACCGCTGCCGCCGCCGCGGCTGAACGGTGCCTCTCCGGCGCTGACCTCGGGCAGGTAGAGATCGTCGGAGCTGCGCGAGCCGCAGCCGCTCAACAAGCCAGAAAATCCGCCAAAAAGCAGGGCACCGCAGACGATCAGCCGCTTCATGATTCTCCGTGGGGGCCTTCGCTCGGAAGGCGCAAAAGCTACGAAGAACCAAGTACCCCACTGCTTCGTTCGGCAGGCAAGTGGGATCGTGCGTACGGATTATTGCGGCGCCGCGCCGGGCAGACACAAACCGGTGAGCGTATTGCACGTCGCGCCCGCTGCGCAGTCCACCGGGCCTGCACAGGGGAACGCACACTTTTGGAATTGCACGTTGCAGCGTCCGAGCCCGCACGAAGCGTCACTCGTGCACGGCAGCGCAAAGGCGTTCGGCGTCGCCATGGCACCGGTCGGAGCTGCAGCCGCCGGCGCGGTAGCGACGGGCGCGGGAGTGGCTGCGGTCACCGCGGGCTGGGGCTGAGCGAGCGTAGGGGCTGGCGCGGCGTACACCGGCGCGGCGGGCGGCGGGTCGTTGTCCTTGGCACAGCCACTGACGATCGACATGACTCCGGCGAGGGCGATCAGAGACTTGAGTAGCATCGAGCTTTCTCTTTCCGCGCCGCATCGGGCGCTTGTCCAATAGGTTGCGCATTCGCGCACGGCCGCCGTCTATCCTAGCCGCGACTCTGGCAGGTCGGTTCAGAAAATGGTGTGTGCGTTTATTGCGCCCGAGCCCACGTCGAGCGCCTGCATGTACACTTCCCGCCGCCGCCTGTCAGGAGTATGTCAGTTGGTATGCAGCGCACCGAGCGGCTCTTCGCACTGACCGAATACCTGCGGGGGAGGCGCACCGGTGTCACTGCGGAGGTGTTGGCCGAGCGCTTCGGCGTGACTTTACGCACCATCTATCGCGATCTCGACACGCTCCGCATGGCAGCGCTGCCGCTATCGGCCGAGCGTGGTCGAGGCGGCGGCTACGCATTGGATCGCAGCTACAGTTTGCCGCCGGTGAACTTCACGGCGCGAGAGGCGGCGCTGCTCGTCGCGCTTGGTCGCTTTGCGATCGAGATGCGGCTCCTGCCATTTGCCGAAACACTCGACTCGGCGCTGGATAAAGTGCGTGCCGCCTTGTCCACCTCCGCGCAGCGCGAGCTGCTCACGCGGCTCTCCGAGCTATCGTTTCACGGCGTGCCTGGGTTGCCAACCAAGAAGGCGGTGCGCAGCGCGCTGGAGCGAGCTTGGTTCGAGCAATGCCCACTGCGCATCGTGTACGTCGATGGCAACTTCGTGCAGGCCACGCGCACGATTCGGATCGTGGGTGTACTGATGGAACGGCGTGAAACGCGCCTCGATGCCGTCGACGTGGAGAGCGGTGAACGCCGCCATTTTCGGCTCGATCGCATCGAACAGGCCGAAGTCGTGCGGGTCGATCCGAGCACGCCCACTGCTACTTCCGTTGGTAAGCGCCGGTGAACGGATTTTGTTGGCAGGCAAAGCTGTCGTTCGTGTGGCCTGCGCCAGCGATTCGGATTTGACCGGTGAACGGATCGCTGTAGCAACGCACGACACGCGCGGCGCCCGCCGCGGTGGGCGCCGCCGGAGGTGCGGGCCGCGGCGCGCCGGGCGGCGGGCTGACCAAGGCGGGGATCCCCGGCGCGGGCGGCAGCACGGGGGGACTTACGAGCGCTGGCTTTGCAGGGGCGGGTGCCGGCATTGCGTGTATCGCTCCGCTTGCAACGCCCTCGGGCAGATCGGGGTTGAGGACCAACGGCGCTGGCGCAGACGGGATCGCAACTGCACTGGGGCGCTCGGCAATGGGGACCTGGGCAGAGTTTGCGTCCGACTTGCTGTGCAGCACGAGCGCGAGCACTCCCAAGCCGAGCACGATTGCGACCCCCAGGCCGATCACTACCGGCACGAGCGGTGGGCCTTTTCGCGGCGCACTAGTGCCTGGGTGAGGGTGCAGCACCACTGGCCCGGTCGTGCCGCGCGCGGTGACGGCTCGAGCGATCTGGCTGCCGGTGAAGAGCAGCGTTCCGGGATCCATGGGTAGCGTTGCGTCGGGACCGGTTGCCTGCGGCGCGCTGAGCGGCACCGGCTTTGCCCGACCGGCAACCACGTCCGCCAAGCTCGCCGCCAGCTCCTGGGCGGAGTTGAAGCGCAGCAGCGGGTCCCGGTTCGCACCTTTTGCAAACCATTCGTCGAAACCGGGCAAGAAGAAGCCCTGCTGTGATGGCGGCACGATCGGCCGCGCGCAAATGTTGAGCAGCAGCTCGCCAAACGTTTCACCATCGAACGGGCGAGTGCCGGTCATGCATTCGCAAGCGATCACGGCCAGAGACCACAGGTCCGAGCGATGATCGAGCGCCTTCTTGCCCTCGACCTGCTCCGGACTCATGTAATACGGCGTGCCCATGGTGACACCAGTGCGCGTCTCCGTGCCGCCAAATCGTGGCCCGGTCGCCTTGGCGATGCCGAAGTCCAGCACCTTGGCCAGCTCTTGATCATCCTCGCGAATCAAGAAGATGTTGTCGGGCTTGAGATCGCGGTGCACGATGCCGCCCGCGTGCGCGCGCGCGATGGCTCGCGCCACCTGCGTGATCACCGACAGCGCGCGCTCGGGGGAGAGCCGTTTTTCCTTCTCCAAGCAATCGGCCAAGCTCTGCCCTTGCAGCAGCTCCATGACCAGGAACGGCGTGTCCTCGTGCACGCCATAGTCGAGGACTTGTACGACGTGCGCGCTGCGCAAGGAGGCCGCGGCTTGTGCCTCGCGCTTGAAGCGCTCCGCGCCCTCCACGGTCGACGCGATCGAGGGGTCCATCAGTTTGACGGCGACCCAGGAATTGAGCGTCAAGTGCTCGGCCAACCAAACCGAACCCATGCCGCCCTTGCCGAGCTGCCTGTCGAGCCGATAGCGTCCAGCTAGAACCTGCGTTTCCAAGAAACAATATTGTACGACCAATGCCCCCAGAATGCCTAGCTGGTGACAAAGGTTGGCTCTTGACCGCTACCGGCGCTGCTCCCTACGCTGCGCGAATGGTTGGACTTTCGCGTGTTCGGCAGAGCGTGACTGGTTTTCGCCTATCGCTGGGGGTTGGTCTCTTGCTCGCGGCGCTGGCCACGACGGGTTGCGGGGCATGGCGCCTGCCGCCGCCGCACGAAGTCCCCGCGCTCGCCGATCCGAGCGCCAGCTATTTGGTCGTGCTCGACACGCTGAAGACCGAAAAATACACGATCGTCGAGCAGGATGCGGCTGCGCGCAACGTGCGCGTGCGCAGCCATGTCGACGAAAACGCCGCATCGCGCGTCAGTCTGATTCTGCTGCATGTCGAGGGCAGGGCGGTTTATCTGTCCGCCTCCGGTTACTTGGTTCGCCCCGATGGCACGATGCACCACGCGCTGATCTCCGAGCTCGGCTCGCTGCACAACGCTCTGCAGAAGAAGCTCGGCACGGCCAGCCCGACCACGTCGAGCTCTGCCGCCGCGCCGTTGGTCGGAGCAGCGCCTTCGGGATCACTGCCCATGGCATGGAGTGAAACCGCGTCCGATGGACATGGCACCTTCACCTGCTTGCCCGTCAAACTGGCGGAGGAGGAACAAACCCAACTCAGCCTCAAGCTTTCGAATGGCGAAACCGCCGACGTGTCGCTCGCTTTGGCTCCCGGCTCGTGTCATTCCCCGAGCTCGTGCAAGTTGCCCGGGGGCTGCCCTGCGCTCGGCATCGCCGACTCCGAGCGGGTATCCCGGCTCGCCGCTCGGCTCTCGAAACACGAGATTGCGCCGCTCGCGACGCTCTTCTCGCGCGGCCAAGCGATCGCCGTGATCGACCTCGGCAAGCACGGTTCGATCGCTCAGGCGATGGCCGAGAAGCACTAGCGTCGTACGGGGTCGCGAGCGAGCCCGCGAACGCCATGCTTGCACCGCATTGGTTCCTGACCCACCAGGCGGTGTCGATCACGACCAGCCTGCTGGTGCTGATGCTCGTGGTTTCGCTTTTGCGTCAACGCCGCCCAGCGAGCAACTTGATCGCTTGGCTGCTGGCGATCGTGTTGATTCCGTACCTGGGCATCCCGCTGTATTTGATCTTCGGCGGCCGAAAGTTGAGTGAACGCGCTCGCGGCAAACGTCGACTCGACGCGGACCCTGCTCAGCATCCAGGCAACGGGCATACCAGCCTGCAAACGGTTCGCTGGTTGGACGACGGAGTGCTGGCGTACGATTGCTTTTTGGCCGAGATCCGCGGTGCTCGACGTTCGATTCGCATCGTCACCTTCGTGCTCGCGGACGACGACGCGGG
>Ga0247776_10000492_pt1 | contig 9914 bp, 7 predicted proteins | sample UWRJL199509C5_FD_179912 | JGI IMG/M metagenome (GOLD analysis project Ga0247776, IMG submission 179912) | Plant litter microbial communities from Arlington Agricultural Research Station in Wisconsin, United States - UWRJ-L199-509C-5 | ecosystem: Environmental > Terrestrial > Plant litter >...
GGTGTCCGCCGCGGCCCAGCACGGCGAGCTCGGGGCGCTACGAGGCCTTCTGGATCTCCGCCGACGCCACCGTGACTGCGCTGAACTTGCCGATCCGCGCCGGGCATCCGAGCTTGCTCCCCGGCAGTGATGGCAGCCCCTGGTTGATCGCCGACAACGCCGAGCTATATCGGTTCGATCCGTGGCGCGGGGACTTCGAGTCAGCGGGCACGGGGCTCGGGTTGGACGGTGCGCTTTCGCCCCCGCGCTTCGTAGCCATGGGCTTGGACTCGTTCGCCTGGCTCAGCGACGATGCACAAGGGGTCGTGCTCGCGGGCGTGCGCTTGGGTACGCGCTCGGCGTTCAGCAACGACGTCCCGTTGGTGACGCCTCGCGATCCCAATGACCCGACACGGCCCGCGCACCTCGTCCCCGATCACGCACCGAGCGCCGAGCTGAGCTACGAAGAAGGCTCTGGGGCGCTCGCGTTCGCCAGCAGTACGAGCGGGATGGCCAAGACTTGCGTTTGGCTCAGCGACGCGCAGTTCGGGGATTTCTCGGCGGAATTCGCATTTTCATCGGGCGCGAGTCCGAGTTTGCGTCTGGGCAACAGCCAATTCGTCGACCCGGAAGCTCACGACACGAGCAGCTCCTGCGCGCTGCCAGCGCTCGCGGAAGGCAACGTGGGCGGGCGCATTCTGCTCCGCCGCGTGGGAAATCACGCCACTCTGACGCTCGGAAGTGCACACAGCGAATGCTCGATCAGCGCCGAGCGAGTGCAGGTCGGCGTCTGCGCGAGCGACCTCGGCCCGGTACGCGTGACGTTGGTGAGCGTCAGACGCAGTGACTGAGCGCACGATTAGCGCTTGAACCACTTGCCAAAGCGGCCGCTCGGGCTGGTGCCGCTGTCAGACGGCTTGAGGCTCGGCGGTGCGCCGCTCGGCCCCGCCTGAGCACTGGGGCGGTCGCTCGGGGATTTCTGACCGGTACGGCGTTGCTCGGCCTTGCGCATCTCGTACAAGCGGATCTCGCGCTGAGCGTCGAGGTGACGCGGGTCATTCTCGACGATGAAGCGGAAGTCACCGATGGCCTTGCCGTTCTTGCCCATGCGCTTGAGGAGCGAGCCGCGATACCAGCGAATGCGCGTGTTGTTCGGCTCGAGCCGCGTCGCTTTCTCGAGCCGCGCCAGAATTTCGTCCAGGTTCGCGTTGAGTAAGCTCGATTCCAGCCAGGCCAAGATCGCGATGTAGTCCGCTTGGCTCGGGTCGAGCTCGACGGCCTTGCGCGCCTCCTCCAGGGCCGCAGCGTTGTTGTTGCGCTTCATCAGTACCTCGGCCTTCTGAAAGGCCGTTGCTGCGCGCAGCACGCGCTGCACCTGCTCCTGCTCCTCGGCGCCACCAGCGCCGTTTTTGTGGAGCTCGTCGTACTCCTTGCGCCGTGCTGGATCGGACAAGATCTGGTGCGCTTCACTCATCCGCGCAAAGACCTTGGTTGCCAGATCACGCACGTCCGCCAAATCCGGTCCCAAGCGGTCGGGATGCCACTTCTTGGCGAGCTGGAAGAACGCCGCTTGAATGACGGACGGAATCGCATCCACCGCCACACCCAGGAGCTCGTAATAGCCCGCCGCGCCGTTTGCGGCGCGCTCGCGAATCTCCTGCCTGAAGGCCGCGTGCTCAGGGCTCTCGACGGGCTTGGGCGCGGGCGGCGGGGCTTGCGAGCTGTGTTCACCGGACGGAGGCCGTGAGAAGCGCGGGGGCAAGGGCAAGGCTGGCGCGACCGGCATGCGCGACGACGAGGCCGCTTCATCCACGCCGATTGGCTCCACGCCGGGGATGCCCGATTCGAGTTGGCGCGTGATCAGCATGGCGTACACCAAGCGGCGTACGTACGCGGGATCCGCGAGGCCACGCGCAAGCAGCTCCTGCAAGGGCTGCGGCTTCGCGCGCAAAACGTCGATGATCGCTTGTTCACGACGATCGAAGCGGAAGCGGCGAATCGGCGCGTCCAGGTGCAGCAAAATCAGCTGCTCTCCAAAGCGCCCCAGCACCTCCTCCATGTGCCCGGCGTGCACGTACTCACGCACGCCGCGCCAGATCAGCGCCAGGGGCTTGGCGCGCACGCCTTCGCCGCCCCAGCGTTCCAGAAAATTCTGGCGGTCGTAGTAGCCAAATAGGGTATCTGGAGGGAGGGCGAACATCCACAAGACTTGCCGCGAGAGTTGCTCCCGCAGGCCCTCTTTGAGCGCATGCTCATCGATATGGCCTTGCTCGAGCAGCAGCTGGCCATGCAGCTGCCCGCGCTCCGTAGCCTGCACCAGAGTGCGATCGTAGATGGCCTCGGTGATCGCCTTTTGCTCGACCAAAACCCGGCCCAGAAACAAAATCGGGTCTTGGATCTTGGCTTTGGAAGGCCCACCTTCATCGAAGTAGATGGCGTGACGTTTACCGCTCGCCTCCTCGAGCACGAGCGTCCCGGTCAGCATCCGATCGAGGCCGTAAACCAGCAGGTGCCCGAGCGGAGTTGCCTCCAGCGAACCCTGTGCAGTGGGAGCAGCCTCTGTCATCGGAAGCGCTAACAGTCTAGCACTGCTCGACCAGCTTCGGGCAGAACTTCGCTCCGGCACGCCCCCGTCAGCGGCTTCTGCTTTCCGCGGTTTCCTCTCATTTCACGCCCGTCATGAGCTGCGAGCGAGTAGGTATTTTTCTCATGAAATGCCGCGCGTGGCCGAGAGCAGTGCCCACTCGGCGGCAGGCTCGTGGCGCTCAGCGAGCAGTTTCGCTAGCGTTTTCGCATGCTCCGTGGCCACGTCCTAGTCGTCGATGACGAAACCTCCATTCTGAACACGCTGAAGAAGGCGCTATCTCTGGAGGGTTATCAGGTGGACCTGGCGGGCGGCATCGCCGTCGCCGAGGAACGGTTAGCCAAGCAGTCTTACGATGCAGTGCTGTTGGACGTCGCGTTGCCGGACGGCGACGGCTTGGATTTACTGGCGCGGCTACGCGGCGCTGGCAACGAGACGGCCGTACTGATGATGAGTGGGCACGCGACGATCGACGCGGCGGTTCGAGCAACCAAGCTAGGCGCTCTCGATTTTCTGGAGAAGCCGCTGTCCACCGATCGTCTGCTGGTCATGCTCGAGAACGCACTGCGTTTGCTCCATGCCGAAGCCGAAGCCCGCGAGCTTCACGCGGAAGCGGGCCATTTCGACGATTTGGTCGGAGAAAGTCGGATCATGCGCGACCTGCGCGAGCGAGTGCTACGCGCGGCGCGCTCGAGCGCCAGCGTGCTCGTCCACGGCGAGCGCGGCACCGGCAAGGAGCTCGTTGCGCGCGCCATCCACCGTGCGTCACCCCGCGCCAAGGCCGTCCTGGAGCGCTTGAACTGCGCCGCGGTGCCCGCCGAGCTGATCGAGAGCGAGCTCTTCGGGCACGAAGCGGGCGCGTTCACCGGCGCCACCAAGCAACGCCGTGGCAAATTCGAACGCGCCAACGGCGGCACGTTGTTCCTGGACGAAGTCGGGGACATGCCGCTCGCGATGCAGGCCAAGTTGTTGCGTGTCCTGCAAGAGCAGGAGATTGAGCGCGTCGGCGGCAGCAGCACGTTCAAAATCGACGTGCGCGTGGTCGCCGCCACCAACAAAGATCTGACAGAAGCCTGCGCCAAAGGCGCTTTTCGGGCTGATTTGTACGACCGTTTGAACGTGGTACCGCTCGAGCTGCCGCCGCTGCGCGCGCGGCGAGAAGACATCCCCCGGCTGGCCGAGCACTTCCTGCTCAGCGCGCGCAAGGCCAACGCCCGGCCCGGCATGACCCTGACGCCCTCGGCAATCACGGCGCTCACTCGGCATCCCTTTCCAGGCAACGTACGCGAGCTCCGCAACTTGATGGAGCGGCTAGTGATCTTGAATCCAGACGACGCCGTGACCGGCGAAGATATCGAGCGCTCCGTAGGCATGGGCGGCGCCCCGCCAAGTGCGGGCCTGTATCAACCGGGAGTGCCGTTTCGAGTGCTCTCGGAGCAGGCCGAGCGCGCGATCGTCGAAGAGGCCCTGGCTCACCACGGCGGACAGATGGCCGCGACCGCCCGCGCCCTCGGCCTCGAGCGCAGCCATTTGTACAAAAAAGCTCGCGCTTTGGGCCTGCGCGGCGACAAGGACGAGGAAGGCGACGCCTGAGCCTCAGCGCGGTAGCTTGGCGAGCCGCGCGTTTTTGGGATCGAGTTTGCGCGCGGCAGTGGCTTCCTTCTTCGAAAGTGCGCGCTTGCCATTCGACGCATACAGCTCCGCGAGCCGCGCGTGCGCCTCAGCCAGGTCCTCCGGCGTACCCTCACACAGCACGGCACTCGACAGCTCGAACTCGGCGCGCTCGCGTTTGCCGGTCTTCGAAAGCGCCTCGGCAAACAATAGATGAGTCGTCAGACCAGAAACGTCGGCGTACAGCGCGGCCTCACCCACCTGAGCCGCCTCGGCGTCCGCGCCGCTCTGCAGCAGCCGACGCAGCAGTCGCTGATAGACCTTGGGCTCGTGTTGTTCGAGCGCACCGAGCGCCCGCAAAGCGCTCAGCTCGCCCGCAGTATCGCCGGCATTTTCCGCGATGTCGGCCAATGTGTAGAGCGGGGACGCTTGTGATGGGTCGAGCCGAGTGGCCGCTTGCAAGGCCTGCTTCGCGCCGGCCTCGTCGTTCGAGCCGAGCACCTGCGCCAGCAACATTTCGACCGCGTAGCCGTCCTTGCCCTCCGCGATCAGCTTCTGCAACGTGCCGGCGGCGTGCGCCGGTTGATCGTGCGCGACGAGCTGCGCGTCGAGGAAGCGCGCGTCCGCGAGCGTCGGATCCAAGGCCAACGCGCGTGTGAGCTCGGTCTTCGCGCGATCGCCACGACCGCGACGAAGCAGCGCGCGGGCGAGTGCGGTGTGGGTCAGCGCGCTGTCGGGGCTGCGCTCCACCGCGGCCTGCGCGAGCGCGATCGAGCCGCCGCGGCTAATGGGTACGAACTGGGACGAGTAGCGAGCAAGGCGCTTTTCGGCGAACGCCCGAAACTCGCGATCTAGCTGTTCCGGAGCCTTTCCGAGCACCTCCCGCAGGACTTCGGGGGTGCGCCGCCCAGCGCCCCAGCGCCGCAGCATCTCGCTCAGTTTGGGCATGCCGTACTCGGTCGCCCAGGAAGTCATGATCTGACTCGAGGCGTAGTAGGCAGTTGCCACGTCGTTCAGCTCTTCGGCGCGCGTGAATGCGCGGGTCATGTTGGCCACGGCCGGCAAGCGCCCGCCGCGCAGCGCTTGATACAGGTCCGGATCTTGTTCGCGCGCCCACTCCGGACGACGAATGATCGTCTCGTACTCGGCCAGCCCCTCGGTGAACCAGCGCGGGACGTGGCTCTTGGACAACTGAATGTGGAACACGTGCGACAGCTCGTGCCAAAGCGTCATGCCCAAGTTGAAGGATTCGTTCTTCGGGCTCATCGCCGCGAGCGTGCGACCGAAGCACACGCCCTGAATCGCCGTCTCCGGCAGACCCCCGGTTCTGATGCCGAAATTCTGGCGTTCTGCGTACAATTCGACGCCAATCGGCGTCTCGGGCGTAAAGCCATACGCTTGCACCATCTTGGACCAAGCTTCATCCAAGAGCGCGGGAACGTAGCGCTCGAGGATGGCGCGCTCGTCTTTGCGATAACGAATCCGAAACGGCGGATGCTCGACGGTAACGTACTCCTTGGCGATCGTCTTTTCGTACAGGTTCAAGGTGTTGAACACCCGCACGTTGTATGGATCGATGGCGAAGGCACGCCGCAGCGCCGCGACACCGCCCTGATCGTCACCCGAACGGATTAGATTCAAGCCGAGCTCGGCGTAGGCGACGCCGTCTTCGTTGTCGATCGCCACGGCCTCGCGCATCATGCGCACGATCTCGTCGTAGCGGTGCTCCCAGTCTGCGAACTCGGCGACCGTGGAGTAAAGCTGCGAGTATTGCGGATTCTGCGCAAAAACAGCCTTCTTTGCGGCCTCAACGCCGGGTTGATCGTCGGCCAGGAAGCGCTCGGCGACGCGCAGGCTCAAGAGCTCGAGGCTCGCGGGCTCCGCGCTCGAGCCTTCGTTCAGCTCTTGTGCAGCGCGTTCCAAATCGCCATCACGCAAGCTGATGCCTACCAAAATCGCATACGCGGCGCCGGCTTTCGGATTTACGCCGAGCGCCAGCCGCGCCAAGCGCTCGGCTTCGTCGAAGTCCAGGGCCTGGGCCAGCTTGACCCGCGCCAGCAGCAGCAGTGCTTCGGGCTCGGCGGGTGCCTTGTCGAGGATCTCGTTCAGCACCTCCTCGGCGTGGCCCGGATCGTACTTCTCGAGGAACAAACTGGCGCGAAAAAGCAGGGTTTGGGTGTCACCAGGCAACGCGCGCTCAGCCGCATCGTAGGCCTCGTTTGCGTCCTTCGGGCTGCGCAGGAGCTGTGCTGCGCGCCCCACCAGCGCCATGGCGGCGCCGTCGCTGTCCTTGATGCGATCGTCGTTGTAGGCGGTCACGATCGCCATCAACACGGGCTCGGCGTCAGCGCGACGCCCTTCGCGTAGCAACACACTGCCGAGCTCGAGCGAGAGCGCGAAGGACGAACGCTCCGCAGGAACGGCGCGCAGCGTGGCCTCTGCCTCGTGGATGCGGCCCAGATTTTGCTGCGCGCGAGCCGTGTACAGCGCCGCCGCCGCCGCGGCGTTTGGGTCACGAAGCAGCGGCGAAAGCGTGCTGATCGCCTCCGCGGCGCGGCCCGTCTTGACCAGGACCTGGCCCAGCCCGAGGCGCGCAGCGGCGCCTTCAGGACCATTCAACAAGGCGCGAAAGTCCGCCTCTGCCTCCTTGTAAGCGGACAAGCCCAGGCGCTGGTTCGCACGCGCGAGGCGCGCCGCGCCAGAAAGCTCGTGCGCCGGCGCAGCGACGGTCTGCGAGCCGCTCGAGCTCGGGGCGACCGCTGCGCGCTGGCAGCTCGTGAACAGCACTGCCAGAGCAATCGAAGTCCAAGCGCGCGCTCGCATCTGCGATCATCATGGCCGAGACCCTCCGCCCTGGCCAGCGCAGCGCTCAGGCTTTTGGCTCGGGTCGCCAGCGCGTCAGGCGCCTTGGCCAAACGCCGTCGCTGCGCTTCGTGCGCAGCACGCTGCGCAGCAGCGCTTGCGCGTAACCCATGAGCCACGCGGGGGGGGTGGCTCCCGAAAAGTCAGCGAGCTCGAGCGCATCACCGGGCGCGTCGAGCGTCGCCTGTGCGCTCCGCTCGCCGTCCGGGGTAAATAGCGTGAGCAGGTAGTCTGCGCGGGTCTCGCTCGCTTGCACGAGCTTGAGTTCCAGACGGCCGCCGTGATCCGGTCGCACGCCGCGGAATCTGGTCGCTTTCTGGCGCGAAATCAACCGCTAGCAGCGGCTCGATTGAACTCGGTCGCTGGCCGTGTTGGCCTAAAAAGCGTGCGAATCTTTGCGCAGCGCGCCCAACTGACGCTCGATTTGCCCGAGCTGCTGCGAGCAACTCGCAGCTACTTCGACGCCACGCTGGACGTTCAGTCGCGCGACGAGCCTGCCAAAGACGGCCGCGACCGCGTGGAAGTGCTGCTGCGTAGCGAAAAGCACGGCTACGAGGGGCGGCTCTCGATTCACACGCGCTGGGCGAGCGAGCACGATCGCGCGGACGCCCGCGACGCTGAGCAGCGCGGTCGGGCGGCGGGCATGGCCACGCTCGCCGAACGCTGCCCCACGATCTGGGACGTCGAACCGGTGGGCGAGGATTCGGAGCTCGCGCGCCTCAATTTGTGCGGGATCTTGGCGGCAGTCGCGCTCGGCCCGGTATTGCCCGACGATGGCTCGACCTTGTACGGCGTGCGCGGCGCGATGGAGCGCGTCGATCGGCTGCTCAAAGCGCGCGCGGGATGAGCAGCGCGTCCAGGTTCACGCCCACGCTATCCAAGGTCCGACGTTGGATCACGCACAGCTCGCAGATCCCCGAAAGCGCGAGGTCGATCATGGCGTCGATATCGGTGCGCGGAACGGCTTCTCCCTCGGCCGTTCCTTGCACCTCGACAATCGCACCGGTGGCTGTGGCCACGACGTTCAGATCGACGCGCGCAGCGCTGTCTTCGATGTAACAGAGGTCGAGCGCATACTCGCCCGCGACGTGCCCTGCGCTGACCGCGGCGACTTGGTCGCGAAGCACGGGTTTGTTCAGCTTTCCGCTCTTGGTCAGCTTGTCGCAGGCCAAAGCCAAGGCGATGAAACCGCTCGTAACTGACGCAGTGCGCGTGCCGCCGTCCGCTTCCAAGATGTCGCAATCGATGTGGATGCTCTTTTCCCCCAGCCGATCCAAATCGACCGCGGCCCGCAGCGAGCGACCGATCAGGCGTTGGATCTCGCGCGCCCTGCCGCCGAGCGGACGGTCGCGCCCGTCACGGTTCTCGCGGCGCTTCGGATTCGCGCGCGGGTGCATTTGGTAGTCGGCGGTGATCCAACCTTTGCCCTTACCCGCCAAAAAGTCCGGGACCGAGTCATCGATGGAGGCGGTCGCAAGGACCACAGTTCCGCCGGCACGGTAAAGCAGCGAGCCTTCTGCCAGCCGTTGAAAGCCGGGAGTGACCTCCACGGGCCGAATCGTGCGCAAGTCGCGCCCGCCGCGGGCAGCAAGGATCGAAGTACGTGTGGCTTTGGGCGCAGGGCTCATCTCGCGCCCTTTAGCACCCTCCCACCTCCGAGCGACAGTGCGTCGGGCCAATTGTGAGCTAAACCCCGCCGCAATGGCGGAAGCGAGCGCAACACTCAAGGTTTCGGAGATCTTCCAGAGCCTGCAAGGCGAGGGAGTCAGCTGCGGGGCGCCCTGCGTGTTCGTGCGCCTGGCGCAGTGCAACCTGCACTGCAGTTGGTGCGACACGAAGTACACCTGGGACTTCGAACGCTACCGCTACGAAGACGAGGTCCGCGAGCAATCGGCCGCGGAAGTAGCGCAGCTCGTCAACGCTGCAGCGAGCCGTCGCTTGGTATTGACTGGCGGAGAGCCGCTACTGCAGCAGCGAGCGCTAAAAGAGTTCTTTGCGCGACTCGCGCCGGACATTCTGGTCGAGGTCGAAACCAACGGCACAATCGCGCCGGAACCCGCCGCACTCTCGCGGGTGAACCAGTGGAACGTCTCACCCAAGCTCGCAAACGGCGGCGACCCGGAGCAGTTTCGCATCCGGCCCGAAGCGCTCGCGGCTCTCCGCGATTCCGGGCGAGCCTATTTGAAGCTGGTTGTGAACGGCGAGCCGGATTTCGCCGAGGCCGACGCGCTCGTGGCACGCTTGGCCTGGCCCGCCGATCGCGTCAGCTTGATGCCGGAGGCATCGAACCGTGAAGAATTGCGGGCCCGTTCATTTGCCGTAGCCGAAGCGGCACGCGCGCGCAGCTATCGCTTCTCGTCTCGGCTCCACCTCGAGCTGTGGGGCGGTCGACGCGGAACTTGAGCGCGCGCATCAGCGCAAATCGCCCCAGACCGTGAGCGCGGCCACGGTGTCGGGATCGAGCGTCGCAGCCTGCTTGTCCTTCGGTCGAAAAGTAGCGTGCAGCGCTGCGCTCTCGGCACGGAAGGTGGCGAGCCACAGCGCGCGCGCCGCATACGGCTTTTCGTCGAAGACGTCGTTGACGCACGCGGGATCCAGATCGACCGCGCATAGTGTCGGCTTTTTGCCCAATTCGCCGCGCAAGAGCCAGGGTCCGAGGCGCGTCGAGTAGCGCCCCGGCGCACTCGCGACCAGCGCATTGGCGACCACGGGAACCATGCCGTGCGCCGCCGCGTACAGGTCGACCCCCTCGACCGACTCGGGCACCGGGATGCCGAGAGCCGTCAAGATGGTCGCGCTCACGTCCGCGGCACTCGTAGGCAGCCGCTCGTCTCGGCCGTCGAGATCGCCGCCTGGAAATTTGATGACCAGCGGCACC
>Ga0247776_10000494_pt1 | contig 9903 bp, 3 predicted proteins | sample UWRJL199509C5_FD_179912 | JGI IMG/M metagenome (GOLD analysis project Ga0247776, IMG submission 179912) | Plant litter microbial communities from Arlington Agricultural Research Station in Wisconsin, United States - UWRJ-L199-509C-5 | ecosystem: Environmental > Terrestrial > Plant litter >...
CCAAAAGGCTAGCTAAATATCTCGTTCAAGGTCTGCACAAACTATGTGGCCTTATTATAAAGCTAGCGGTCAATGTTTGGGTCGTTACATCTTGTATAAAAATTAAAGCTGGTTTCAACCGAGAATTATTACCACGCTCCAGGGGAATAAAGGCCCCAGGGCGTTACTCTACGTTACACTGTCAGCTTATACTGTTACTTATACAGGGGTTTACAGTCACTAGCGAAATCGGCTTCCGCTTTTCTCTTATACATTTATTCTGCGCACAGACGCTTTATGTATTTAACCATCTCCACTATACACCCTCACACGTAGCTAAGTATCTCCACTAAACGATGCAACCGTATAGTAAAGCGCTTCCTGTTAGAAAGAAGGGGGTTCTTGCCAGAGGCAAGAACGCCATTCTGGCGAAGGCTCCAGAATTAACTGGAACAAGTAGATTGGTAATATTGGCCACGCAACGCGCAAGCGTTACCACTACCCAAAACTGTATAATAAAGGGTACTCTGGCTTTGCCAGAGTACGGGAGGAGGAAGACAATCAAGCAGTTACAACCCCTATTATTCCACAGATTCCAGTGTGTAGTGTTTCTAACACTTCCTTTGCTGATTTAAGTCAGCTAAAAAAAAACCAGTCTCTTGAAAATGGCCAAAGGCACGAATAACTTTTCTACAAGTCAGCAGCATTAGCCATGCCTGTATATACTTAATGACGACAAGTTGCCACGGTACACGTGTAGTCGCTATTGTCACCTGTTCAGTTACCTAACAAACATGTAGATGTGGCAATTCCTAACAAATCATCCAGAAACTAGTAAAACGTGGTTAAATAAAGGCTATATATTGACATTGTCTCCCAGACCCTTCTTAAAAGACAAATCCAAACAGGAAATAATATAACGCCTGGCTGCTTCGCGGCCGTCCCTAGCAGCCCACGACAGCAGCATTCGGCAGTACTTATCATCTTTCAGATTAACAGTAGCACCGGCTTTAAGAAGTAATCGCACAACGGCCTTATGGTCGTTCTCGGCAGCCCACGACAGCGGCGTTTAGCCGGCCTCATCTTTCGTATTAATAATAGCACCGGCTTCGAGAAGTAATCGCACAACGGCCTCGTGGCCGTTCCCGGCAGCCCACGACAGCGGCGTTCGGCCGGACTTATCATCTTTTGTATTAACAGTAGCACCGGCTTCAAGAAGTAATCACACGACGGCCTTATAGCCGTTCTCGGCAGCCCACGACAGCAGTGTTTAGCCGGCCTCATCTTTCGTATTAACAGTAGCACTGGCTTTAAAAAGTAATTGTATAACAGCCTCGTGGTCGTTCTTAGCAGCCTACGACAGCGGTGTTTAGCCGCCCTTATTTTTCGTATTAACGGTAGCACCAGCTTCGAGAAGTAATCGCACAACGGCCTTATAGCCGCTCCTGGCAGCCCATAACAGCGGCGTTCGGCAGTACTTATCATCTTTCGTATTAACAGTAGCACCGGCTTCGAGAAGTAATCACATAACGGCCTCGCGGCCGTTCCCAGCAGCCCGTAACAGCGGTGTTTAGCCGCCCCTATCTTTCATATTAATAGTAGCACCGGCTTTGAGAAGTAATTACATAACGGCCTTGTGGCCGTTCTCGGCAGCCCACGATAGCGGTGTTTAGCCACCCCTGCTCAAGGCAGGCCGCGACGGTGGTGTTTAGCCGGCCCTATCTTTTATATTAATAGTAGCACCGGCTTTGAGAAGTAATCACATAACGGCCTCGTGACCGTTCCGGGCAGCCCACGATAGCGGTGTTTAGCCGCCCCTATTTTTTATATTAACGGTAGTACCAGCTTTAAGAAGTAATCGCATAACGGCCTCGTGGCCGCTCCTGGCAGCCCGCCACAGCGGCGTTCGGCCATAATTATCCATAACGTTAATAACTGTAATAATTTAATCTGTACTTTTTAAAATGGCTGTTACCAGCCCGAAGATCCCGTATCTTAACGTAATATGTAGCAGGCTAGTCCCTAATAGTGGACAGTCAGCTAAATATTTATCTATTACCTGGTAAGTGCATGCCTATAGCTTTATAAGATTGTTTAATAGCTAAGTAAGTAACGTTAGAAGATCCGCTTAAGAAACGCTTTTAATATCGCATTACTATACATACGCCACTTATAAGGTTATAATATAACATAGGAAGGTAAAGCTATTATACGTTATTAACTGATTAATCTCTTTTATTGCTAAGTAACGTATGTAAATCTTAGATAATTAGAAGTGTGCTTTAATTCCCGCCTCAGTTGCCGCCTCGGTTGACGTTACGTTACCGTTTAAAGCTAAGAGGCCTTTCTTGATAAAGAAGTCCTTAACGGACTAGTGGATGAACTGGATAACCTATATTTAACTGACTTTAGTAAGACTGTAACTAAAAGTCTAAACCTACCTCTTTATCCGGACGCTGTTAAGTACGTAGTGTTTTGCGCTCTTACAGACCTGTAACGTCTGCTACAGGTAATCAGCCTTAATAACTATAACCTAATACAGCTTATCTATTAATAATAGCTGTATAGTAAAATAAATCTATTTAATCAGTTTCTGGGAGGCCAGTTTTATATTTTAAATAAGTTATTAGTAGAGTTTATCAAGGTCTGAAGGAATAGAATGGATTTTCCCTTTAATCTCCCCCAGCCTAGCTCCCTTAAGGTTAAGGTCTAAAACTTGCTTTATAACGAGATACGCCTATATAAAAACGCCAGAGGTATATTCTGTAATCTAGGTTAAAATTATGGATAATGTTTACGCCTGAAACTTAATAAGCTGGTTATCTATAAATGTCGAAATATCCCTTTAATTTTCATTCTCAGTGTATAGTTTAAATATACTGTTGTTTAAATCTAGAATTAGGTAATGGTGATAAGAAAAGCAGATGTGACAGCTTATAGACTGGGATGGGAGATGCTTTAGTAAAGACTTGAAAATCTTAATAAGCTTAACTGTATTATCCTTTTTACATTTATCTAAGGTGTTGATAAATAACTAGACTGGGTGAGTTTTCAGGAGATCTAAAAGAGACGACTTAAAAAAGGGCCACAATTCCTCCTCATGCCAGTCCCAGGCCTTACCTGGCTTACTGTTCTGTTTACGCTTTATTTCAAACCCGTTAACGAGATCCTACAGTGTGTTAGGGGCTTACTGAAGGACCTAATGAAGGAGAGACCGCCAGAGGTTAAGAGGTGTCTTTTAGAGCTTATTATTACAATTATGGAAGAAGAACGAGAGTATAAAGGTGCTACCTCTGGTTTCGTGTTTATTAAGAGTATATTTTAACAGTGTTAACTTTCTAGAGCTGGGCTTTCCCTTAATCTAGAGCAGACTTTGGTTGTAAACGGCTTAGCTTCAGTACGTCTTATATTAAAACAGCTACTTATATATCCCTTTAACAGTGTTAATAATGTTATAAGAGTGGTTCTTTATCTATAGAAAAGTTAATAACTTAAGGTAATCTTACGCGGTCTGGGATAGTACTTAGTCTTTAGAGTAGATTAGCTTAATATATTTTTAAAAGTAACTAGTTAGTTTTTTTTACTAACTTACTCCTTTAACGGACCGGTGTCTGTGTTAGTCTTGGTATGAAAATGCTTTATTACTACCTGTCTGGTAAGGCCCCTTAACCTTTTATAAACCTTATTATATTTATGGTCTTGTAAGCTAAATTTTACTATATCTAAGTACGTACGTGTAACAGCACATATATACTTAACACTGTCCTTCCCTAGACGGTAATACGTTGTGGAAATTTTAGTGATTAAGAGAGCTGGTAGCCTTATTATTACCTATTTACCATCTTTCTCCTGTTTTATATTAGTGTATATGTATGTAAGGAAGAGAGAATTATACCTATACTGTAAGTGATTTAAGTATTTTATAAAAGTGTATTACTTTAAAATCTCCTTCCTTACTTAAAGCCTTATAGAACTCCCACTGTTAGTTAATTAGGACTTGTAAGTTAATATAGCTGAGAGATTTGATTAGGAAGTGGTTTAATTTGTCTCCTATTATAGGGATTAGTAAGCTGATATCTATTCTATTATATGGGACATTAAAGAATATAATTCTATATATTACTTAAATAAGCCTTTAATTATCCTCGTTTTTTAATTTCAATAATATGATTATTACCTACTTAGAGAATTAGAATCTGTTCTAAGGGAATACCTAGTTGTATTTACCTGTTTAACGATTAACCCTCTTAAGTTATAAGTGATTAGAATAAGGGGTTTAATAATAGGAGTGTTAATTAATATAAGTAAACTGTTATAAAGTGACGTTATAAGGTCTTTTAAATTCTGTATATTATTACTTTATACTACATTTAATTTATAACTGTACGTTATTACTCTTACTATTAGATAGTTAATGTTCTCTTATGTAAAGTTATATAAAAGGGAATCACAAAGTTATATATGGGTTCCGTTTTTTTCTTTAAATGACTTAAAAGTGTATCTACTAAGACTAAATACTGTAATAATACTGATATAAATTAGCTTTTATGTAACCTAATTATATTAGTTATACGGTTCGCTTACTTAACTTTATAGTTATCTAAAGGTGGAGTGAAGAGGGTTATAATGCTATAGAAGTTATCATCCAGCGTTAAGGACTTATCGCAAGTTACCTAATCAGTCTCCCACTTAAGTAGTAAGATATATTATAGTAAGCTAGTTTAAAGACTGTTAAGGAGTAAGGTAATATTTAGGAACAGCACTGTACCAGTGTAAAAGTGGCCATTAATCTCCAGTGTAAAGGACTTAATAACTAGCTTAGCTAAGCCGTAATGCTCTATTAAGAATAACTTTATAAGGGTGGTATCCTATTCTAAAGGTACTCTGCGTATGTGAAATATCCTATTATTTAATGAATGGTAGTTAGTCTTAGTTTGCCGATCCGTGTGGACCCGCTCTAGTGCTGAGTGGGGATGTCCGGTAGGTAGGAATTGAGAGATTACGAAGGTAAGGATAGTAATAATAGTTAGTGTTAAAATCTGATTGATTTTAGACGGATATATCGTCTAAATAACGTGTGGCTAAACACTAACCTAAAGTCCTATTACAGGCGATCACCTTATGGATTTAGTTTATTAAGGGTATAGGTGATGGTTTAACCTGCGGTTAATAAGCGAAACTGTATCGTATATCCAGCCACTCTAAGGATTTACCAAGCTTAGCGCAGATTACCTAAGATCCACTAATTAAAACGGCGTTACTTACACCGACTTTATAGGGTCTGCTAGGTTAGGGGCGTATAATGGCCCTCCAGGACGTTAGATGCCATTAAAGCCTAAATTCTGGCACAAGCCTAAATATAACAGTAACTAGTGTGACGACCCTGCAGGCCGTCACTTAGGCCGGGGCGGCCCGACGAATCCCCCGTAGAAGGAACAGTGCGGGAAGGACAGTGTATACTGTCCAGACGCACTGGGCCAGGGGTGCAAAGACCCGAAGCCCCTATAACTAATGAGGTGCTGCTCGTAACATGCTAAGTGCTCACACCACAAGCAGAGGAAACCTTACAAGCAGAACGCTCGCGCTATACAAGGTGCTCGCGTAATAAGCACTTACAACACCATAAGTAAGGTATAAAGTACCTCCTAATTAGTTAGTATAGATAGTCATAATTATATCTATAACCACTGTAAGGGACTTTAATTCCTTACACTAATATTTAATTGTTTATTTATGTCCTACTGTTTAGACTTACTTTTATGTATTATAGTGATAACGACTTACAGTAATATTAAACCCCTGTCTAGGAGTGTTAGCTTAATAAGCCGTCTTTAAAACGCCCCTTACCTGTTAGTATCTTATTATATATTCTATCTTAACCCGCACCAGTCCTCTTAAGGCCTGTATTAGGTGTAGGTTATAATACGATACTAATGTTTAGTTCTGAATGCCGTTTATTAAATTCCCAGACACCACCTCTCTCCCATTAACATATCGACCTCTAGAAAAGGAAAGGAGATCAAGAAGGCGTAAGCCCAGCCTCAGCTCCCTATTATTAATAAGTTAACTGCACGCCTTAAAAACTTGAACCTTAACTAGTAAGGACTGGTTAAGGAGCTTAATAAGGCCTTTCCCAGAGACACTAAGAGTCGCATTAATCTTATTAAGAAACTCCAGGCCTAACTTAACGTTATTAAGCTAAAGAACAATAACCTTAAAGGCTTATAAAAGAAATGAGTAAAGCTCCCTCCACCATTACGCTTTAAGGGAGACTTTACGTAACTAGAATCTTAAATAACCTAGCTCCAGAGCTATATTACCTATTATAATAAGCAGTTCTTTAAGGAAGAAGGGAAGGTCAGGTTTACTAAAGCCTTATTAAATAAAGTAACTGTTTACTAGTATAAACCCTATATAAAGATAATTAACAACCTCTCTATAAACAAGGCACGGAAAAAGGCCCCCGAAACTTAGGCCCTTTTTAACAACTTTGACGTCTTCATTAATTAACTCCAGACTAAGTTTAAAGAACTAAATACCCCTAAGTAAGCTAAACAGCGCCTTATAGCCTTAAGGCAGACGTCTTTAGTCCTTAAGTTCTTTACACGCTTTAAACTGGAAGTAATAAAGACTAAACTTAGCTAAAAGGCCTTAATAATACTGTTTTAAAGCGGTCTAAAGAAGCACGTTATTAAGGACCTTTACTAGGAAGACTAACCTGACCGTCTTTAAAAATTAGTTAAGATAGCTATTAAGGCCGATAACTGGTATTATAATCACCATTATTAAAAGAACTTCTGGAAAGAATAAACCCCTTAGTTAAACAAGTTAAAGAAGGGGAACCAGTTAACTGTAACAGGTCACTATTCCAGGCTAATGGATATTAGTATAATAAACCGCCAGAATCAACCCAACCACGATAAGCCTTAACAACAGCAGCAACAGAAGTAGTTTAAAGATCTGTCTTAAATCCAGTGTTTTAATTATAATAAGAAAGGCTATATAATGTAGTAATACCCATCACTAAAGCAAGTTAGTTAAAAACCCGTCTTAGAAGGAGGAAAGCATATCAGGTTCAGCTTAAGAGATATCCATATTAAGATAGCAAGTAACGAAGAAAACTGCACCTAAATGGATAAGTGTAATTTAAGAGATAAGGAAGAAAAGGAACCTTAGAACGTAGTATACCCAGTCCTTAAGGGTGTCTTAGAAAAGTCAGTTATAGAGGTGCAGGTTGCAGAAGACCGACTCTAAAGTGGAAACTTAAAACCACTAAAGGTGTAGGTTATGGAAGACCGACTTTAAGAAGAAATATTCCAGTTAGCTATTACAAGCCTTAAAAACCTTACCTTATAAGCTTAGGAACTAAGGAAGTCTAGGATAGACCTTAACTTAGAAGTTATTAAGATAGTAAAAGGAGTTGAAGAATTAGCCTTTTAGGCTACTTAAACGGTGAAGTAAGCCTTAAAAGGTAAAAGAGAATAAATTAAAAGAATTAAATTAGAGAAACAGAAGTTTTTCTTAATAATACCCCTTAAGACTTTTAAACACTTTAAATACGTTAAATAGATCAGCACCCTTACCTCCTTAAAAGAAGGACAGCTTAGATAGCTACCCTATATTAAAGCTAGTGTGCCTTAGACTGGAACCTTAAAAGTCCCCTAAAAAAGTATAAAGTAAGCACACTAGTAAAGGGTCCAGGAGCTGAAAGAGAAATATTAAAAACTAGTAGATAAAATAAAAGATTTATAAGTTAAAGGTCTTACAGTAACGTCTAAGGATAAAACAGTAAAGATTAGGTTAAAACTCTATAATAAAGTTCACTTCACTAACTAACTTAAACATTAACTTATTAAAAAAGACTATTTTATAAAAGAATAAGTTAGGTTACTGTTACCTGAGTTTTAGGAAGAGGTTTAGGAGAAATAACGCACTTAAAGATAAGTGAAGGAAGAGAAGAAATAAAGCGTTACTTCCCCCGTTCTGTACTCTATAACTGTAACACCAGCAGTTAACATTAACCACCCTAATTATAAAAATATACTGTGGATCGATTACGTATATAATAACTACACTCTTAACCGGTATTATAGGCCTAAGGCCCTTTATAACCACTTCCTAAGCATATAAAGACAGGATTACATTATTATAAGGGTAAAGTTAGAACCGGCTTACTATTAAGTCTCCTACTCCCTAATAAAAGAGTTTAGTAATAAGCAGAAAGTTATTATAATTAATTAGACTCCCACTACGTGCTAATAAAAAGGGGTACTTAATAACTACCTAGTCGTAACGTACTTATTACATCTTAACGGAAAAGCTAAAGAGTAGTAAAAGTAAAAAGATTACTAATAGATTTAAGAGTAAAAAGATATTATTACAATCTAAACTTATAAAACGTATTATTAATTTATTAAAGACTTTAAGAACATTATATTATTTAAAATCAACTAAACGCTAAAGTGTAAAAACCTAAGAAAAGTTAATTGCTAGGTTTACTGGAGCTGCTTATTTTTCTAAAAGGAATTAGGAAAAGGTTACAGGCCCTTTAGAAAGGCCGGAAACCAGTAATTTGCTAATTAGTAAAAACCTTAAAAAGAAGAAAAGGCACTTAAAGGTTAAGTTAGATAAAACCTTAAGGACAGATAGTTACTATAACTCAGATATTAAAGAAATATAAGTATTATTCCGTTAGTGTTAATATAATAGATAGAAAAGGGAGGTTATTTAAGGTAAGAGTAATGATTAATAACGGGAGTGCTTTTAACTTAATACACCCTTTATTAGTTAACTGAAGGAAACTCCCTAATAAAGAGTATAAAGAGGCTATTCCTATACGAAATAAAGAAGAAAGCCTGTATTAGTATAATAATAGTAAAGTTACCCACCACTCACTACTCCTAATTAAAGTAGACGGGGATAAATAATAAATGGACTTTAACGTTACACCAGTTACAGGCTATAATATAATCTTAAGTTTACCTTAACTAGAAAAGTATAACCTTATAATTAATTAAAGGAGTAACCACCTCGCCTTTAGTAAGTTCCTTAACTGTAATCACTATTTAAAAAAGGCTAAAAAGGCACTAAACTGTTCTAGAGATATATAAAGCACTTAAAAACACATTAAACCCTTAGAATTAAATATAATTTAAGTTAAGTTTATAAAGATAGTTAAAGGATTAAAAAGTCTACCATATTACTTAAATGACGATTTAGAAGGTAAAGGAAAGTAGGAAGCTGATCCACAGATAAGTGAAGAAGTTAACTTATTTAAGGTACTTATTAAATACAGGAAGTTTACCCTGTTTTAAAAAAAGATATTATAATTATTAAATTATGGATTATAAGATTACGAAATTAAACTAAAGCCAGGAGTAAAGCTCTGCAGCTTCCAGCCTTACTATCTAAACCCCTAACAGGCTAAGGCTTTAAAGGAGTATATTAATAAGAACTTAAAGAACAGGTTTATTGTAAAGTTTTAATCCCTAACAGGGTACCCAGTGCTATTTATCCTAAGAAAGGGAGACGGTAAGCTACGTATAGTTATTAACTACCGAATGTTAAATAAAGATACGATTAAGAATCACTACCTATTACCACTTATTACGGAAATGTAAGAGTGGATTATTAAGGTAAATTAGTTCTCTAGCCTTGACTTCCTTATAAGGTTTAACTATATTAGAGTAAAGGAGGAGGATAAGTATAAAACGGCTTTTTAGACTTATAACAGGCACTACTAATACTGTATTATATTAATAGGATTAATAAACACCTTAATAACCTTCTAAGGCCTTATTGATAGTATCCTCCACCCCTTCCTTAATAAGTTTATCTTTATATATTTAAACGACGTTTTAATTTATTTTAAAACTTTAAAAAAACATTAAAAACATATACGACAGATTCTAACAGCTTTTAAAA
>Ga0247776_10000495_pt1 | contig 9903 bp, 16 predicted proteins | sample UWRJL199509C5_FD_179912 | JGI IMG/M metagenome (GOLD analysis project Ga0247776, IMG submission 179912) | Plant litter microbial communities from Arlington Agricultural Research Station in Wisconsin, United States - UWRJ-L199-509C-5 | ecosystem: Environmental > Terrestrial > Plant litter >...
CACGCGTGAGCATGTCAGCGATCGGGTCGGAGATGTTCATTGTTCTACCAGCTCGACTTCGTGACGCCGGGCAGCTCGCCGACGAGCGCGCGCTCGCGGAAGCAGATGCGGCAGAGCGCGAAGCGGCGCATGTAGGCGCGCGGCCGGCCGCACACCGAGCAACGGTGATACGCCTGGACCGGGAACGCCGGGGTGCGCTTGGCTTTCGCGATGAGGGACTTCTTGGCCATCTGGACTCCTCCCCGCCCTAGCCGGCGAAAGGCATGCCGAGCAGCTCAAGCAGGCGCTTGGACTCCTCGTCGGTCTTCGCCGTCGTGACGATGCTGATCTCCAGCCCGCGGAGACGGTCCACCTTGTCGTAGTCGATCTCCGGGAAGGCAAGCTGCTCCCGGAGGCCCAGGGAATAGTTCCCGCGGCCGTCGAAGGACTTGCCCGGAACGCCCCGGAAGTCGCGGATGCGCGGGAGCGCGAGCCGCGTGAGGCGCTCGAGGAAGTCCCACATGCGCTCCCCGCGCAGCGTGACCTTCACGCCGATCGGGTTGCCCGTGCGGACACGGAACTGGGCGATGGAACGCTTGGCCTTGGTGACGATCGGCTTCTGGCCCGTGATGAGCTGCAGGTCACCGCTCGCCGCATCCACGGCCTTCGCGTTGGTCAGGGCCTCACCGAGGCCGATGTTGACGACGATCTTGTCGAGACGCGGCACCTGGTTCGGGTTCACGTAGCCGAACTGCTTGAGCAGCGCGGGCACGGCCTCCGTGGTGTACCGGTCCTTCAGCTGGCCGCTCACGACTTCACCTCCAGCGGCTCGCCGCAGTGCTTGCACACGCGGACACGACTGCCGTTGTCAAGCGTCCGGTGCGCGATCCGGGTGGGGCGGTCGCAGTGGTTGCAGACCACCATCACCCGGGCGACCGGGAGCGGCATGGCAAGTTCGAGGATGCCGCCCGGATCGACGGTCGGCATGGAGCCCGGGCCACCGGCCGAGCGCTGGCGCGGCTTGGTGTGCTTGCGGGCGATGTTCAGGCCGTGGACGACGACGAACACGCCACCCTTGACCGACGTCCGGCGGTAGCCGGAGCGCGCGGCCGTCGGCGAGGGGTCCCGCCGGATGACCTGCTCCACCGCGCCACGCTTGCCGGCATCCTTGCCGGCGAGCACCACGACGGTGTCGCCCTTGCGGATCTCGGGCACCTTCGTGCGGTGCTCGATCGACCGAACGGTCATCAGAGCACCTCCGGTGCGAGAGACACGATCTTCATGTAGTTCCGATCCCGGAGCTCGCGTGCGACTGGCCCGAAGATGCGGGTGCCGCGCGGGTTGCCCTGGTTGTTGATGAGGACGGCCGCGTTCTCGTCGAAGCGGATGTAGCTCCCGTCGGGGCGGCCGATCTCCTTGGACGTGCGGACGATGACCGCGCGCACGACGTCGCCCTTCTTGACCGGGGCATTCGGGATCGCGGTCTTGACGCTCGCGACGATCACGTCACCGATGCCGGCGACGGTCTTGCGCGAGCGACCCATGATCCGGATGCACTCGATCGTGCGGGCGCCGGTGTTGTCGGCGACACGCAGCCGGGTTGAGGCCTGGATCACGCCTGACCCTCCTCGGCCGCATCGCCGGCGACGTCAGCGTCGGCCTGCTTGCCGGGGTGCGCCGCGCCGTGGATCGCCTCGGTGGTCTCGGGCTCCTCGGACACGATGGTCTCTGCTGCACGCTCCTCGCCCGCACGGGAGAGGACGGACACCAGGCGCCAGCGCTTGGTGGCGGAGAGGGGACGCGATTCCTCGATGAGGACCGTGTCGCCGATCTTCGCCTCGTTGGCCTCGTCGTGGGCCGCGAACTTGGTCGAGGCCTTCATGACGCGCTTGTACAGGCGGTGGCGCGTCAGGCGCTCGACGGACACGACGATCGTCTTGTTCGACTTGTCGCTGACGACGCGGCCGACCTTGGTCTTCCGCTGTCCCTTCACGGGGGTGGTGGCTCCTGCGGTGGGCATCCCGACGCTCCTACTCCGCCACGCGCGTCGCGGTTGACCGCTCGCGCTGGACGGTGAGGATCCGGGCGATGGTCCGTCGCGTCGCCGGGATCTGGCTGTAATCCTTCAACTGCCTGGTCGAGAGGGCGAACCGGGCCTGCCAGAGGTCCTGCTTGGCCTCTTTCAGGCGATCCTCGAGCTCAAGGTCAGTGAGCTTCCGGACCTCACCGATCTCCATCGGTGACCTCCTTCGACGTCGTCTCGCGGAGCACGACGCGAGTCTGCACCGGGAGCTTGTGAGAGGCGAGCCGCATGGCCTCGACGGCCGCTTCGTGCTCGACTCCTGCCATCTCGAACAGGATCCGGCCGGGGCGCACGACGGCGACCCAGTGATCCGGTGCGCCCTTGCCGGAACCCATGCGGGTCTCGGCGGGCTTCTTCGTGGCCGGCTTGTCCGGGAAGACCCGGATCCAGATCTTTCCACCGCGCTTGACCGAGCGGGTCATCGCGCGGCGGGCGGCCTCGATCTGCCGGGCCGTGATCCAGGCCGGCTCGAGGGTCGCCAGACCGTACTCGCCGAAGGCGACCGTGTGGCCACCCTTGGCCATGCCGGACATTCGGCCGCGCATCACCTTGCGGTGCTTGACGCGTTTCGGCATCAGCATCGCTACACCCCCTGCGACGCTGCGGCGGCGGCGCTGACGGCGGCGGCTGCCTCACGGCGGCGCTTCTCCACGGGGATCTCGCCCCGGTAGATCCACACCTTGACGCCGATGCGCCCGTAGGTCGTGCCGGCGTGCACCTGGCCGTAGCTGATGTCGGCGCGGAGCGTGCCGAGCGGGATCCGGCCTTCCCGGTCCCACTCGCGGCGGCCCATCTCGGACCCGCCGAGGCGGCCCGCAAGGGCGATCTTCACGCCCTTCGCGCCGGCCTTCATCGACCGCTGGATCGACTGCTTCATCGCCTTCTTGTAGGCGACGCGGCGGGTCAGCTGCTGCGCGATGTTGAGCGCGACGAGGTAGGCGTCGAGCTCGGGCTGGCGGATCTCCTTGATCTCCAGCTTCACCTTGCGCTTGGTGACCTCGCCGATCTCCTTGCGCAGGATCTCGACGTTCTGGCCGCCGCGGCCGATCACGATGCCCGGCTTGGCGGTGTGGATCGCGACCGTCACGTGGTTGATGCCACGCTCGATCTCCACGCCGCTCACGCTGGCGTTCGCGAGGCGCCGGTCAAGCAGCTGCCGGATCGCGATGTCCTCCTTGAGGAGGGTGGTGTACTCCTTGTCGGCGTACCACTTGGCAGTCCACGTTCGGGTATAGCCCAGGCGGTAGCCGTACGGATGGACCTTGTGTCCCATGCCTAGGCCTCCCGGTCGGCGACGACGATGGTGATGTGCGTCATGGGCTTGTGGATCGGGAACGCCCGACCCTGGGCCCGAGGCCGCCAACGCTTGATCGTCGGGCCCTCGTTCGCGATCGCGTCCGCGATGTAGAGCTCATCGGCGGAGCGACTGTGGTTGTTCTCGGCGTTGGCCGTCGCGCTCTTCAGCACGCGCGCGATGTCGCGCGCGGCCGCCTGCGGCATGAACCGCAGGATCGCGGTGGCCTCCTCCACCGGCTTGCCCTTGATCGCCTCGGTCACGAGGCGGGCCTTCCGGGTGGAGCCACGCAGGTACTTGGCGGTAGCAGAAACGCGCATGTCGCTCCCTTACCGCAGTCCGCCGGACCGGTCGGCTGTCTTGCCATGCCCGCGATACGTGCGGGTGGGCGCGAACTCGCCGAGTCGGTGACCGACCATGTTCTCGGTGACGTACACCGGGACGTGCTTCTTGCCGTTGTAGACGGCGATGGTGTGCCCGATGAAGTCGGGGAAGATGACGGAGGCGCGCGACCAGGTCTTGAGAACCTTTCGCTCGTTCCGCTTGTTCATGTCCTGCACGCGGCCGAGAAGCCGGGGCTGGACGAACGGCCCTTTTTTGACCGATCGCGACATGCTCTAGCTCCTCTCTATGCCTTGCGATGACGGCTGCGGACGATCAGGCGGTTCGTGGTCTTGCCACGACGCGTCCGATAGCCCATGGCGGGCTTGCCCCACGGCGTCTTGGGGGGCATGCCCGTGGGGGACTTGCCCTCGCCGCCGCCGTGCGGGTGGTCCCGCGGCGTCATCGCGACGCCCCGGACCTCCGGACGCTTGCCCATGTGGCGGGCGCGACCGGCCTTGCCGAGGCTCTGGTTCTCGTGATCGAGGTTGCCGACCTGGCCGATGGTCGCGATGCAGCGGAGCGGCACGCGGCGCATCTCGCCCGACGGGAGCCGGACGGTGGCGAAGTCGCCTTCCTTGGCGAGCAGCTGGGCAGACGTGCCGGCGGACCGGACGATCTGGCCACCCTTGCCCGGGACGAGCTCGATGTTGTGGATGGTGGTGCCGAGCGGGATGTTGGCCAGCGGGAGCGCGTTGCCCACGCGGGCCTCGGCCGCCGGACCGGAGACGACGATGTCACCGACCTTGAGGCCGTTCGGGATCAGCATGTAGCGCTTCTCCCCGTCCCGGTAGTGGAGCAGCCCGATCCGCGCGGAGCGGTTCGGGTCGTACTCGATCGTCGCGAGCTTGGCCGGCACGCCGAACTTGTCGCGCTTGAAGTCGATCCGGCGGTAATGGGTCTTCTCGCCGCCGCCGCGATGGCGGACGGTGAGGCGGCCCTGGTTGTTCCGGCCCGAGCCGCGCTTCATCGGCTCCAGCAGGGGCTTGTGCGGCTGGTCGGTGGTGATCTCGTCGAACGTCGAGCGGGTCATCCACCGGCGACCCGGGGAGGTCGCCTTGTAGCTTCGGAGCGGCATTCCTACACCCCCTCGAAGAATTCGATCTTCTGGCCGGGGGCGAGGGTCACGATGGCCTTGCGCCAGTCGGACGTGTGTCCGACGACGCGGCCGCGCTTCGTGCCCCGCTTCTTCTCCTTGCCCTTCGAGGTCAGCACGTTGACGGCGACGACGGTCACCTTCTCCTTGCTGTACAGCTCCTCGACGGCGGCCTTGATCTGGATCTTGTTCGCCTTCGTGTGGACGGCGAACGTGTACTTCCCGCGGCCCGACTCGTCGATCGACTTCTCGGAGATCACGGGGCGCAGGATGATGTCGGCAGAGGTGAGGACGGTCACGAGTACACCTCCTCCATCCGGGCGAGTGCCGGCTGCTCGATGACGACGGCGTCCGCGTTGAGCAGGTCGACGACGTTCAGCGAGTCCGCGAGGATCACCGACACCGACGGCAGGTTCGCCGCGGAGCGGAGCAGCAGGTCGTCCTTGGCCGGGGCCACGACGAGCACCCGGCGCGCGTGGCCATCGCCCGCGCCGAGCGCGGTGAGGATGGCGACGAAGGCCTTGGTGCGCGGCTCGGCGTCCATGCCGAAGTGGTCCACGACGCGGATCGCGTCGTCACCGAACTTCGCGGTCAGCGCCGAGCGGAGCGCCAGGCGGCGCATCTTCTTCGGCAGCTTCTGCTCGTAGGAGCGCGGGTGCGGGCCGAACACGACGCCACCACCACGGTAGTGCGGCGCGGTGCGCGAGCCCTGGCGGGCGCGGCCGGTTCCCTTCTGGCGGTACGGCTTCGCGCCGCCGCCGCGGACCTGGCCGCGGGTCTTGGTGTCGGCGGTGCCCGTCCGGCGGCCGGCGAGCTGGGCGACGACGGCCTGGTGGAGGACGGCCTCGTTCACCGGCGCTGCGAACAGCGCCTCGGCGAGGTCGACGCTCCCGACGGTCGCGCCGGTTCGGTCGTAGAGAGTTGTCTGCGGCATTCGTCAGGCCTTCCGGACGAAGGTGAGCGCGCCGGGCGCGCCGGGGACCGATCCCTTGACGAGGATCAGGTTCCGCTCGGCGTCGACTCGGATGACGCGCAGCTTCTTGATCGTGACCCGCTCGTGCCCCATGTGGCCGCCCATCTTGAGGCCCTTGTAGACACGTCCGGGGGTGGTGCCGGGGCCGATGGAGCCCGGTCGGCGGTAGTTGTCGGAGCCGTGCGTCTTGGGACCGCGGCTGAAGTTGTGGCGCTTCACGGTGCCCGCGAAGCCCTGGCCCTTCGACACGCCGGTCACGTGGACGAGGTCACCCTCGGCGAAGATGTCGCCGACGGCGATCTGCTGCCCGACGTTGAAGTCGTCGACGCTGTCCAGCCGGAACTCGCGGATGTAGCGCACCCGGGGGAGGTCCTTGAGCTGGCCGGCGAGCGGCTTCGTCAGCTTCTTGCGCTCGCCCGCACCCAGCTGGACGGCCGTGTAGCCGTCGCGATCGCCGGTGCGCAGGCGGGTCACGGTGTTGGGCTTGAGCTCTACGACCGAGACGGCAACCATCGTGCCGTCCGGCTGGAAGACCTGGGTCATGCCGACCTTGCGGCCGATCAATCCAATGCTCATCGGCGTCACATCTTGATTTCGATGTCGACGCCCGCAGCGAGCGAGAGCCGCATCAGTGCGTCGACGGTCTTGGACGACGGATCGAGGATGTCGATGAGCCGCTTGTGGGTGCGGATCTCGAACTGCTCCCGCGAGTCCTTGTCGATGAACGGCGACCGGAGGACCGTGAACTTCTCGATCCGGGTCGGCAGCGGCACCGGGCCGACGACGTCAGCGCCGGTGCGCTGGGCCGTCTCCACGATCTGGGCTGCCGACTGGTCGAGCAGCCGGTGGTCGTAGGCCTTGAGGCGGATTCGGATCCGCTGCTTCGCCATCTCGTTCGCCTACTGCAGGATGCTGACGATGGCGCCGGCACCGACGGTGCGGCCGCCCTCGCGGATGGCGAAGCGCTGGCCGACCTCGAGGGCGATCGGGGTGATCAGCTCGACCGTCATCTCGACGTTGTCGCCGGGCATGATCATCTCCGCGCCGCCCGGCAGCCCGATGGCCCCGGTGACGTCGGTCGTGCGCAGGTAGAACTGCGGCCGGTACCCGTTGTAGAACGGGGTGTGGCGGCCGCCCTCCTCCTTGGTCAGGACGTAGACCTGCGCGGTGAACTTCGTGTGGGGCGTGACCGAGCCGCTCTTCGCGAGCACCTGGCCGCGCTCGATGTCGTCGCGCTCGATGCCCCGCAGGAGGCAGCCGACGTTGTCGCCGGCCTCGCCCGCGTCGAGCAGCTTCTTGAACATCTCGACGCCGGTGACGACGACCTTGCGGGTCGCCTGGATGCCGACGATCTCGACCTCCTCGCCGACCTTGATCACGCCGCGCTCGATGCGCCCGGTGGCGACCGTGCCGCGGCCCTTGATGCCGAACACGTCCTCGATCGGCATCAGGAACGGCTTGTCGACCGGGCGGACCGGGTTGGGGATGTACGAGTCGACCGCGTCCATCAGCTCCTGGATCGGGGCGTAGGCCGGGTTCTCGGGATCGTCGGGCGCCTCGAGCGCCTTGAGCGCGGAGCCGCGGATGACCGGGATGTCGTCACCCGGGAAGTTGTTCTTGGTCAGCAGCTCGCGGACCTCGAGCTCGACGAGGTCGAGCAGCTCGGGGTCGTCGACCATGTCGACCTTGTTGAGGAACACGACGATGAACGGCACCTCGACCTGGCGGGCGAGCAGGATGTGCTCCCGGGTCTGGGGCATCGGGCCGTCGGTCGCGGCGACGACGAGGATCGCGCCGTCCATCTGCGCGGCGCCGGTGATCATGTTCTTGATGTAGTCGGCGTGCCCGGGGCAGTCGACGTGCGCGTAGTGGCGGGCGTCCGTCTCGTACTCGACGTGGGCGATCGCGATCGTGATCCCCCGCTCGCGCTCTTCGGGCGCGTTGTCGATCGAGTCGAACGCGCGGTACTCGGCCTTGCCGCGCAGCGCGAGGTACTTGCTGATGGCGGCCGTCAGCGACGTCTTGCCGTGGTCGATGTGGCCGATCGTGCCGACGTTGACGTGCGGCTTCGTGCGCTCGAACTTCTTCTTGGCCATGTCCTGATGGACTCCCTGCTCTTCTGCCCGTCAGGCGGGCCGACCCTGTTAGACCTTCGACTTGGCGACGAGCTCTGCCGCGAGGTTCGGAGGAACCTCGGCGTAGTGGCTGAGCTCCATGGAATAGCTGGCTCGACCCTGGGTCATCGACCGCAGGTCCGTGGCGTAGCCGAACATCTCGGCGAGCGGAACCGCGCTGCGGACGACCTGTGTCGAGCCGCGGGGGTCCATCCCCTCGATCTGGCCGCGCCGGCTGTTGAGATCGCCGATGACGTCGCCCATGAACTCCTCGGGCATCGTCACCTCGACCCGCATCATCGGCTCGAGCACGACCGGGTTCGCCTTGGAGACCGCGTCCTTGATCGCCATCGAACCGGCAATCTTGAACGCCATCTCGGACGAGTCCACGTCGTGGTAGGAGCCGTCGATCAGCGTCACCTTGACGTCGACCATCGGGACGTTCGCGTAGATGCCCGAGTCGAGCGTCTCGCGGATCCCCATGTCGATCGGCTTGATGTACTCGCGCGGGATCGTGCCACCGACGATCTTGTCGATGAACACGTAGCCCCCGCCCTTCTCGTTGGGCTCTGCCTTGATGACCGCGTGGCCGTACTGGCCCTTGCCGCCGGTCTGGCGGACGAAGCGCCCGTTGCCCTGGGCCTCGCGCCGGATGGTCTCGCGGTAGGCGACCTGGGGCTTGCCGACGTTCGCCGCGACCTTGAACTCGCGGACCATGCGGTCCACGAGGACGTCGAGGTGCAGCTCGCCCATGCCGGCGATCAGCGTCTGGCCCGACTCCTCGTCGGTCTTGACGCGGAAGGTCGGATCCTCCTCGGCGAGGCGCTGGAGCGCGATGCCGAGCTTGTCCTGGTCTGCCTTCGTCTTGGGCTCGATCGCGACCTCGATGACCGGCTCCGGGAACGTCATCGTCTCGAGGATGACCGGGTGATCCGGGTCCGAGAGCGTGTCGCCCGTGTACGTGTCCTTGAGGCCGACGGCCGCCGCGATGTCGCCCGCGTAGACCTCGTCGATCTCCTCGCGGTGGTTCGCGTGCATCTGGAGGATGCGCCCGATGCGCTCCTTCTTGCCCTTCGTCGCGTTGAGGACGTAGGAGCCCGACTTGAGCGTGCCCGAGTAGACGCGGAAGAAGGCGAGCTTCCCGACGAACGGGTCCGCGGCGATCTTGAACGCGAGGGCGCTGAAGTTGGAGGTGTCGTCGACGGCCTGGAGGACCTCGACGTCGGTGCCCGGCTTGAGGCCGATGACCGGCGGCACGTCGAGCGGGGACGGGAGGTAGTCGACGACCGCATCGAGCATCGGCTGGACGCCCTTGTTCTTGAGGGCGGAGCCGCACAGGATCGGGACCCACTTGTAGAGCAGGGTCGCGAGCCGGATGCCGTGCTTGACCTCGGCCTCGGTCAGCTCCTCGCCCTCGAGGTACTTGTGGGCGAGCTCGTCGTCCACGTCCGAGACCGCCTCGAGGAGGTGCTCACGCCACTTGGCGGCCTCCTCGACCATCTCGGCCGGGATCTCGGTCTCGTCGAACGTGTCGCCCTTGTCGTCGCGCCACACGAGCGCCTTCATCCGGACGAGGTCCACGAGGCCCACGAAGGTGTCCTCGATGCCGATCGGGATCTGGATCGGCACGGGCTTGACGCCCAGGCGCTCCGTGATCATGTCGACGTCGCGCCAGAAGTTGGCGCCCGTCCGGTCGAGCTTGTTGATGAAGCAGATGCGCGGCACGCCGTAGCGGTCGGCCTGGCGCCAGACCGTCTCGGACTGGGGCTCAACGCCCGCGACGCCGTCGAACACGACCACCGCACCATCGAGCACTCGCAGGCTGCGCTCCACCTCGACGGTGAAGTCCACGTGCCCGGGCGTATCGATAATGTTGATACGATGATCGTTCCACGCGCAGGTCGTAGCAGCGGCGGTGATCGTGATCCCGCGCTCCTGTTCCTGGGGCATCCAGTCCATGGTGGCCGCGCCTTCATGGACCTC
>Ga0247776_10000497_pt1 | contig 9898 bp, 10 predicted proteins | sample UWRJL199509C5_FD_179912 | JGI IMG/M metagenome (GOLD analysis project Ga0247776, IMG submission 179912) | Plant litter microbial communities from Arlington Agricultural Research Station in Wisconsin, United States - UWRJ-L199-509C-5 | ecosystem: Environmental > Terrestrial > Plant litter >...
ACCAGCGCCAGGTAGGCGTCCTCGAGGTTGGCGACGCCGAAGCGCCCGGCCAGCTCGTCGCTGGTCCCCTCGGCGACGATCTGCCCTTCGGCGATGAAGGCGATCCGGTCGCAGAGCTGCTCCGCCGCCTCCAGGTAGTGGGTGGTGAGCAGGATCGTCGTCCCCTCCTGGTTGATTTTCTGGACGTAGTGCCAGAGCTCGAGCCGCAGCTCGACGTCGACGCCGGCGGTCGGCTCGTCGAGGATCAGCAGCCGCGGCCGGTGCATCATCGCCCGGGCCAGGATCAGCCGCCGTTTCATCCCGCCGGAGAGGGTGCGGGTGCGTTCGTGGCGCTTCTCGGTCAGGGAGAAGGTCTCCAGCAGCTCCTTGGTCCGCTCGCGGCGCTCCTTGCGCGGCATCCCGAAGTAGCCGGCGTGGTAGTCGAGCGTCTCCTCGGCGGTGAGGAACCAGTCGATGTTCGCCTCCTGCGGGGCGAGGCCGACCGCCTGGCGCGCCTCGGCGTAGTTGTCGATCGCGTCATTGCCGAAGATCTCGATCGAGCCGCCGGTCGGCTGCGCGAGCCCGGTCGCGCAGTGGATCAGGGTCGACTTGCCGGCGCCGTTGGGGCCGAGCAGGCCGAACAGCTCCCCCTCCCCGACCTCGATCGATACGCCGCGCAGCGCCTCCACCCCGGTCGGGTAGCGCTTCTGCAGGTCCTTGATGTCGAGTGCCTTCATGCGGCGATGACTCTAGCCGGCCGGCTCAGCGGGCTTCGGCGACCGCGACCAGGCGCCGGTTCGCCACCCGCATGATCGCCTCGTAGGCGGGCGGTGCCCAGCGCTGCAGCCAGAAGAGGAGGCGGATGTCCCGCGAGGTGAAGACCAGGTAGCGGTTCTTCTCGACGCCGGCGAGGATCTTCTCGGCGACGTGCTCGGGGCTAACCGCGTGGCGCTCGAAGCGGCCGATCAGCTTCTGCACCTCGGGGTCGGCGCGGTCGACGCCGACGATCTCCACCGTCCCCACGAGCGGCGTCTTCACCCCGCCCGGGCAGACGAGGCTGACGCCGATCCGGTGCGGGCGGAGGTCGAAGCGCAGCACCTCGGAGACGCCGCGGAGGCCGAACTTGGCGGCGCTGTAGGGGGCGTGCCAGGGGAGGCCGAAGAGCCCGGCGGCGGAGGAGACGTTGACCACGTGGCCGCCGCGGCCGGCCTCGATCATCGCCGGCACGAAGCTCTCTAGGACGCTGATCGGTCCCATCAGGTCGACCTCCACGGCGCGGCGCCAGTGGTCGTGGTCGAGGCGGTCGATCGACCCCCAGATCGAGATCCCGGCGACGTTCATCACCACGTCCATGCTGCCGTGGGCGGCGTGGACCTCGGCCGCCATCGCGGTGACGGCGGCGTGGTCGGCAATGTCTGCCGCGTGGGTGTAGCTGACCCGGCCGCCGGCGGCGCGCACCGCCTCCGCCGTCTCCTCCAGGCCCGCGGCGGCGCGGTCGGTGAGGTAGAGGTCGGCGCCGCGGCGGGCGGCGGCGAGGGCGGTGGCGCGGCCGATGCCGCTCGCGGCGCCGGTGACGAAGCAGCGCTTGCCGCGCAGGTCGGAGACGGGCGCGCGCATCAGCCGAGCCGGCGCGCCGGGGCCTCGGGCTGGACCCGCAGCGTCTTCAGGGTCATCGCCAGCATCTCGTAGTGGCCGATCAGCAGGCATAGCTCGATCAGCAGCCGCTCGTCCAGCTCGGCCGCGAGCTGGGCCCAGAGCGGGTCGCCGATCTCGCCCTCGGCGTGCATCTCGTCGCAGGCGCGCAGGAGGAGCTTCTGGCGCGGGGTCCAGTCCGGTGCCTCGGGGCCGGAGCGCACCCGCTCGACCTCCTCGGCGCTGAGCCCCGCTTTCTGGCCGAGCCGCTCGTGGTGTCCCCACTCGTACTCGCAGGCGGTGTTGTGGGCGACGCGGAGGATGACCAGCTCGCTGTCGCGGCGCGGCAGCTTGCCGCCGGGCATCAGGCCGCCGGCGAACCACAGCCAGCGCCGGAAGAGGCCGCGGTGGCGGCCGAGCGTGGTGAAGATGTGCGGCGGCTTGCCGCCGCTTGCGCGTCCCAGCACCCAGGCGATCCCGGCGTTGACCGGTCCGATCTGCCGCCGGCTCCCGGGTGCGATGCGCGGCTGCTGTCCTCCCTCCATCGCCGACACCGTAAACGAGGTCGCTTAGGCTGCGGGCGTGCCCGCGCCGCTGCTTGCCGTCGACACCCCCTCGATGCTGTTCCGCGCCTTCTACGCGCTGCCGAAGAAGATCGTCGGGCCGGACGGGCAGCCGGTCAACGCGCTGCTGGGGACGGCGAACCTGATCCTGCGCGAGGTCGAAGTGCACCAGCCGCGGGCGGTGGTGCTCTGCTTCGGCCCCGACGCCGCCGCCTACCGGACCGAGCTGTACCCCGCCTACCACGCCGAGCGCGAGGAGGCGATGCCCGACGAGCTGCCGCACCAGTTCGCCGACTCGCGCCCGTTCTTCGAGGCCTTCGGCTGGACGGTGACGACCGCCGAGGACCTCGAGGCCGACGACCTGCTCGGCACCTACGCGAAGCTGGAGGCCGAGGCCGGCGGCCATGCCCTGCTGCTGACCGGCGACCGCGACATGTACCAGTGCGCGAGCGAGGACGTGACCGTCCTCTACGTCAAAACCGGCGGCGGCAAAGGCGCCGAAGAGGTCGGCCCGGCGGAGGTGCGCGAGCGCTACGGGATCGACCCCGAGCTGGTTCCCGACTTCATCGCCCTGCGCGGCGACCCCTCCGACGGCCTGCCGGGCGCCAAGGGCGTCGGCCCGAAGACCGCGGCGGAGCTGCTGAAGGCCCACGGCTCCCTGGAGGCGATCCTCGACAACGCGATCCGCGAGCGGCGCCCGGCCCTGCGCGGCGCCCTGATCGAGGGCCGCGAGGACCTGCTGAAGTTCAAGGACATCGCGACCCTGCGCGACGCGGGGGTCAAGCGGCCGAAGGACCGCGCCACCGATTGGGCCGGCGCCGCCGAGGCGGCGCGCGAGCGGGGGATGAAACGCCTGGCCGAGCGGCTCGAGGCGAACGCCGGCTAAGCGCCTGGCGTCTTTTGGGGGCTATTGCCCCCCAAAGTCGCCACCCACAGGCCCCAGGCGCTGACGATTGCCCAGACGCCCTCGAGCAGGAGGAAGCCCCACTGGGTTTCGACCCAGGCGAGCACGGCGAGGATCGCCGAGCCGGCCAGGTTGAGCGCCAGGTAGAGGCGCGAGTCGGGGCGCATGCGCTCGAACTGGACCGCGGCGAAGCCGGCGAGGATCAGCAGCGCGCCGACGACCTGGATCAACTGGTCCACGCGAGCGAGCCTAGAGATCGGCGCCGAGCCGGTACCTTCGGCCGGTGGATCCCGCCTCTCTCCCCCTCTTCAGGCACGGCCAGCTGCGCAAGCGCTGGCGCTACGTCGGCGTCTTCGCCGAGGAGCTGATGTTGTGCGCGGCGCGGGCCGAGGTCGGGCCGATGACCCAGTCCTTCTGGATCTTCTGGGACCGGGCGGGGCGGAACCACGCGGCGCGAACCATCCTCCTGCCCGGCAGCCGCGAGGTGACGCTCGACGGGCCGCGACTGGAGATCGACAGCCCCGACCTGCGGGCGAGCCTGCGCCTCGGCGAGGTCGCGCCGATCGAGGTCACCAACCCCAGCGGCAGGGCCGAGGCCTGGACCCGCAAGCGGGTCGGGATGCCGGTCGAGGGCACGGTCGAGGTGCCGGGCAAGCGCTGGGAGGTGCGCGGTCGCGGGGTCGACGACGAGTCGGCCGGCCACCACAAGCGCGAGACCAGCTGGCGCTGGTCGGCGGGAGTCGGCGAGTCGGCCGACGGCCGGGCGCTGGCCTGGAACCTGGTCGAGGGGATCAACGACCCGCCGAGCGGCAGCGAGCGAGCGATCTGGGTCGACGGCGCCCCGACCGAGCCGCCCCCGGTCCGCTTCGACGGCGAGGACATCGACCTCGGCGAGGCCGAGCGGCTCGCCTTCCACGGCGAGTCCGAACACGTCCACAACGAGAACTACCTCTTGATCCGCTCCGACTACCGCCACCGCTTCGGCAGCTTCAGCGGCTCCCTCGGCGGCGCCGAGCTGGCCCGGGGTCTCGGGGTGATGGAGGAGCACGATGCCCGCTGGTAAGCCCCGCAAGCTGACCCGCGTCCAGATTGCCTGGCTGCGTCGGGCGTCGCGCAAGCAGGAGCGCTTCGTGGTCGGCTACGAATTCCCCCCTTACCTCTGGCCGCGGGTGCAAAAGCGTCTGCCGGATCTCTCCCCCAAGCAGATGGAGCTGGTCGAGCGCGGCCTGCGCCAGTGGTTCATCTGCTGCGCGTGTCGATGGGGCACCACGCTCGGGATGCCCTCCCGGGCGGTCGACGAGGCCTGGCACGAGTTCATCCTCGACACCCGTGAGTACGCGGGCTTCTGCACGGCGGCCTTCGGCGAATTTCTGCACCACACCCCCGACGAGGCGATGTCGACGCCGGTGGGGGACGCCCTCGGCGAGACGGTCCGCGCCTGGAGCCGCTCCGCGGCGGGGCAGGAAGAAGAGTCGGTCCTCTGGGACCTCGACGCGAGGCTGGGGCTCGAGGAACCGTCGGGCCTGGACCTGGAGCAGCTTGCCGCGGCGCGTGCTCGCGGCCCCTATCCCGCGGCGGCGATCGGCGGGGCAGGTGCCGGGTACGCCTCCGCCTGCTTCGTCGGCGGCGACGGGGGCGGGGGCGGCGACAGCGGTGGTGGTGGCTGTGGCGGCGGGGGCTGCGGCGGAGGCGGCAGCTAAACCCGGTACTCGGGGTTAGGGAAGTCGAAGTTGCAGCCGGCTTCCCACTCTTTCGGCTGGTTGCCGTGGGCGGGGATGCCGCCCGCGTCCTTGAGGATGCGCGCCATGTGCATCAGGTTCCAGGCGGCGAAGGTGGTGTTGCGGTTGGTGAAGTCATTCTGCGGGCCGCCCGAGCCGTCGTCCAGGTAGGAGGGGCCGGGGCCGGCCTCGCCGATCCAGCCCGAGTCGGCCTGCGGCGGGATCGTGAAGCCGACGTGCTGCAGCGAGTAGAGGACGTTCATCGCGCAGTGCTTGATCCCGTCCTCGTTGCCGGTGACGATGCAGCCGCCGACGCGACCGTAGTAGGCCCACTGGCCTTCGTCGTTGAGCAGGTGGGAGTTGCCGTAGAGGCGCTCGATCACGTGGGTCGCGACCGAGGACTTCTCCCCCAGCCAGATCGGCATCCCGAGGACGAGGATGTCGGCCGCCATCACCCGCTCGTAGATCGCCGGCCACTCGTCGCGCTCCCAGCCGTGCTCGGTCATGTCGGGCCAGACGCCGATCGCGATCTCGTGGTCGATCGCGCGGATGCAGTCGACCTCGACGCCCTGCTTGCGCATGATCTCCATCGAGACGTCCATCAGCCCCTGGGTGTTGGAAGTCTCGGGGCTGCGCTTCAGCGTGCAGTTGACGAAGAGTGCCTTGAGGTCGGAGTAGTCGGGCATGGGTCTCCTTTGTTGGTCACCAGGTATCGACGAAGCGGTGGGCGCCGGGCGGACGTGAATCGCCGGCAGCGGTCAGGGTGGCGGCGATCAGGCCGCGGGTCTCGGAAGGGTCGATCACGTCGTCGAGCTCGAACAGCGCCGCCGCGTTCAGCGCCTTGGCGTTCTCTTCGGCCTGGGCGGTGAGGTCGCGGACGCGCTGCTCGCGCTCGGCCTCGTCCGGGATCGCCTCCAGCTCCTTGCGCAGCGCCAGCCGCACCGCCCCCTCCAGCCCCATCGGCCCGAGGTGGGCGCTCGGCCAGGCCACGGTCAGCAGCGGCTCGTGCAGGCTGCCGCCGACCATCGCCTGGGCGCCGAGGCCGTAGCCGCGCCGCAGCACGACGGCGATCAGCGGCACCCGCAGGGCGGCGCCGGCGACCAGCAGCCGCGAGGCGTGGCGGACCAGCCCGGTCGCCTCGGCCTCGGGGCCGACCATGTAGCCGGGGGTGTCGACGAGGGAGACGACCGGCAGCCCGAAGGCGTCGCAGAGCTGCAGCAGCCGCGCCGCCTTGTCCGACGCCTCGGTGGTCACCGCGCCGGCCATGTGGCGGGTGTCGTTGCAGACGATCCCCAGCGGCCGGCCCTCGATCCGCGCCAGCGCGGTGACCATCTCCGGCGCGAAGCGCTCGCGCAGGAAGGTGACCGAGCCCTCGTCGCAGAGGGTCTCGATGATCGGCCGCGGGTCGTAGGCGCGGCGCTTGCGCTCCGGCACGAGGTCGCGGAGGCGCGCCTGGTCGGGCGCGGCGCCCGGCTCGATCGCGCCTTGGAAGTAGGCGAGCAGCTTCTTGGTCGCCGCGGTCGCCGCGGCCTCGTCGGCGACGGCGACGTCGACCACCCCGTTGGCCGCCTGCACCTCCAGCGGCCCGACCGCGTCGGGGTGGACGTCGCCGAGGCCGCCGCCGGCGATCATCGCCGGCCCGCCCATCCCCAGCGAGCTGCCCTCGGTGGCGACGATCAGGTCGGCGCAGCCGGCCAGCACCGCGTTGCCGGCGAAGCAGCGGCCATGGACGATCGCGATCCGCGGCACCAGCCCGGAGAGCTTCGCCCAGAGCGCGAAGGCGCGGGTGTCGAGGGCGGAGACGACGGGGTAGTCGGTGTCGCCGGGCCGCCCTCCCCCGCCCTCGGCGTAGAAGACGACCGGCAGCCGCATCCGCTCGATCAGCTCGAAGAGGCGGTCCTTCTTGCGGTGGCCGAGCGCCCCCTGGGTGCCGGCCAGCACGGTGTAGTCGTAGGAGATGACCGCGCAGGCGGCGCGCTCGGGGTCGAACAGCTCGCCGTTGACGCGGGCGGTGCCGCCGATCAGCCCGTCGGCGGGGGTCCGGGCGATCAGGTCCTCCAGCCCGCGGCGCCCGCGCTGGGCAGCGATCGCGAAGCGCCCGTACTCGACGAAGGAATCGGCGTCGACCAGGTCCTCGAGGTTCTCCCGGGCGGTCCGCCCGCCGGCGGCGTGGCGCTTCTCGATCGCGTCCGGACGCGCCGCGTCCTCGGTCAGGGCGCGCCGCGCCAGCAGCTCCGCCAGGTCGTCTCGCTCCCCCTCGGACACAGGGGGATCTTTACCGATCAGCCGCGGATCGCCTTGCCGACGAGGTGCTTCAGCCGGGTTTTGTCACGCTGGCTGAGGTTGCCCGGACGGCCACCCGACTTCTTCAGCAGGTTCCAGAACTCGTTTTGTTCCCGCTGGGTCAGGTTGTGCTCGATGCGGTCGCGGCCTTTCTTCAGCAGCCACAGCGTCACCACCCAGACTTTCGCCCAGGGCACCCGCTTCCAGAGGTGGGGTGCGGCTTTTCGCGCTATCCAGAGGGGCATGTCAGGCGCGTCAGGCTATTCGACGACTTCGACGGTGCCGTGCATCGTCGGGTGGATCTCGCAGAAGTAGGTGAACGTCCCCGCTTCCTTGAAGGTGGCCGAGCCGAGCTTGCCGTTCTCGATCGTGCCGGTGTCGAAGCTGCCGTCGTCGGCGGTGGCCGTGTGGGGCGCGGTGTCCTGGTTCTGCCAGGTCACCTTGCCGCCGGTCTGCACGACTACCGGGTCGGGCTGGTAGGTGAATTCGACGATGTCCACTTTTTCGGACTTCGACGCCTCGCCGCTCGGCGCCGGTTCGCTTTCCGTTTCGCCGCTGGCTTCGGTCGATTCTTCGCTCGCCGGCGGGGCGGTTTCCGCTTCGCTGGAAGTGGAATCGGAGCCGCCGCCCCCGCAAGCGACAAGGCCGAGGGAGAGTGCGACCAGGGCAGCGGTGAGCAGCGGCTTCAATCCCATGATTTTCGGACTACCCCTTCGTCGCAGGTCCAATCAGTCATTGGTCACGAATACGCTGCGGCGGTGGTCACCGGATCACGTGGACGCTGGCTGACGGTCGCGATCTGGCTCCTGCTCGGGGCCGCCGGCCTGGTCGCGCACGCCCACATCGACGACGTCACCGCAGCGGGCCAGAGCAGCTTCCTCCCCGAGGACTCCGAATCGACGCGGGCGCTGGACGCGCTCCAGCACGCCTCGGCCGGGCGCGAAGACGTGCCGGTGGTGATCGTCTTCGAACGCCCCGGGGGGCTCGGCAAGAAGGACATCGCCGCGATCGGGAAGATCGGCGACGGGCTCGGCGAACTGGGGCTGACGGGGGCGACGCCGATCGTCGACCCCTTCTCGGGCGAACACCAGAACGACCTGGCCGAGGTGGCGCGGATCGCCAACGGCGTCGGGCCGGTCTCCAAGGACGGCGAAGCGGCGCTGCTGGTGCTGGCGATCGACGCCGAGGACCGCGGCGCCGTGGTCAGCGGGGTCGAGCAGATCCGCCGCTACCTGCGGGCGCACGAACGGCCGGGGCTGCGCGCCTACGTCACCGGCCCCGGCGGGATCGCCGCCGACCTCGAGCGGGTCGCCGAAGACGCCGGCCGCACCCTGCTCGTCGCCACCCTCAGCCTCGTCCTTCTCCTGCTGCTGGTGGTCTACCGGGCTCCGGCCCTGGCCCTGCTGCCGCTGATCGCCGTCGGCGCCGCCTACCTGGTCGCAATCGGCGTCGCCTACCTGCTGATCGAGGCCGGCTGGATCGAGGTCAACTCGGAGGGCACGATGCTGCTCCTTGTTCTCATCTTCGGGGCCGGGACCGACTACTCGCTGCTGCTCGTCCACAGGTATCGGGAAGAGCAATCGCTGACCGCGGCGATGCGCGAGACCCGGCCGGCGATCCTCGCCTCCGGCGGCACCGTGATCGCCGCGATGCTGGTCCTGCTGGTCGCCGACCTCGAGTCGACCCACTGGCTCGGGCCGGTGCTGGCGATCGGGATCGCGGTGATGCTCGCCGCCGCCTTCACCCTCCTCCCCGCCCTGCTGGCGATCCTCGGCGACCGCGCCTTCTGGTCCCCATGGGGCGGCAATGCCTCTGCCCGTTCCTTTTCGGCGGATAGCAACGAAAAGGAACAGTCGAACGTCTGGGCTCGGGTCGCCAGTCTGGTGGCCAGGCGCTCAGGGCGGCTGATTGTCGGCGTCTTGGCGCTACTGGCCGTCCTCGCGCTCGGCAACCTGACGAATCACGGCACCCTCGGCTTCGGCCAGGGGGTGACGAAACCGACCAACTCCAGCCGCGGCACCGAAGCGCTGGAACGCCACTTCCCGGCCGGGCTCGGCTCGCCGCTGACCGCGGTGGTGGGGACCGAGGAGGCGCCGGTGGTCGCGAAGGAGATGGAACGCCTCGACAGCGTCCAGCTGGTCCTGCCCACGCCGGTCCCGTCTGACGCCGCCAAGGCGGTCGTCGTCCTCGTCCTCCGCGGCAGCCCCTACGGGTCCGACGCCGAAGCGGCCGTCGAGGAGATCCGCGACCGCCTCCACGAGATCGCCCCCGGCGGGCTGCTCGGCGGCGTCCCGGTCGAGAACCTCGACATCGAGCAGACCAACTCCCGCGACACGAAGCTGATCGTTCCCCTGGTCCTGCTCGTCATCGGCCTGATCCTGATCTGGGTCCTGCGTGCGCTGGTCGCCCCCGCCTACCTGATCGCCACCGTGCTGGCCTCGTTCGCCGCCACCCTCGGCCTCGCCACCTTCGCCTTCACCGAGGTCTTCAATACCGGCGGGCTCGCCTTCAACCTCGAGCTGATGTCCTTCATCTTCCTCGTCGCGCTCGGGGTCGACTACAACATCTTCCTGATGACCCGCGCCCGCGAGGAGGCGGCGGTGCGCGGCACGCGCGAGGGCGCCCTCTCGGCCCTGGTCAGCACCGGCGGCGTCGTCACCGGCGCCGGCCTGATCCTCGCCGGCACCTTCGCCACCCTGACCCTGCTGCCACTCGAGGAGCTGGTCCAGATCGGCGCCACGGTCGCCGTCGGCGTCCTCCTCGACACCTTCGTCGTCCGCGCCCTGCTGATCCCGGCGATCACCTACCGGCTCGGCGAC
>Ga0247776_10000498_pt1 | contig 9892 bp, 10 predicted proteins | sample UWRJL199509C5_FD_179912 | JGI IMG/M metagenome (GOLD analysis project Ga0247776, IMG submission 179912) | Plant litter microbial communities from Arlington Agricultural Research Station in Wisconsin, United States - UWRJ-L199-509C-5 | ecosystem: Environmental > Terrestrial > Plant litter >...
ACTGGGTGCCCGGAGTCCTGGATCCCTGGTGCACTTCGGTCGGAACGTGCGCTTCAACTGTGCCACTCAATGTACTGTGTGAGTGCAGTAGACTTCGAGAGGTACAAATGCCCCACCAAAAAATGTACTTATCGAGGGTGTTTTGGGGTGCCGAAATTAGCGGGTCCAAGCTGCCAAAAACGGCATCCCAAACCCCGACACAGACACTCACGCTGGAAATCAGAAGCGGTCAGTGCACCACCGCAAATTTCGAAAGATTGCAAAGCAACCGGCACCCCACCACCTCCCATCAGCTTCCCTGAGCATCCAGCAAACCCGATCGCCCGCTCGCACCTCCCCTCAATTCGAAACGACGACGATTGATCACCCTGCCGCCCGTAACTGGGAATCAACCACTTTCTGCCAACCCCCCACCAGCAACTAGCAGCAAGAAGCTCGATCGCCAGGACCACAATCCCCACCGCGCGCAAGCCCAAAGCCATCGTCTCGAGTTGAACGACGGCAATTCACCACCCTGCCCCACCAAGGTAAGCCTCACTCCTTCCCTCTATGGTCGCGACGCTCACCATAAACAACAGACAATGGACCCGAACCCCGAGAATGGCGTTTACCACCCACGCCACATCGTCAAGCTCGCGCGGCTAGTGATGGGACGCAAGATGGGACACAAGATCTCAGCGGCCGAGCCGCTCCCTTGCCAGCATGACAGCGTTCGCTACCGCAAGAAAGTCATGGTGCGCTGGTTTCGCTACCTGACTCGTCGTTACCAAAGAAGTGGACACTCGACATCATCTGGAAGCTTCGCGGACCTAGTCGTCAACCACCCAAAGGTGTTCGTCCTCCGCACTCTGGGCCGCGACAGGGTGAAGCTCTGGGGTACTATACGGGCGAGGGAACCTGCCTTTCGTTGGTGGCTCGCTTCTGGAAACACCAACTGGCATCAAGACACCCAGTTGGCGACGATGCCCATGGAGGATTGCGATATTGGCGACCCTGCGTTCGACGAGGAAAACTGTCTTGAAGTAACGTGTACCTTGTTGTTGGACCTTCTAAACCCGAAAAAACGCGAGAACTAAGTCCGCCTTCGGCTGGTTCTGGGTCGCCTACTACACCGTGTACGGCGGCCTGGCCGAGGATCTCGGTTTCTGTCCCTTACGTGTCTGTTTGCTCACGCCGTGCTGTCTCGGATCATCGCAGCCCGGCCCGCGAAGCAGGTCGTCTAGGTGTCGTCGGATTGCTGGTCGTACTGTGTCGTACCGTTGCGCGGTTCGTAAACATCGCAGGGGAGGCTACCGCTTTGGCGACGGAAGCGGACCGGGCGGCGTGAGAGGGTGGGTGTTAACTATTGAATCATATGTAGCATCAAGCATCGCTTCATCTGTGGCAGGTCATACAGCGGACGCCTGCCTTCTTGGCCTGAAGTTTCTGCCGGTGCAGGACCTAATCTATGACACAAGTGTCGATAGCGCCATCTGACGCGCATGGAAAGTATATCGGGCTTCTACACCACCTGGTAAAGCCGCCCCGGATCTATCGGTCCTGCGGCTCGATAGCGCAGGCGTCCCCACTGCCGAGCCCGGGTAGTACCCGATAAGAGCCTCAGTCGTCGGCCTTCTATCCAGAAAGACCCGAGAGAGGTACGCCGCGTGGCTAATGATTTTCGCGGCATTTCTGGGTGCCGACTCGTATGTGATAGGTCCTTGATGGTCCAGCTCAAGGGTGGTGCCTCAGCTCGGGAAAGGATCACCAGGCCTGCGCCCCACATTGATAACTAATTTGGCCATAAAGGAGGGTTTTAGGTTCAGCTTTTACGTCCCTGTCTGTAGTGGGTTTTCACTAGCCACCCCCGCTCACATGTACTAAATACCTCTCATTTTCCATAACAGCAGCGTTCTGCACACACAAGCCACTATTAAGACCTCTCCAGGTACTATACGTACACGGCGGAACCCTCTTGGCCGATATCCCGCATTTGCACCCATGCAAGCTTGGAGGGGTCATAATCTTGTGGAATCATCAGGCGCTAACTAATAAAAATACGGCAGATCAGCAACGTGAACTCCCCGCAATCCTGAAAGAGGTGATTAAGTGATAGTCCCTAGGTGAGTCCGCACAAGTGTGATTCTGGTAATTTATAGAGGTGCTAATTACAGTCTGTGGTTAGGTTGTAACCTAGGGGTGTTTGTCTGGAATACGTAATGCCTATAAGGAGGATAATTTAGCTAAGGGATAAAGATGAGCTTCAGCGCAAGCTTTAAAGCCCGAACCCATTATCAGAAGAGTAAGTTATAGCAGAAGTTAAACAATATGTACGTACCGTTTTAATAAAGTGCCTGCATTGATGAAAGACGTTCCGCCTGTCCTTGCGTTAGCTGTACGTCACAGCTGTGTAAAAGATGGCATCAACGACTCACACTTGTTACACTTTCGAATCAGGGCCTCCGACATAGCTTCTTCGATCCGGTGGCGCGCGTTATAGACCTTGTGCTTCTCCTGGTGGCACAGCCGGCAGCTCGCAACCCGACATGTTGGATTCTCGCACTGGAAGAGGCGATTTTGATCGACTGGTGGGTATTCAACCGCGTACCGGTAGAACGGGCACCTGGCGAGACCCTCAATCCCCGCCAGTCGCAGCACCGATTCTTGCTCTATACGATCGAGAGCCATCTCGAGTTTTTTTGTCGAGGAATTTATCTTTTTACTGCTTTGAGAAGCGTCCATCGCACCCGCCTATGGATATACACTGGAGCTCGTATCGGGAGAGGCCTATTTGCGCCTCGGCATTGCGCTTCGCACACCAACCCCGCCTTCACAGTGCACCACGCGATTGTGAGCAAATTTGTCAAAGCAGCATCCGCAGTCCACCATGTCCTCAGCCTCCGACTGCTTCCGTCGCGCTTCTTGCGCGGCCTGGGCGGTCTCCTTTCCACTAGCTACGATGATAGTCTTGACAAACTTGGGCATCCGCCATCTGCTTGGCTTTGACTTGGTTATGCTCGAGCATATTGTCCGGCCCTGCACCGCCGTGGCCATATGTTTGATGACTAGCCTTCCACAGTGGCTTCGAAAATTTGTGGTTGAATTTAATTGATGTTACATCTCAGGGGGGCTTAGCCATCGCTTACTCGGACCGAGAATATAACAAGGGCAGGTTTTCTTTCACGCCATGCGTTTTTCGGCGAGCTTGGATCCCGGGCTGGGGGGTAAACAAGTCAGGGAGAGAAATTCCGCCTGATCCGGGAAACCAGACACCAACTGGACATTATTACAGTCAGAGGGGCCTTTGTGGAGCGTGGCATCAGGTGTTAAATTCAACGCAGCCAACCAGAAACGCAGTAATTGGAAGTCGTGAAGTGTGTTCCATTAAAGAAGCGGTCCGCTAAATTGCGGCCCAACCGCTCGCAGAGCGGCTGACTGGGGAATGATTACGTAATTTGACATCAGGGCCCCTGTGCTTGACAAGACGCGGACAACGACTCAGACATCTCTTCCACCACCACAAATCACCTCAGAGGCAAAAATCATGCTTTTATAAAGATATATTCTCGTGCCACGTAAGTTTTTGCATGTGACTAACTTATTTGTGCTCTTAGCAAACTACTGCTCAAGAATGCGTTCCCCGACTGCTACGCAGGGGATATTGATAGAATCATGAAGCAAACCAAGAATCTGCTCTACCCTAGCCCCCTTGCTCTAGAGACGGGCAAAACGGTCGAAAACACGTCTCTGAGGATAAGGAGAGTCAAGCCTGGCTGCGACCCGGCCAACACAACTTGAAGTTAGGAAAGACGGATTTATATAAAAGAGAGGTTATGGGAAAAGATTACAAACACTGCCTTCCAGCTACCCCTCCGCACCACCCGATATCCGGCACCTGCTGGTCGTTAGCGGCAGCACCGCCCACGTCAGGCACGGGATATTCGGACAGCACTAGCGGAGGCTAGCATCGGAATAGTAGTCCTTGAGGTCCTTGGTGGTGCTGCAACGTGACCGCCTTGTTGACGGTGCGCACCAGGGCCGGGTCGCCAGGTCGCGCTCCAGCTGCGGGACCAGGTCGCCCTGGTGGGCGAGAGTGATCTCGACGTCGGTGCCACAATGGGTGCTACGGTGGAACGGGTGGCTTGTCAGCGTGGCCCTAGTAGGCAGCCGACCTTAGAGTGGTTAGTCGAGCTCGACATCCTACCGTGTTGCTGTCCTGATGCTCGGGCTTCGCAACATTGGAAGCCGTCTCGTTGCTGTTAATTCCCATGGGCATATCGCCTTCGCCGTCAGGGTTGTGAGACTGGGCGGTCCGTCGTATCGCTACCGTCTATTGTTGTTACTGGAGTCCCTACCGGGATACGTATTCGCCGTGGAATGGTAAAGGTGGGCCGCGTGTCGCAAGCTGTCCCTGGCGACACCTTAAATGACTTGTGGTAATTTAAGCTGGGGGTAAGGATGGTGATGACCACTAATAGGTCCCAAGACTTGCTGCGCATCATTTGTAGCACGAGCCTAATGCTGCGGTAACTTTTCAGGGAGATTTGGACGTCCCCGAGCTCTCTGATATTTCCTAATATCTCACCTCCTTCATGTGGCACTCCTCCCCCAATCTCTGGAAGTGAGTCCGCTTTATCTAGGTATTGATATAAGCCGCTGCAAGTCCGCACTATACAACGGTCCTTTCACAAGTTCTTTTTCACACCTTTCCCAGCCTTCAATCTTACTCAATAAGCACAAGCCTCAGATACCTAACCTCACACTTGACTTGTGCCACTGGTACGTCTTACCCGGAAATACGCACCAGTTGTATAAGAAAGGGGGTTATCTGCCCAGGCTACCTTGCCCAACTTTCCGTCACACCTTTCAAGTCTACCTTGAAGCCGGGAGCCTCCTTGCACTCAGACAATGGCAGTTCCCACTGCAATGACACTCTCGATATCGGCGGTACCCTGCCGTTCACAGAAAGGGATGGGGGTTCCCGAGGGGGGGGGCTTATGCGCCGCGTCTGGGACATCATTGCTCTCGGCATCTTGTGCCGGGGGGCTCCCGCCACAGAAGAAGAGCGAGAGGTCTCGACTGGGTTGCTTGACATGCAAGAGGCGCAGAATCAAGGTATGTAGGGGTTTAAAAATATAAGAATCGCAAGTATCTGAGACTAATGTCTTCGGCCTGTAGTGCGACCAGCGTAAACCGCAATGCATGCGTTGTGAGAAGTCGAGATCAGGCTTGGTGTGCAGCTATCGCCTCCAGGGCAGGACCTTGATTACTACCAACCCAAATACTTCAGACCGGTCGCTGGATTTCTTCTTGACTCAGCAAACCGCGGCGAGGCATTCTACAAGCCAGCAGGCAGTGGCGGCATCTTTCCCAGTGTTACCATTCGCCGATGGATCTCGCGGCATGCTTTCCCATCACCATGTTTCTGCGTCGGTCTACGATTATGCGCCATTCGAGACGCCCGTCCCACCAATGGGCCAGAGCGGCAGTAGCACATCACAGTTCCCATCTCCCAGTCCACCCAACTTGCCCAGTCCCAACGCAGCGACTCCACCACCCGGCACAAACGTCCAGCCCCAATCGCCCTCCACCCTCAAGTACTGTGGTCAAATGGCCCTGCAATTTGAGGACCTGCTTCATACTCTTCCCGCAGAGCAACAGATACACAACGGCAATCCCATACGCAAGCGTGATGTGTTAGTTGTCGCCGCGAAGCGGATCAGGCAACTGGAACGCGAGAGGGGGATGCTGTGGCAGGAAGCGAGCCAGCTCAAAGAGAGGGTGGAGCCTACAAGCGGTATTCTGCCCCCGCAGCTGTCGGAGTATGCTATGCAGTTTGATCATTTCTACGGCGTGGAATCCTGTTCGCATTCCCAGCAAGAACCACTATCCCTGTCCCCCAAACTTAATCGCCATCATGGACGCTATACCGCCCCCCTTAACGCTGGCGTCGAGGTCCATGACTTTATTAATGATCTAGGTCTCTCGGCATTTCTCGGAGAGCCACCACCTTATAACAGCATCTACGAGGTCGCGTTCAACGAAAGCGACGCCGCTTCGGCCCTCTCAACCTGGTGTGCTCCAGTGTTGAGGGGTACGGCTCAGCCTAACTTCAAACGGAACCAAGGCCTGTGGGGTCTGGCCGCGTCTTTCCAAGCGGATGATAACAGCCTGAAGCCTGACCCAGACACTACAGGCACGTTACTTGGGGATTGTAACCCTTCCGTTTTTAATTTCGACGGCGGGCAGCTGGTAAAATTTTCACCCCGCATCAAGAGGGAGGAGTTCTTTTCCTTAAGCCCTGCACCTCTAGGCCGTTGTGCTGTTGGGGGAGATAGGTTAAGTGGAGGAGCGACGTCTGAGCTGCTTGTTTCAACGACAATAGATACCCCAGGCTGCTTTCCACAGGCTTTCGCACCATAGCAAGGTTTGTTACCCCATCCTCAACAAATGAGATGGGCCGTTGGCGCGAGAGGTTGTGGGTTCAACTCCCACAGGGTCCTTGGTAAGGGTTGGGACTTGTCGACGACCCCGTCGGTCCTGGACCCCTACTGCCTCTCCTTTCAGCTTATGCTGACTGCTTCTTCTTTCCAGGTTACCAATTTTAACAGATGCTCGCCCTATTTTGCCCGTCGTCGTCCGGGAGACACAGCTTCGGGACCGGAAGCTGAAAAACACAGCTACGGCAAGTGTGACTGCAAATCTGATGTCCAGCTCTCAGCACTTAACCTGCCGAGTTAAGGCGAGTTAGCATGTCTGGTAAGTTTGGAATACGAATGGACAGTGGGGGAAGCAGTATGGCTGGGGACGGCGACAGAGCCAAGAGCCACGAAATGAAATTATCAGGCGTCGGCCCAAGCTGGGAAGGAACGACGCACCTGAGGATGTGGCCTTTTATTGAAGAGGGGATGATGGTTACCTAGGTAGTAATGCGTGCGTTTAAGTTCATTGTAAGGAGGTTATTATTCTGCTAGAAGATATAGTGAAGCTATCCCCAATCATGTCCGAAATCTCGTCCCGTAGGACTGACAAGTTGAGATGGCGACTGTATGAGGCTGCGAGTTGGTCAGACTAGGGTGTGACTGGTCTGTTGGACTGACCAGCTGAGATGTCTGGGCTTCTTTGCTCTGTAATCTTGCTATTCACGCTCTCCTGGGCGGGCATGAAGCCTTCGACTTTAAGTTCAACTTCCCCATTTCTGCCAGGTACAAGAATGCACAGGGTTGGGGCAGAGGACTCCGACTCTGTGAGCTCCACGCCGTCTACTTTAATCCGGGGACCTGCCTATCTTGGTGAGCTTGTGCCATGCGGCTACGCGGCACCTGAACTAGTGTGCGCACTGCCGCGGAACCAGCGCAGAGTGATGACTGGGAAAGGAAACGTGAGATGACATAGAAGACGTGGTTTACCACTGCAGTCAGTAGCGGTTTCGGTGTACAGCGAGCAGGTGTGAGTGGTGGACGTTAACGTTACTGACCTGCCCGGTGTGCGGGCCCAGGGGGTGGCTGGGTCATCTAGATCTCCACCTGTGGCGGGCGATGAACCCTAGCCCGTCAATGTACCACCCCAGCAGGTGCATTGAGGGCTCATCGAGCGCAGAGCGAAGGACGTGGCCCCGTTCGGTATTGAGGTTGCCATCGTCGAGCCCGGCAGGGCCCGTACAGAGTTCCGCTTCTCGACAGCCTAGCGAACTGCTACAAGCTCTTGTGGATTAACGTCTTTAGAGCCCCCGGTGGCGAGTACAAAAAGGCATTCACGCCGCTAGAAAATAGTAAGTCCGCCGTGGCTATTCACGGCATCTACTCTGGGCTACTGGCGGCTATAAAACCTCGGCTAATTTCACCGCCCCGCCAGGAAACGCAGATAAGCAACCACTGATAAGAGCAACCCCGATCCCGACGATATTCCACGAAAACACCATTCTCGTTTGTTAATCAGCAAGCGGCTAATTGTAGAAATTACGGCGTCTCACAACCGAACACTATAATTTCTCAACCCCGCTCTGGCAAGTGCGGTTAAAAAATACTATATCTTTGTCCATTACCCCTCGCCGATCAAAGTTTGAGGGAAGTCCAGCATATGCTATTTCGAAGGCATGGCAAAAAATTCTCTCCAACTTGATACAAGCTTCCTTCTCAACCTAACTGATGGGCGTAACTGAAATCCGTGTAGAACGGTGGAAGGAGCTGCAAGACGAGCTCGAAAAAAAGCCAACGGAAACGCGGACAGTGGAATTAGTTCAAGAATACGTAAGAAACCAAGTGTAGACTCACGTATTAAGCTGACCGAGGAGTAGCTTGGACAGAGTGGAAGTGCAGAATATCGCGAAGCGCGACAGAGCAAGGAAGTTGTAACGATACGAGCAAACTGTATTGTGTTTTTAATTATTGGCAGTTTTGAATGTGAAGGGAAGACATGGAATCTAGGCGGCTACGGATATCGCATTAGCGGAGCAGAACAGATTGTATTGCAGCCAAGGACTGCTGTTGTCATCATAATATGTTAGCTATATCCCAGGCCCCAGGCCAGATTGTTTCCATGGAAAACCAGTCCATTGTTTTCCGACCACGAAAAGTCCTCATCGCCATTCCTAGTGACTGCCGTGACCGATGCTGCGATCCCGCCCGACCATGGTAATGTATTCTGCTCTTGCTCAAACTCTCGCCACTGCGGTGAATTAATATTCGGGTCATTTCCGCCTCCAAGACTGTAGCCCATGTGGCTGGGTGAATCCGAACTCAGTTGTGTTGAATCTTGCGGCTGGAGTATTTTCACTACGAAATCGTCAATGAGAATGTCTAAGACGCCAGTATTAGCTGGCCAGAGAGAGGGCAGGTATGCTAGACATACTTTTGTTTGCTCTTTTCCGCTGTTTCCCCTGTCTTGATTTCGAGGCGGGGTCTGTTGTGACATCTTTGGTTGCCGGTCGTTTCCGTATCAATGTGAAGCCTGCTTCGTCGAGTTTTATCGCTGAGATATATTTATTAGCTAGCAAACGCTGAAGAACAGAGCTAGTGTACTGACCAGAGATTTGATCATTAGTGACTTTCGCTTTAACATAGTCTTGGAATGATTCATGCACTGCAAGGAAAGCAACGCGGAGAGCCGGTGTTAAATTGTCAGGCGGTGTCTCGTCAAGCTGACGAAGGAGATCATGGCGGCGACTCAGGTCAAGAGAATCGGCAAGTGCCAGAGCAACGATAGCGACAGTGCCTCCTATACTGTAGGCGATTTCCTGCAACTTGGGTTCTCTTGCAACCAAATCCGGGTTCCTTCGCTTGACCGAGGCGATTGTCTTGAGAACGCGGCGGTGGGGGACCGAATCTGGCGACAGTGGAGCGGTAAGTAGCTGTTTGAGTTTCCTCACGCAAGTTTTGATACTTTCTGAAAAGAAGTATTCAGGGTTGGTTAAGCATAGAAAGAGAAAAACTGCCTTAAGGGTGGCCTCGTTCTTGCTGTCAACCGAATAGCCAAGTGTGGAGTTAGACGTTGGAGGGGGGTTATCGCTCGGCTCTGCGCTGCTCTGTCCAAAGCCCGGATCAAGGATTGATGAGGGCACGTGGGTACGGAAAACCTCGCGCTCGTCAATAAATATCCTGAGCTGGCGGTTATGTGGTAGGTCTGTCATCGGCTAAATGTGAAGAGGAAACACTGCAAAATAAGAATTGTCGAGGCAACCGCTGATATGCGAAGAAATGGATTTTTCTCGCGACTTGTGGGGGAATTGCTTGTTTTCCGGATAGCTGCGGAAGATTGGATTAAATGCCGCAGACTTGCGGAAAACTGGACCAACCCCGCAGACTTGCGGAAAACTGGACAACCCCGCAGACTTGCGGAAAACTGGACCAACCCCGCAGACTTGCGGAAAACTGGACCAACCCCGCAGACTTGCGGAAAACTGGACAACCCCGCA
>Ga0247776_10000499_pt1 | contig 9891 bp, 6 predicted proteins | sample UWRJL199509C5_FD_179912 | JGI IMG/M metagenome (GOLD analysis project Ga0247776, IMG submission 179912) | Plant litter microbial communities from Arlington Agricultural Research Station in Wisconsin, United States - UWRJ-L199-509C-5 | ecosystem: Environmental > Terrestrial > Plant litter >...
GAGCCTGCGGTCGCGCAGGCCGCGGGTGCGGGCACGCCGCTGGTGCTGGTCGTGCCGCACCATGGCAGCAAGACGTCGTCCAGTGCCGAATTCATCGCCGCGCTGCGGCCGCTGCTGGCGCTGGTCTCGGCCGGTTGGCGCAGCCGCTTCGGTCATCCGAATCCGCAGGTGGTCGAGCGCTACGGCCAAGCCGGCGTCCCGCTGGAAAACACCGCCGCAGCCGGCGCCCTCGAGGTCGAATTTCCCGCTGCTGCGCCGCCGCGCCTGGTCGCGCGCGAGCGCGAACGGCAGCGGCGCTACTGGCGCGAATAGTCCACGCCTGCAACGTACCGCACAGACGATGGCGGTCGCGCTGCTATCATGCGCGCTGCTCACAACCAGACTGAAAGGGTGGGTTCGTGCTGGAAATCCTGATGGCCGGCAGCTGGGCGATGCTGCCGATCCTGCTCTGTTCCGCGATCGCGCTGGCGATCATCCTCGAACGCTTCTGGACGCTGCGCCGCAAAGCCGTCCTCCCGCCCGGCCTCGGCGACGAGGTGCGCGAATGGGCGCGCACGCGCAAGCTCGATCCGGAGCATCTGAGCGCGCTCGGCAGCAACTCGCCGCTCGGCGAATTGCTCGCGGCCGCGCTTAGCGTGCGCTATCGCCCGCGCGAGATCATCAAGGAGCGCGTCGAGGACACCGGCCGCCATGTCGTGCATCGGCTCGAACGCTTCCTCAGCACGCTCGGCACGATCGCGCTGATCTCGCCCTTGCTCGGCCTGCTCGGCACCGTGTTCGGCCTGATCCGCATGTTCTTCGCGGTGATGGTCAGCGGCGTCGGCGATCCGCTCAAAATGGCCGGCGGCATCGGCGAGGCGCTGATCTGTACGGCGGCAGGCTTGTGCGTGGCGATCCCGGCGTACGTGTTTCATCGCTACTTCCGCAGCCGCGTGTCCGACCTCGTCGTCGACATGGAGCGTGAAGTGTTCCTGCTCACCGACGAGCTGACGGCGAGCGCGGGCGAGAACGCGATCGCGGCAGCGCCGGTGCGCGTCGCACGGACCGGCAGCTGAGTCGCCGTGCGCATCGCTTCCGCGCGCCGCGAGGACGATTTCGAGATCAATGTGATCTCGCTGATCGACGTGCTGCTGACTTTGCTGATGTTCTTCGTGCTGACCACGACCTTCGTGCAGAACGCGCGCATGCAGGTCACCCTGCCGCAGGCCGATTCGGCCGAACAGAGCGAGCAGCGCGACGCGTTGACCGTGCTGATCGATCGCGACGGGCACTATTTCATCGACAATGACGAAGTGCTCAATCCCGGACTCGATTCATTGAAGGACGCCATCGCGCGCGTCGCCGGCGAGGATCGCCAGCGGCCCGTCATGCTGCGCGCCGACGCATTGACGCCGCACCAGGCGGTCGTTACCGCGATGGATGCGCTAGGCGAACTCGGCTTCACGCGGCTGTCGATCGCGACGACGCAAGGTGCGAAGGGCAAGTGAGCCAGGCGCCGCCGTCCGGTCGCAGCGCGTTCGCGATCTACGCGCGCCTGCTCGGCTACACGAAGCGCTATTGGCCGATCGCGGTGGTCGCGATACTCGGCATGGTCATCGACGCGGCCGGCCTCAGCCTGTTCGCACAATCGATCAAGCCGATCCTCGACAACATCTTCGTGTCGCGTGATCCGTTCTGGGTGTTCTGGATGCCGATCGCGATCGTCTCGATCTTCCTGGTGCGCAGCGTCGCGATGTACTTGACCGATTACGGCACCGCCTATATCGGCCGCGGCGTCGTGCAGCAGATGCGCCAGCAGGTGTTCGATCACTACCTGCGCATGCCGTCGACGTTCTTCGACCGCGAATCCTCCGGCCAGCAGATCGCGCGCATCACTTACAGCTCGGAACAGGTGGCACAGGCTTCGACCGATGCGGTGAAGATCGCCGTCGTCGACGGTCTCAGCGTGGTCGGCTACGTGATCGTGATGCTGCGCAGCAGTGTGCAGTTGAGCCTGGTGCTGCTCGTCATGGTGCCCCTGGTCGGCGCGCTGGTGGTGTACGTCGGGCGGCGCTACCGGCGCATCAGCCGGCGCATTCAGGGCTCGATGGGAACGGTCACCGGCGTCATCGAAGAGGCCGTCGGCGCGAATCGCGAGGTCAAGGTATTCGGCGGCCAGCGCTACGAGTCCGATCGCTTCAGCGTGGTGTCCGAGCAGACCCGCCGTCTCAGTCTGAAGGTCGCCTCGACGAACGGCCTGGCGAGTTCGTTCGTGCAGCTGATCGCGGCGATCTCGCTGGCGCTGATCGTTTACCTGGCGACGCGGCCGGAGACGCTGGATACGCTGACGCCGGGGGCCTTCACCGCGATGCTGCTCGCGATGGGCGGCATCCTGCCGGCGCTGAAACGTCTCACCACGGTGCAAGCCAATCTGCAGCGCGGGCTTGCCGCGGCCGACGAGATATTTTCGCTGATCGACCTGCCGGGCGAACGCGATGAGGGTACGCTCGAACTCGCCAACTTCAGCGGCGAGCTGGAATTCCGCGACGTGCACATGTCCTACAGCGCAACCGCGCTGCCGGCGCTGCGCGGGATCAGCCTGCATTGCCCGCACGGCAGCGTCACCGCGCTGGTCGGCCGCTCCGGCAGCGGCAAGTCGACCTTGGCCAGCCTGATCCCGCGCCTGTACGAGCCGACGGCCGGCAGCGTGCTGCTCGACGGCCATGCGCTCGGCGACTACACCTTGGCCAGCTTGCGCGAGCAGATCGCCTGGGTCGGTCAGAGTGTCATGCTGTTCGACGACAGCATCGCGCGCAACATCGCCTATGGCGGGCTCGGCGCGGCGAGCGAAGCCGATATATTTACTGCGGCCGAGGCGGCCAATGCGATGGAGTTCATCCGCCATCTGCCCGACGGCATCCACAGCCGCGTTGGCGAAGGCGGCGTGCTGTTGTCCGGCGGCCAGCGCCAGCGCATCGCGATCGCACGCGCGCTGCTGAAGAACGCGCCGATCCTGATCCTCGACGAAGCGACCAGCGCGCTCGACAGCGAATCCGAACGCTTGATCCAGGGCGCGCTGACGCGCCTGATCAAGAATCGCACGGTGATCGTGATCGCGCATCGATTGTCCACGGTCGAACATGCCGACCAGATCGTCGTGCTCGACAACGGCGCGATCGTAGAGCAGGGCAGCCACGCCGCGCTGCTGGCCAGGAGCGGCCACTACGCGGCCTTGCATCGCATGCAATTCAGGGACGACACCCGCGCGCCCGCTGCCGTCGAGTCCTGAGATGAGCCGCTCCGCTGCACGCGTCGAGCGGATCGAGCGTGTCTGGTACGGCGGTCTCGCGGCGCCCGCACGGCTGCGAGCGCTGGTGCCGCTCTACCGGTTCCTGCGTTGGCTGCATCTAGCGCCGTATCGATACGGCGTGCGCAAGGCGCGGCGCTTGCCGGTTCCGCTGATCGTGGTCGGCAATCTCACCGCCGGCGGCAGCGGCAAGACGCCGCTGGTGATCGCTCTGGTCGAGGCGCTGCGCGCGCGCGGATTCAAGCCCGGCGTGGTCAGCCGCGGCTATGGCGGCAGCGAACGCGGACCGCTGCTGGTCGATGACGTCGTGCGGCCCGCGCGCGTCGGCGATGAGCCTTGTCTGATCCGCAAGCGCACCGGCGTCGCGGTCGCGGTCGGGCGTGATCGCGCCCGCGCGGCCGCCTTGCTGATCGAACGCGGCGTGGACATCGTCGTCGCCGACGACGGTCTGCAGAATCCTGCGCTCGTGCGCGATCTGGAGATCTGCGTCATCGACGGCCAGCGCCGCTTCGGCAACGGACACCTGCTGCCGGCAGGGCCGCTGCGCGAACCCCTGTCGCGGCTGGCCACGATCGATTTCCGCGTGTGCAACGGGGGCGCTGCACAAGCGGGCGAGATCCCGATGCGACTGGTCGGTGAGATGGCCGTGCCGATGACCACGGCGACTGCGACGCGACCGCTCGAATCGTTCGCCGGTCAGCGCGTGCACGCGGTGGCCGCGATCGGCAATCCGGAGCGCTTCTTCGACGGCCTGCGCGCGCATGGCATCGACGTGCTGCCGCACGGATTTCCCGATCACCACGCGTTCGTCGAGGGCGACTTCGCTTTCGGCGACGATGCGCCGGTGCTGATGACGGAAAAGGACGCGGTCAAGTGCCTCGCGTTCGCGACGCCGGATTTCTGGTGCATACCCGTGCGCGCGGTGTTGCCGGCCGCATTCTTCGAAGCGATCGCCGCCTGCATGCGGCGCGTTTGAAAGCTTGTCGTCAGCGGCTCTCTGCTAGGTTGCCGGCGCCGAGATCCCACTCGCATGCGGGAGTTTGCCGCCGTGGATCAGTCGCTCTACACGCACTGGATCGTGCCGATCAGCATCCTCCTGATGGCGGTATGCCTGCTGGCCATCGGATTGCGCGGTCTGTTCGCCAGGCATCCGTTCGTCGTCTCCGGACGATGGGTGCTGTTGTATGTCGGCGCGTGGGCGACGATGCCGTTCTGGGTACTCGTTCGCGCGCTCTTCGGCGGCCACATGAGCCAGCAATGGTTGTCCGTCTTCGTTCTCGTCATCGCATCCGGAAGTGTGATCGCGATAATTATCTATTGCTGCGCGCGCGGATATTGGGCTTACGGAGTGACGACGACGTCGCTGCACGAAGGCCTGCGCGCATCGCTGAAAGCAATCGGCCTGCGCAGCGAGGTTGGGTTCGGCGGGGTGTATCTGCCGAACGGGACGTATATCTCGGTCTCGATGCAAACCTTTCGTGGTGTCGGCCGCATCCGGCTCGAGCCCTACGCGCGGTCGCTGCTGCGTGACGTCGCTGCCGGCATGAATCGCTACTACGCCGCGTCAAACGCCGCGATGGATCGGAGCGCATGCTACCTCTACACCGTGGGCGGTTTGTTGATGATCGGCTGGGTGCTCTACAGCGTCGTGCGCCGTTGATCGGCCACCTGCGTCGATCGCCGAAGGTCGAGGATTCCGGCCGATCCAACAGTGTTTCATTCCCTGATCGCGCCCGGATTCTTGCTCGGCGGCTGGGCCATTCTTTGCCTGTCGCGGCAGGCGCATCCCTTCGGGCAGATTCGCGCTGGCAACGCTGAATCTCGGCGACGAAGCGCGTACTGTCTCGCTGATTGAAAGGTTCGAGTAAGCATTTCCCCTCCATACTCCGTACACACGAAGTCTTTCGTGCTTCCCGATCAGAGGTCGTCCCCGTGGACGTTGGCAGTAGCCCCGAAATACGCCGCGCTGCCGCCACGTTCCGGATGGCCGCCTGAGTCGACGAACTGCATGGCCGCGATGCGGCGCGTAGTTTTCCTGGACGACTTCAGCGACTGACCCGGCGCGACGGCGGCGCGAGCCGCGTGGCAAGGAGTCGTCATGTTCAAACTCAGCACGTTCGCCGTATGGCTGCCGGCGGTGGCGCGCGACCGCCTGACCGATCCGCGGCGCCCGCGCGCGGATCACCCCTTGCTCGTCTATGCCGGCACGGTTGCCGCGGAAACCTTGACGCGGCTGGACAGCGGCAGCGACGGACTCGATGCGGCCCAGGTCGAGGAGCGCACGGCCGCGCACGGCGCGAACATCGTCGCCGGCGACCGGCGGCGTTCGCATGCGGCCGAGCTGCTGCATCGGCTCGCCAATCCGCTGAACGTCTTGCTGATCATCCTCGCCGTCGTGTCGTGGTTCGGCGACGATCGCATCGGTGCGGTCATCATGTTCGCGATGGTGGCGATCGCGGTGATCCTGTCGTGGGTGCAGGAGAGCCGCTCCGATCGCGCCGCCGAGGCGCTGCGGCGCATGGTCAGCAATACGGCGACGGTGCGCCGCCGCGACGACGACGGCCGCTCGGCACGCCTGGAGGTGGCGATCGAGGCGCTGGTGCCCGGCGATCTGGTGCTGCTCTCGGCCGGCGACATGGTGCCGGCGGATCTGCGACTGATCTCGGCCAAGGACCTTTTCATCAACCAGTCGGCGCTGACCGGCGAATCGCTGCCGGTCGAGAAGTTCGCCGCGATCGATCTGGAGGCGAAGACGCCGCTGGACGCGCGCAATCTCTGCTTCATGGGTTCGAACGTGATCAGCGGTGCTGCGCTCGGCGTGGTCGCAGCGACCGGTCGCGCGACCTACTTCGGCACGCTCGCCGGCGCCATTTCCGGCGAGCGCGCGCCAACCAGCTTCGACATCGGCGTGCGCCGCTTCGCGATGCTGATGCTGCGCTTCATCGCGGTGATGGTGCCGCTGGTGTTCCTGCTCAACGGCTTCATCAAGCATGCCTGGCTGGATGCCTTCATGTTCGCGGTCGCGGTCGCGGTGGGCCTGACGCCCGAGATGCTGCCGATGATCGTCACCGTGAATCTCGCCAAAGGCGCGCTGGCGATGGCGAAGAAGGACGTCATCGTCAAGCGCCTGCCGGCGATCCAGAATTTCGGTGCGATCGACGTGCTGTGCACCGACAAGACCGGCACGCTGACGCAGGACCGCGTGATCCTCGAACGCCACGTCGACGTCAGCGGCGACGAGGACGAGCGTGTGCTGGAGCTGGCCTGGCTCAACAGCCATCACCAGACCGGTCTCAAGAATCTGCTCGACATCGCCGTGCTCGATGCGTTGCCGCTGGATGCGCAGGCGCAGTTGAAGACGCAGCATCAAGTCGTCGACGAGGTGCCGTTCGATTTCGCGCGGCGGCGCATGTCGGTGGTCGTGCGCACGCCGGACAACGCGCATCTGCTGATCAGCAAAGGCGCCGTGGCGGAGACGCTGCAGGTGTGCAGCGAGATCGCGCAAGGCGACAGCGTGGCCGCGTTGTCGCCGGAGCGTCTGGCCGAGGTGCGCGAGCTGACGCGCGAACTCAACGCCGACGGCTTTCGCGTGATCGCGGTAGCGACGAAGCGCGCGGCCGCGTCGAATCGCGCCTGGTCGGTCGCCGACGAGGCCGGCATGACCCTGGTCGGCTTCATGGCGTTCCTCGATCCGCCGAAGGACGATGCGAAGGAAGCCATCGCGGCGTTGTTCGCGCACGGCGTCGACGTGAAGATCCTCACCGGCGACAACGACATCGTCACGCGGCATGTCTGCCGTCAGGTCGGCATCGATCCGCAGCAGGTGCTGCTCGGTCCGGACATCGAGGCGCTCACCGATGCCGAGCTGACCGCGTCGGCGCGCACCTGCCAGGTCTTCGCGCGATTGAATCCGCAGCAGAAGGTGCGCGTGATCGAGGCACTCAGGCGCGATGGCCGCGTCGTCGGCTTCCTCGGCGACGGCATCAACGACGGGCCGGCCCTGCGCGCGGCCGATGTCGGCATCTCGGTCGATACCGCGGTGGACATCGCGAAGGAGTCGGCCGACATCATCCTGCTCGAAAAGAGCCTGACCGTGCTCGAGGAAGGCGTGATCGAAGGCCGCAAGGTGTTCGGCAACATCCTCAAATACATCCGCATGACCGCCAGCTCGAATTTCGGCAACGTGTTCAGCGTGGTCGGCGCCAGCGCCTTGCTGCCGTTCCTGCCGATGCAGCCGGTGCAGATCCTGGTCAACAACCTGCTCTACGACATGTCGCAGGCGCCGGTGGCGACCGACGAAGTCGATGCGGAGTTCCTGCGCAAGCCGCGCCAGTGGGACATGCGCGCGATCGCGCGTTTCGTCGTCTGCATCGGGCCGCTCAGCTCGATCTTCGACTATGCGACGTTTGCGCTGATGTGGTGGGTCTTCAAGGCGGGCACGAATCCGGCGCTGTTCCAGACCGGCTGGTTCGTCGAATCGCTGCTGACGCAGACCCTCGTCGTGCACGTGATTCGCACCAATCGCATTCCGTTCCTGCAGAGCCGTGCGAGCACGCCGCTGATCCTGACCACGATCCTGATCTGCGTGATCGGTGCGGCGCTGCCGTATTCGCCGCTGGCGGGGCTGTTCGGCTTCGTGCCATTGCCCTCGCGCTATTGGTTGTTCCTCGCACCGATCCTGCTCGCCTATCTCGGCCTGACCCAGGCCATGAAGGGCTGGCTGATTCGCCGCTTCGGCTTGACGTAGGTGCTTGACGTCGGCGTGCTTCGGCCCCAATTTGGCGGTTCGCCGGCCGCGTTTCAGGATTTGAGACGGACCTGCGCAGACTACGCCGATGCCCCTCGACACCTTCCATCCCGCCGTCGCCCAGTGGTTCCGCGGCGCGTTCACGGCACCGACCCCGGCGCAGGCCGAGGCGTGGCCGGCGATCGCGGCTGGCCGGCATACCCTGATCGCTGCACCGACCGGCTCGGGCAAGACCTTGGCTGCGTTCCTCGCGGCGATCGACGATCTGGTCCGCCGCGGCGTCGAGCAGGCGTTGCCGGACGAGACCGCGGTGGTCTACGTATCGCCGCTGAAGGCGCTGTCGAACGACGTGCGCGTGAACCTGGAGGCTCCGCTCGCCGGCATCCGCGATGAATTGCTGCGGCTGTGGCTGCCGGACGTGGAAATCCGCACGAGCGTGCGCACCGGCGACACGCCGCAGGCCGAGCGCGACAAGATGCGCAAACGCCCGCCGCATATCTTGGTGACGACACCGGAATCGCTGTACATCCTGCTCGGCTCCGAATCCGGCCGGCGCATGCTGTCGACGACGCGCACGGTCATCGTCGATGAAATCCATGCGCTCGCGCCGAACAAGCGCGGTGCGCACCTCGCGCTGTCGCTGGAGCGGCTGGACCAGTTGTGCGAGCGGCGACTGGTGCGGATCGGCTTGTCGGCGACCCAGAAGCCGATCAGCGAGGTCGCCAGATTCCTGGTCGGCACGCCTGCGGAGAGCCGGCCCGGCACCGGCGCAGATGAAGAAGCCGGGGCGGAGGGGATCGGTGTCGATCGCACTGCGGCTATCGACCCGGCGGAAAATGCAGCCGAGCTTGCAAACTGCACCATCGTCGACTCCGGCCACATCCGCGCGCGCGACCTCGCGATCGAACTGCCGGAAGCGCCGCTCGAAGCGGTAATGTCCGGCGACAGCTGGACCCAGGTCTACGCGCGCCTGGAAGCTCTGATCGCCGAGCACCGCACCACACTGATTTTCGTCAACACGCGCCGCATGGCCGAACGCGCTGCGCGCCATCTTTCCGAGCGGCTCGGCAAGGACAAGGTCACCGCGCACCACGGCAGCATGGCAAAGGAACATCGTTTCGACGCGGAACAGCGCCTCAAACGCGGCGATTTGAGCGCGCTGGTCGCTACCGCATCGCTCGAACTCGGTATCGACATCGGCGACGTCGACCTGGTCTGCCAGATCGGTTCGCCGCGCTCGATCGCGACGTTCCTGCAGCGCGTCGGCCGCGCCGGGCACCAGGTCGACGGCACGCCGAAAGGCCGGTTGTTTCCGCAGTCGCGCGACGATCTGGTCGAGTGCACGGCGCTGCTCGACGCGGTGCGCCGCGGCGAGCTCGACACGTTGCGTCTGGAGCGCCAGCCGCTCGACGTGCTCGCGCAGCAGATCGTCGCCGAAGTCGCGTGCAGCGAATGGCGCGAAGACGACCTGTTCGATCTGGTGCGCCGCGCCTATCCGTTTGCCGATCTCGCGCGCGAGCAGTTCACCTCGGTGGTGCGCATGCTCGCCGATGGTTTCACGACGCGGCGCGGTCCGCGCGGCGCCTATGTGCATCGCGATGCGGTCAACGGCGTGCTGCGCGCGAGCCGCGGCGCGCGGCTGACGTCGATCACCTCCGGCGGCGCGATTCCGGATACCGCCGACTACGAGGTCGTGCTGGAACCGCAGGCCGCGATGGTCGGCAGCGTCAACGAGGATTTCGCGGTCGAGAGCCTGGCCGGCGACATTTTCCAATTGGGCAACATGTCGTATCGGATCCTGCGCGTCGAAAGCGGCCGCGTACGCGTCGAGGATGCGCAGGGTGCGCCGCCGACGATT
>Ga0247776_10000501_pt1 | contig 9878 bp, 6 predicted proteins | sample UWRJL199509C5_FD_179912 | JGI IMG/M metagenome (GOLD analysis project Ga0247776, IMG submission 179912) | Plant litter microbial communities from Arlington Agricultural Research Station in Wisconsin, United States - UWRJ-L199-509C-5 | ecosystem: Environmental > Terrestrial > Plant litter >...
ATCAACATCAATATTCGAGATCAAATCTTGCGAGGATCACCTTATGCTAAGAGCAAGCAACCTCCATCCACTAGAACTGGCCAAGGACGATCAGCCTCTCGAGGAGCTCATCGCACGACCTTGAGCGACAGGTTCAAACGTTTGGAAGTATTTGAAGAACCCCTTCTAGTGAACCTTGAATCGTTCGTGCGCCACCTAAAAGAAAAAGGCCAAAGTACAGTGAACTCTCTTGCTACACTACTGGCCTTGTGTAGGTTTTCTGCGCTTCTGCGCCCGCTGTCTGGGGGCACCCCAGACACTACAACACCCAAGTCAGCCGCTGAACGTGCGACACCCCACATAGCCCCTCTTGCGATTGGGGTGGAGCTGACTACCGACCCGCTCCTGATAAACTCACAAGCACAACCTCTGCACTGACGTTCGCATCTCCGGCTTTCTACTTGCATGATCTTCCATCGTTTGGTCGGAGCTGATTCCCCGAAAGGCCGGCCAGAATGGGCAGCGTACAGCCTGTACAACGCGGCTTGGCATCATGATTCGCTGTCGTTGCTTCACTTCCTGCCCACTACATATACCCCCAGCCACCCACCTCCAGAGCGCGTTTCAAACCTCTAGCGGCTCTTCAACCCTATGGACCTGATGCCTGACTCCTTCAAGAAGCCTCTCTAGCTCCACTACTCTTTTGTCGCTTCAACAGCCTCGATCAGGTGCCTGCGCGCAACGACTCCAGGCAGCCGCGCTCCCTGGTCACGCCGCGCTTGTCCTCTGCCGTATCATGGTTCTCATGATACCTTTGCCTGCCTGCCTGATATCACTCCTGTAAACGAACCGCAAAGCGCGTCATTCGGCGCTGCTACACTCGCGACTGCCATTCTCTTTAAACCTACGTCAACAACGCATGTCACACTCTCACATCTTGTCCGAAATCGACCAACACCTCGATCGGTCCAGGCGGAGAATGCTGGACTCGCGCGGCTCACTCGCCGCCAGCCTCTTCTCTCGCGACTCAGATTACGATCTTCGAGAAAGCACCCCTGGGCTGAAAGCACCATCATATCGCTCTAGTCCAATGCGCTCAGAGTATGTCACGGAGTCGGAAGGGGAATCCGATTCCCCTTGGTCACCACCTGGTTGGCGCAAATCGGCCAGCGGTCTCTACTCTACTCGTGGTTATACCGTTAGCCCTTCATGGTCGAGAGGGCCCAGCCCAATGTTCCAAAATGCGGAAGAGTTCAACGAAGTTGAGCTCGCACGGCGGATACCACTTCCAGACCCAAGAGATACCCCTTACGAGACACCTCAGCCCCACCCCGAGCTGCGACATGTACGATTATCAAGCGCCGATCCAAAGCCCGTTTCCGGTTATACAATGGAGAATGATACACTGAATGCGGATTCTGGCATGCCGAGAAGAGGATGTAAGTTGGCTCTTTGTTTTCTGCTTTTGTTCCGAAAGCCGTCGTTTTGATCGGTTGAAACCCCTCATTTTGTCCCTCTACTTAAAGCCAACATTATGTTGCTACTCGCTTTCTATATATCGCACTTTTGAAAATCCTAATCTGCAGCTTGTCACATGCTTCTTTACGAGATCTGTACTGACATAAACTCCAAAGATTTTCGTATACGCATCGACAGTATGCAATACAATGATGCTGGCCTGGCCCTTTTGGACTGGTTCCGTGTAAGATGGAATAAATTATTCCATTCTTGGAGCTCAACAGGCTTCACTCTACTCACCATCTTTGTTACCTGGATTGCTCTAAGTAACTTATTCACACCCCCGCCTCCCCAAGCAGGGCCAGACCTTGTCGGTGTTGCTGGAGTTGCCAAGTCAATGGATGCGCTCATAACCTATAGCGAGCGTGGACGCGAACATATCTCCGAGCTTGATGCCACAAGCACTGCTGTTACTGATCTCGCAGAGAGCGTCCGGTATACCCAAATGGACTCGGCACAGCAGATGTTCTCTGCTATGGGTGAACTTGGCAGTAGTTTGGATAAGCTTTCGGTAGAATTGCGAACTTTCCATACTGAAGTCAGCGGAGGAGTCGACGCGTAAGTTCTTATGGATATCTTGATACGGTGATGAGTTTTTGCTAAGTCTTCTAGTGTCGTCCAAGCGATGGAGTGGGCTCGCCGAGAATTGTCTCACCACGTTCACCCACCACCCACTGGTATGGGCGTTGCTATAGCCAATTTACAGGCTGGCGTTAATCAATTGGGTTTGTTGGAAGGCCCAGATGGGAGTCCGAATGTCATTGGGAGTGCAGTCGTCGCTATATTTGGCCCCTCGAAAGCTCTCAATGCTCGAAACGCAGTCTTGCGAGCGTTTAATGAGCTACTTAACGTCTTTGAGGAAGTTGTAGATCACCAAGTCCAGCACGCAAGTGAGCTGTTGCAGCTCTTTGATTCTATCGATCATCAGTTCTCAAACATCCAGCGTATGATTGCGCGCGAGAAGGATAGTCAAGACAACGAGGAAAATGAAACTTTGGCATCATTGTGGACTAAACTTATCGGTCCTGGCGAAGCTAAGATAAAGAAGTACGCCAAAAACAGAGAACTCTTAGGTTCACTCCTTGAACGAACCAGGTGGAATCGGAACAATATCAAAGATCACAAGGGCCAATTGGATTCAGTCAAAGCGCGCCTACAGCAGCTTCGGAAACGACTTGTGAGCCCATTGGTTTGTGGCAACGCGAGCAGCCACTTGAGCATCGAGCAGCAAATTCTTGGGATCGAGCCTGTGGAAGAGCATCTTAAGTCTTTCAGGGAGAGGCAACGATTCAAAGCCGATGATCGCTTCCAGGAATTCAAAGAGGGCAAAACCAGAATCATGAGGGAGAGTCCCAGGGAAATCGATGCTGCGAGATACCGATGAGTGATGTGTATCGTAGAAGACAATGGCGCATGTGGTAGGATATGATATTTTTTTTGCTTTGGTAGGTACGGTGTTTTGGAGCTCTGTCGTGGTATCCGAAGACGCTTTTGTGGAGCGAGCGATGTGGGTATGGGCCCTTTGCGAGCATTGGTTGGCGTTCAATGACGGTTCTGGAGTTTTGAGACAAGGAGTACCAGCTTCTCGATGGTTTGAAGTATTCCTTTGGGTTGCGAATATTGAGGTTTATGGGAGCGCTTTTCGTCTGTCAAAGACATTCTGTCCGCCAAATATAATCTTGGCGTAAATGTACATAGAATAGTTGGTGCTCACTTGGATATCCAAGTTGGAAGGCCATATTTATCTGATTTATTCAACGCAAGGACTCCGCCGAGAAATAAACATCGCAAAGGCAAGAGACCATAGCTATCGACAAAGCCGATCTGACTGACTTTTTCTTGAGATGCCGTCCTAGTCGCCCCATATGGCTTCCGAGACCTAGACGAATGGTGCAAAAGAAGTAACAATACAAGCCAGTTCAAAGATTGGGTACTTGTTGGGGGCAAACTCGCAGGTCTTTGCTCACAGCACAAAGGTACGGCGGATGAGTGGGTCAACAAATAATAGGTCAACAAAAATCATGTACCCTAGTCATCTAGAATTACTACTCACCCAACGCGCAATATCCCTTTTGATACAATGCTCGCAGGCAAAAGCCACGCTCAAAGGGAATCGAAAGGCTACAGCACATTGGTTCTTACATAAACACAAGAAACATTTGAACAAAATCTCTCTCTTTGCTGCCGGCCTACTCATCATGTCCTTTTTCTGTAGAATTACAAGAGTAATTCCAATGGGTTTTCAATCACCTTCTTCAATTCCTTCATGAACTCGCCACCAACGGCGCCATCAACGACCTTGTGATCAAAGCTTCCCGTCAACACAATTTGATCATCCCACTCAAATCCAGTGCCTTCTTCCGTCTCGGCGGGTACCGCAACCTTCTTTGTTGTTCCGACTGCCAGGATGGCAGCTTGTGGAGGGTTGATGACGGCAGTGAAGCGATCAATAGCGTCGTTCATTCCTAGATTGGAAATGGTGAATGTGCCGCCTTGATACTCGTCCGGCTTGAGCTTCCCGTCTCGTGCACGTTTGCCCAGTTCCTTGACCTGTGCACTGATGCTCTCGAGACCGATGCCATTGACATTTTTGACAATAGGGGTCATCAAACCTGCAGGTGTGGCGACAGCAACACTAATGTCGACGACATTGTTTTGCCGAATGAAGACTTGGCCTCCCTCTTCCCTCCAGCTGGAATTGGCAGCCGGAACCCTTCGGCACGCAATCGCGGCGGCCTTAACCAAGAAATCGTTGACCGAGAGTTTGTATTTTCCGTTAGCAGAACCATTCAGGGCTGCGCGTAGCTTCAAGAGCTTTGTTACTGAAACCGTAGATGCGACGAAATAGTGTGGGTTTTGGTTCACCGACTGGGTGAGACGTGCGGCAATAGTCTTTCGCATGCTGGTGGCGGGTGTGTCTTCATAGGTAGCTACACCTGGGCCTCCTGCAGCTGCCGACGTGCTTGTACCAGTGGACTTCTCGACATCTTGCACAGTGATGCGTCCTCCGGGGCCAGTACCCTTGATATTGTTGATCGAAACACCCTTTTCCAACGCGAGTTTCTTCGCCTTCGGGCTTATGGTTTCACGGTCCAAAGATGTCTGCAGCCTAGATCCAGTGGATGTTGATTCCTCGGATTTGGGAGTTGATTTATCGCCCTCGGAAGCCGATGTGGAGCTGCTGGTTGTTGATCCTGTTGACTCTGCTCCTTTTGAGGCGTCCTCCGAAGAATCCTTGGACGCACCCTTATCCCCACCAGCATCCTCAATCGTGAACGAGTCAAAGGCAGACACATCGCCAGAATCTTCAACGAGAACGGCAATAGGCTAAGAGCCAATTAGCGAACTTCACAAACATATACGTGGCTGAGGTAGCTTACGCTTCCAACTGCAATATCCTTCTCTCCAGATTCTTTCAAAATCTTTGCCAAAACGCCTTCCTCTTGAAACTCGAAATCCATTTGTGCCTTATCTGTCTCAATTTCTACAAGAACGTCTCCAGGCGCTAGAGAATCGCCGGCCTTCTTCTGCCATGCTCCGATATTTCCAGCCGTCATGGTTGGCGACAAAGCCGGCATGCTGATGACAGTATGCGGAGGAAATGCTGTAGTTTTGCACCATCAGCAACAGTCAATTAAATGGCATCGAACTGAAATATTCGTTTTCATACATTTAGAGGCATAATACCGCGCCAATGCCGACAAGGCGGGTGTTTGGCGACTGTGTTATGATAAACATCAGCAAATCGATCACTTCTCCCAAGCAAAACATCACAACTTACGCAAAAAAGGTCTGCGTTCTCGATAACGAGGACACTGGCTTCAGCGCTGCTGAGCTCCGGAGACAAATAAGCTGTCGTGCTGCTGCAGACATGGTGTCGGAGGTGGTGCGGAAGAGGAATTGGCGGTGGAGGAGAAGAAAGACAGCAGAAAGAAGCACAGTCCAACTTCGGACAGGCTTCTAGGATAGCGAAGCAAGAGGTAGGGACCAAGATTGGGGTGGTGTTGCAGCTCTCAACAATCTTTCACCTCTTTTCCCCGACGGCGTCCGACCAGCTTTCGGAGTCTTGGCATAATCGGGTCCCCTTAGCTCAGCCCTGCCGGTCACGGGCCTGAACGTGTGAATTCGCATCTATGTTGCAGCATCAGCGACGATACCCAAGCACAATACGCCACACTTCTCCTTCGTGGAGCCTTCTAGCCGAAGCAACCATTGTCCCTGCGATTTGAACCCGTGCCATGCGTTCTTAAACCTTCACATTTCGTACCGCGACTAGGCAGGTCCAGAGCTGGGAGAGGTCGTACATCAGCCATGGCTGCTGAGAAGCTTCCGGAAGAGATGGAGGATGTCTCTCTAGAGAATGAGGGGCCTATTACTTCAAACACAGAGAAAGCCGGTGTAGCGAATGAGAAGGTTGGCGCGAGAAGGCGTCCATCACCTTCACACTACTCAGGAGACACGAAATTCGCCGCTCCCATTCCCCATACGCCAGAAGTCCCTCCACCACCTCCTGAGCGACCATCGCAGAATGGCACACCAGTTCTGCCCGAAACCCCGCGCACGCCCACGATTCCAGAAGTCCGAATCGAAGGTACAACCTCCCGATCTAGGTCCGACTCTCAATCTACCGCGACAACCATGCGGACGACAGGATCCACAACAAGGAACTCGCTCGTATTTGTAGTTACGGCACTAGAGAACATCGCGAACTCAAAAGATTCTCGAAAAATAAAAAAACTTGGAGATTCGGTCCAACGAGCCCTTGCAGCTATCAAGGAGGGGGGAGGTGACCCACAACGTACCAACCCTGAGGTTTTGTTCGAACCACTTTATTTAGCGGCTGAGCTTCAGGGAGTGAGCATACCGGTAGTCACATCTGCTTTGGACTGTATAGGGAAATTGATTAGCTATTCATATTTCTCAACGCCACAAGAGAACCAAGGTGGACAATCGGATCACCCTCCGCTCATCGAGAGAGCCATCGATACAATATGCGACTGTTACCAGAGCGAGGCAACACCAAATGAAGTTCAGCTCCAGATCATAAAATCACTTCTCGCGGCCATCTTAAACGATAAGATTGTGGTCCATGGCGCAGGATTGCTCAAATCGATCCGGTTAACGTATAATATCTTCCTCACCTCCAAGTCGATTGCAAACCAACAAGTTGCACAAGGCGCCCTTACACAGATGGTGGGCACGGTGTTTGAGCGAGTCAAAAGCAGGATCACGCTGAAAGAGAGCCAAGCAAACTCATCCAAGGTCAGCCTAGCTAAAGTGGAAGAGGGGAATATAGCTGGCGACCAAAATCAAGCGGATACGATGGAATCTAAAGACAGTGATGAACTGGAGCAGGATGTCAATGCGGAGGCAGATGTTGATGATATCGCTTCTCAGACCCCAAGTGACATTCCTGTTGAGAAACAGTCCGAGCCTAAAATTACCCTACAAAGCTTTGAGGACCGTACAAGTTTTGATGACACGACTATCTCAGAAGCTGCTCCAACCCTTGTCACCCGTGTTCATGGTCGGCGCAGCCCTTTGCGAACCGCTGCTGCGGATGACACAACTACTAATGGACACATTGGCAATATCGACCGCGCTGAAGAGGATGAAGAAGACGAAATCTTTATCAAAGATGCATATCTTGTCTTTCGTGCTATGTGCAAGCTCAGCACAAAAGTTGTTTCTCCAGAGCAAGTGGTTGACATTCGCAGTCAAGGGATGAGAAGCAAATTGCTCTCTTTGCATATCATCCACACAATTCTACATAACCATTCAGCTGTGTTCATCTCTCCTTATGCTACAATAAAGAGTAGCAATAGTGAGGCGCCAACGACGGTTGTTCAAGCGACAAAGCAATGGTTGTGTCTGAGTTTAAGCCGAAATGGTGCCAGCTCTACTCAGCGCATCTTCGAAGTCAGTTGCGAGATATTCTGGCTTATGATCACCAACCTGCGAGTCATGCTGAAGAAGGAGATCGAAGTGTTTTTGAAAGAAATCTATTTTGCGGTTTTAGACAAGCGAGCTGCACCTCTTTTCCAAAAGCAGTATATTCTTGGGGTTTTTGGACGTCTTGCACATGACTCAAGAGCTCTGGTAGAGATCTATCTGAATTATGATTGCGATGGATCGGCACTAGACAACATGTTTCAACGGACAGTCGAGTACCTTTCTCGGTATGCTAGTACACCCGTTGCGGTCACGGCAATGCAACAACACGCCTACCAAGAACGAAGAGGTTCAACCACAGATTGGCCAATCAAGGGGATGCTACCGCCTAGCCTTGCTACGTCCAACATTCACTCAAACGCCGATACTGAGCAAGGTTTTCCCATGGAATATGCAATGAAACACGAAGCATTACAATCGCTCGTGGATATTCTCAATAGTCTAGTCAGTTGGGCGCAGCAAAGCATTGTTGCTCCCCCGCCACAAGCTGGAAGTGTTGATCCTAGGGCATCTTTCGAGGACTTGAGGGGTTCAATTGATACTCGTGAGGTTTCTTCTCCAAATCCCGGCGCAGATACTGGAGCATCTACCCCTGTTGCTGAAGACGACCCAAGTCAACTCGAACGGGACAAGAGACGGAAGACGGCTCTCATGGAAGGAGTGCGGGCGTTCAATTTCAAGCCTAAAAGAGGCGTCAAATTGCTAATATCTAAAGGGTTTATCCCCTCAAACTCTCCTCGGGATATCGCTCGCTTCCTGCTGACCAATGACCAACTGGATAAAGCAGCCCTGGGTGAATACATGGGAGAAGGCGAACCTGAAAACATTGCTATTATGCATGCATTTGTTGATCATATGGAGTTCCGGCAATCGCGTTTCGTCGACGCACTTCGTCAGTTTCTCCAGAGCTTTCGCTTGCCCGGAGAAGCCCAGAAAATCGATCGATTCATGTTGAAGTTTGCTGAGCGCTATATTTCCGGCAACCCTAATGCATTCGCGAATGCTGACACTGCTTATGTTCTCGCTTATTCGGTGATCTTACTCAACACCGATCAACATAGCAAGAAGATGAAGGGCGCCAGGATGACACTTGAAGATTTCGTGAAGAACAATCGGGGCATCAATGATGGTGCTGATTTGGAAGTCGATTATTTGAAGGAAATTTATGAAGAAATCGCCAGCCATGAAATCGTTCTCGACACTGAGCGTGAGCGAGCGGCAAACCTCGGCCTAGATTTACAGCCAACCGGAACTCTAGCTGGTCGTATGGGCGAGGCTTTAGCCAATGTTGGCAGAGATCTCCAGCGCGAAGCATACCTTCAGGCGTCAGAGGAAATTGCGAACAAGACGACAGAATTGTACAGAAGCCTGCTTCGCGCGCAAAGGAGAGGGGCTTCAAGAATGCCGGTGACGAAGTTTATTCCTGCTACCTCCTTCAAGCATGTCGGGCCAATGTTCCAGGTGACTTGGATGCCCTTCTTGACCGCCCTTTCTGGAGCCGCGCAAGAGACCCAAAATCTGGAGACCACTAAACTGTGCATGCAAGGCATGAGATTAGCCATCCGGATCTCATGTCTCTTCGACTTGGCGGATCCTAGGCAAGCATTTGTATCACAACTAGCGAGATTTACGAATCTCTACAATCTTAGCGAAATGAAGGTAAAAAATATGGAAGCACTCAAGGTTCTGTTAGAAGTTGCACAAAATGAGGGCAACCTCCTCAAAGAATCATGGAGAGATATCTTGACTAGTATAAGTCAACTCGACCGCTTCCAACTTATTTCTACCGGTGTTGATTCGGATGCTGTACCGGATGTCCTAAAAGTCAGTGTTCAACCTCGTTCTGGGGCGAATTCTAAGAAGTCATTGGGAGCTCAAAATAAAAACTCGAGGCGCACAACACAGGCTATACGTTATCAATCCGATGTAGCCGAAGAGAGCCGATCTGCGGATATGATACGAAGTGTAGACCGTATCTTCACTAATACTGCGAACCTCTCGGGTGAAGCCATTGTTCATTTCGTTACGGCACTAACTCAGGTCAGCTGGCAAGAGATACAGTCCTCTGGAAACAGCGAGTCACCACGGACGTACAGCCTACAAAAGCTAGTGGAAATTAGTGAATACAACATGACCCGAGTACGATTCGAATGGACCAACATATGGCAAGTGCTCGCGCAGCATTTTACACAAGTTGGATGTCACACCAATACGAACGTTGTTTTCTTCGCTCTAGACTCGGTTCGTCAGCTCTCAATGCGCTTCATGGAGATCGAGGAACTTCCTGGGTTCAAGTTCCAGAAAGACTTCCTAAAGCCGTTCGAGCTGATCATCGGCAATACAACAGTTGTAACTGTCAAAGACATGGTCCTCCGCTGCCTCATCCAAATGATTCAAGCAAGAGGGGATAAAATCCGATCAGGGTGGCG